>JACXTT010009777.1_pt1 | contig 13050 bp, 12 predicted proteins | sample 9270951 | NCBI WGS metagenome assembly JACXTT01 (sample SAMN15532306, study PRJNA645909) | rock metagenome | isolation source: weathered quartz diorite | place: Puerto Rico | collected 2017-06-21
CGCTCCCGGCGGCGGGGGCCCGCGCGCGCCGCGCACCACCGCCGGCGGGCGGCCGGGACGCAGTGTTCATCGTCGAGAAGGCGGACGCGCCGCCGGAGATCTGGCTCGGGCGGGCCGGCGCCGCGCCGGAGCGGATCACGCGCCTCAACGCCGACTGGGACGGTCTCGCGCTCGCCCGGCCGGACATCCTGCGCTACCCCTCCTTCGACGGGACCGAGATCGAGGCGGCCCTCCTTTTGCCGCCCGCCGCGATGCGCGGCGTGACGCTGCCCCTCGTGGTCCTGGCGCACGGAGGCCCGAGCGGCCGCTGGAGCGATCGCTTCGAGCCGTGGGGCCAGCTCCTCGCGGCCCGCGGTTTCGCGGTGCTCTATCCGAATGTGCGCGGGTCGACGGGGTACGGCCACCGCTTCATGGCGCTGAACCGCGGCGACTGGGGCGGCGGTGATTTCAAGGACCTGATGGCCGGGGTCGACGCCCTGATCGCGCGCGGCGTGGCCGACCGGGAGCGTCTGGGAATCGGCGGGTGGTCCTACGGCGGCTACATGGCGATGTGGGCGGTGACCCAGACGTCGCGCTTCCGCGCCGCGGTCGCCGGGGCCGGGCTGAGCAATCTCGCGAGCGAATTCGGCACGGAGGACGACCCGGCGTACGACGAATGGTTCTACGGCCTGCCGTACGAGGCACCCGAAGGCTTCGCGCGGAGCTCGCCGCTCACCTACGTCAGGACCACCCGGACTCCGACGCTCATCCTGCAGGGCGAGGCCGACGTGGTCGACCCGATCGGACAGAGCCAGGAGTTCTATCGCGCCCTGAAGCGCTACGGGGTCCCCGCCGATTTCGTCGTGTACCCTCGCGAGGGCCACGGCCCTCGCGAGGAGAAGCACGTGCTGGACATCCTCACGCGGGTCGTCGACTGGTTCGAGCAGTACGTGATGAAGTCTCCCTGACGCCGGCCGGCTCACGCCCATCCCGCTTGTGCCCGTGGCCTGTCCGCCCCGTCAGCTCCTGCGCTCGAAGCGGAAGACGTCGGTCTGCCTCTGGCCCTTCGCCTTGAACGTCCACTCCTGGGTGAAGTGATCGGGGTCGTCGAAGCTCACCACCAGACGTTCCATGTGACCGTCGGCGGGCGACGAGAGGTTCGTGGCGTCGAGGAAGTTGAAGGTGATGCTCTTCGGATCGCCGCCGGTGACGTCGGCCCGCATGCGCGGCTGGTTGTGCGCCGAGCAGTAGTGCGTCATCAGCAGGCGGCTGAAGTCCGGATGGTACATGGTGATCATGGTCGATTCCATCGGCGTGTCGAGCTGCTCCATCAGCGCGGAGCCGTCCGCGACCAGCGTATAGGAGACCTTCACCGCCTTGCCGTCCTTGGTGGTTCCCTGCCAGGTGCCGACGAGCGACTTCATCCTGTCGAAGGCGGGGTTCGGTTTCGCGGGCGCGGCGGTTTCGGCGCCCGCCAGTACGAGCCCGAGGCCCAGGGCGAGCGCGGCCGGGGCGATCAGCGTGATTCGGGAACGGTTCATCGAAGTCTCCTCCCATCCGGTTCGGGTCGACGCGACCGGATAGATCTACATCAAAGTCCCGCGGGCGACGTTGCGAGGCGTGGACCGCGCCATGTGCGATCCGGAGCACATCGACATATCCTGCTACCCGCAGCGCGCAAACGATCCCATAAGGACCATTCAGCGGGGCGGGGGGATGGGCACCACGTCGCGTCTCATCGAAGTGCTACCCGGGCAGATGCGCGAGATCGCCCTGCGGATCAAGCGTCTGCGCGAGGGGCTCGGGCTGACCCAGGAGGAGCTGGCGGAGCGCTGCAGCCGGGCGGCGGGCGAGCTGCTGGCGCCGGAGGATCTGAGGAGCGTGGGACGCATGAGCCGGTCGCGGGTGGCCCACATCGAGCAGGCGCACCGGCCGCGTCCCGGCAAGGGGGTGGCGATCACCTTGCAGCCGCACGAGGTGCGAGTGCTGGCGCACGTCCTGGGGGTCTCGCCGGAGCAGCTCGTCGGGGACCATGCGGAGGGCATCATCACCTGGGATCCGCTCACGAACCCACGGCGGGCGCACCACTTCCTCGGACTGCTGGACGAGTACGGCCGGAACGCGCGCGAGCTGTTCGGCTGGGCGGAGTTCCTGCCGTGCTCGCTCGAAACGCACGAGTTCATGCACCTGCACCATCAGGCGATCTTCGACACCGAGGCGCAGCATCTGCCGGAGGACCTGCGCGCGGAATACAACCGCGCGGTCGTGACCATGTACGACACCATCGGCGACCGGCGGCGGCAGGAGCTCCTGGCCGCGGCCTCGACGCGGCCCTGGGCCATGACGCACGTCATGCTGCGACCCGACCTCGAGGACATCGCGCAGGGGAACGGGCCGTACGCCGGCATCGACGGCGCGGTCCGGCGCGGCTGCCTTGAGAACCTCCGCGGCCTGATCTCCGACCACGCGCTCCGGATCGGCTTGATCGTCGCGGACGACGCCGCCGGCCTGGATCATCTGTTCCCGGGATTCGACTCTCTCGTGGTGTTCGACGAGGAGTTCGCCTTCTGGCGCTACGACTCGGGCGATATCGCCTACACCCGGCATCCGAGCATCGTGCGTCTGCGCCGCGCCCTTCTGGATACCGTGCGTCTCCACGCGCTTCACCGCGAGCCTGCGGAGGTCGTGCGCTTCCTGGAACGCCTGGTGGGCTCGATGACGTGAGGCGGCGCTGCCGCCGGCCGCCCGCGCGAGGTCTCGGCGCCGCGCGGTCGGATCGAACCACGCCGAGACTGGAGGTTCCCGTCATGAGACGACCCCTCTCGATGGCCGTCCGCTTCCTCACCCTGGCCGCGATCGTCACGGCGTTGGCCGTGACCTTCGCCCCGCCGTCCCGCACCGGCTCGCCCTACCTCTCGGCGCTCTCCGACCTGGCGGCCTCGCCGGCCCTGGCGGCGAAGAGGAACTGCCGTGGCATGTGCGAGTTCGTCGCCCCGGCGTTCACCTGTCTGTCGGATTCGGTCGGGACCCACTGCGTCCGGACGACCTCGGGCTGCACCACCCAGTCCTGCTGATCGGCGCGCACGATCGAAGCGGGCCGCCCGCGGGGGCGGCCCGCTTCACGGGCGGTCTCGCGCGATCCCGGAGACGCGGCGTTCAGGGTTTTCCGAGAAGACCTTCCTTGAGACCCGGATTCGGAGGGCTGGCGCCCAGCCAGATGCGGAACAGGGCCTGGGCGAAGTCGGCGGTAGGTGAGCGACAGGCTGTCCCCCTTCGACATCGCGACGACCCACGACTTGAAGGTATCGATTCGTCCGCGCACAGCCGCGGCCTGCGTGCCGGCGCTCTTCTCGAACCCCTCGCCGCACCCTTTCAGGAGGGGCTCGCGGTCGACGGAGCGCACGAAGCGCATCACCGGGCGCTACGCACAGGGCGAAGGCCGTTGACAGGAGCGATCGGGTCGGGGAAGATGCCGCCACATCCACAGGAGCGCGACGCGTGCAGCGAAGCCGCCGACGTGCGCGGTCAAGGGGGGCACCGATGCGACAACTGACGGGGTTCGTCCTGATGGCGCTGGCGCTGAGTCTGGTGGCGCCGGGCGCGGTGTTCGGCTCGGGATACGCGATCTACGAGCAGGGAGCGAAGGCGATGGCGAACGCGGGCGCGTTCACGGCGCGGGCGGACGATCCGAGCGCGCTGTTCTTCAATCCGGCGGGCATCGTGCGGCTCGACGGGATCCGGTTCAGCATCGGGACGACCGCGATCTTCCTGACCGGCTCCGAGTTCGAGTCGAGCTCGGCACCGACCACCGGGCAGGAATTCGAGCAGCAGGACAACGTCGCCTGGCCGTCGTCCCTTTACTACACGCAGAAGCTGAACGACACCTGGGCCTGGGGCTTCGGGCTGAACTCGCCGTTCGGCCTGAAGACGCAGTGGGACAACGCGTTTCCCGGGCGCACTATCTCGCGCGAGGCGAACATCACGGTCCTGAATCTCAACCCGAACCTGGCGTGCCGGCTCAGCAAGAGCTGGTCCATCGCCTGGGGCGTCGATTTTGCTCGGGGGGACATTCGCGAGCTGTCGCGCAACATCGATTTCAGCGGCTTCGGCCAGCCGGACGGTTTCACGAAGCTGACCGGCAACGGCCACGATTTCGGCTGGAACATCGCGGCGCATTGGGCCAACGAAAAAGGGTGGCGCTGGGGCGGCTCGTTCCGCTCCAGGATGAAGCCGGAGATCAAGGGCGACATCCGCTTCGAGAACATCCCCGGCCCGGTGGCCCCGCTCTTCCCGGACGGCGGCGTGACGGCCGGCCTGCCTCTGCCGGCCACGGTCGCGACCGGCGTCGGCTACACCAAGGGGAAGTGGGAGGGGGAGTTCGACGTGGTCTGGACCGACTGGTCCGAGTTCGATCGATTGAAGATCAACATCGAGAACAAAACCGCCGTCGTGACCGACATCGATCAGACCGAGGAGTGGACGGATGCCTACTCGTTCCGCTTCGGCTACGCGTATCATCTCAGCGACGCCCATCAATACCGCGTCGGGGCCTACTTCGACCACAACCCGATCCCGGACGATCATGTCCGGCCGCGTCTGCCCGACGCCGACCGGACCTCCGTGCAGGTCGGCTACGGCTACAGCCGGAAGAGCGGCTTCACGATCGACGTCGCCTACCAGGCGCTGTTCTTCAAGGACCGGACGGCCACGGGCGATCCGGCGAGCGCCACCGATCCGGTGCAGCCTGGACGCTACACGAATTTCACCAGCCTCCTCGGCGTGAGCCTCGGCTGGAAGTTCGGCAAGTCGAGGTAGGATCGGCGTCGTGGAAATCCGGACCCTGTGCGACATCCTGGCGCGGCTGGAGACGCGCTTCCGGAAGCCCGCCCTGCTGCGCCACAAGACGAATGGCGCGTGGCGCGACATCTCCACCGACGAGTTCGCCGCGACCGTGCGGAAGGCCGCGCTCGGCCTGGAGGCGATCGGGGCGCGCAAGGGCGAGCGCGTCGCGATCCTGTCCGAGAACCGTCCCGAGTGGACCGCGCTCGATCACGCCGCCCTGAATCTCGGGGCGGTGATCGTCCCGATCTACTCGACCCTCCTGACCGAGCAGGTCCGCTACATCCTCGACAACAGCCAGGCGCGGGTCCTGGTGCTCTCGAGCGCCGCGCAGCTCGAGAAGGTCCTCCCGATCCTGGACCGCCTGCCCGAGCTGCAACGTCTCGTGATCCTCGACCCGCCGCCGGGCGCGCTGTCGCAGCGGCTCACGACGTGGGCGGCGCTTCTCCAGGAAGGCGAGGGGGCACAGCGCGCCGCGCCGGGCCGGTTCGAGGCGGCGCGCGCCGCCGTCTCCCCGGACGATCTCGCCAGCATCCTCTACACCTCCGGGACGACCGCCGATCCGAAGGGGGTGATGCTGACGCACGGCAATTTCGCCAGCAACGTCAGCGCCACCCTGCAGATCATCCCATTCTCCGAGCAGGACGTGACCCTGTCGTTCCTGCCCCTGACGCACGTGTTCGAGAGGATGGTGGAGTTCGCCTACCTGGGGGCCGGGGCGACGATCGCCTACGCCGAATCGATCGACGCCGTGCCCCGGAACCTCCTGGAGATCCGGCCGACGGTCATGGCGAGCGTGCCGCGTCTGTTCGAGAAGGTCAACACGCGCATCCTCGACACGGTGCAGGCGTCGCCCAAGATCCGCCGGATGATCTTTGCCCTGGCCCTGGCGGTCGGGCGGCGCCAGGCGCGCGCCACGCTGGACGGGCGGCCGGCGTCCCTGCCGATCCGCTGGCTGCACCCGCTGACCGATCGCCTGGTGTTCGCGAAGGTGCGCGACCGGCTGGGCGGCCGCCAGCGCTTCTTCATCTCGGGCGGGGCGCCGCTGTCGCCGGAGATCGCCGAGTTCTTCTACGCCGCCGGCATCCGCATCCTGGAGGGATACGGCCTGACGGAGACCTCCCCGGTCATCGCGGTCAACACCCTCGAGAGGACGCGGATCGGAACCGTCGGTCCGATCATCCCGGGCATCGAGGTGCGCATCGCCGCGGACGGCGAGATCCTGGTGCGCGGGCCGAACATCATGCGGGGCTACTTCCGCAACGAGGCCGCCACGCGCGAGGCGATCGTGGACGGCTGGTTCCACACCGGCGACATCGGCCGGCTCGATCCCGACGGCTTCCTCAAGATCACCGACCGCAAGAAGGAGGTCCTGAAGACTTCAGGCGGCAAGATGGTTGCGCCGCAGCCGATCGAGAATCTCCTGAAGACCGATCGGTTCATCTCGCAGGCGGTCCTCGTCGGCGACCGGCGCCGGTTCATCTCCGCGCTGATCGTCCCGGACATGGCCTGGCTCGAGTCGTACGCGAAGCACAAGCAGATACCCTACGCGCGGGTCGAGGATCTGCTGGGCGACGCGCGGGTCCTGGATCTCTACCGGCGCCGCGTCGAGGCGAAGATGGCGGGTCTGCCGTCCTACGAGACGATCAAGAAGTTCCGGCTCCTTCCCAGGGAGCTGACGCAGGAGGGGGGCGAGATGACGCCCACGCTCAAGGTGAAACGCCGCGTCATCGAGCAGAGGTACCACGATCTCATCGAGTCGATGTACGCGGAGGAGGACCGCTCTCCAGCTCCTCGATCGTCCGCGGCCAGTCGTCCTTGAGCAGGCGGGACAGGGCGCGGTCCGCCAGGATCCGTCCCCCGGTCTGGCAGCGCGGACAGTAGTTGCACTCGTTCTCGGCGTACACGATCCGCTGGACGGGGGCGCCGCACGTCGGGCACGGGCGGCCGAAGCGACCGTGCACCGCCATGCCATCCCGGAACGCCGTGACGCTCTCGGGGAAGCGGTCGCCGCGCTCGCGCCGCAGCCGGTCGGTCCACTCGCCCAGCACGGCGCGCGTCGCCTCGTGGAGGCGCGTCACCTCGTCGTCCGACAGGCGGCCGCTCAGCTGCAGCGGCGACAGCCGCGCGCGATGCAGGATCTCGTCCGAATAGGCGTTGCCGATGCCGCTGAACAGCCGGGGATCGGTCAGCGCCCGCTTGAGCGTGTGGCTCTCCCGCGCCAGCGCGCCCCGGAACGCGGGAAGACCGGCGTCGAGGACCTCGACCCCGCCGCGATCGAGGCCGGCGAGCGCCTCGTCCCCCGCGAGCAGGTGCAGGGCGGCGCGCTTCTTCGACCCCGCCTCGGTGAGCAGCAGCGTGCCGGCGTCGAAGTCGAACGCCGCGACTCCGATCCGCCCGGGGATTCCCGCGCCCGCCGGCTTCCACCGCAGCCGGCCGGAGATCATCAGGTGGATCACCAGATACAGCCCGCCCTCGAGACCGAGCGCGATCCGCTTGCCGACCCGGCGCAGCGCCAGGACCACGCGCCCCTCGGCGTCGCGCAGAGGCGGGCGCACGGTGCGCAGCAGGAACGGGCTGCGGAGCCGGACTCGCTCCAGCCTCCGGCCGAGGACGCGCTCGCCCAGGGCCTCGATGTAGACCACCACGTCCGGAAGCTCCGGCATGCCGGGACGATAGCAGGAAAGCGCCGCCGGCGGGACGGGTCAGCACGGTGCGACGCGGTACTGGGGGACGCCGCTGATGTTGACCGTGCAAGTGAACTCCGCCAGGTAGCCGAGGTCGCGCAGGGACGACAGCGCCCGCGCCGCCTGCGGGAACGACCAGCCGAGGACGCGGGCGACGGCGCCGGGCGTCCAGGTCCGTCCGGGGTGCCGGTAGGCCAGCCGCACCGCCGCCAGGGTGTCCCGCTCGCGCCGTCCGGGCGGCCGCTCGTCAGCCGCTCCGGTCAGCGCGGAAACCGCGAGACCGAGACAGAGGCGGCCGATCCGCCGATCGTTGCACTCGACCATCACATCGAAACGCCCTAGCGGCTTGCGGCGCGCGCCCGTGACCCCGCTGATCCGCGCCTCCTCCGTCACGGCGCTCTCGAAGTCGATGATGACGTGCTCGATCAGGTGCGCCAGCGCGAGACATGCGTCGAACGGCTGCGCCGCACCCTCGCCCGCCGCGGGCTCCTCCGCGGGCGACTCACCCGGCGCGCCGGTTCGGGGGCTCAGGAACACGTGGTAGGCGATCGGGCCGCGGCACTGGTGGCTCCGGAACGTCGGCGAGAAGTCGACCAGCCGGCTCTCGATGCGGGCGAGGGCGGCCACCGGTTGGGGCTCGCGCCAGCGGATGTCGAGCGCCGCCCGCATCAACTGGCCGTCGGGCGCGATCTCCCGGTTGAGAGACGCCGCCACACTGGACGGGGCGAACTCGACCTCCACGATGCGCACGTCCGGCTGCAGGCTCATCGGCGGGACATCCGGGGCCCCCGGGAGGGGGCCCCGGTTTCACGAGCACCCGAAGGGGGAAGCCTACTTCTCCTCGAACTTCCCTTCCTCGCGATCCAGCGTGCCCTGCAGGACCACCCGGTACTCGCCGGTCTCGGTGTTGACCGCTTCGACCTTGGCGCGGGCGATCGTGCTGTTGAGGATCATCTCCCCGATCTTCGTTCGCAGGTGGGCGGGGGAGGTCGGTGTGTTCTCCAGAGACTTCACGTCCTGGATGTGGAACCGTGCCATCGTGGGACTCACCTCCTCTTGAGAGCGCTGTCGTACGTGCAGTGCAGGACCGTCCAGTACGGGCCGCCGTCGTCCTCCGCAAGCGCCGGAAGGGGCGGCCCCTCCACCGCAGGGTCTTCCGATGGGGTCCCGCGAGCGGGATCTCGGAGCGGCTGGAGGGACCGCCTTTCCGCAAGAGCGGGCGGGGCCGGGGGCGCCGCGGGCGCGTTCATCAGCGGGTCTCCCGGGTGACGCCGCCCCGGAGCGCGCGCTCGATCTCGGCGACCAGGACGCTGAGGCGGAACGGCTTCGAAAGAAAACTGAACGCCCCTTCCTGGAGGGCGCGCTCCTCCACGTCGGGCCGGGCGAACGCCGTGACGAAGATCACCGGCACGCAGGCGAAGCACCGCTGCACGGCCGAGAGGAGCGCGAAACCGTCGAGGTCGGGCATCTTCCAGTCGACGACGGTGACATCGACCCGGTCGCACATCAACGCGACGATGGCCGACAAGGTGTTGGAGGCGACGGTGACCGTGTAGCCCTCTTCCTTGAGCGACTCCTCGAGGAAGGAGCGCATCTCGTCGTCGTCTTCGACGACCAGGACGCGCGCCTCGTCGAGCCCCGCGTTCACCGCCGCCATGATCGGCTCGCCGCGCGGTTCCGTGTCGATCGTGGTGTCGATCATCGCCCCCCCGGTTTGCCTGGGTCGTTCGACGCGTCACTCCTGCGAGGAGCGTGCCAGACAATCGGAGCCGGCCCTAACCGCTTGAGGGCGCGTCGATTCGGTGGCGCGTCACGACCGTGGAGGGGGGACCTGTGGCGCGCCCGCGATGGGGAGGGACGCCACGTCTGGGGCGGGTCAGGACAGCTCGCGCGGCAGCGCCGGGCGGATACCGTACAGGTCGAGCTTGCGGTACAGCGTCTTGCGATCGACGCCGAGCACGCGGGCGGCGGCCGCCTTGTTGCCGCGCACCGCCCGGAGAGTCTTCAGGATATATTCGCGCTCGACCTCCGAGAGCGACACCGGCTGCCCGTCGAGCCGGGGCGCGCCCGTGGCGCGGGAGCGGAACGTCTCCGGCAGGTCGCCGACCCAAAGGACATCGTCGCGGCCGAGCACCAGGGCCCGCTCGATGGCGTTCTCCAGCTCGCGCACGTTGCCGGGCCAGGGGTGGCGGCGCAGCACGTCCATGGCCTCCGACGACAGCGTGCAGCCGGATCGTCCGAGGCGCCGGCCGTGCTTCTCGAGGAAATGCGCCACCAAGGGCACCAGATCCTCGCTGCGCTCGCGGAGCGCCGGCACCCGGATGGTGATCACGTTGAGCCGGTAGTACAGATCGTTCCGGAACCGCCCGTCGGCGACCAGGACCTCGAGGTCCCGATTGGTGGCGGCGACGATCCGCACGTCGACCTGCACCGGGGCGGGCGCGCCGATCGGGTGCACCTCCTTCTCCTGCAGGACGCGCAGGAGCTTCCCCTGCAGCGATCGCGGCATGTCGCCGATCTCGTCGAGCAGGATGGTGCCGCCGCCCGCCTCCTGGAACAGCCCCCTCCGGTCCTCGCGCGCGTCGGTGAAGGCGCCGCGGCGGTGGCCGAACAGCTGGCTCTCGAGGAGCGTCTCCGGAATGGCCGAGCAGTTGACCGCCAGGAACGGCCCGGTCCGGCGGGGGCTCTCGGAGTGCAGGGCGCGCGCCAGAAGCTCCTTGCCGGTGCCGCTCTCGCCCGTGAGCAGGACCGGGGTGCCGGCGGCCGCGGCCCTCTGGATCAGATCGAGAACCTTCTTCATGCTCGGGCTGTGGGCCACGATCGTGAACCGTCTCTCCTCGAAGGCGTCGCGCAGGCGGCGCAGCTCGTCCTTCAGCCGCTTCTCCCGCAGCGCGCCCTCGACGGTTGCCAGGAGCTGCTCGAAGCGGAACGGCTTCGCCAGGTAGTGGTAGGCGCCCGCCTTGATGGCGTCGACGGCCGAGTCGATGCTTCCGAAGGCGGTGATGATCACGATCGGCAGGTCGCGATCGCGGGCGTGCATCTTCTCCAGCAGCTCCGAGCCCTTCATCTCGGGCATCATCAGATCGGTGATGACCACGTCGACGTCGGCGTGCGCGGCGCGCTCGAGCGCTTCCTCGCCGCCGGCGGCGCCGAAGACCTCGTAGCCGCGCTCCGCGAGCTCCTCTTGGAGGTACGACCGCATCTCGTCATCGTCTTCGACGATCAGCAGCGTGCCGCGCGGCGTCATGACGCGGCCTTCGTCCGCGCTGCGGAGCGCCCCGGGATCGACTCGGGAAGGTAGACCGTGAGCCGCGTGCCCCGGCCGGGCTCGCTCTCGATATCGATCCAGCCGCCGTGCTCCCGGACGATGCCGTAGGAGACCGACAGCCCCAGGCCGGTCCCGCGACCGATCCCCTTGGTGGTGAAGAACGGGTCGAACACGCGGTCCAGGTTCTCCGGCGCGATGCCCATCCCGGTGTCCTCGAACGTGACCGCGACGCACGGCAGGGTGCCGACGGTCTTCTCGGGCGGGCGCCGCGCCACCCGGTCGGCCGCCACCCGCAGGATGCCGCCGTCCGGCATGGCGTCGAGGGCGTTGGTGCAGAGGTTCAGGAACACCTGGTGCAGCTGGTCCGGGTCGGCGGTGACCGTGGCCGGTCCGTCCGCGAGCGCGGCGTCGAGGCGGACGCGCCCCTCCTCGAACCGGTGGCCCATGAACTCGAGGACCTTTCCGAGCACCGGCGCCACCGAGGTCCGGGTCAGGCGGGGTTCGCGCATGCGCGCAAAATCCAGCATGTCGCGGACGATGCGCGCGATGCGATCGATCTGGGAGCTGATGACCCGCAGGCTGCGCGCGGCCGGACCCTCGTCGGGCAGCGAGCGCATCAGGCGCTCCGCGCGCCCCCCGATGACGTTGAGCGGCGTGCCGATCTCGTGGGCCAGCCCGGCGGCGAGACGACCCACGGAGGCCAGGCGCTCGGCGTGCCGCAGGCGGGACTCGACGCGCCGGCGCTCCTCCTGCTCGGCGAGGAGCGAGACCTGAGAGGCCTCCAGCCTCTCGACCATCCCGTTGAACTCCTGCGCCAGCCTGCCGAACTCGTCACGGCGGCGCGCCGGGACGCGGGCCCGCAGCTCGCCGGAGCCGACTTCGCGGAAGCTCTTCGCCAGCTCGGCGACCGGACGGGCCACGCTGACGCGGGTCACCCAGAAGACGATCAGCGTGGTGACCAGGATCATCAGGAGCGTGAGGGTGTAGATCTCCTTGCGCGAGGCGGCGGCGTCCTCCTCGACGTACGACTCCAGCTGCATGAGCTGCAGCGCCCCCACGATCGAGCCCTTCGAATCCCGCAGCGGCACGATGAAGCTCAGGACCGGCTGGTCCTGCAAGCGATCCCGGATCTCCGAGGGGGTTCCCTGCCTCAGCGCGCCCCGCAGGGCGACGGCGTCGGCGGGCGGATAGGCGGCGAGATCCGCCGGCTGGTAGATCACCACGCCGGTCGGGTCGAAGATGCGCACCCCGAGGACCCTCTCGTAGCCCGTCACCTTGTCGACCAGGGCGCGGACGTCCTCGATCTGCCGGTCGCGCAACGCGTCCTCCATGGCGATCTGGACCATGCGCGCCATGGCGCGACCCTCCCGGGCCAGCTCGTCCTGGAGCAGCGCGCCGCTGTTGCGCTGGTCGATGTAGCCGAACAGGGCCATGACGACGATCAGAGGGACGGCGAGAAAGAGCGCCAGCCTCTTGCCGACGGACATGCGTCTAGAGTAGCGCGGCCCGAGGCCGGCGACCACCGGGCGGCGGAAGCGAGGGGCGGGGACGACACCGCGCGGCGGGCTTGTGTCAGGGCGCGTGTCGGCGGCGCAGGCGCTCGAGGGCCTCGGCGCGGACCTTGTCGAGCTCGGCGCGCTGCTCGGGTCGCAGGACCGGGCTCAGCTCCTGGCAGGCCTGATCGATGACCGCCTCGACCCGGGGCTGGACCTCGCTGTGGATCTGCTCGAGCTGCTGGTGCGCGCGGTGGGTCACGTCCTCCAGCACCTTGCGCTGCGCGTCGTCGAGATCGAGACGGTGGGTCAGCCGGCGCACCACGAAACGCTCCATCCGCTCGGAAGAGAAGTGGCCCCAGCGCAGCCGGTGCAGGCCGAAGGCGGCCGCCCCGAAGGCGCCGCAGGCGAGGCCGAGGAGGAAGATCCCGAGAAGCAGCAGCGAGGCCCGAGCGCGCGTCATGGTCCGGCCGGCGAGGCCTGGGCGCTCCCGCCGTCCTCGAGAAGAACGCCGGGGTCGCCGCCCAGCGCGGAGTCGAACACGGAGTCGATCTCGACCAGAGAGACGAGGTCGGCCTCGCCGGCCTGCGAGGTCCCCTGGACGTAGAGACCGCCGCACACGATCGCGAGCGTCACCGCGACCGCCAGCGCCGGCCGGACCAGAGCGTCGAGGCTCTCGTCCCAGGCGGCGGCCGCCCCGGCCGCACCGGGGGCGGCGCCGGAATCGAGGCGGGCCCACAGCCTGGCCTCGAAGCCGGGACGCGGTGCGCCCGCCACGTCGGGC
>JACXTT010009778.1_pt1 | contig 13048 bp, 18 predicted proteins | sample 9270951 | NCBI WGS metagenome assembly JACXTT01 (sample SAMN15532306, study PRJNA645909) | rock metagenome | isolation source: weathered quartz diorite | place: Puerto Rico | collected 2017-06-21
GCACACGCGGCGTTTGAAAAGACGAGGCGGCAATGCGAAGACTCCGCAGCGATGACCCGCTGGCAATCTCCTTGCGCGCGGCGATCCGCGCGGGCGATCTACAATCGTTGAAGCGGTTGGCCGACGGACCGATCCTCACCACTCGCCTTCTGCGCCATCAGAGGCGGCCGAGCGACGCCGGCCGCTCGCTGCACTGCCAACCCCGAGTTGGGAAGACCTCGGGTTCGTGCTCGTGCGTCGCGAAGAAGACGTCGCCATCGACCAGGCGCCTTGGCCACGAGGGCGCCGGCGAGTCTCCGGGCGAAGGCGCCAACGTCCCCCGCCACGCGGGGCACGTCGAGGCCGTAAGATAGGAGCGGCGCGACGCGTCCCGGGACGCTCCCGGAATCACTCGGAAGGGCCCCGGTGCGAGGCGGCGCCGCGGCGTCCATCGGAGCAGCTACGTGATCAGCGCGTCCATCATCATCGGAGTCGTGGGTCTCCTCGGTTCTGGCCTGCTCGCCCGTCTGGGGCATCGGCGGAGTCTCCTGTCCGGGGCAGGCCACTGGGCCGTCGGCCTGGTCGGGTCGCTCCCCGGCTGGCTCGTGGCGTTTTGGGGCCTCTTGGGTCCCTCGGCCGGGCGACCCCGTCCGGGGCCGGCCATCGCGTGGATCGTCTCGTCCACCGTGGGGCTTCTGGGCGTGATCGTTACCGACGCGATTGCCAGCCGGTGGCGGCAAGCTTCCGCCCACGCTGGGCCCTTCATACAGTGGATTCTGGGCGTGTTGGCGTTGGTGCCGGCGTGGCTTGTTGCCCTGATCGGCCTAGCATGGGCTCGTTAATGACTGGCCGTGGCGTAATCGGCATCGATGCGCCCGAGCGCAGGCAGCCCTTCTCCGCGCGAGCCAAGCAGGAGGCGTCCGAGCTGGCGTTCGGGGGGTGGTGCGGGTCCGGCCAGTTCTGGCATCCGGTGCTCACGGGGTGGCGGACCACTTGAGCTTCTCAGTGGCCACGGCGATGCTGGTGGGCCTGCTCACCCTGGGCTTGACCGCAGGGGCCGATGAGCTGCCCGCGGACAGAGCGGTACCCCTGCGGTTTGGCCCAAACGGCCTGCCGGCCGCCCTGCAGGGATTCGTGCCGCGGTCCCCACACATCCTGCCCCACGAATCGGGGTGTGGGATGCTCGAGGCGCAGCACCCCGATGGCCGGGAGGCAGTGATTGTGTTTGATCCGGGCACCGAGGATGCGTGGGGCGACGTCCTCCTGTACATCATCTCGGGTCCCGATGGGGCGGTGCTGGAGTGGGCGGGCGATCCTCAACCGGCCCGGTGCAGTGGGACGCCGTCAAGGGGCGGAGGATGATCCGAGCTGGGGTCAGGAGCTCCGCGACGGCAGTGTGCCCCACGCGTGAGGATCCGTCCCTCGTTCCGGGGTTGCACGTGCTCCGCGTGTCCAGGGTTCTCCGACTTCGCGGTACCGGCGAGGCGAGCGGCCATCGGTCCGGGTCTGGTGGCGCTCTGGTGCCGAGGCCCACAGCAAAGTGTTCAACATCTCCTCGTCGCGCGCCAGCGGGAGCCTCGCGTGTACGAGCGAGGCGCGTGGGCGCCGTGAAGCACAGGTTAGTCGCCGAGGTGCTCACGCTTGGCGGATTGCGGCGACCTAATGTGACTCGGACGGGTGGTCTCTGGACACGCATGGGCGAGGGACCTGGTCGGGTTGGCATAGCTGTGGGGGCACGTTTCTCAGGCGGCCGGGCACGTTTTCGGGCACGTTGGGGTAAAATCGCTTGACGGCCACCTAGTCAAAGGGCGCGCCCATAGCTCAGTTGGATAGAGCGTCGGACTACGAATCCGAAGGTCGCAGGTTCGAATCCTGCTGGGCGCACCACCCTTTCAGAACGTAGTGTCAACGACTTAGCTCTCTCGGCCCGTGGCGCGCGATGGCGCGCTGTGCCTCGGCTGTGCCCACGCCTGTGCCCGGACGCGCGTCCATGCGCGCCGTGGCCGCGCGCAAGTCTTCGGGACTGAAGATGTGGTAGCGATCGAAGACACTGTGAGTCTTGTGTCCCGTTACCATCATCGCTACCTTCTCGGGCGTGCCGTCATTGACCATGTTGCGCACGGCCGTGCGGCGGAAGTCGTGGCGGAGTATCGCAGGCCCGCTGGCCCCTCCCGCGCCGCCACGTGGCGGCCGTGCTGCCGCAACCACACGTGCACCTGCTCGCGGACGCTTGCCGGCAAGTCCCACCAGCCGGGCACGAAGCGCGTGCACGGGGCCTCCACGACCATCTGCGCGAGCGCCTCGGCGACCTCGGCGGGCGCCGAAACGGTGGGCAACCGCCGTGTGGGGGTGTCCCCTAGGGTCGGGCTCGTGGGACGCGCCGCTGTCATGGCCCCAACTCCGGCTCGACCGGACTTCCTCCGGGGCCAGAACCGGGGACCGCGTGGGCGGGGAGTCGATCCACCCGCGCGAACGCGAGCACCCCATAGGCCACGTACGCAACCAGCAGCCCCGGAGTCTTGATCAGTTTTAAGGGGTACGCGAAGAGGTACGCCATGGACACCGCGATCCCGATGATGACCACGCGAACCAGCCAGCCGGGGAGCGGGAACTCCGCCTTCGGGCGGGTAAGCAAGAGGAGAAACGGCACGATCTGCACCACGAGTTGGTAGTCGTGGCTGGTCGTCGGAATCAGCGACATGAGCTGGAACGCCATGCCGATGACGCCGATCTCGACGACGGTGAAGGGCCCGCGCCGTCCATCGGCCCGGAGGCTCGCCCGCCCGAGCCGCCCCGCGCGTCGCGCCAACCTGAGCCACGCCACGGCCAAGATCGCGACCAGCACGCCCGAGGCGATGCGGACCGCGGGGTCACGCCACGCGTCGGTCAGGTAGCCTCCCTTCGCGAGCTGAACCGCGAAGGACGCGAGGGAGTGATTCACGGTGGGTGTGCGGGGGTTACGAAGGACGTGGGCGAGGCTTCGCGCAAACCACTCGAGCCCCGTCGGTCCGAGGATCAGAAGCAGCGCACCGTTCAGCACGACGAACAGGGGGAGCCAGGGCCAGGCCTTCCGCAGCGGAAGCATGATGGCCAGAATGATCGGGTACACCTTGTATTGCGCAGCCAGAGTCAAGCCGGCGAGGGCGGCGACGGGCCGATGGCGGCTCAGCATCAGTAACCCGACGGCCGCGCCGACCGCGGCGATCAGATCAGAGTTTCCCCGTTCGATCGCGAACAGGGTCGGATACGTGTGGTAGAAGAGGCTCGCGACCAGGAGAGAGCCGAGGGCCCAATCCCTGCGCCGGAAGAGCCCACGCTCCGCGAGACACGCGCTCACCGACCCGAGCAGGCTGAACACCAAGACGAGGCTGAACAGGATGTACGCGAGCCGCGGAGGGAGGAGGGTGAACGGAAGCTGAGCTACGAGCACAAAGGGCGTATAGTCACTGGAAAATCGATCCCCAGCCAGAAGACTCTCGTCCCAGCTGTAGACCTGCAAAAAGTCGAGGCCGGCGACGCCCGGGAACACGGGAACCCCGAAACCCTGTTGAAATGGCCCGCTCTTGACGCGAAAATAGTGGGACAGCAGGATGTTGCAGCACAGGAACGTGGCGAGTCCTAACGCCCCAAATGACTCGGCCACGCCCGACCCGCCAGCTCCAAGTCGGTCCGGTGTCTCGGGGACTCGCGCGGCGGGCCCACGCGGATCTTCCTGAGCGCCACCGTGATGCTTTGCGCCGGCTTCGGTGATCTCTTCCGACCACGAGACATGCCGCCGGTTCCAGCCCACAAGAGTCCCGCCAGGACAGTACCCGGCAGCCGACGCAGCTCCGCCCAGTAATGCCCTCCGAATGGCCGATGTTGAGCTCGACCTTTCAACGAGAACAGTGGATCGTAGGCGTGGCCGTTTGGAGCCACCCGTTCCCCGCAAAGTCACCCCGGACCTCTAGGCCACCCCAGATACTGAGCGGCGGTGCCTCGCGTCGACCGACACTGGGCCCGCAGGTGGCGATACGCCACCGAAAAATAGGGCTTCCCGAATCGCGTCGGCCCCTCCCACGTATGATGCCGTTCACCTCACGCAGCGTCCGCGCGAGAATCAGGGGCGCATGGGACCCCCAACGCACGGCAACCTAGTCCCGCGCACCGGGGAGGCGACACACGTGCGGCCGCGGTGGTGAGCGGCCCTCGCAGGCGGACGCCCCCGGCAGGAGTGTGGAGGAGTGGGACGGTTCTTAGGCGGAGGGCGGGCCGCGGATCTGGAGCGAGCGGCACCAGATCGCAGGAGAAACAGCGGGGTCAACCACCGGAGCGTCATACAACTCGGGCCCGATTCTCATATCCAGGACGGGCGGGGAAACGACAATGCCCGTCATGGCCATCACGAGCAGCACGACGTCGTCGTAGTCGGCGTCGTCGAAAATACCCTGGACCCAGAGTTGATCCGGAGGATCCGCGTAAGCGAAGGGCGGCAGCCAGAGGTGGGCTGCCAGCAGCAGGAGGGCGAACAAGGGTCGGACCCGATGTGGCATCACGTGTAGGCCAGCCTAGCGAACGGGGGTGGTGCCGTCAAGACGACAATCCTCACCGTCAGGCGATGGATGCGTGACCACGGTCCGACACGCAGCATCTTCGCACCCCAAGACTTTTCAGGGGAAACTCGGACGCCGTCAGAGGAGACCGCACCCGATTCCCTTGGACATCGCGTCGGGTCACGTTTTGCCTCGGCCATGCCCGTGCCTCCCGTCGAGACAGTGGGCGTCCTGGGTCAGGCGCTGGCTCGCCAGGCGGTCCACGTCGGGCACGTTACGGCGGCGAACGGTGATGGATGAGGGTTCCTTTGGCCTACGAGCGGTCAACGAGCGTCGCCCCGGCGTGCGCGTCGGGCGCTTCTGACAGACGTCGTATGTTGCTCACCAGACGCCATCAAGCGGGCGGCGTCGCGTGGGGGCGTCGAAGCGACGGGACGCCGCGTGGCCCGAGCAGCGGCCGTTTGTTCGGGGCGAACATTTGGGCGAGGTGTGCTCGTGACGATGCGTACAATGAACGACACTGAATTATAAGGCGTTTCTGCCGCAGAATTCCCTTCGAGGGCCAACATACGGCGCATCGAGCCGATCGGGGGGCCAGCAGCGCCCACCTTGGCCGTCTACATGACGCGCGACGGGTCCCACCATGGCCACACCGGCTGCCGCGCACGCCGCGGCCCACGCCTTGCGGAAGTCGCCGACCAGGCGCCCGGCTCGGTGGAACACCAAGGCCGAGAGCGCCGGGCCCGCCGGGGTTTGCTGATCCAGTGGAACGGGTTCGGTCTCGACCACACAGCCTGGCCGAGATCGTCTCCCTCGAGCCCAACAGCCCGGCGACCACGCCGAGGTTAGGTAACGAGGTTCCTGACTAGTCGTCGAGCGGTGTTCGGGGGGCCGCTCGCCTGGCGAGAGCGATTAGGGTTGTAGCCAGTAGGGGCCGTACCGGGCACGGAGCGTTTTCCCTACTTTCATATTTATGGTATTGAACATCGTAGGGAAAGTGCTAACCTGTCGATTCTATGAGAAACGGTCACAGGGAGAGGGCGTCACGAGGCCGCGGCCGGCCCTCACTCCAGGAAGTCCTGAGCACACTGGACGCGGAAGTCCGCCTGCTGCATGAGAATCTCGGTGGTCTCCCTCGCGCCGTGGAGGCAGACCACATCCTCCGTGAGGTCTGGCTCGATGACGTGCATAACTCCACCGCCATCGAAGGTAACACGATGACCCGGGCTCAGGTAGCTGACCTCGTGGAGCGCCGCCAAGCGTCGGCGAGCCTCGTCGAGACGTTGGAGGTGGAAGGCTACGCGAAAGCCGCGGACTGGGTGTATCGACATGCGGGTGACTATGAACGCGTGCCGCTGACGGTCGTGTCCGAAGTGCACAAGATTGCCGTAGATCTGGCATGGCAGATCGAACCGCCCGTCACACGGGATCCCCCAGGGGCTTGGCGAGCGGGGCCCGTTCGTGCGCGAGCGGTGAACGTTTCCGCGCCGGCCGCAATCCCCGCGGACCTGGGCGCCTGGAGTGATTCCACCAGCCAGAGGGGAAACCGCCACCCCGTCGTTCACGCTGCTCTTCACCATGCTTGGTTTGAACGGATCCATCCCTTTGTCGACGGCAACGGGCGGGTGGGACGGCTGCTTCTGAACTTCATGTTGATCCAGCAAGGCTACCCACCGGCCGTGATCCTGGCTTCCCAGCGGCCGAGGTATCTGCAGACGCTGAGCTTCGCCGATGCCGGCAATCCAAACCCGCTCGCTGAGGTGGTGGCGCGGGCCGTAAGCGGAACGCTCAGCCGCCTGCTCATTCCAAAGCTGGCAGGTGAGGCCAGGGTCGTGCCTCTCTCGGCGCTGGCCACCCAGAGCCCTTACTCGGCCGCGTACCTTCGGCAATTGGTGCTTGCCGGCCGACTGAAGGCAATCCGAGACGGTCATCTCTGGCTGAGCTCCAAGGCCTGGCTTGCCGAGTATATTGCCGACCGGGATCCACGCGGTGGGCGGCCTCGCCGCGCGAGCGCCCGGCGACAAAGATAGCCCACCGTCAGCGCGCCCTGGTCGCAGGGGACTGTGCGAGAATTGTGCGGGGACGACCGCCTACAGCGACCAGGCCGGCCTCGATCTTGTCGGCTCTTGTGGGTTACCGTTGTCCCGTGTGGGCGCCTGGGGGGACTACGAATCTGAAGGTCGGAGGTTCGAATCCTGCTGGGCGCACCACCCCTTTTTGCCTAAGTGTCGGCGACTTCGCTCCGTCGCTCCGCGCCGAGCGGTGGACCGCTGTGCCTCGACTGTGCCCGGGCCTGAGCCCGGGCGGCGTCCCATTCGCGCCGTCGCCGCGCGCCAGCCTTCGGGACTCACGAGGGGGTAGCGGTCGAAGACGCGGCGTGTTTTGTGACCCGTCGCCATCATCATCGCCACCTTCTCCGGCGTCCCGGTCCGGTTCGCCTACGATTCCGTCCTCAGCGAGGTTGGTTCGCCGTTCTCTAACACCCGCACGTGTCGCATCGGGTGGCCTTCGATCCCCCGGTGATCGTGGACGGCTACGCCCGATCCGGCGTGGCCGTAGAGAGTGTCTAGCGTTGGTGTACGCGCGTCGACTGGCCGCCCACTGAGGAGGGCCGCGATGTCCTGGGGTCGAGTCGCGTTCGTCGTCCTTACCGTGCTCGGCGCGCCGCTGGCTGCACACGCGCAATCGGCCACCAACGCGTTCCGCGCCGACACGCTCCTGACGGAGTGGGGCACCTTCCGGTGCTCGGCCATCGACTGCGCGCAAGTGCCCCGCGCGGGCCTCGACGTCTATTGGATGGCCCCGACCCTTGTCGTCACGCGCAATCACATCGCGCTGGTCATGCGCACGTGTGACCGCCTGCCGGAGCGGGCGGCGACGTGGGACTGTCGCACCCGACGGGCATCCCGACAGCCGATCAGCGATCTCGACGCCTTGTGGAGCTGGATGCTTCCACCGCCGTCCGGGGACGAGGCGGACGGCTTTTGACCGCGGTCCAATCCCAGGCGCCCATTGTCCTGTCGTGGGCGGGCCGACCTCATCGCGGTCATCATCGTGGCGTTGCTCCTCGCCGACGCGGTGCACGTGGTGTGCTGCCTGCCCACCGGCCCGCCGCCCTGTGTCTGGCGCCGCTTCCCCTGGACGACTCCCGCGGCGCAACACAGCGTTGAGGTCTGCCTGGCGGACTGACTCACGGCCCTCGACTAAGCCCCCCTAGGGGGCGCGGGCGGGTCATTCCGTTCCCCCGACGCTGTGAAAATGGGAACCCTCAGCCAGCCGTCTAAGTGAACAGGAGGGACGGGTCATGGCTGAATCCAGTGTCCGCGCACTGCGCGCTCTCGGACGAAGGGCGTTGCCGCTGGCGGTTCTCATGGCGCTGGGAGTCGCGGGTCTGTCGGGCTGCATCGTCGTGCCGGGTTATGCGACGCCGGCCCCGGTGTACGTGGCGCCGCGACCCGTGTACGTGACGCCCGCCCCTGTCTATGTCTGGGGCGGCTGGGGATGGCATCGGCAGTGGCGCTGACTCGCTGAGATAAGCGTCCGACCGACCCGAAGGCGACCGACGCCGGAACAGGTCGCCGACGCCGGAACAGGTCGAAGGTGCGGCGTGATCTCAGCGCCCGACAGCGCTAGGGCCCCAGCAAGGCGAGCGCCTGTCCGCCGATTTCCTGCAAGCGCTTGAGGTCGCCGATGCGTTCGGTCACCGGGTCCCCGTAGTGGCGGGTCTGGCCGTTGACGATATACGTGAGCCAGGAAGCGCGCACCCGCGCGGGCGCCGTACGGGCCGGGGTCGCGCCAGGGTATTGTTGCAAAGAGATCACGGGCGACGTGCTTGCCCAAGGCCTCGGGGCGTGAGCTCCCGGGCGAGATGCCGGCCCGCTCATACGCGGAGGCCAAGCCAGGCGCGGCACCACCGGACGGCGAACGGGGCGAGTAGGAAGATCCGCATTGCGGAAGCCTCGGTGAATCATCTAACGTGGAGTGCGCGTGGCGGGGCGCCGCCGCGCGGTCGAGACGGGTGACGCTGATGGCGCCGCCTATGCCCGCGACTGTGCCCGAGCACTGAGGCGACGCACGAATCCGAAGGTCGCAGGTTCGAATCCTGCTGGGCGCACCACCCCTTTTTGCCACACACGGGACCGGTGTTGACATCCGCGGGGTGCGCTCGGCGAGCAGGCCAGGCGGGGCGCGGGGGTGGGGGGTCGTTAATCGTGAGGGGTCGAGGGAGGCACATGGCCATGTCTCTCAAGAGAATTCTGACGATCGCACACTCGCTGCCGTTCTGCTCGCTGCCAGCGGGAGTGGTGCTCAACAGGCGCCGCAGGCGCCGCCGGCCACGCCGCCGAATCCGCTCGATGTCGTGCCCGAGAAGATGCCCGCCGACATCCCCTATGGCGCGCCGATATCGCTCGACCGGGCCATAGCCGCGATCGCCGCCGCGGTGGCCGAGGCGAAGAAGCACGACTGGAAGCTGAACGTGGCCGTCGTCGATTCGGGCGCAAACCTCGTGGCCTTCGAGCGGATGGACGGGGCGCAACTGGCGTCGATTCAGATCGCCGAGCACAAGGCGCGGGCCGCGGCGACCTTCCGGCGCGAGACCAAGGCGTTCGAGAGCGGCATGCAGCTCGGGAACTTCCACTACCTCGCCACGCTCGATGGGATCATCGCTTCCCGCGGCGGGATCCCCCTCGTGGAGGGAGGTCGACTGATCGGGGCCATCGGGTGTTCTGGTGGCACGGGCTCGCAGGACGAGGTGGTGTGCAAGGCCGGCGCGGCCACCGTCAAGTAGGGTTCGCGCCGAAACGAGGGTTGATCGGTGAAAGCCGCGATCTGCTACGAGTTCGGCCAGCCGATCCGAGTCGAGGACGTCATCCTCGACTCGCCCCAGGACGGCGAGGTGCGCGTGCGGATCGGGGCCGTCGCCATCTGTCACAGCGACGTGCACCTGGTGCGCGGCGACTGGGTCGGATGGAGTGCGAGTCCCCCCGTGGTGGCCGGACACGAAGCGGCCGGCGTCGTCACCGACGTCGGGCCGAGGGTCACACGCATCCGGCCGGGCGAGCGCGTCGTCGTCTCACTGCTCCGCGCGTGTGGGCAGTGCGTTCCGTGCCTGACCGGCGCCGCCTACCTCTGCGAGGGCCGCTTTGCCCTGATGACGGAACACCGCCTGCATACCCGGGCCGGCCAGCCGCTCAACGCCGGGATCCGGGTGGGCGGGTTTGCGGAGGCCGTGGTGGTGCACGAGTCGCAGCTGGTGCCGATCCCGGCCGATGTGACGCTCGACCGGGCGTGCCTGATGTCGTGCGGAGTCATCACGGGGGTGGGCGCGGTCCTCAACACCGCGCAGCTTACGCCTGGGAGCAGTGCCGTCATCATCGGGGTGGGTGGCGTCGGAGTGAACGCGATCCAGGGCACGGTGCTGGCGGGCGCCGCCCCCATCATCGCCGTGGACGTCGTCGCGGGGAAGCTGTCCGTCGCGCGGAACTTCGGGGCCACGCACGTCCTCGATGGCCGCGAGGGCGACCTTCGGGGCCTGGTCCGGGGGCTGACCGACGGGCGTGGTGCGGACTACGTCTTCGTGACCGTGGGAAGCGCAGCCGCCGTGACCCAGGCCATCACGCTCGCCCGGCGCGGCGGGACCGTGGTGCTGGTCGGGATGCCGGCCGCCGGCGCCACGGCGCCGATCCCGGTCGGCGACGTCGCCGACAATGGGCTCCGCCTGCTCGGCAGCAATATGGGCTCGACCCGGCTCGGCGTGGACGTCCCCCGGCTCGTGGCGCGCTACCGGGAAGGCCGCCTCCGGCTTGACGAGCTGATCACGGCGCGCTACCCGATCGAGCGGATCAATGACGCGATCGTTGCGATGGAGAGCGGCGAGACGCTTCGAAACGTCATCGTGTTTCCAGGAGCCGAGGCATCCGGGTGATCCGATCCCGAGGAGCAGCGTGACGGACCCGCGCGCGGTCGCTCGGCCGGCGTCTGGCCAGGTCCAGACGGTCCTCGGCGCCATCGCGGCTGGCGACGCCGGCATCACGCTGGCCCACGAGCACCTGCTCATCGACTTCACGGTGATGTTCGCGGAGCCGGCGGCCGCTAGCGACAAGGGCCGGGCCCGGGAGCCGGTGAGCCTGGCCAACCTGGGCTGGGTGCGCCAGAACTTCAACGCCAACCTCGACAATCTCCGGCTCCTCGACGAGCGCGTGGCCGCCGACGAGATTCTCCTGTTCAAGCACGCCGGCGGCCGCACGGTCGTGGATCCGACGCCGCGCAGCCTGGCCCGCGACCCGCTGGCCCTGGCCCGCATCGCCCGCGCGACCGGCCTCAACGTCGTGATGGGCGCCGGCTACTACGTGGCCGCCTCGCACCCGGCCGACATGGACGGGCGGACGGTGGACGAGTTGGCCCGGGAGATCATCGCTGACGTCACCGAGGGAGTGGGCAACAGCGGCGTCCGCTCTGGCCTCATCGGCGAGATCGGCTGTACGTGGCCGTGGGCCGACAACGAGAAAAAGGTGGTGCGGGCGGCGGTGGCGGCCCAGCGCGAGACGGGCGCGCCCCTCATGATCCACCCCGGGCGCCATCCCCGGGCCCCCCTGGACATCGCGGAGCTCGTGCAGAAGGAGGGCGGCGACCTACGGCGCACGATCATGTGCCACATCTGCCGGACCATCGCCGATGTCGGTGGCGTCATCGACCTTGCCCAGACCGGGATGTGGCTGGAGTACGACCTGTTCGGGCTGGAGAATTCCTACTACCCGTACCAGCCGGCATTCGACATGCCCAACGACGGCGGCCGCATGGCCCACGTGCTCGCCCTCATCGAGGCGGGGCACTGCCACCAGATCCTCCTGTCCCACGACATCGCCTACAAGACCTCGCTGGTGAAGTACGGCGGCTACGGCTACCATCACCTGCTCGTCAACGTGGTGCCGCGCCTGCGCGCGAAGGGCGTCGACGACGTGGGTCTGCGCCGGCTCCTCGTGGAGAACCCGGCCCGCGCCTTCGCGTTCGCCTGAACGCCCCCCGCCGGCCCTGCGGCGTCGACGTGGCTCGGCCAGCGAGGCCGGCGAACGCGCTACCGGAGGCCGAACCCCCGCGCCATGAAGCTCGCCACGAACACGATCACGACGACGAGCACCAGCTCGAGGTGATTGATGACGGAGAGCGCGCGCACGTGCGAGGGAGCCACGCGTTCTCCGCGGCGGCACGCGGCGCGCCAGCGGATGAAGGTGAGCATCGGCCAGATCTCGAGCCCCAGGACGGCGCCGAAGAGGGCGAGCTTGAGCCAGAAGAGGGAAGAGGCCAGGTAGAACGCCCGGCCCTTCTCGAGCCCGGCGAAGGCGCGCGCGAGGCCGGTCCCCAGCCAGAGCAGGGCCGCCAGTCCCCACACCCCATCCGCCGCGAACAGACGGCGCAGGCCCGGGTCGTCGAGGGGTCCCTTGAGGGCGCGACCGCGGAAGAACACGCTCGGCAACCCGAGGGCGAGCGCCAGCACGTGTAGAGCGGAGGCGACCGCGGAGAGCACGGGAGCGAGCCTACCATGCGGCGGCCGCTCAGAGCAGGCGCCGCCCGAGATAGAGGACGGCCCCGTTGACGGCGAGGGCGCCGAGTCCGGCGAGGACATACGTGGCCCCGAGCCCCAGCCGGGTCAGGAGCGTGCCGACCACCAGGAAGAAGGTGGCGAACGCGAAGGAGCCGATCACGACGCCCCGGAGGAGACGGGCGGCGGCGCTCGGACCTTGGCTGGAATGGGCGAAGACGGCCAGCACGAGGGCGAACACCGGGATGGGGGAGAGGAGCCCGCTCAGCGCAGACCCGAGCCACGCCGCCAGGCTCGTGATGCTGAACACGACGCCAGTGGCTACCGTCATGCGTGCCGGCAGATCCCACCGCGGTGGAGTCACCGCGCGAACGGGGGCGACCGTGACCGGTATGGCGACGACGATGGCGCCAAGCGCGAGGCAGACCAGGCCGAAGGTGAGGGGCGTCGGGACCACTACGGGGCGGAGCACGATCGTGCACGCCGTGAACGCGCCCAGCCCGACGGCGGCGCTCGAGAGCCACGCCCGGTGGGAGGCCAGCCGGCTGTAGACCAAGCAGAAGACGGCCATGGACACGAGCCCGAGAAGGGTGCCCCCGGCAGCCCGGGCGGCGAACTCCGGTCCCTGCTCGAGCGCCAGGAAGACGGAGACGGGCCCCGAGGTTAGCGGGAACCCGGCGAGCCAGCCGCTGACGCCGGGGCCCCAGCGCCGACCCGCCACGGTGGCAGCCCCGATGAGGAGGGGGGCGAGGACCAGCTTCAGGACGGTCGTGGTCACGGTCGCCGACTCTACCGGGTCCCGGGTGGAGCTTCAAGCCTCCGGAGAGCGCACTCGCGCGCGACCCCGCCGGGAGTGCCGCCCCGCGAAGGCTTGCTTCCGCGGGGCGTGGTGTCCTTTTCTCCCGTCCGTGGCCGTCCCTGGCCGCGGGGGTCGCGGCCGGGCCGGGAGCCCCCGCTCCACGTAAGCAGCCGGGGGGGACACGCGCCGTGGCTGGCC
>JACXTT010009779.1_pt1 | contig 13048 bp, 11 predicted proteins | sample 9270951 | NCBI WGS metagenome assembly JACXTT01 (sample SAMN15532306, study PRJNA645909) | rock metagenome | isolation source: weathered quartz diorite | place: Puerto Rico | collected 2017-06-21
GTCTTGAGCGAGGTCACGAGCGTCCAGAGATACGGACCCAGAGAGTACGCGGCCACGAGGCCGACCAGCACCGTGAACGCGATCCTGCCCGCAGGGCGGTGTCCGGCCACGATCAGTCCCTCGGCGCCAGCACGCGGTAGTAGGTCGCGGCGAACGCGAGTGCGAGGACGAGTAGGATCACCGAGAGCGCGGCGCCATAGCCGAAGTTTAGGTACTGAAAGGTGTTTTCGTAGACGTACATGGCGAAGGTCTCGGTCGCCCGGCCCGGCCCGCCGCCCGTCATCGGGAAGACGATGTCGAACGCCTGCAGCGCCCCCAGCGTCCTGAGGACGAGGGATACCATGATCGCGCTCTGAAGCAGTGGCAGCGTGACGGCGAAGAACCCGCGCAGCGGCGAGGCGCCATCGATGCTGGCCGCCTCGTACAGGTCTTCGGGGATGCTCTGCAGCCCGGCCAGCAGGATCAACGCCATGTATGACGCGGCGCCCCACGACGCGGCGGTCGCCACCGCCCCGAACGCGAGGGTGGGCACGCCGAGCCAGATGATCGGCCGGCTGATCAGGTGGACACGCTGCAGCAGGTCGTTGATCACCCCCGCGGAGTCGTTGAACAGCCAGCGCCACATCTGGCCGGCGAGCGCCGGCGCCAGCGTCCACGGGAGTAGCGTCACCGCGCGCACGAAGCCTTTGCCGCGCACCGTGCGGTTGATGACGAGCGCGATGCCTAGCCCAACCAAGAACTGGGCCGCCACGGTGACACCGACGTAGGCGAGCGTGACGTTGATCGCATGCCAGGCGTCGGCATCCTCGAACGCCCGTGCAAAGTTGCGCAGCCCCACGAACGGCACGCCGGCCTGCGGCTGATCGAGCCGCAGACGGTGCAGGCTCGTCCAGAACGCGTTGACGATCGGGTAGAAGGCGAAGACCGCGAGGAAGAGCAGGCATGGCAGCAACAGGACGACCGCCAGCTCTGATTCCGTGAGCTGGCCCGTTGTCCAGCGCCGCCAGACCCGGGCCGCGCCGTCGGTCCGTACGACCGAGGGCCGACGCCCGAGCTGCATGGCCACGTTACTGTGTGAGGAGCGCGCGGATCTCGCGGGCCATCCGCTTTACGGCTTCGTCGCCAGGGATCTGGTTGGTCAGTGCGGCCTGCAGGTTCGCCTGGATGATCGCCGACATCTTCGGGTAGTCGGCGATCTGCGCCCGCGGCGTGGCGCTCAGGACGGCTTTGAGCATGTCCGGCGATTGGGGGGCGCGCCGCTTCACTTCGGGATCGTCGAAGATGTCCTTGCGGGTCGCCACGGTGCTGAGCTGGATGGCCATGCTTTTCTCGGCCACCCGGCCGGTCATGAACTCGATAAACTTCCATGCCGATTCTTTGTTGCGGGAGAAGGCGCTGATCGCGAGCTGCCAGCCACCCAGCGTGGAGGCGCTCCGGCCGGCGGCCCCCTTGGGCAGGGGCGCGATCCCCACCTGGCCGGCGACCTTCGACCCGCTACCCTGGAAGAGGTCATAGGCATACGTCCAGTTCCGAAGGAACACCGCCCGTCCATCTTGGAACGCCACGCGCGTGTCGTCGGTGGCAAGGGTGGCCACGCCCGGAGGCGAGACCTTGCTCTTGCGAACGAGGTCCAGGATGAAGTTCACGGCCGCCGTTCCCTTGGCGTCGTCAACGATGACCTTGCCGTTCCGGTCGAGCACGTCGCCGCCGCTGCTCCAGAGGACTTCGTAGAAGAAGTCCGCGAGCGCCTCGATCTTCGCGCCCTGGAACAGGAACCCGGCTAGTTGCGGGTTCTTCTCGCCGTCGGTAACGCGTTGCGCGGTGGAGATCATCTCGTCCCAGGTTGCCGGCACTTTGGCGTTGTACTTGGCCAGGAGGTCCTTGCGATAGTAGAGCAGGCCGGCGTCCGTGTACCACGGGACACCGTAGATCTTCCCTCCGATGATGTTGGCGCGGATCGCGCCGGGGAGGAAAAGCTCGCGCTTGTCGGGGCTAAACCACTGATCGAGCGGCGCCAGCCATCCCGCCGCGACCATCGGCGCAGGCCAGATCACGTCGATCGACATGACGTCGACCGAGGCGTCCTTCGCCGCGAACAGCGTCACGTAGCGATTGTATTGCTCGCCCGACGTTCCGGGCAGGACCTGCAAGTTGACGCGAACGCCGGGGTTCTGCCGCTCGAATTGCTGGGTGAGCGCCCGATAGACGTCCGAGACGGCGGGCCCGCCGCCGGCGAGCGTAGACCAGGTTACCGTCACCGGTGCCTGTGCCTGAGCGTGCACCTGAAGCGCCGCGCCGGCCAGGGCAACTGTCGCGAGTGCGGCGAAGACGCGCCCTCTCATGATTTCGCCTCCTCCCGTCTGCGCCAGGAACCGGGGGCGTATTCGACGGGAAAGGAGGAGGATTCCCTCCCCGCGTAGCCTATCATGCGGACCGCCGTGCCGGACGGCAGGGAGCAGGCTGATCGAGCCGTGGCGGTTCGAGACAGGGCTGGCGGGCAACGGGGGGACCATCTCGTGAAGGGCCGTCGCACCACACCAGACGAGCGGGACCAGAAGGCCGTCGACGCTCGGGCCCCGGCATCTCGGCTCGAGAATGTGCATGCCTCCTCGGGAAGCGAACGCTCCACGCCCGGAAGCGGCTCCGATTCTCTTCCGGCCCGTCCGACACGGTTCTTCGGCCGCGAGACGGAGCTGGCGGCCGTGCGAGACCTGCTGCTCGCCCCTGACGTCCGGCTGCTGACCCTGACCGGGCCTCCAGGAATCGGCAAGACTCGCTTGGCAGTCGAGGTCGCGGCAAGCCTGGGGCAACACTTCCCGGACGGCTCCGTGTTTGTCGATCTGAACCCGATCAGGGATCCGGCGCTAGTTTCGCACATCATTGCCCAACGCCTCGGAATAGTGCGGGCCCTCACGCGACCGGGCTTGGAGCAGCTGGCGCGGTTCCTTCGCGGGACGCGGCTCTTGTTGCTGCTGGATAGTTTCGAGCATGTGGTCGACGCTCGCCTTGTGGTGGCGCAGTTGCTGAGTTTCTGTCCCGGGGTCAGCATCCTGGTTACAAGCCAGGAACCGCTGCGCATCAACTGGGAGCGGGAGTATCCGGTGCCGCCGCTGGCCATCCCGGAGGACCCAAGCCGCCTACCGGCTGTGGAGCGCTTGCTCGACTACTCCGCGGTCGCCTTGTTCGCGGATCGCGCGCGCGCCGTACACCCGCGCTTCGCGATCGACCACCAGAACGGGAGTGTGGTCGCGGCCATCTGCGCGCGATTGGACGGATTGCCCCTGGCCATCGAGATGGCCGCGGCGCTGGTGAAGGTGCTCCCTCCGCAGGCTCTGGACGAACGCCTCGCCCGGGGCTTGATGTACCTCGCCGCCGGCGCGAAAGACCTTCCGGCCAGGCACCAGACGCTGCGCGCCGCCATTTCCTGGAGTTACAGCCTGTTGAATCAGGAGGAGAAGCGGCTGTTCTGCCGGCTGGCCGTGTTCGTGGGTGGGTCGTCGCTCGAAGCGGCAAAGGCGGTGGGCGCGGAGGGCGATGATGAGGAGGTCGATTTCCTCTCGGTTCTGGCGTCACTCGTAAACAAGAGCCTGCTTCAACAGGCCCCGCAGCCCGACGGCCGGCCCCGGTACTCCATGCTCGAAAGCATCCGCCAGTTTGGGTTGGAACAGCTGGCGGTGCTGGGGGAACTGCGGGACACGCGGCAGCGCCACGCGGCGTACTTTCTCTCGCTGACAGAACGCGCCGAACCGGCGCTGAGCACGGGTGCACAGACGGAGTGGCTGGACCGCCTGGAGCGGGACCATGATAACCTCCGTGAGGTGCTGCGGTGGAGCATGACCGACAGGGGCCACCGCGAGACTGGCCTGCGGCTCGCGGCCGCGCTGTACTGGTTTTGGTGGATCCGCGGCTACACGGGGGAAGGCAATCGGTGGCTGCAAACGCTGCTCGCCGGTCCGGGGACGGACGCGGCAGCCGGCGTTCGCGCCAAGGCGAGCAACGCGGCGGGGTTCCTGGCGTACCGGCTCGGCGACGTCGAGACGGCGGGGCGGCTTACCGAAGAAAGTGTGGCGCTGTGGAGGGAACTGGGCAGCCCCCGAGACATCGGGAAAGCGTTGATCAACCTGGGCAGGATCGCGTTGGAGCGACAACAGCATGAGCGGGCGCGATCGTTGTGGGAGGAAGTCCTGACCATCGACAAGGGGTCGGAAAATGCCGCCAATGCGCTGAACGGGCTTGGTGAATTGGCGCGGTTTGTGGGGGATCTCCCACGGGCCAAAGCGCGGTACGAGGAGAGCCTCGCCATCTGGTAAGGCATGGAGCATCTAGAGATGGTCGCCGTGGTGCTCTTCAACCTGGCTCAGGCCGTGATCGGCCAGGGCGATCTGCGGCGCGCCAGAGCGTACCTCGCGGAGAGCGCCCGCCTGCACCAGGACGTCCGCAGTTCGTGCCTCGCAAACTGCGCTCTGGTCGGTTTAGCGGAATTGGCCAGCCACGAGGGCGATGCCCGGCGGGCGGCGCGGATCTTCGGTGCGGCGGATGCCCTTTCCGAGGCCTACCGCGAGGCGTTGAATCCGCCCGACAAGGCTCAATACGACGCCAGCATGAGCAAGACCCGCGCCGCGCTGCCCGAAGGGGAATTCGCCGCGGCGAGTTCAGAAGGGCGATCGATGACCCTGGAGGAAGCCGTCGCCTACGCGCTTTCGCCCGCTGCAGCACCCAAGAAACACCAGGGCGCCCAAGGAAATGGACCGCTCACCCGCCGTGAGTATGAGATCGCCGTCCTCGTCGCTCAGGGTCTCAGCAATCGGGAGATCGGGAACCGGCTCTCCATCGCTGAGCGGACCGCGGAAACCCACATCGGAAACATTCTGAACAAGCTGAGCTTCCACTCGCGCGCGCAGATCGCGGCGTGGGTGGTCCGTGATTGACGGCCGCCGCCGGCGGAGGGAGTTACGGATGGACGATGTCTCACGGGAACCGTTGCTGCTCACGCCAGGACCGCTGACCACCTCCCGGGCGACCAAAGAGGCGATGCTGCGCGACTGGGGGTCGCGCGACGACGAATTTGCGGCCATGAACCAGCGCATCGTGTCGCGCCTGGTCGCGCTGGCCGGCGGGGAAGGGAGCCATGTCGCGGTCCTGCTGCAGGGCTCCGGCACCTTCGCCGTCGAGGCGATGGTCGGCACAATGGTCCCGCGAGGCGGCAAACTGCTGATCCTGATCAACGGCGCCTACGGCCGCAGGATGGCGCAGATTGCCAAGGCCATCGGGCGGGCGTTCATCGCAATGGAGACGCCGGAGGACACGCCGCCCGATCCCGCCGCGGTGGCGTCCGCAATTGCCGCCAATCCCGCCGTTACGCACGTCGCCATGGTGTATTGTGAGACGACCTCGGGGATTCTCAATCCGGTGGCCGAGATTGCGGGGGTCGTCGCAGGGTCCGGCCGGCGGTTCTTCATCGACGCCATGAGCGCCTTTGGCGCCTTGCCGTGCGATGCGCGGGAGATTCGCTTCGACGCGCTGGCCTCATCGTGCAACAAATGCCTGGAAGGCGTTCCCGGCGCGGCGTTCGTTATTTGCCGGCGGTCTGCGCTGGAGGAAGCGGCGGGGAACGCCCATTCCGTCGCGCTCGACCTCCACGACCAGTGGACGTTCATGCAGAAGACCCAGCAATGGCGGTTCACGCCCCCGACTCACGTCATCGCGGCGTTCGATCGGGCGCTGGCGGAGCACGCCGCCGAAGGCGGCATCGCCGGCCGCGGCGCGCGCTACCGCAACAACTGCCGGGTGCTGGTCGACGGCATGCGGGAGCTGGGGTTCCGGCCGCTGCTTCGCGACGCGCTCCAGGCGCCGATCATCGTGACGTTCCACACGCCGCCTGATCCTGCATTCGACTTCAAGCGCTTCTACGAGAAGTTGCGGCTCCACGGATATCTGATCTACCCGGGGAAGCTCACGATCGCGGACTCGTTTCGGATCGGGTGCATCGGCCGGGTGGGCGAAGATGACATCCGCGGCGTGTTGGGCGCCATCCGGAGCGTGCTCGGGGACATGGGGGTCCGTGTCCCGGTGATGACGCCCACGTAGGCCGCGCCGCATCGGGTCCGCACTGGCGTTATCCTCCGCATCAAAGGACTGCTTCGTTTTCTTAGAGAAGTGCTGGCATCCGAGGTTTCATAGGTTCCTTATGACATCAGTCCGCGCACGTCAGAGGTCCCGAGGCTCCAGGCCCGCGGCCCGCGGCGCGATCTCGGCCAACGTTACGACTCCGCCCGGACTGAGGGTGCGGGCCCACACCTTCTTCGGCGCGCCGCCGCGCGGAGGTGCGCCCACACCGTCCCAGGTGGCTTTTCTCGGCGTGCCGTTCGACCTCGGCACGACCCACCGCCCCGGCGCGCGGTTTGGCCCCGACGCGGTACGCGCCGCGTCGGCGTGGTGGCAGTACGCGCGGGACGAGGAAGGAAAGGCTGCCGGCGACGGGGCGGGACCCCGCTCGGCCGAAGGCTGGTACGATCTCGACCGCGGCGGGTGGATCCTACGCGGGGTAACGATGGCCGATTGGGGGGACGTCCGCATCACGCCTGCCGACGTCGTCGCCAACTTCGACCGGGTCACCGAGTGCGTCCGCGCGATCCTGGACGCCGGCGGCCTGCCGGTCGTCGTCGGCGGCGATCACGCCGTGACCTATCCTGCGATCAAAGCGTTCGCCGGCCGCGGGCCGTTGCACGTCGTTCAATTTGACAGCCACCAAGACTTCGTCGATGAGCGCTACGGGGTCCGCCTCGGCCACGGCAACGTCATGCGCCGTGCTTCCGAGCTGCCGTTTGTGAAGGGGATCTCGCAGATCGGGCTGCGGGCGCTCCAAAAATATACGGAACCGCTCGAGGCCGCTCAACGATACGGCACCCGTGTCGTCAGCGCGTCCGCGCTGCGCCGGCGCGGACCGTCGGCCGCGGCCGCCACGGTGCCGGAGGGCGCCCGGTGTTACCTCACGCTCGATATCGACGTGCTCGACATCGCCTCCGCGCCCGGCACCGGGACGCCGGAGCCGGGCGGGCTCCTGTTCTCGGAGCTGCGCGAATCGGTCCGGGCGATCGCGTCCCGCTGCCGGATTGTCGGGTTGGATCTCGTCGAGGTCTCGCCGCCGTATGACTGGGCGGAGATGACCGCGCGGGCGGCGGCGCGGCTGCTCCTTGATGCTCTCAGCGCCGTCTTCGATCGAAAGCCAGGCCTTGGCGGAGGGACGCCGAACGGGCGTTTCCGGCGGACGCGCAGCCGGCGGGGCCAAACCGCACGTACCCGGAGGTAGAGGAGGGGACAGCATGGACAGTGCACGGGGTGACGGAAGGATGCCGCGGCGGAGGTTTCTCCAGGGCATGGCCGTCGGCGGAGCGATGGTGGGCACCGGTGCCGCGGGCCTCGGCGGGTTGCTCCGCGCGGAGCAGGCTCGTGCCGCGGCGGTCGGCGCCGACACGCTGGTCGTGGCTCAGGGCACATCCGTGCAGACCTTCGACCCGCAGATTGTCTACGACAACACCGTGGTCATCACGAGGGGGATCTACGAGCCCCCCGTCGGACTGGCCGGCAGCACGCCCCGGATCATCCCGAAGCTGGTGTCGTCCTGGAGCGCTACGCCGGACATCAAGCAGTGGACGCTGAAGCTCCGTCCTGGGGTCAAGTTCCACGACGGATCGGACTTCACCGGCGAAGCCGTCAAGGTGACGATGGAGCGGTTGATCAAGATCAACCGCGGCTTCGCCTACGCCTTCAAGCCGATCGTCACCGGCGTGGACGTGCTCGATCCGCTCACGGTGCGCATCACCCTCAACACCCCGGACGCCTCGTTTATGGCTAAGCTCGCGTCGATTTCCGGCAACCTGATCGTCAGCCCGCGGGCGGTGCGGGTGCACACGAACGGCGCAGACCTGGGGCAAGGCTGGCTCAAGGAACACACGGTCGGGACAGGTCCATACATGCTGCAGAGCTACGACAAAGGCGCCCAACAGATCGTCCTCACCCAGTTCCCCCAGTATTGGGGCGGCTGGTCGGGATCGCACCCGAAGCGGATCATCTTCAAGATCGTTCCGGAGCCCTCGACCCAGCGGCTGATGCTGGAGCACGGCGACGCCGATGTGGGGACGATCGTTGCGCCGGACCTCATCGACGCGCTGGCCAAGGAACCGGGCATCACCGTCACGGAGAGCCCGACGATGCGGATCTTCTACATCGCCATGCACTGCCAGCGCGAGCCGCTCAAGGACGTGAAGATCCGGCAAGCTATTTCGTACGCCTTCGACTACGAAGGGGCGAAGCAAGCCATCTTCAACGGGCGGCTGGCGCCGCTCAACGGGCCGCTGCCGGACAACGACCCCGCGCATCTCTCGCCGGCGGACAAGCCGTATCGCTTCGACATGGCGAAGGCCAAGCAGCTACTCAGCGAGTCAAGCAAGCCGAACGGCGGGTTCACGTTGAGCCTCTCCCTGTTCCAGGGTGACCCGACGTTCCGGAAGGCCGCGGAGATCCTCCAGGGGAACCTGAAGGAACTCAACATCAACGTAACGATCCAGGAGCTGTCGTCGTCGGTACTTTTAGAGAAAGCCGGCAAGCCCGAGACGGCCCCCGACCTGCTGCCGGTTCGCAACTACCCCGACTACGCTGATCCCTCGGCGATGATCACGGCGACCTTCGGGAAAGACGCCTGGGGGACGATCGGATGGAACTTCAGCTTCTACGCCAACGACCGCGTCGAATCGCTGCTCAAGCAGGCGAACGAGACCACGCAGCAGCCGAAGCGGCTCCAGCAGTTCCGCGACGCCCAGCGCATCATTGTCCAGGAAGCGGCCGTGGTGTTCATCGGCACGCTCATCAACCGGTTCCCATTGCGCAGCAACGTGCATGGGTTCGTGTACAATCCGTTGCTGGGGAACACGTTCGATCTCTATTCGATTTCCAAGTCTTAGGCTGGAGGGCGCGAGCCGCCCCCGGCAGTGACGCGCTACATTCTGAGGCGCCTCGCGCTGCTCCCGCCCCTCCTCGTGGGCGTGAGCCTCCTCTTGTTTGTCCTGACCCATGTGGTGCCGGCCGATCCCGCAAAGCTCGTTGCCGGCGAACACGCCGGCCCGGAACAGATCGCGGCGGTGCGGAAGGCCTTCGGGCTCGACCGGCCGCTCCCCGAGCAGTACCTGCTTTACCTCGCCCAGGTCGCGCACGGCGATTTCGGGATCTCCATGCGCACCAGCAGCTCCGTGCTCGACGACCTTCGAACGTACTTCCCGGCGACGATCGAGCTCACCACGTCCGCGATGCTGCTCACGATGCTGGTCGGCGTCCCGCTCGGCATGATCGGCGCGATCGGCCGCGGCGGGCTGTCGGATCTCGTCGCACAGTTCGCCAGCCTCGCCGGCCTCTCATTTCCGATCTTCGTGTTCGGCATCCTGATGCAGCTCATCTTCTCCCGCTGGCTCGACTGGTTGCCACTGGCGGGCCGCCTGGCCACGGGAGAGTCGCCGCCTCCCCGAATCACCGGGCTGTTCGTAGTGGACAGCCTCCTCTCCGGCGACCTGGCGACGTGCGGGAGCGCGCTCGTACACCTCGCGCTGCCCACGCTGACGCTGGCGCTCGCCTCGCTCGCGCCGGCCGCCCGGATGACCCGTTCGACGATGCTGGAGATTCTCGGCCAGGACTACGTGCGCACCGCGTGGGCCAAGGGCATGGCGCCGATCCGCGTCTACTTCCGGCACGGCTTCCGGAACGCCCTGATCCCCGTGCTGACGATCCTGGCGCTTCAGCTCAGCGCGTTGCTCGGGGGGGTGTTCATCGTCGAGCTGATCTTCGCGTGGCCGGGCCTGGGTCTCTACAGCGTGGAGAGCATCGTCTCACTGGACTACGCTCCCATCATGGGGGCGGCGCTGCTCCTCACCGTGATCTACGTCGTGGTCAGCCTCGCCGTGGACGTGTTATATGCTGTCTTCGATCCGCGCATTCGCTACTAGGGCGCCCGCCCCGCGGGCCGGCGGATTCGTCGCGCAATCGCTCCGGGCGCTCGGGCGCATGCCCGCGGCGTGGATCGGCGGGGCGATCGTGGTGGCGCTTGTCGCGGTCGCGCTCTTGGGCGGCGCCGTCGCCCCCTTCGATCCCTTGCGCATCGTGACCGTCAACAAGCTTCTGCCGCCTTCCCCGGCGCATCCGTTCGGGACCGACGATCTGGGGCGCGACCTTCTCAGCCGCGTCATCGCCGGCGCCCGGATCTCGCTGCTCGTCGGCGTGCTCGTCCTGACGATCGCGATGACGATCGGCGTGGGCCTCGGGCTCGTCGCCGGCTACTGGGGCGGGTGGACGGACGAGGTCATCATGCGCACGACCGACATCTTCTTGTCCTTCCCCCGGCTCGTCCTGGCCATTGCGATCGCGGCCACGCTCGGCCCGGGTCTCTATCACGCCATGGTCGCCGTCGCCCTGTCCTGGTGGCCCTGGTACACTCGGCTGGTCCGCGGCCAGCTCCTCTCGCTGCGCGAGCAAGAGTTCGTCCTGGCCGTCGTCTCCCTCGGCGCGGAGCGCTTCCGGATCCTGCTGCGGCACCTGTTGCCCAACGTCGCGACGATCGTCGCCATCCAAGCATCGATCGACTTCGGGTACGCCATCCTCGCCACCGCCGGCCTGAGCTTCATCGGGTTGGGCGCCTCGCCGCCCACGCCCGAGTGGGGCTCCATGATCGCCCAGGCCCGCAGCTACATGATCGACGCGTGGTGGTACCCTACGTTTCCGGGACTGGCCGTCTTCCTGGCGGTGCTGGGATTCAACCTCCTTGGGGATGCGATCCGGGACGCGTTCGATCCGAGGCTGAGGTCGCGATAGGCCCAGCGGCCTCGCCCTCGCGATCGGTCAGGGAACGAGCGTGAGGGAGGTCCAGCCGTTGCCGGTTTTTTGAAACAGCCGCCGGTCGTGCAGGCGCTCCTCCGAGCCGTGCCAGGTTTCTATCTCACGAGGAACCACATAGATGCCTGCCATGCTTTGTGGAGGCGGAACGGCATCGCGTTCCGGATAACGGCGCCGCAGCGACTCGATACCGGAAAGGAACTCCTGTCGTGAGGCGATCCGTGCGCTCTGCGATGAGAACTCTGTGTAGTAGTGCTCAAGCAATTTGGACCCGTGACTCTTTCGTCGCCAGTAGGCGTCGACCCGCTCCGGCTCGATCGGTGCGATTCCGCCCCAGATCCGGTACTGCCGGCGCACGCTGGGCCAGTGAATCAGCACCGTTGCCGTCCCGGATTGCGACAGCTGCTGCCACTTGGGGCTGGTGCGGTTGATCAGGACGCCAACCCCTCGGTCCGTGATGTCTCGCAGCGTCAGCGCCCGCGCTTCCGCCCGGTCGGCCGATGCGACCGTGACAAGGTAGCAGACGTCCGTGAGGGGATCGCGGGCATCACGCGCCCGCTCGCGCTCCTGTTTGATCTCCAGAATCGGATCATCCGCCTTGAACTGACTTGAGTCCACGAGCCGTCCCCCTCCGCGATGCTGGTGTGTGAGCATCATACCGGAAGGGGCCGACGGACGACAGCATCGAATGGTCGGAGGACGTCCATGAAAACCTTGCCTCGCGTGACCCTGGCATCCTGGCCGACGCCGCTCGAGGAAGCGCCGCGCCTCGCCGGGGCGTTGGGGCTGAAGACGCTCTACGTGAAGCGCGACGACCTCACCGGCCTCGGCCTCGGGGGGAACAAGGTTCGCAAACTGGAGTACCTGCTCGGGGATGCGATCGCGCGGGGAGCGGACACCGTCATCACGACGGCCGGCGCACAGTCGAACTTTCTCCGGCTGACGGCTGTGGCGGCGAGGCGGCTCGGGTTGCGGCCGATCCTCGTCGTGCGCGGCACACGCCCCGCGTCGCTGCAGGGCAATCTGCTGCTCATGCACTTGGCCGGCGCCGACCTGCGTTTTGTCGACACCGCGGACGCGTACGCTGCCTCGACGATTGCGCTGATGCGGGGCATCGGGGAGCAGGTCGAGGCCGCGGGCCATCATCCATATCTCATCCACCTGGGGACGTTCTCGGGAGGATTGGCGGCCGTGGGCTACGTGACGGGCGGGTTGGAGTTGGTCGAGCAGTGTCGCGCCGCGGGGATCTCCCGGGCTCGTATCGCGGTCGCCGTCGGATCCGGCGGGACCTACGCCGGCCTACTGCTCGGACTTCGGATCGCCGGGGTAGGATTCCACGTCCAGGGCGCCTCGGTCTTGTCGCCCGTGCCGTTTCTTCGGGCATGCATCCGCGAAAAGGTTCACGCCGCCGCGGAGATCCTGGGTGTGAGCGCGACGCTCCAAGAAGAGGAGATCGATGTCACGGATGCCCTGATCGGCGAAGGATACAGCACGCCGCCGGGCGAGAGCCTCGATGCCGTCTACCTCGCCGCGCGGACCGAGGGACTGATCCTCGATCCGATTTATACCGGACGGGCCCTCGCCGCGTTGCGCCGGGCGGTCCGAGCCGGCGCGATCCGAGATGGTGAGACGCCGGTCTTCATCCACACCGGCGGCGCGCCGAACGTCTTCACCCATGCGGAAGCGCTGTCGGCGTACGCGGCGGTCAAATCCTGAACGCGCGGCGGCCTCGACTCTGACTCCTTGCTGATGTGGGAAGCGCAGTGACCAGGGGGTGTCTATGGCCACGGCCAGACTCTCGATCGAAGAGATGAGCGCCCGGTACCGCCAACTGTACACCGGGGCCGTCGCCGATGTGCTCGACGACAAAGGGCTCTGGCACCAGATCGTGGACAAGCGGATCCAACCGCTGACGCTCGAGATGCGTGTGGCCGGTCCGGCGATCACGATGCTCGGCCGGCCCGAACGCAGTACCGATCGCGCCATTCGCAAAGGCGTCAAGGCCGTGGACGCGATCAAGCCGCATACGGTGGCGGTCATGGACTGCTCCGGCGAAGAGATCACCGGGCACTGGGGCGAACTGCTCACGAACGGCGCGATGGTGCGGGGCGGCACCGGAGCGGTCATCGATGGCGGCATCCGAGATACGTCGGCCATCCTGGCCCTGAAATTC
>JACXTT010009780.1_pt1 | contig 13047 bp, 10 predicted proteins | sample 9270951 | NCBI WGS metagenome assembly JACXTT01 (sample SAMN15532306, study PRJNA645909) | rock metagenome | isolation source: weathered quartz diorite | place: Puerto Rico | collected 2017-06-21
GGGGTGACTCACCGCCCAATCCCATACCCGTGCGGTGCCGTCCTCTGACGCTGTCACCACGCGCCGCCCGTCGGGGCTGAAGGCCGCCGATTGTATAAACCGTCCCGACCACAGCGGCTCGCCGACCAGGGAACCGGTCGCCCAGTTCCACACCTCGGCGGCCAACGACCCGGCGATCGTCAGCACGCGCTCTCCATCGCCACTGAACGCCGCGGTCGATACGTAGCTCAAGTGCCGCAGCGACTGTAGCGGCACCCGGATCGAGTCGCCCGTCGTTGCGTTCCACACCTGCGCCGTGCTGTCGTCGGAGGCTGTGACCACGCGCCGCCCGTCCGGACTGAACGCCGCGGTTTGGATCCAGCGGTGGTGCCCCAGCCACGCCGTGGGCCGTCGCGCCCTGAGCGCTCGGACCTGGGCAACATCCCACAACGTCGCCCACTGCCAAGATGTGGTCACGAAACTGCGCCCGTCCGGACTGAACGCGGCGGACAGAACGCCAGCCGAATGCCGTAGTGGTTTACCAATCGGACGGCCCGTCTCTGCATCCCAGAGCTGCGCCGTGCTGTCAGCTGACGCGGTCACCACAAGGCGCCCGTCGGGACTGAATCCTGCAGCGCTCACTGCGCCTTTATGCCTCAGTGGGGCACCGAGCGCGTGGCCAGTGCGCGCTTCCCACACGCGCGCCGTGCTATCTGCGTCCGAAGTGGTCACGACGCGCTCGCCGTCGAGACTGAACGCCGCCGTCATGACGCGCCCGTTGTGCCGCAATGGCGCACTGATGGAGTGGCCCGTCGCTTCGTCCCATACCCGCACTGTGCTGTCGTCGGACCCGGTCACCACGCGCCGCCCGTCTGAACTGAACGCCGCGGAGTTGACTCCGCCCTCGTGTCGGAACGGTGAGCCGATCGGCCGTCCGGTAGTAGCATCCCACAGGCGCGCCGTCCCGTCCGCAGACGCTGTCAGCACTCGTCGGCCATCCGGGCTGAAGACCGCCGACCAAACGGTGCCGCTGTGGCGCATCAGGGCACCCGGAAGTGGCCAGGCTCTCCGCAGCAGCAGGTCCAGTAACTCACTCCGGGCGGCGATATTGTCTGGATCCGTTCGCAGGGCGCGCGCGAGGTAAGGCAGTGCCATGGACGCCCGCCCCCCCTCGATGAGGTTCAGCGACAGGCGGTAATCTGCGGTGGCGAGAACCCGCTTGCCCTGCTGCTTTTCCTTATACGCGAGATATCCGCTGATCACGGCGACAACCATGAACACGCCGAGCAGCCCTGCGACGCTGTAGGCCCGGCGGAGTTGGCGGCGCGCGCGTAGAGCCCGCTCCTCGGCCTGCTCCTTCTCTTCGCGTGTGTGGCGCGTGTCGCGGCTTGTCTTGATCACGCCCGTCAGGACGTCGTGGCTCAACTCGATGCGCCGCCTCCCACCACGCTCCTCGACGCGCAGGAGCCGCCGCGTGACGAGGGTGCTGAGGCGCTCGTCGGTCAGGGCCGTCGGACGATTCTCGAGCGCCACGCTGTCGCGCGCGCCATCCTTGGTCAGCAGGTGATCTTCCACGAAGTACCGCACGTCCGGCGGCCATTCTTTGGGGAAGCTGTGGTCGTAGAAATCCTGCAGGATCTTCTCACCCGTGCCTGCGGCGAGCAGGTCGCCCGTGATTTGCTGGCGTCCGAGTGCGAGACGCTTCTTGTTGAGCTCGTCGCAGATGAGACTGAGGAGCGCGAGCTCGACGGGTGCGCTGCTCGTCTCGTGCCCAGTCTTCCCGGTAACCATCTCGACGATCCGCTCGTCCACGCCGGGCGCGACGAGGCCTGAGCCGGCCACGACCTCCGTCAGCGCCTGGCTCCCCGTCATAGGCAGCAACCGGAGCCGGTTTTCCATCAAGGCGGGAATGGCGGCGCGAAGACCCTCGAGATCCGGCAGATAGTCCTCGCGCAGCGTCAACACCACCTTGTACCGGTGGCGACTGAAGTCGAACTCCCGCACCTGCTCCGGGCGCTCCTCGAGCATCGCCCGCACGCTTGCGGGGGCGCGGCCCTCGATGAGGTCGCCCAGTTCCTGCACGAACGCTGCCACGAAATCGGTGCCGCGGCGGGGACCCAGTGTGAACAGCTCTTCGAACTGATCGAATACGAGCACCGGCGTCAGGGGATAGTTCTTGACACTCCAAAACACGGACTCGCGGCGATGGAAGTACTCCCAGAGCTTTTCGCCTTCACGCATCGGCGGCGCCTCGATCGCCGCATCGTCTGTGGCCTTCTTTATCGCCCGCCGCATCTGCTCCGGCGCTGGCGGGCTCCACTCGGCGTACAGGATGCGCACCGGCACGGGGAGGAAGTCCTCCTGGCGCAGTGGAGGAAAGACACCGGCTTGCAACAGAGAGGTTTTGCCCAGCCCGGAGGGGCTGAAGAAGACCGTCAGGGAGGCGCGCCGAATCAGCCGGAGCAGCTCCTCGGTTTCTGTCTGGCGGCCTCGATAGTAGCGGTAGTCCGCCTCGCTAAATGACAGTAACCCCGGCCACGGGTGTTCAGCGTCGAGCCGCGGTTGTTCGGTTGCGACGTCCCGTGGTGGCCGAGTGCCTGTGTCCGCGGTCACGATTAGCTGCGGTTCTTCCGGACCAGCCTCACGATGCCATCCACGAACTCGGGCGTGACGACACCGGCTCGCAGGCGCTCATCCCACGTGTACCGCCCGAAGCGGGGATCTGCGTTCTGCCGCGTGGTTTCGTCGATTGGCAGCGGAATGACGAACGACCTGCCGAACTCGAACTCGTCCGCTTTCTCGAACGCCCGGGCCCACTCAAAGCGAAACTTGCGATCTCCCGCGCGGCACGTGTTTTGGGAGAGAATCGCAATGAAGAGATCGCACGTGTTGATGGTCTCCTTGATCATCGGGTACCAGTCTGCGCCCGGTTCCAAGCGATCGTGATCGAACCAGACGTCGAGGTTCGCCGCCGCGAGCGCCCCGTTGATTTTTTCTACCATGGCCCGGTCCTCGCTCGCGTAGCTGAGGAAGACGGGACGTGTTTTTCGCTGAGAACCCGCTACGGGGCTGTCGCTCGCGGGCGGCGGCGCGGCGGCCTGGGCGGGATGGGCCGCTTTCCAGCGGTCGTGGAGTTGGTCGACGAAACTGATCGCGCTGCGGTCGAACACTTTCACCTTGGGGCTATGCTCGAGAAAGAACGCCAGCCCCTGCTCGCTCTTGAGCCGCTCGTCGACCACCCAGGTGCGTTTGTCGCGGTCATAGATCTGCTGCTGTTGCGCGGCGCGAATGGCGAAGCGCGCGAGCCAATCGGGAAAGCCGCATCCCAGAATCAACAACGACTTCGTCCGCAGGGCATCGAACAGCAGTTTGGGGCCGGTCTGTTGCTGCAGCGAATGAATGAACTCGAGCGTATCGGCATCCGTGACCGCGTAGGTGCCGGGGCTGTTGGCAGTGGGGCGACCGAGCAGGTGAAAGACGACTGAGCCGGTGAGGTTCTCAATCGGGCAAGGGAGATCCTGCCGCGGAGCTTGTTTGGGGGCATAGGCCAGGACCTGGGCCTTGGGCGCGCCCCTGGGAACGCGCATCTGATCGAGAGCATTCTCGAGCAGCGGATCGATCGTCATGCTCACGAACAACCGCAAGCCGTCGATCGCGGCGAGTTTCAGGAGTGCATCGGGAGGAGCAACCGGTCCGATCTTCACCAAGACGTCGCGCAGCTCGCCGTACACGTCATCGATTTCGTGGTTCGTGTCTTTGTACCGGCAGGCGATCGTATCGAGGGAGTCGCCTGGCTCGAACTTGATGCTCAGTCGAGCGGCGAGCTGCTCGGCAAGATATGCGTATACTAAAACCTCGCCGCGTCCGGGAATCTGCACGACGAGGAGTTCTTTGCCGACAATGGTAACGACGTCGCCGTCGTCGATGTCCTGCACCAGCCGATCCAGCAACCTCGCGGTATCGTCCCGCGAGGCTACACCATTCGTCATGGAGCGCCTTCGCGGAGATGGGGCGCCAACAATGTTCCCCAGCCTTGCAACATCTGTTGGAACTCGGCCTCGCATCGTGCCGCCCGCAGGGACGGCAAAAGTCCCTGTTCGATCATGTCGAGGTGCGCGTTGTGGTTCGAGCCGTAGATCCAGCAGGCGATATTGTAGAAGCGCTGGCGATCGAAGGAGTGCTCGTCCCAGAACGCCAGTTGTGCGGTGCTGGTGTCGTGCGCGCTCCGCATCAAAAACCACAACGCGCTCTCGAATGCCTTCTCTTCTCCCTCCTGACCCTCCTGCAACAGCAGAATGGTGGCGAGCTGGTCCGCGTCGTCCTCCTCCTTCCCAACGACGGGAAGGTTCAACTCGTGGATCAGCGCGTGCCCGGTCTCATGGTAGATCGTGAAGAACGTGCTGCTGCGGATCGCCTGAGCCAGCTCGGCATCCGAGTGCGCCAGCGGCCCGAAGTCTTCCGCGAATCCATTCAGTAGCTCGTAGCACAGCGTGATGTCGTGCGTCTCGCGCGCGTACGCGGCGTTCGCGACGCCGCCGCACTGGCTGAATACGATGGGGATACGCCGCGGCAGCACGATGTTCGCGTTGAGATAATCGGCGATGTCCGTCAGGAGATTGGTCTGCATCACCGCGCTCCGCCATTCGGCGAACGCCGAATCGCCGCCGAGTGCGTACGTGACGACGAAACCGCAGCCACCAAGTCCGCAGGGGTTGACGTTGCCGGCGAGTGCGGAATCTTTAGGCGGCTGCACCGCGGACGCGGATTCGCGCCCGCGACAGCTTCCCGCGATGGCCGTCGCAAGCAGCAAGAGGGCGCACCAGGTTAATCTCATCGCTTGCTCCGAGGGACGAAGCGAGGCGAATATAGAGGCTCAGTAGCCCCTCGGGGAGGTCTCGCCATGCGCTCGGTTCTCCTGGTTTCGATTCTGGTGCTCAGCGTTCACGCGGCGACTGCTACCACGCAGCAGCGGGCGACTGACCGTGCGAGGGCCAAGCCGTGCGGCACCTGGCAACTCAAGATCACGATCGGCCCGCGGGACAGCGTTGTGGCAACGCCCGTCCTGACGGTGACGCCCAACGGGAAACGATCGCTCACATTTGCGGGACGAGCGCCGTTGTCGGTTCGGGAGCTGGCCCGAGGTGGTGACAGCGTCGTCATGGCGATCGGTCCCTACCGGAGCATTCTCGACTCGACGCAGATGGTCACCACGCGAGCGACTGCGCATTTCGGTAGCAGCACGATGACCGGGCTGTTGGATGCGCACTATGCCTCGGGCAAGGTGCTGCCGGGCAAGATCGTCGGGACCTGCGCTCCTACGGCTGGCCGGTAAACACCTCGTACGCCTTATCGACGATCCATTTTGCGAGGTAGAACGCAGCCACGCTGCCGACGACATAGAACCCGGATTTGACGGGCGCTGGGACGCCCCCGAGGCCGTGCCAGAACCAGATCCACAATCCCACGGCGGCAAGACCAGCGACGACAGGCGCAAGTCCTCTCATGGCGCTTTCTCCGGAGATTCGGATCGATCGTTCGAAAGCCGTGCTGCGATCTTCAGGGTGAGCGCGCCAATTCCGATTGCCCCGACCACATCGAAGAAGATCAGTCGCGCAAGGTTGACACCTGCCGGCATCAGCGAGTGAACCAAAACGATCAAGGCGATCACGGCAACAGCGCCAATTCCCAGCGCGATGAGCGACGCAGTCGTTAGGCCGGACTTCACGGTGCCTCCCACGGTGGTGTGCGAACGTCGGATTTAGCACCCCGGTTTCCGCCCGTCAAATTCCAGCGGCGCTTGCCGGCCGGGCAAAGCATGGCGACTGTCATGCTCTTGAGCTCACCTCCTCGCCCGCGCCTTGTCGTCCGCATCGGTGTTACGGGACACCGACCGAATAAACTGGCCGACGCCGATCGTGATGTCCTTCGCGACCGCGTCGCGCACGTGGTCGGAGCAGTCAAACAGGTTGCTGCCGGTCTGGCCGCCGATCGACTCGCCGGATACCGAGAGGCCGCTCCTGTCGTTCGTGTGATCTCTTCGCTCGCCGAAGGCAGCGACCGTGTGGTGGCGGAGGTTGGCATCGCCGCGGGACTCGAGCTGCAAGTGGTGCTTCCCAATCCCGTCGCGGAATATGCGCGCGACTTCCAGACCGACGCCTCCCGCGCCGAATTCCAGCGCTTGCTCGCTCGCGCGAGCGCGGTCCTCACCCTCGACGGAGCGCCGCGACTTCCCGCGGCATACGAGCGGGCGGGGCACACGGTGGTGCAGCAGTGCGACCTCCTGATTGCGATCTGGGATGGTGAGAATGCTGCCGGTCCGGGCGGGACGGCGGAGATCGTGAGGTGGGCCGCCGAGCGAGACATCGTTGTCTACTGGATTCGGTCGCAACCGCCTCATGAGACGTCGTTGGTTCGCGTCGACGGAGACGAGCTCAAGACAGGCGGGCCGGAGGAGTTGTCACAGCGGCTGATGGACGCGCTCACACCGCCTGCCCGGGGCGCGGTCGCAGATCTCCGGGAGCGCTACTTCGCGGAACCGGCGGTTCGCGGCCGGCTCGGTCATCTCTACGGAATCCTGACGCGGCTGGTGAGCCGAGCCGGGAAGCCGTGGCCGCGACTCTTGCCGCGCGACTACCTCGACGCGACGCGCGCCACATGGCGGGCACTCTGGGTCAACGTTCCCGACTCGATCACTCGGCCGGTCGAATCCGCGTTGCTGGCGCCCTATGCATGGGCCGACCAGCTGGCGACGTACTACGCGAATCGTCATCGCAGTGCGTTCACCTGGAGCTATCTCCTCGCTCCGCTTGCCGTGTTGCTGGCGTTTGGGAAAGACCACGACAACGCCCACCGGATTTATTGGATCATCGGGTACGTGGCCGTTCTCGTGTCGCTGCTTACGCTGTACTGGGTTGGCAAACGGAGTCTGTGGCACGAGCGCTGGCTCGACTACCGTTCGCTGGCCGAGCAGCTGCGTCACCTCGTCATCTTTTTCCCGCTCGGCAAGAGCAGAGTGGACTTGCGTGTGCCGGCGCACGCCGCGTCCGGCGACCCCCGCACGACGTGGGTGCACTGGTATGTGCGCGCGGTGGCGGCAGAAGCGGGGCTCGTATCCGCCGTTGTGGATCAGGAATATCTCGCGGGATATCGCGCGTTGCTCAGTGCCGAGCTGGACGAGCAGATCACCTACCACACCGCACTGGCGGCCAACATGCGAGGGCTGTATCGAAGACTGAACCGTGTGGTCGTTGCCCTCTTCGTGGCCGGGCTGGGAACCAGCGTGCTCGCGTTATTCGACGTGTTCCCCCTCCTCGTGACTCCGCTTGCCGCGTTGCTGCCTGCGCTAGCCGCCGCCGTGTACGGGTTCCTGGGCCAGGGCGAATTTCGCAACCTCGCACGTCGATCGGAGGGCGTCCGCGCCGAGCTGCAGGCGCTGCTGCTACGGCTGCAAAAGCGTCGCAGCCTGACGAACCGGTCACTCGAGCGCGCTGCGGACGATACTGTGGAAGTCATGGGTGGAGAGCTGATCGACTGGCGGGTCGAGATCGGCGGCAAACCACTCAGTTTGCCCAAGGCACACTAAGTATCCGACATCCTTGCGCCCGCTACGCTCAGCGGTTAATTCGGGCCTCTCCAGGAGATTCGATGCGTACCACACTCGTTGTGTCGCTCGGTGCGCTGGTGCTGATCGCGACGGACGCAGCGGGTCAAGCAGGCTTCCTCGAGCGTGTCGTCGGGGGCGTGGAGAACGCCGGGGGATTCTGGACGTACGCCGGCTTCCTTCCGCGTTCGTCGGTGCTCACCGGCGGTGGGCCGGGGTCCGCGAAACAAAGCGGCATGCAAGGGCCGGGGTTCATCATCACGATCGGCGCGGGGACCGCCGGCATCGATTCAGGCGCACCGCGCCGCCGGTACAAGGCCGCGTCCCAAGAGAACGCGCCCGCGTGGGCCTTTCATTTTGTCCTCGCATACTCGCAGCTCACCGGCTTCCACGCACAGAATCCTTCGCTTGATCTGCGCGGTTCAGTGAGAGAATTCCCGCGTCTCGCGTGGTTCGCCCAATGGCATCCGGAACGACGTCTCAGCCCGTACGCTGGCCTGCACATGGGCTTGCTGCAGCTGCAAAGTGCGGCGCTGTACGACAGCGCGGGCGCGTATTACCCGATACAGGGATCCACCTGGGAGATAGGCGTCGCCGCAGGCGTGGTGACGAATGTGAGCGCGGGCACGGAATGGCTCGGCATCTTCGTCGAGCCCGCGTACACGCTGCGCAATTTCCCGAGTGTCGATTGGGGAGCGCAGAAGACCATTCCGCAGCGATTCCCTCGCTCACTGCGTTTCACCGGCTGGGAAATCGCCGTCGGCCTGGCGTTCCGGGCGCCGCAAAAGAAGGAGCGATGAGGCACAAATCGCTCAAGGAGCGACTGCAGGAGCGCGGGCCGAGGCGGCTGCTCGCGCTCGATGGCGGCGGCATCCGCGGGCTGATCACGATCGAGGTCCTCAAGAAGATCGAAGACCAATTGCGCGAGAGCGAGCACGCTGACTCGGACTTCGTCCTCGCCGATTACTTCGACTACATCGCCGGCACCAGTACGGGCGCCATCATTGCGACGCTGCTGTCGCTCGGCCTATCCGTGTCTGCCATCCGAGACTTTTACGTGGAGCATGGCGCCGCCATGTTTCGTTGGTCACTTTGGAGATTGTATCGGTCGCTTTACAGCGCGAGGGATCTCAGCGTCACGTTGCGGGACGTCATCGGATCCGAGACGCCGCTTGGAACCGAGCGGCTGCGCACACTATTGCTCTTGGTCATGCGCAATGCCGACACCGATTCACCTTGGTTCATCTCCAACAACGACCGGGCCAAGTACAACCAGCGCGGCATCGATGGATGCAATTTGGACCTCCCTCTGTGGAGGCTGGTGCGCGCGAGCACGGCTGCCCCGACGTTTTTTGAGCCGGAAGCCATTCGGGTGGGAAGTCGAGAATTCAGGTTCGTCGACGGCGGAATAACCACCTACAATAACCCCGCTTTCCTTCTGTTTCTCATGGCAACGATCGAGCCTTACAAGCTATCGTGGCCGGTCGGGCCGGAGCGGCTGCTCCTCGTTTCCGTCGGGACTGGCACGCACCCTCGCTTCGGAGTGCCTGGCAATCTGATCACCGAGTTAAAGGGCATGGCGTTAAACCTGGTCTTTGCCGCGCTCAACGAGCAAGACGTTCTGTGCCGCGCATTCGGGCGTTGCCTGTGCGGTGCGGAGATTGACAGCGAGATTGGCGACCTGACGGACCCCGGTGCAACCTCATTCTCAACATTGTTTACGTACGTGCGCTACAACGCCGAGTTGACGGAGTCAGGGCTCAAACGGCTTGGACTCCGCGACATCAAGCCCGGCAACGTGGAGAAAATGGATTCGGTGAAGCATATCACGGAGCTGCAGCGTGTTGGACGCGCAGTCGCCGCGCAGGTTCAGGCGAGTCACTTCTTGGGGTTCGAGCTCGAGGGTTCCCCCGTCCCACGCGCCTAGAGTAATCCCTCCCGCCTGAGCTTTCCGAGCTGATCGTAGTACTGCTCGTGCACCGCGAGCACATCGGGGCCCGATACGGTCGCGACGCCTGCTTTCCCCACCTCTATCCCCGCCGCGAAGTTCGCGATGTGCGCCGCCTCGCGCACGCTCGCGCCCGCCGCCAGCGCCGTCCCGACCCACGCCGTCACGGTGTCGCCGGCGCCCGACACGTCGAACACTTCGCGCGCCATCGTGGGGATGCGCGTGATTTCCTGATCCTTCGTCACGAGCATCATCCCCTCGCCGCCCAGGGTGAGGAGCAGATTGTCCACCGCCAGCTTACCGAGGGCGTCGGGCAGGGCGTCGGGGTGCGCGAGGTCGAGCGCGGCGCCCATCGCCAGCTCCAATTCGCGCCGATTCGGCTTGAACACGGTCGCGCCGCGATAGGCGAAGAAATTCTTGAACTTGGGATCGACCACGACCGGCAGGCTGCGCTTCTTGGCGATCGTCAGCCCGCGCTCGATCACCTGCGGCACGAGCGTTCCTTTGTTGTAGTCCTCGATCAGCAGCGCATCGGCGTCGGCCAGCGCGCGTTCCAGCGCCCGGCCCAGCTGCTCCATGACCTTGGCCGAGATCGGATCCTCGATCTCCTCGTCGATGCGGAGCATCTGCTGGCCCCGGGCGACGACGCGCGTCTTGGAGGTGGTGGGTCGTCCGGAATCGGTGACGAGGTATGACGAGCTGAGCTTGAGATCGTCGAGCTCGGCGCGCACCGACTCCCCGCGCTGGTCCTGACCAACCACCGCGACCAGCCGGCACTCGGCGCCGAGGGCGGCGACGTTGGCTGCGACGTTCGCGGCGCCGCCGAGGCCGTGGCGGCTCGCGTGCACGGTGACGACGGGCACCGGCGCCTCGGGGGAGACACGATCGACTTCGCCGACAAGATAGACGTCGAGCATGGCGTCGCCGACCACGACGATCTTGGTCGTGGCCATCTTCCTGAGCAGCGCTTCGATGCGATCGCGGGTGAGACGGGTTTCCGGCATCAGGGAATCCGCCCTTCCTTCTTCGTGCGCCAGGACAGCTGGATGCTGCCCACCCAGCGAGTCTTGCTCACGCCCGTCACATGCCCCGCGTTAGAGATCAAATGGACGCCTCCGTCGGCAGACAGTTCCCAGCGCCCGTGCGCTGCATGGCCGCCGGCTGCGAGCCGCAGGGTGCGCTGGACAACGCCGGAGAGGAACGTGGGGGTGGAAGGGTACGCGCTTACCGGCGGATGCGGCAGGTGCGGGTCTCCTTCTCCCTGCCGTAGGAAGGTGATTTCGGGTTGCACGAGAACGGCGGGCGATGGCATGAAGCTCAGCTTCAGCGTCGTCTGATCGTAATCGGAGAAGTTCCGGCCGGTGCCGAGGCCGAAATAGAGCGGCGTCTGGAAGTTGTCTTCGTTCCGATAGGTGAGGTTGGACACGCGCGTATAGAACAGCGTCCATGACGCGGCGGCATGCGGAAGGCTCCCCTGCGCGCCGAGCGTCACCCCGTAGCTCGCGGGCTTGCGATCGGCGGCGCTCTTCTTGTCCACCTGGATGTCATCGAGCAAGGCCTGCGCGAAGAGCGTCACTCTGCCGCGACGCTGCGCGTCAAGTCCAAGGAACGAGTTCACGTTGGCGCCGGTGTTGAGTTGAGATAGAAGCCCCAGGCTCGCGAAGTTCAGGTACCACGATTCGAGCTGCCTCCCCACTCCCGACAGCACCGAGCCCTCCCACATCGCGAGGGTCCAGCGACCGGGGGGACGAATCCACAGCCGGTGCTGCACCATGTACCGATGGACCGACGCGCCAGTCGAGTCCGTGAGGTCGTTCATCTGAAATGCGATTCCCTCGAGCTTCACGCCCGTGGTCCCGATCGTGAGACCAAAGTGATCGGGTCCGTACGGCGAGTCCGATAGCAGGAGTCCCTGGACTGCGCTCGGTCCCCAGTTGCGGTCGAGACTGCCGAAGAAGATTTCGCCATAGGTGAATTGCGCGCTGATGTACGCTTCCGCGAACCTCCCGGCCACGACGCGGTCCTTCTTCCCGTACCAATCGGGGTCGTACTTCAGGCGCGTGTCGAAGTATGGATGCGAGACGAAGACGACGGGACCGAAGTAGAGCGTCAGCGCCGCGCCGCCGGAGAAGGTTCCGTGCCCGACACCCGCTTCCCGCAACGGATCGCGGCGTGCATGCGAGCTCGCTGCCACGCCGGCGTGCACGTCCAGGCGCGCCGAGGGCCCGCGTTCCTGGCGCGTGAGGTCGCTCCGCACCTGGCGCACGACTGCCCACTCGGCACGCGTCGCGATGGTGCTGTCGACCGCATCGAGTGCGCGCAGCACCTGGTCGGTCCGAATCGGGCGCGTGAGCGGCGTAGGATCGGCCATGCGACCCGCGGCGATCAGATGCTCGAGGAAGGGCATCGACCAGTGGCTGAGGGGGAGATAGGGCGAGGCCTCTTGGGCGGCGGCGCCAGCCGGCAGCAGGAGCGCGAGGAAGAGGGCGGTGCGCATGGCGGGCCAATTTGGGGGAGGAGGAGCCGGGCCGACAGTAGTTATCTTCCCCGCCCATGCACGTCGAAAACAGCCGCGGCTCGGTCGTCGAGTCCCGCCACGCCGTCCATGTTGCGGTTGTAGACGGCAACGGACGGCTCGTTGCCAGCGCCGGGGACCCGAATCTCGTCACCTTCTGGCGCTCCGCCGCCAAGCCGTTCCAGGCCGTGCCGCTGGTCGAGGACGGCGTGGTCGAGCGGGTCGGGCTCACGCCGCAGGACCTCGCGCTGGCGTGCGCGTCGCATTCGAGCGAGCCGGGGCAGGTCGCGCGGGTGCGCGAGTTCCTGCAGCGCGTCGGCTGCTCGGAGCGCGACCTCCTGTGCGGCCCGCACCGGCCGCTGTCGGACGCGGTCGCGAAGGACTACGAAACGCGCGGCGTGCGACTCACGGCCGTGTACTCGAACTGCTCGGGGAAGCACACCGGGATGCTCGCGCTCGCGAAGCATCACGGCTGGCCGACGGAGTTCTACGCGCGCAGCGACCACCCGGTGCAGCGGCGCTGCCTGAAGGCGGTGAGCGAATACAGTGACGTGCCGGCGCAGGACATTGGCGTCGCCGTCGATGGCTGCGGCGTCGCGTGCTTCGCGCTGCCGCTGCACAGCATGGCGCTCGCCTACACGCGCCTCGAAGGTCCGATTCTCGAGGCGATGACCGTGCACCCGGAATTGATCGCGGGGGAAGGACGTCCCTGTACCGAGCTGATGCGCGCACATCCGGGTCGAGTGGTCGCGAAAGTCGGCGCCGAAGGCGTCTACAGCGCGCTGCTCATTCGCGAGAGCATCGGCGTCACCCTCAAGGTCGAGGACGGCCACAGCGTGGCGTCCGCGCTGGCGATCGCGTCGGTGCTCGCGGAGCTGGGCCTCAAGCCGCAACCCGCGTCGCTGCTCACGAAGCCGATCCCGAACCCGCGGGGGGAGCCGGTTGGTGTGTGGAGGGGAAATGGGGGGGTCTTGCGAAGCACCGCTGTTCACGTGCCGATTGCGG
>JACXTT010009781.1_pt1 | contig 13047 bp, 10 predicted proteins | sample 9270951 | NCBI WGS metagenome assembly JACXTT01 (sample SAMN15532306, study PRJNA645909) | rock metagenome | isolation source: weathered quartz diorite | place: Puerto Rico | collected 2017-06-21
ACACGCTCGCTTTTTATAAAGCAAAAGGAAAAGGTACGATTGTCAATATTTATCGCGCCGAGGCACTTCTTCCTTTAGCTGAAAGCTATCAGACCATGGGAGATACTAAGAAAGCAATCGACGTGTACAAAATGGCTGTTGAAGAGGGTTATGAAAATCCAAATTCTCGGCCGCGCGCTGAAGACTTGTCCGCTACATGCATTTCTATGGCCTTACATAAAGTCGAGCCCGACGCTCAATTGTGGTCGAGGATTCGTGAGATCCATCAAGGGTTAGCATCCCCATGGTAAAACAAAATAAATATGCTAAGATTTTAGAAGATGCGTTGAGGATCCGTTAATAGCTTTTAAAATTTGGATAAATAAAATTTTAGCGTATGTGGGATCGTGCGAAGAGATTTTTCAGAAAACTGTCCGTCATTTTTTATGCACTCCTTATTTTTTTGTTTCAACCAGCCACGGGGTGGAGTGCAGATTTTGAAACAGGTTTGGATGCATTTAACAGCAAAGAATATTCTACAGCGCTGAAGGAATGGCAACCGTTAGCCGAAAAGGGGGATGCCAAGGCCCAGTTTCTTTTAGGGGCCATGTATTACGACGGGAAATCCGTCCTCAAAGATTATCAAGAAGCCGCCAAATGGTATCGGCTCGCCGCTGATCAAGGACTTGCACTCGCGCAGCATGCGTTAGGAGCAATCTATGAAAAAGGGCAAGGCGTCCCTCAAGATTATCAAGAAGCCGTTAAATGGTACAAACTTTCCGCGAAACAAAATTATGTTCTTGCCCAGCACGCTTTGGGCGTTATGTACGAAAAAGGCCAGGGCGTTCCCCAAGATCACCAAGAAGCCGTTAAATGGTTTAAGCTCGCCGCTGAACAGGCCTATTCCTCCGCCCAAAATAATTTAGGATTGATGTATTACGACGGGCAGGGTGTAATTCAAGATTACAAAGAAGCAAGTAAATGGTTACATTTGGCCGCCGAGCGTGGGGTGGCTGAGGCGCAGTTTCTCCTCGGATGGATGTATTATAAAGGCCAAGGCGTTTCTCAGAATGATCAAGAAGCTGTCAAATGGTTTAAGCTCGCCGCTGATCAAGGGCTTGCGCTCGCACAAACGAATTTGGCTTTGATGTATCTTAAAGGCCAAGGTGTTTCTCAAGATTATCCAGAAGCAGTTAAACTTTTTACCCTCGCCGCTAAACAATGGGATGGGATTGCGGCAACAAATTTGGGGCTTATGTATATCAAAGGGCAAGGTGTTGCCCAAGACCCTAAAGAGGCGTTTAAGTTTTTTAAGCTCGCCGCCGACCAGGGTATTGCTTCCGCTCAGTCTAAATTAGGGATGATGTATGAAAATGGCCGCGGCGTTTTTCAAGATTATGTCCCAGCTTACATGTGGTATAGCCTCGGGTCATCGCAGGGCAACAAAATAGCGACGGAACATCGCGACTTAATTGAAAAAAAGATGACGCCTTCACAAATCTTAGAAGCAAAAAAACTCGCCCAGGATTGGTCAAAGAAACAAAAATAATAAAAGTTTTCCCCAAAATCCACAAATTTTCCACTTTCACACAGGTTTTTCTCGTCTAGAAGACAGCGGTATTTTTTCTATATTATTACATGTTCTTCACGTAGCCTTCACAATGGAATTGTAAACTCTAACCGTAATTTTTATAAAGAGGGAATCTAAATTCTTTAACATCAATATTTTTTATTTGTGAATAAATGATCCGTCGGTCCAGCTGTTTTTTAATCACGATATTTTTTTTCACAGCGACGGCCTCGGCGCAACAAGCCCCGTACAATTCTGAAAGAATTTCTACGGGGCAAGCGGGTTCTATCCGCGGCATGGTGCATGATAAAGATTTCAACGCGTCTTTGGCCGCGGCACAAGTTTTGGTCGTTGAAACAGGCGATAAAGTAACGGCAACGGATGAAGGTAATTTTGTTTTTGGTCAGCTTCCACCGGGGAAATATACTTTAATATTTTCAAAAGAAGGTTATACGCGTCAGGTCGAATCAAATGTCGTTGTTACGGCGGGACAAATGACGGAAATCGATGCGTCTTTGTCCGGCGAATTTACGGAGATGGAAGAATTTGTCGTGCAGGATTTGCAGATTGGTGGGACGGAAGCAGGACTCTTAATGCTTCGCGTACAGAGCTCAGCTCTTTTAGACTCGATTAGCTCGTCGTTGATAAGCCAAGCCGGTGCAGGTGATGCAGCCAGCGCATTAAAACTCGTTGCAGGAGCTACAGTGCAAGACGGGAAATATGCCGTCATCCGAGGTCTTCCCGACCGTTATGTTAATTCCCAGATGAACGGTGTGCGTTTACCGTCGGCCGACGCGGACAAACGTGCCGTACAGCTTGACCAATTCCCATCGGAGATGATCGATAGCGTTCAGGTCAGTAAAACTTTTACGCCTGATCAGCAAGGCGATGCCTCCGGTGGTGCTGTCAATGTAGTCCTTAAGGGAATTCCCGATGAGAAAGTTTTTAAAGTTAAGGGTGGAAGCACCTACAATCCACAAGTTTGGAAAAATAGAGACGAATTCCTTACTTATAAAAGTGGCGGAGTTAATTTTTGGGGCAAAGACAACGGAGGCCGGGATATTCCAACAACTGGTCCGACAAATGCAGGGAGTTTTGGTTCGATAGGTGTTTCTAAAGGAGATGCCCCTATTCCTTATAACGCCTCATTTTCCGCCGGCGGAAAAAAAGAGCTTCCATTTGATATCAAGGTCGGCGGATTTGCCAGCGGTTATTACAAACGTTATAGCTCTTATTATAACAATGGTGTCGATGATTCATATTGGGTTGAACATCCCGGCGACAAAACCATGGCTCCTATGGAGAAGCAAGTCAATGGAGGCATGGGCGATGATTTTAAAACTGCACTTTATAATGTGACGAAGGGAACACAGGGCGTTCAACTAGGAGGGCTGGGCACCATCGGAGTAGAGACTCAAAACCATAAGGTAAACCTGGTTTACATGTATACGCGGGTTGCCGATGATACGGCGACCTTGAATGAAGACACAAGAGGTAAGAATTATTTTTTCCCGGGTTATAACCCGAATGACCCTCATGATCCAGGTAATCAAGTTCGTACAGAAGCGCCTTACATTAGAACAGAAACTTTGCAATACACGGAACGCAAGACCACGACGGCTCAATTAAATGGACAGCATAACATAGAGATTCCTGAAATCGGATTGAAAGGGTTTCTTTCATTAATGTCACCGAAAATTGATTGGACGTTTGCCCGTAGTACATCAGAATTAAACCAGCCAGATAAAACGTTATTCGCTTCTTACTGGTGGGGGCCACAATTTAGCCCAGGATTTCCTCCTTTTGTCCCCCCTGGCACAGATCCAGCTAGGTTCCTGCCGTATGAGCCTTCTCAAAGTGGAAGTTTAGGTAATCTCGATAAGATTTGGAAAGATATCACGGAAAAAAGCAGTCAGTATTTTGTAAACTGGAAGTTTCCTTTTGAACAATGGAGCGGAGACGAAGGGTACGTCAAGTTGGGAATATTCCATGATGATGTCATGCGAAAATACAATCAAGAGTCTTTTAGTAATGGTGGGGATAATTCAACTTTTGTGGCTAACTTTGATCAATTTTGGAGCGAGGTTTTTCCGTCTCAGAACCACCCCATTTTTGCTTCAAACGTCGACGTGGATTACGAAGGCAAACAAGATATTTCGGCATGGTATTACATGGCAGACTTGCCATTGTGGTCATTTGTGAAGTTGATTGGAGGGATTCGTTATGAGACCACTGAACTTAAGATTGTCAATTCCCCTGAAAGTGATGTCAATTGGATACCCAACGGTTCCAATGCGGAAGTCAAATTAAATCCCGGCGATGCTGATGTTTCTTTTAAGCAGAAAGATATTCTTCCCGCAAGAGGATTTGAGATTAAACCCTTTGATAAAGTCACTTTGCGCGGTTCTTATACCCAAACAGTGGCTAGGCAGACGTTTAAGGAACTCTCCCCCATTGAACAGCAAGAATATCCTGGCGCGGATATTTTTATTGGCAACCCTGTCCTAAAAATGAGTGCGTTAAAAAATTATGATGTTCGTTTCGATTATAACCCTTACACAGGTGGACTACTGTCTTATTCCTGGTTTCATAAAGACATTAAAAATCCTATTGAATATGTACAGGATGGTACCGGTTCATTTGGTTTTATTACCCCTCGAAATTATCCGCATGGAATGCTTACGGGTTTTGAGGTCGAAACCCGTCAGCAATTGGGACATTTTTGGGAAAAATTAAATGGTCTCTCAGTGGGCGGTAATGTGACGTTTATTCATTCTAAAGTTGAACTTCCTCAAAGTGAAATTGATCATTTGGCGGATCCGGGGACTAAGGTCGATATGAAGACCCGTGACATGTCGAATGCCCCACACCATCTTTATAACGTGTATATAACTTATAATTATGAACCTTCAGGAACGACCTTAGGCGCTTTTTATACGGTCAAAGGCGACACTTTAATTGCAGGAGCTGGAATTAATGGGCACTTTATCCCTAATGTTTATGAAAAAGAATACGCAACACTTAACCTTAGTTTAGATCAGAAAATAGGGAAAAGTTTTAAGCTAACATTGCAAGCCAAAAATATCCTTAATCCAAGAATCCAGACGATCTATCGCGACGCTGGTTTAAGCGAGGATGTGGTCAAGACTTCTTACACCAAAGGTGTGGATTATTCATTAAGCTTAAGTGGGCAATGGTAATGATCAAAAACAATAATAAAAAGGATCAACGATATGTTACAGGAATCAAGGTTTAAGAAAATTTTCCGTTTTCTGATTGCTTTTAAGATGGCCGGACTTTTTTTACTTACGGCATTCGCCATGTCGGATGAGGCGGAAGTGAGTAATATTGACAACACGCGCGCGGCGCTGGACAAATGGGTTGAGACCAGGCGGATTATTTCGCAAGAGAAGCATGATTTCGAGTTGGGAAAAGAAATGATCAACGAACGTACGGAAATCGTCGAGCGTGAAATAGATTCGCTTAAAAGTAAAATGGGCGATGCTGATAAAAGCATTACCGAAGCCGACAAAAATCGTACAGAACTCGTCGAGGAAAATGAGAAGCTTAAAAAAGCCTCAAGCTCGCTTAACGGCACCATCACGGAATTGGAGAATCATACCAAAGAATTGTTGAAACGTTTGCCCGATATCATCCGTGAACGAGTTAAGCCGCTCAGTCAACGGTTTCCGGATAATCCCAAAGACACCAAATTGTCTTTATCGGAACGTTTTCAAAATGTCATTGGGGTGCTTAACGAAGTAAATAAATTTAACCGAGAAATTACGGCTAACAGTGAAGTGCGTACGCTACCCGACGGGAAAGCGGCGGAAGTCACAGCCCTTTACTTAGGGATTGGACGGGCTTATTACGTAAGTAATGATAGAAAAATAGCAGGCACAGGAGCAGCTTCGGCAACCGAATGGGTTTGGACGCCAGACAACAAATCTGCGTCCCAGATTGCCGACGCGATTGCTGTTTTAAAAAATGAAAAGGTAGCAACTTTTGTTCAATTGCCGATAGACATTCATTAACCTAAAGAAAGCAAAATATCATGAAAACAAAAATTTTTTTGATTCTTATTTTTCTCATCGTTGGATTTAGTTTTGTTTATGCAGAAGAGCAGCCACAGGCAAAATTGCATTCTTCTGTCGAGGAGAGCAAGGAGAATGGAGCGACAACTAACCAAGCGAAGATTAATCCGCAACCATCTGAAGGGACGAAAGTTTCTTTTGAAAATGCCGCAGATAACGTACAGAAGCAGCTGGAAGAAAGCCTAATCGACCTTAATAATTTGCGTGACAAGATTGTTAAGGAAAAAATTCCGCTCAGCCGTAAGTTAAGCGATCTCGAAGATGAGCTGGTTAAAGCCCGTCTTGATTATCAGCAAAAATCGCGGTTACTTGACAGCCGCACACTTGATTTGAGTAATTTACGTACGGAAATTAAATCCCGTCAGGATGAGGCATCGTATCTTTCTAATCTGCTCGGCGAGTATATCCGCAATTTTGAATCTCGGTTGCATATTGCTGAAATCCAACGTTATAGCAAGGATCTGGACGCAGCCAAACTGGCACCGGAAAACACGAATCTTTCTCAGGAAGAAATTTTTAAGAAACAAGCTGCGCTTGTAACGACGTCGATTGAGCGTTTAAACGAAGCGCTCGGTGGCAGTCGATTTGACGGCAACGCGGTTGTCAGTAGCGGCATGGTCCAACACGGTACCTTTGTTCTTGTTGGGCCAGCGGCTCTTTTTCGTTCTGAGGATGGGAAAAATATTGGCACCGTCGAACAACGATTAGGTTCTCTTGAACCAACCGTCATCGCATTTGATACGCCCGCAGATACGAATGCGGCGGGAAAAGTTATTACCGATTCCAAGGGTCATTTTCCTCTTGATCCGACGTTGGGCAATGCGCATAAGGTTGAAGCCACCAAAGGTTCTTTTTTAAAACACATCCACGATGGCGGACCGATCATGTTCCCGATTTTATTGTTAGGTCTAGCCGCATTGTCCGTCGGATTTTATAAATTAAATGTTTTGCGTTCCATAAAAACTCCCTCTCAGGAAAGAATTAAGGCCCTACTTAAAGCCGTTGCCCGGCATGATAAAGAAACGGCCATGATAGAGGCTAAAGCTGTCGGTGGCCCAGCGAGCGAAATGCTTGTTGCTGGTGTTGAGTATTTGCAGGCACCGCGCGAACTAATGGAAGAGGTTATGCATGAGGTCGTTTTGTCGACGCGTTTGAAACTTAATAGTATGCTGCCATTTTTGGCGCTTAGCGCGACATGTGCGCCGCTGTTGGGACTCTTAGGAACAGTCACTGGTATTATCACAACCTTTGGCCTTATCACTGTCTTTGGTTCCGGCGATCCTAAAACTCTTTCCGGCGGTATTTCCGAAGCGCTTATCGGGACGGAATTTGGTTTGTACGTGGCGATTCCTTCTCTATTATTCCATGCTTTTCTTTCACGCAAAGTCAAGGGCGTCATTGATCAGATGGAAAAAGCTGGCGTCGCCTTTATCAATCAGATTAATAAAACCCCTTATCAAAAAATTAATATTTCGGATCTAAAGATTGATGACTATAAAGACGATGGAATGACGCAATGGACGCGATAGTCAAACAATTTATCATGTTATGCAAATCGGCCTATGCAAATTGGATTGCCGGCGGATGGTGCATGCCGCCGATGGCGATCAATGCCATCGTGATGTTTGCTTTGGGAATTCATGTCTATCTTAAATTAAGCAAAAAAGGTTTTCAGTTCATTCCTGAAAGAAAATGTCGTCAATGGGTTAATCATCCGGAAGAACGCAAAGGCCGCATCGGGGCTGTCATCGATTTTGCCACGGGTGGGAAAAATATCAAAGAGACCAGTCGTTTATTTAAGGAGTTGCGTGCGACGGAGATCGCTCCATTTGTCCGCGATTTGCGGGTGATGGGGATTTGTGCGACCGCCGCGCCGCTTATTGGATTATTGGGGACCGTCACGGGGATGCTTTCTTTGTTTGGTGCACTCGCGCATGGCTCCGGCGGGGAAAAGACTATGAAGCTGATCGCTGAAGGGATTTCGGAAGCTTTAACGGCAACGCAGACGGGACTAATGGTTGCTTTGCCTGGACTTATCTTTCATCATTATTTGACGCGTCAACATGAACATTATAAAGCATTCATGGATCGTCTGGAAACAATCTGCACGCAGATTCATCATAAAAGATTTATATCAAAGACGATTCCTTACGCGGAATAATTAAAAATTAAATAAAAAGAGGATATATGGGACGTTTTGGTCAATCATCGGAAGAAGTCGAACAAAATATTGATATCGCTCCGGTCAACATGATCGATCTTATGCTTATTCTTCTTATCTTTTTTATCGTGAGCACTTCTTTTGTTGAAGAGCCCGGAGTTGAAGTGGATAAGCCGCAAGCGGCCTCGTCGGTAAAACTGGAAAAGAACAGCATTTTGATTGCACTAACGGCGAAGGGAGAAATTGTTTACGGCGGCCATGATATCGGCATTAGCGGCGTTCAACCATTAGTTAAGCGTATGCTTCAGAAAGAAAACGTACCTGTCATTGTCCAGGCAGACAGCGCGGCGCCATCAGGAATTTTAGTTCGCGTGATTGATGAAGCAAAACTGGGCGGTGCTCCTAAAGTGAGCCTTGCCACCAGACAAACACAAAAATAATTTTTATTATGAGTGGCGTTAGAACAATTTTTCTCGATGCAGATTTTCATCATCGTTTTCTAGTTGTTGTAGGTTCAATCGGGATTACGTTTATCTTATTTCTTGTGTTGCCGCTGATCCAATCAATTAAAAAAGCACCGACGGCGGATTTGATTTTACAACCCGTTGACACAGCTAACGTACCACCGCCACCACCGCCACCGGAAAAAGAACCGGAGAAGACGGTGAAAGAAGAGAAGCCGCCGGAGTTAAAAGAAACAGCGCCGCCGCTTGATCTTTCGCAATTGGAATTGGCGCTTAATCCGTCGACCGGATTTAGTGAAGATTGGATGGGCGGGGATTTTTCCGTCAAGCTTAATACAGCCGTCGGCGGTAGCGGTTCAGGAGGGGACGTCGATTCTCTTTTCTCGATGGCTGATCTCGACCAGCAGCCGCGCGTTATTTATCAGCCGGGACCGACACTCAATGACCAGCTGCGTCGAAAAGCGCCAGGAACGGTTTATGTTCTTTTTATCGTCGATCAAGGCGGACGCGTTGAAAATCCGTTGGTACAGAAATCAAGCGATTCTATTTTTGAAACGCCGGCGCTTGCGGCCGTTAAACAATGGAAATTTGAACCCGGCAAACGTAATGGAAAAGCTGTAAGGTTTCGTATGCGCGTTCCAATCAGTTTCCCGAAAGGATAATTAAATGAAATTACGATTTTTGATTTTAGGGATCATCATTTTTTCGTCGAGATCTGTAATGGCGGATGAGCCACTTTTGCCGACGGGAAGTACGAAATTAAGTCAAGAAGAGCTTCAGATCTGGAACGACCCGGCCTTTAAAAAACGATTTACGGAAAGTTATATTGCGGAAACAGACATTGAGCCGCGCGTTACGGACGCTGAGCGCGAGCAGATGCAAAAAATATTGGCGCTTATCTCATCGGATAAAATGGATGAGGCTACGCGATTGCTTGAGAAAAGCCGAAACAATGCATCGAGTGCAGTTTATGATTTTACGTTAGCCAATATTTATTTCCAGAAGGAAAAATTGGATCAAGCATCTGAGGCTTATCAGGCCGCTGTCAAAAAATATCCTAAATTCCGTCGGGCATGGCGAAATCTTGGTTTAATTTATGTTCGCCAGAGCGCATTTGAAAAAGCCTTGCCTGCGCTTACGCATGTCATTGAGCTTGGAGGAGGCGACGCTATCACTTATGGGTTGCTTGGTTATGCATATTCTTCCGTCGACAATAGCCTCTCCGCTGAATCAGCGTATCGTATGGCTATCTTGCTTGACTCGGCGACGATCGATTGGAAAATGGGTCTGGCGCGCAGTCTTTTTAAACAGGAGAAGTATGGCGATGCCGTTGCTCTTTGCAGCCGTTTGATTAATGAACATCCGGATCGCGCGGACCTTTGGTTATTACAGGCCAATGCGTATATCGGACTAAACCAACCGGTGAAGGCCGCGGAGAATTATGAGTTTGTTGACCATTTGGGAAAATCCACGACGGACAGTTTAAATATGTTGGGTGATATCTACACGAACCAAGAACTTTTTGAAATGGCCGTCAAATCATATGTCAAGGCGATGGAAAACAATCCGCAAGCCAACCCGGCGCGGGCGATCCGCGCGGCGAAGGTTTTAATAGCTCAAGGCGCAAACAAAGAGACGAAGCAACTCTTAGAAAATATAGAATCATTACGAGGAAACCAATTAAGCACCGATGACCGAAAAGATTTGCTTAAATTGCGCGCGCGTATCGCTGTCGCTGAAGGAGCCGGTGATGAAGAAGCCAAGGTGCTTGAGAAAATCGTTGAGATTGATCCTCTCGACGGTGAAGCGCTCATTCTTTTAGGGCAGCACAGCAATCGTACAGGTGACGGCGAGAAGGCGATTTTTTATTTTGAACGTGCAGCCAATATCGAAAAATATGAAGCCGATGCCAAGTTGCGTTATGCGCAACTTCTCGTCGGAAAAGGTAAATACGATGAAGCCTTGCCGCTTTTGCGACGGGTGCAGACAATCAAACCGCGTGATGAGGTCCAAAAATATTTAGAACAAGTCGAGCGTATTGCCAAAGCTCATTAAGGATAAAAATGGACTTAACGATCATTTCTACGTATCGCTGCAATTCCAAATGTCAGATGTGTTATATCTGGCAAAACCCGACGGACCCTCGCGAGGAAATTTCCCCTGCAACGCTGTCCAAACTTCCCGACGGATTTGATAATTTGAATGTCTCCGGCGGAGAACCGACATTGCGCAAAGATCTTTCTGAGGTCATTGATGTTTTATATCCAAAAGCACGGATCATGGAGATTAGTTCCAACGGTCTTTATCCGGAACGATTGCTCCCAATTATAAGAAAATATCCAAACATTAAAGTGCGATTTTCTCTGGAAGCCGATGAGTTAACTAATAACACGATCCGCGGTGAAGACGATGGGTTTCATACCAAGGTCAATGGACTTCAGAAACTTAAGGATGTCGGCGGGACAGATCTCGGGTTTGCGATGGTTATTCAGGATGAAAATGCCTCTCAGCTCGTTGACGTTTATAAAATAGCCAAATCAATGGGTGTTGAGATGGCCACATCCACCTTACATAACGCCTGGCAATTTCATAAAAATGACAATTATTTTTATGACAGAGTCAAAGTCGCCAAAGAAGTTGAGAAGTTAATCACAGAGATGCTTAAGACCGATAATATTAAAAATTGGTTTAGGGCTTATTTGAATTTGGGTTTGATTAAGAAAATTTTGGGGCAGGACCGGTTGATCAAATGCACCGCCGGAAGTGATTTTATGTTTATCGATCCTTGGGCAGATGTCTGGGCTTGTAACGTGCGTACGGATCTGCCGATGGGAAATCTTATCAAACAGAGCTGGGAAGAGATTATTAATAGTGAAATCGCCCAGCAAAGTCGAATGAAGGTCGCTCAATGTCAGCAGAACTGTTGGATGGTGACGACGGCAAGGACAGCCATGCGCTCGACGATATTTCCGATGTTGCCCAAGCTGCAACCACTCAAATGGGTTGTTGAAAATAAAATTAAAGCAAGTTTAGGCATAGACATTGCCTTTGATGAGTACATTAATTACGCTGACGTTAAAACCAGTCCGCATATTGAGCGCACGTCATTTTTAAATAAACCTTTTAAATCAAGACTGCAGAAAGCAGAAGAGCCCCATTACGTTTTAGAGGAATTTTATAACCGATGAAAATTATTGTCTTAGGCACAAGAGGTTTCCCGAACATTCAAGGAGGAGTTGAAAAGCATTGTGAAGAACTTTATCCTCGATTGGTGGCGCTCGGCTGTCAGGTGACAGTCATCGCAAGAGCTCCCTACACAGGCGTTAAGCCTTATGAGCATCAAGGCGTCACCATCCACCCTTTGAGTTGTCCGAAGCAAAAATTTTTGGAAGCATTCGTCCATACGTTTTTGGGTATTTTAAAAGCGAAACAACTTAAAACGGATGTTTTGCATATTCATGCCATCGGCCCGTCGCTGTTTGTGCCATTAGCGCGTTTATTGGGATTCAAAGTCGTTATGACGCATCACGGCCCTGATTATGATCGAAAAAAATGGAATACATTCGCAAAAATAATTTTAAAGCTTGGAGAGCGCTGGGGGGTGGCTTGTGCTCATCAGGTCATTGCTATTTCGCAAGCCATTGCTCAATCGATTTTGGAAAAATATGGCCGTCAGGTTGAAGTTATTCCCAATGGAGTTATCGTTTCGCAACAGAGAAAAGAAGACGGTGTTTTAAAAAAATATGGATTACAGTCGGGAAAATATATTTTAGCGGTCGGCCGTTTTGTCCCTGAAAAAGGATTTAATGATTTAGTTGAAAGCTTTCACCAATTATTATTGACGGAACAAAACCATTGGAAACTGGTGATCGTCGGAGATAGCGACCATGAAGATGATTTCAGCCGGGAACTAAAAAACAGAAGTCAAAGCATTCCCAACGTTGTTTTGACAGGATTTCAGAGCGGGAAACCTTTGCAAGAGCTTTATAGCCATGCCGGTCATTTCGTTTTGCCATCGTATCATGAAGGATTGCCGATCGTTCTTTTGGAAGCGTTAAGCTATGGTTTATCGTGTCTTGTTTCAGATATCCCAGCCAACAGAGAATTGGATCTAGAACCAGAGCGTTATTTTAATCCGGGAGACATTGACTTGATGACCTATAGACTTAAAGAATTTTTAGATCGGCCAGCGACGCAAGAACAGCGTCGGCAACGTATTCAGAAGATTAAAGAGAAATATGATTGGTCTCACATTGCCCAAAGAACGTTTAATGTTTATTTAAATGCTCTAATGTTTCACATTCGTGTACCTATTTCTTTGGCCCCGAACGGAGATCATATCCTTTAACGTGTCATAGAATCTGAAAAACGCAATTTCTATCCCCCTTTTTCCTTTCCGAGATATAAAGATTTCTCAAAAGACATCGTTATATATCCATGTTTTTGTAAAGAAGTATTAAAAAAAGAGCCTTAACTAATTTATTTTTAGAGTCATTCATCTCTCAATAAAATTCAATAAAAATTCACATTTGGGGCACATATATTTCGTAATAAATCAGTATATTTATATTGTTAAAGAGTGTGTAAATATGTTTGAATTAATGCAACAAAAAAATTCATCAGGTCTGGGATTGCGGCCTTGGTTTCGTGTTTTATGCTTAGTCGTTTTATTGACTTTTGGCACCAACGTAATTGGCCCCGATTTGCTCCGTGTTCTGTCTGTTTATGCCCAAACCGCGATATTGGTGCCCCCCGGGATGCTTCTTCCGGCATCTCCTA
>JACXTT010009782.1_pt1 | contig 13047 bp, 12 predicted proteins | sample 9270951 | NCBI WGS metagenome assembly JACXTT01 (sample SAMN15532306, study PRJNA645909) | rock metagenome | isolation source: weathered quartz diorite | place: Puerto Rico | collected 2017-06-21
GTCTACCCCGCCCCAGCGGGCCCCGGCTGCCCCTTCGCGGGGCGGGGGTGGGGAAGTACCCGCGGCACGGTGACCAGCCGATAAAGAGCGCGTCGCAGCCCCTTGATGATCGTGGGCAGCGCGGCCAGCGTCTGCGTGCGCCTGCCCCCCGCGTCGTGCATCAGGATGATCGCGCCGGGGCGCGCCCCTCCGAGGACGCGCGTCACGATCGCGCGCACGCCCGGCTGCCTGTAGTCGAGCGAGTCGACCGTCCAGAGCACCATCAGCATGTGAAGCTTGCGCGCGAGCGCGAGCGTGGTGCGGTTGAACGATCGATACGGAGGTCTGAAGAGTCGCGGATACGGCGCGCCGTAGCTGTGAACTCGAAATGCCTGGTCCGTCAGCTGAGAGCGCTGCTCCTTCTCGGAGAGCATCGCCAGCGGGCGATGATTCTCGGTGTGATCTCCGATCGGGAAGCCCTCCCGCAGCTCCTTCGCGAGAGACGCTCCGAACGAGTCCAGCGATTGGCCCACGACGAAAAACGTGGCCGGAACGCGGTAGCGGCGCAGGATTGTGATCAGCTGCGGCGTGTATGGACCCGGTCCGTCATCGAAGGTGAGCGCGATCTCGCGCTTGCGGGCGCTCCCCACGCTGATGAACGGCGTGTAGGCAAGCACGCGCTCGATCGACCGCGCTGTGGGGGAGCGAGGGTGGCGCTGGGTGAGCGCCCTCTCAGTATGCGCCCGCGTCCCGTGGGAGATGACACCGGCGCGATCACCGGATCCCATCCGCGTCAAGGCGACCACCGCAAGCACCCCCGCGCCGAGCACCGCCAGGGCGCCTGCTCGGCGACGCCGGAACTGAATCCGCCTCCGCCTGGACGCGCGGTACCTGGCCAACTCGGATTCGGCGAACGAAATCGGCCGCCTGGCAGTTGGAGGGACTCGAGACACCGGGGTGAAGGCTAGGGATTCGGGTGGCGGTTAATCGCGGCCGAACGAACGACGCTTCGAAGCACGGGCCGCGGGCGCCAGGGCCTGCCAGACCTGCCGTTCATCGCCTGCAGAGAATCGTGCGGTGCACATCATGAGGAGGCCGCCATCTGCCGATATCGACTCACGAGTGCCGCGAGCGCGCGCCCTGGACCAACCGCCCGGAAACGAGGAGAACCAACCGTGAGCCACAGCAACAGATACCACGTGAAGGTAGATTGGCCTACTGTTGCGCCGCACGGCGACACGCTGACGGTAAACACAAAAGGCGGATTCGACGACCGCTGGACAAAGGCGTTCGAGGTCGTGCTCGACGAGCACCAGCGCCGGGTGACGGACCGTCAATGGGCCAAAATCGAGTTCCAGTCCGCCTCCGGCGAGCAGCCCGTCGAGTTCGTGCTCTCCGTGCAGAAGATCCTTCCAGGGGCCCGATCGCTCGACCTCCGCCGGACCCTCGATGACCTCGTAAGCGCCGCCAACGCGGTCGCTCAAGTCGGGACGCACGTGTACGAACTGGCCCGAGAGCTGCGCGAGCAGCACGAGCCCCAAGCGGCCCGTCCCGAGCGCTCGACACCACCGCCGGCAGTCGGGCCGGCCGAAGAACGGCTTCGCGCGGACGCCGCATAACGCCCGCCCCAGAGCGCTGAGCGTCGCGCCGCGTGGGGCATCCGTTTGACGAGCGACGTCGCGTCGATGAGTTTTCGCTCGATCGCCGGTCTAAAGGGCAGGAGTTCCTTTGGTAGTTCGGAGGGCGCATCCATGAACCGGGATGCCGGCGTTCACGCTGGAACGGCCGCGTGACGGGCGTGATTCATCTCGAGTTGCACACGGGCAACCTGCCGCATGCGTGTGCCTTCTACTCTCGGCTCCTCGGCTTTGGTTTCGAGCGCGTCTCCGTAAGCCACGGGTCATATCTCGCGATGGATCTAGGGGGCGGACTCGGGGGCGGCGTCGTGGAATGCGGGACCGGGCGCCCCACCTGGCTCCCGTATGTCGAGGTAAACGAGATCCGCGCCCCCACGGCGCGCGCCCGGGAGCTCGGCGGGGTTGTGCTCCTGGAACCTCGCGAAGGGCCGGCAGGATGGCGCAGTGTCGTCGCACATCCCGCGGCGGGAGAGATCGGCCTCTGGCGACCCAAGGCAACGCCGCGACTGTCAGAGGAACGACGCTGTTGAGCCCGTCGGGGGGTCGACTCCGGGCGAGCAACATCTTCGTCGAGCCGGCGGTGTTCAGCCGGTTCGGGCTGCCGGCGCGCCTCGAGGGCTAGCGGCGCCGCCACAGTCGTAGACCCTCTCGCGCCAGACACCCAGAGCCGACGCGACCTCGGGTGCGAGGGCCGTGGCCCGGCAACGACTCGTAACCCAGCGCGCGCGCTCCCGGCCGCCGCCAAGTCCGAGCCCGCTGAATCCGCCGACGGCGGCAGGCGCGCTGTCGCTCAGAAGAACGAAGCGGAGCTGTCCGTCGTCGACCAGGCGCTGCAGCTCGCCCGGGGCCGGGGCCGGATCGGTGCCCGCGAAACCGCCCATCGTGATCACCGGCTGGCGGGTGGCCAGGATGATCGGCGCAGCCACGAGTGAGCCGCCGACGGCGGCCAGATACTTGGTCTGGCCCCGGTGGTGGGACAGAAACCGAATCAGGGCATTGCGGCCAGGGTCGCGCGAGGCTTCCTGGGGGGCCCCGGCTCCGGCTCTCTCGGGCGTCGCAGGGCCGGCGACAGGATCCATGCCGCCGAGCGACTGCCCCAGGGTCGCGACGGCGTATGCGCCCGGCGCGGCGAGCATCGAGACGAGCCCGGCCGCGACCACGGCTGCGCGCACGAAGGGCCGGCGCCGCATCAGCCGGCGGAGCGCCACCGCGCTGAGCACGCAGGCGCCCGCGAGCGCGACCACGATCCAGGACAGCCAGGGTACGAAGCCCTCCGCCCGGCCGAGCAGAAGAGCGGCCATACCGGCGCTGCCGAGCAGGATCGCGGCGGTAACGAAATCGACCCTCCGGGAAACGCCGCGGCGATCCCACAGGGTGACCATTCCGCTCGCCGCGAGCACCGCCACGGCGGGCGCGAGGGCGCTCGTGTAGTAGGGGTGAAAGATGTTCAGAGCAACGCTGAAGAGCAGGATGTGGACGAGTGCCCAGCAGCCCCACAAGAGGAATGCCCCGCGGGCGGGGTCTCGGCGCCGGGCGAAGCGCGTTGTCCACAGGCCCGTCGCGAGGCCGACGGCGGCGAGCGGCATCATCCACGCGATCTGGCCGCCGTTCTGCTCGTTGAAGAGGCGCAGAAGTCCGGCGCTTCCGCCGGGCGTCGGGCCCGCGTACCCGGGGCCGATGCGGGCCACCCCGTTAGCGCCGAAAACCAGCTGCCACCACGAATTGTCCGTGGTGTCGCCGACCCAAGGGCGATCTCCGGGTGAGATCAGCATCATCACCGCCATCCAGGCGAGGCTGACGGCCAGCATGACGCCTCCGCCGGCCGCGAGCTGCGCCAGGCGACGCCGGGGGCCACCCGGAGCGGCCGCCATGAAAGCCATGGCCAGGGCGGGAACGACCACGTAGGCCTGGAGCATCTTCGTGTTGAAGGCCAGTCCGACGAGAACCCCGCAGAGCACCAGATGCCAGGTCCGGCCGGACTCGATCGCCCTCGTGACGGCCCAGGCGCAGGAGATCAACAGCAGCACGAGCAGGGCATCGGGGTTGTTGAAGCGGCCCACGACCACCATCACCGGTGTCAAGGCCAGAACGAGCGCCGTCACGATCGCCACCCGCGGACCGAGGCTTCGCTTCACCACGTTGTGAAGCACCAGCACCGACGCGATCGCGCACAACGCGTTCGGCAACAGCATGCTCGTGGAGCTGAAGCCGAAGACGCGCGCGGAGATTCCCATCAGCCATACCGAGAGGGGCGTCTTGTCGACCGTGACGTAGCCGCTCAGGTCGAGCGAGTTGTGAAAGAGCGACGACCAGCTCTTGCCGGCGGCATAGACGGCAGACGCGTAATAGGTGTTGGCGTACCCGTTCCGAGACAGGCCCCAGACCGTGAGCGCCGCCGCGAGGCCCGTGACCGCGGCCAGGCATGGCCGGGACCAGGCGGGGTCCACCGGTCGGGGCAAGGCACGGAGGGTCGGCGCGCTCGGGTGACCGTGTGCGCGAGTTGTCGGGTCGCTTTGGAGTGGCCGCAGGGGCTCTGCGCGTGTGACGGGCGCCCACCTCGCTCTGCTTGCCCGGATCCGAACCGCCCAACTCGACGTCCGGTTGAGTGCGTCCTCCCGTTCGTCATCGGGGCCCGGAAACCTTCAGTCCTGCCGGCGGCCGGCGCGAGATCACGCCGCCCACTTCTCGTGGAGGCCCCCAGCCCGCGGGGCCGCGCTAGCGGCGCACCCGAACGCTACGGCTGGCGCCGTCCACGTAGTCGCCGGCGATGGGCTTGACGAGCACGCGATACCTGCCCGAGCGGTGCAGCCGCACCCGGCGGCTGAACACCGAGAACGCCGGCTTCTTCGGGTGGGTCTTGGTTATCGCAACCGTCGCCCAGCCGCGGCGTTTCTTTCGCTGGATCAGGACTCGGTTGCCCGCCCGCGCCGGCTTGACCCGCCCGGAGAAACGGACCACGTCTCTTCCGGTTCGCGACCGGCGCACGCGCACCGTGGTCCTGAGCGCGACGTAGACGAGCACCGTCGGGCTCGTCACGAGTGGCTTCGACAGGTCGAGCGCGCGCACCATCGTGGTGCTGAGCATCGGCGTCAGGAAGGTGTAGGCACCGGTCGGCGTCGCCAGGACCGTGTTGCCGACCTGCTGAAAAGGACCCGGGAACGGGAACGGATTTGCCTGCAGCGCGACCTTCTGCCCACCGACGTTCGGGCCAGACAGGGAGCCGACGATCGACACCACTCCGCCGTACGCGACCGGGTTTGGCGACACGCTGAGCGAGGAGGTGGTCGGAATCTGCAACGTCTTGAACTTGCGATCCGCGCCGTGTCTGGTGCCCCCGCTGCTGAACGCCACCAGCCGGTAGTGGTAAGTGGTGTTGGGCCGGAGCGCAGTCAACGCCGCCGCGACAGCGGTGCTCCTGGCCCCGGCCCCGGCGTCTCCTGTGCTCGTGCGGAAGCGGTAAGACGTCGAAGTGCCGAACTGGAAGTAGAAGGCGGTTGGCACGCCGTGGGGGTCGATCGCTCCGCGAACCGTCGCACTTTGCGGGGTGACAAGCGTGGCACCGCCGGTCCTGACCGCGGGAGGCGACGCGGCCGCAGCGATTGCGGCATCGCAGGCGAACGCCGCAATGAACACGGCCAACACGGAAACGAGACGACTCACGTTTTCCCTCCCCTGGTTCGGTTTGATCCCGAAACCCCCGATCGACTCCGAAGTTTCGCTCTGCAACCGCGCTCTCAGTCGCGCTGGAACACCCGTTGGACTGCCTGCCGGACCCGGTCGACGCAGCCAAGCGAATGCCACGGCCGACCTGCGTGGTCACTATGGTGGCCGTTCGCATGTTCCGACTTCGCGTGTTCGCGCCGCTTGCAGCGCTCCTGATCGCGGGATGCGGCTCCGGCTCCCAGAGCAACCAGCACTCCGCAAGCAGGGGGACGTCCCGCGCTGCGGGCGCCACTTCGTCGAGCACGCCCGCAGGCACAACGTCGGGAACCACTCCGCAGGCTTCGGCACCGGGGCGCTGTACCCCGCAGCAGCTGCGCCTCACCTACTTGGGCAGCGAGGGTGCCACAGGCCACATCGAGGCCAGCTTCCAGCTCCGCAATGTGTCTCAGAAGACATGCACGCTGTTCGGCTATCCAGGCGCCCAGATGCTCGATGCCAAGGGGAGCGCCTTGCCCACGCACGTCCAGCGGGGCGGCGCCTTCTTCGCAAATACGCGCCGGCGGCCGCGCGAGGTAAGGCTGGTGCCCGGCAGTTCCGCCGGGTTCGTCTTCGGCTACAGCGACAACCCCGAGTACGGGGGCGGCGGGCCCAAGCCGTGCCCGGCCGCAACGCAGCTCGAGGTCACTCCGCCGAACACGTACAGCCAGCTCGTGATCTCGCTGCGGGGGCCGAGCTTCGCGCCGTGCGGAGGCGTTCTGATCGCCAGCCCGGTCTACTGAGCACCCGAGTAGCCCGCAATCGCGAGTAGATCAGCTTCCGTCGCGAACGCGCGCGGAACCCGACATCCGTTGAGCCTCGCGAGGACTTCACTTGCACTGCGGCGCCTGTGCCCCGAAGTGCGACAGCCTGGGTTCTGACCCTGGCGAATCAGGGGCGCGACCGCGCGGTCGCCGGCGGTCGCGCCCCCTCGCCGCCTCAGCAGGTCACCTGCAGGTGAAATCCTGAGGCCGTGCCCGACTCGGTCACGACCACGTTGCTCGCGCTCGAGCCCGTCCCGACCGCAAGCGTGCCCGCCGCGGTGCTGGTCGGCGTTGCCGTATAGGCGCACTTGCTGACGTCGGCGCCGAACGACACCGTGTAAGTGGGCGGTGTTGTGCCCGACTGCGTCGCGCCGGTGGCGCCGCGCGTGTTGCCGAGCTTGCCCGTTGGGTCAACGACAGCGAACATCAGTTGACCGGTGCTGACGAGGTCAGCGGCGTGCTTGCCGCCCACCATGTCCGCATTGAGGTTCTTCACCAGCCCTGTTCCATTTGTGTTGAACGGTGGCTGATTGACGAGCGTGCCACTGTTCGAGCCGAATCGCATCTGGCCGACCGCAGTCGACTTGACGCCCGTCTCGAACGAGAAGGCCGATCCGTCGGACAAGTTGACGCCCGCGACGCACGAGTTCTTGCCCGCCTTGGCGCGGCAGCCGTAGATCGCCCCGCCGCCCGAGTTCGACTTGTTGGACTGCCGGGTCGTATAGCCGCCCGTGTGCGCGGCGACTCCCCCAGCCCCCTGGGCGATGTTGCCGATGATCTGGGTCTCGCGCGTGTATACCGCCGACGCCCCGGTGCCTGGATTACGCTTGCCTCCGATAATCGATCCCCCGCTGGCCGCGACGGCCCAGGGCGCCGCGAGCAGCCCTACGACCACGGCCGGAATAATCACCTGCCGTCCGCGCATTCCGCGCGAAAGACGAGTCAAACGCGACATTCGCCGCCTCCTTGTTCTGGTTCGCCGTTCGCAACACCGCCGCGGTGGGAAGTTGCGGCTGCGGCGATCACAAGAACCAAAGGTTTCGCTCCGCCGTCAGGGGCCCTGACGCGCGATCCGCCCCGCTCGCCCCAACCCAGAACAGCGCCGTGGGGGCGGCGCTGCTGCCTGGGAGGGGAGGCTCCGTCCCTGTGGGAGCTCAGGGACAGGCGGGGGAACCGAGGAGTGGAAAGGGTCCCGCGGGGGACACAACCAGCGTAGGTGCGATTCGCGCACCCGGCTATCGGATAAATGGCCAGCGACAAAATACGGGCCCCTTCGAGCCATCGATCCCCATCACGGGCGCTGGGAATCGCGCGCGCGCCACCAGGCATACGACATCGAGGCGCGCCGGCCGCTGCCCGAGCTGAGCGACCGATTGACAGAAAAAAGACATGCCGGATAGCCGAAACCGTGGTTAGCTTGAATCGCGGGAGTTTTCAAGCGGAGCATGAGGCTCCGCGCAGGATCACGGATTGCAGGGGACAGGGATGTTCCGTTTGTGGACGGTGGCGAGACCTCTTCGAGCCTTGTTGCTCGTGCTTGCGAGCCTGCTCTGCGCCGCGCCGCTGGCCTGGCCGTCGAGCGCGGCCGCTGATCCGACCATCGCCGCGGTCGGAGACATGGCGTGCTCGCCGACGGACCCTTCCTACAACGGAGGCAACGGGACGGCGACCGCCTGCCGCCAGCGATACGTCTCCGACCTGGTCGTCAATTCCAGCCCCGACGCGCTCCTCGACCTCGGCGACAACCAATACGACAACGGCGAGCTCGTCAACTACCAGGCCGTCTACGACCACACCTTCGGTCGCGCCAACGCGATCGTCTTCCCCACGCTCGGCAATGCCGAGTACGGCACCCCTGGAGGGCAGGGTTTCTTCGACTACTTCGCGAGCGCCGGAGTAACGGCGCGAATCGCCGCGAGCGGCGCCGACACGTCCAATTTCAGCCGGGGCTACTACAGCTTCGACATCGGCGCCTGGCACTTGATCGCGCTGAACTCCAACTGCGGCCAGGTCGACTGCTACGCCGGCAGCAGCCAGGAGACGTGGCTCAAGAAAGATCTCGCGAACCATCCGAACCGGTGCACGATCGCCTACTGGCACCACCCGCGGTGGAACTCGGGCTACAACGGCGACGATCCGGATACCAGCGCCTTCTGGACCGACCTCTACAACGCCCATGCCGACCTGGTGCTGAACGGCCATGGCAATCACCACTTCGAGCGTTTTTACCCCCAGGATCCCTCGGGCGTTCCCACGAGCAGGGGCATCCGCGAGTTCATCGCGAGCACGGGCGGCCAGTCGCACGGCTCGCCTCCAACTTCGCCGGGCGATCCGGACACCAGTCAGGTGACCGACTACGCGAACTTCGGGATCCTGGTGCTCACACTGCATCCGGAGAGCTACGAATGGGATTTCGTACGCGAGCCCGACGGAAAGGTTCTCGACTCCGGCGGGCCCTGGAAGTGCCACTCGGCGGCTCAGGCGCCGGACGCGCCCTCGCTCTGGGCCACGGCCAACGACTCGGTCGTGCACCTGTCGTGGACCGCTCCGTCGAACGGGGGCGCCGCGATCACCGGCTACAACATCTACCGCGCGACCTCGTCAGGAAACGAGACCCTGCTGGACAGCGTCGGAGCCGTAACGTCCTATGACGACAAGGCGGTGGTCAACGGCACGAAGTACTACTACTCGGTCACCGCCGTCAATCGCGTGGGCGAGGGAGCGCAGTCGAACGAGGTCTCCGGCACCCCGAACCCGCCGCCGCCTCCTCCCCCACCGCCACCTCCACCGCCGCCCCCGAACCCGGTCACCGGCGATCCCGGGGTGACTCCGCCGGCGCAACCACTGCTCGGCCCCGTCACCGTCGGCGATGTCCTCGGCTTCGGCATCGCCACGATCGGTTCCGGCGGCTCGGCGCGCATCCCGGTTCGCTGCAGGACCCGGGAAGTGGACCGCTGCACTGGAACGCTCTTCGTTTCGGTCGTGAGGGCAACCCAGAGCGGGCACGCCAACCGCGCCAGCCGGGTGCGCTACTCCATTCCCTCGTCGCGGATGCGGATCGTCACCGTCCGGCTGACCCGCTCGGACGCCAGGACCGTTGCCCGCTTGTCGAAGCGGCAGCTCGCCGGCCGGCGCCTCTGGCTGAAGGCGTCGACGCGCACCTCGAGCGGCACGGCAAGGCAAACCGTGCTGGTCGCCCTTAAACGCGGCCGCTGATCCAGGCCGACCCATTACGCGTGGGCGGGACCCGGCTGACGTCCCGTCCGTAGGCCTCGTCCAGAGACGACGAGGGGAAGTCATCCGGGCGGCATGGCCGGCGAGCCGCTCCAACATCCGTCGAGCGCCGTCACGGACGCGCGCGTCGGCGGTTTTGGTTGACGAACCTCTTCACACACCCACTCGGAAACGGATACGGACATGCGCCCCAAGCATCTGCTCACGGTTTTCGGAATCACGCTCATCGCAGCACTCGGGCTCTCCGGACAATCCTCCGCTTCGACGATCAAGGGAACGGTCGTCCACAAGAACAAACGGGCGCACAGCTTCGTCGTCGCCGCCCGTCGCGGTCAGCTGAGTGCCGTGCACGCCCGGCGCAGCCCGCGACTCGGCAGCGTCGTCAGCGTGAATGCGCGGAAGCTCCGGAACGGCACGTTCGCCGCCAAGCGGATTCACCTGAAGGGACACAAGCGCAGAGTGCGCGTTCGCGGCGTCGTCACTTACTCGAACCGCCGCCGCGGCCTCTTCACCGTCTCGTCACGGGGTGTTTCGCTTCTGGTCAGAAGGCACCACGGAGCACGGGCCGCCGCAGCCGACAACTCGACGCCAACGGTGGGCTCCGAAGTCGAGGTGGACGTCACGGTCGACGATCAGGGCGATCTCGAGGAGCAGGACGTCAACGAGGTCGGCGCTCCGCAGGAGAGCATGGACCTCGAGGGCACCGTCTTGAAGACCGACACCGCCGCCAACACGATCTCGGTGTCGGCCGACGACGACGACCTGGCGAATGCCGCGATCGTGGTGCACGTCCCGGACGCTTCCCAGTTCAAGGTCGGCGAAGAGGTCGAGCTGACCGTGACGGGACCTGCCGCGGACGGCTCGTTCACCGTCGTGCAGTCGTCCGGCGACGACAACTCAGAGGAAGCGGACAACGGTTCCGACAACCAGGGTGACAACTCCGACGGCCAGGGTGACAATCAGGACAGCCACCACGGCGACAACCGGGTCTCCGGCGGGGGCCATGGAGACGGGGGCGGAGACTAGCGGGCCACCGGCACGCGATCTCAGCTCCGGGCCCTCTCGACCATCGTCGAGAGGGCCCGTTTTTGCACACCGTCGGGATCGAAGTTCTCCGGCGCCAGCCAGGCTTCGAACGCCTCCCGGATGGCGGGCCACTCGTCGTCGACGATCGAGTACCAGGCGGTGTCGCGGTTGCGGCCCTTGACGACCTGGTGGTTTCGAAAGACGCCCTCGAAGGTGAAGCCGAAGCGCTCGGCGGCGCGTCGAGAGGCAGCGTTGAGAGCGTTGCACTTCCACTCGAGCCGGCGGTAGCCGAGCTGATCGAACGCGTGCCGGGCCAACAGGAAGACGGCTTCGGTGGCGGCGGTCGTTCGCTGGAGCGGGACGCCGAACAAGATGTGTCCGATCTCGATCACCCCGAACTCGGGCGTGATCCGGAGGTACGAAGCGAGGCCCATCGGGCGTTCCTCGGGCCGCTTCACGAGCGTGAAGTAGAGCGGATCCTGGGAGGTTTCCGCCCACGCGAGCATCTGCCCCAGATGCTCCACTCCGTCATAGGGTCCGTCCGGCAGGTAGGTCCAGATCTCGAGGTCCCCCCGCGGCGGGTGGGAGACCTGGTAGAGGGGATCGGCGTCGCGGTCCGCGTCGACCGGACGGACGATCACGTGCGCGCCGTGAAGAGTGCTCCGCTCCGGCCGCCGCACTGGAGCCCAGTCGATCTCGATGCCCAGCGGCCGGTCGGTCAGGGTTCGGGCCGGTACATCCGCTCGACGACGCGGAGCTTGATCCCGAGCGGCGCAGGCTTGTTGATGCGCATGTACCAGCGGATCACAAAACCGGGAATGATCGACCGCCGTCCGCGCTCGAAGGCCCGGAGCGACTCGCGCGCAACCTGTTCCGCCGAGATCTTTCCAGGCACCGGAGGCAGGTAGCCGGGCTCGTACCCGGCAACCTCCTGCCATTCGGTCGGCACTGGCCCCGGGTTCACCGCGAGCGCACGCACACCGGTTCCGCGCAGCTCTTCGCTGAGGGCATCGCTGAAAGTGCGGGCGAACGCTTTCGAGGCGCTGTACGTCGCCTCGTAGGGAATCGGCTGCAGGCCTGCGGTGGAGGCGACGGTGATCACGCCGCCGCGCCCGCGCTGCACCATCCCCGGCAGGAACGCGTGGGTGAGCCTCACGACCGCCTCGCAGTTGAGTCGCACCTGCTCGGCATCCCGCTCCGGGTCGATCTGGACGAAGCGGCCACGGGTGCCGAAGCCCGCGTTGTTGACCAGCACGTCCACCTCGAGCCCGAGGTCGGCCACCTTCCCCGGGAGCGACGCCGCGTCGCCGGCGAGATCGCACGGGACCACGTAGGACGGCCCGGACAGCTGGGAAGCGAGCTGCTCGAGCCGTTCCGCTCGCCGTGCAACGAGAATCACCTCGTAGCCCCGGCTCGAAAGCTGCTTGGCAAACTCTGAGCCGATCCCCGACGACGCCCCTGTCACAAGCGCAACCTCGCTCATCGCCCGTCAGCCTAACCATCTTTTCTTCCTGGTGGCCGTCGACGTCGCCGCTCGAACGCATCATCACGCTCATGGGGTGCACCACCATCACATCCACACTTCGGTCGGCTACTTCGGGGTGGCGGCCGCTGCCGCGCTCAGCTGGATCGGGCTGCCGGGACCGGGAGAGGCGACGCTGATCACAGCCGGCCTACTGGCCGCCTCGCACAAAGCCGACATCGGCAGCGTGCTGGCTGCGGCTTTCGCCGGCGCGACGTTGGGCGGCATCGCCGGCTGGTTGGTCGGGTTGAAGGGCGGCCGCGCCCTCGTGACCGCGCGTGGCCCCCTGCGCAGCCTTCGCTTCAGGACGCTTTCGACGGGCGAGCGCTTCTTCGAGCGCTTTGGGGTGATCGCGGTCTTCTTCACGCCCTCGTGGGTCGCAGGGATCGCGCACATGGGCTGGACCCGGTTCCTGCCGGCGAACGCCTTATCCGCGGCTGTGTGGGCCCTGCTCGTCGGCGGCGGCGCCTACGTTGTCGGGCCGACGATCGAGGACTTGGTCTCCGACCTTGCGCTGGGTGGCCTGCTGGCCCTGGGCACGCTCGTGGCCGTCGCGGTGGCCGGCGAGCTGTTGCGCAGGCGGCGCCGCGTGCGAAGCGGCCGATGAGACGTAAGGCGGTGGCGGCGTGCGCGATCGCCACCCTCGCTTTCTCCGCGTTTGGCTGGGGCAGCGGCGCGGGAGCCGACCGGAAGCACGGCTCAAGCGTCGTGCACCTCTCGATCGCGAGCAAAGCAGTAGGCAGGTCGCTGCCCGTGAGCGTTGTCGTCCCGCTGGGAACCCCCGGTGGAGCGCATGGGTCGCTGCTCGTGTTCCTGCACGGTCGCGGCGAGCGCGACACCGCCTTTCTCGGCAGGCCGCTGTTCGATGCACTCGCACGACTCGGCCCACGCGCCCCCGTGGTTGCGTTCCCCTATGGAGGCGATCATTCGTACTGGCACGACCGAGCGGATGGGGCCTGGGGCAGGTACGTCACGGCCGAGGTGATCCCTACGGTCGTTCGGCGCTTCGCGCTGCCGCTGAACCGGGTCGCGATCGGCGGGATCTCGATGGGCGGCTTCGGCGCCTACGACATCGCCCGACTGCACCCGGGCCGCTTCTGCGCGGTCGGCGGCCACTCGCCGGCGCTTTGGGAGCGCGCCGGGCAGACGGCGCCGGGGGCCTTCGACAACACGCGCGACTTCGCCC
>JACXTT010009783.1_pt1 | contig 13046 bp, 10 predicted proteins | sample 9270951 | NCBI WGS metagenome assembly JACXTT01 (sample SAMN15532306, study PRJNA645909) | rock metagenome | isolation source: weathered quartz diorite | place: Puerto Rico | collected 2017-06-21
GCTCGAGCGGCGCCTGGCCGATCTCGCGCGCCGCCACGGCGGGGGTCACGGCGCCGCGGCGCACGCGCTCGAGCAGTGACCTGAGCTCAGCCGGTCGCACGCAGCCCCACCGCGTCGGTCGCCGATTCCGTCGTGAACGCGCCCAGCCCCTGACGCTCGAGCGTCTCCAGATAGAGCGTGAGCAGCTCGGCCAGCTCGGCGGCGCTGCGCGTCTGGTTGACCTGATCGCGCACCTTGTGGCTGTGCGGCAAGCCACGGATGTACCAGGCGACGTGCTTGCGCATCTCCTTCGCCGCCACTCCCTCGCCCACGTCCGCCACCAGCAGCCGCAGATGCCGCACGCCGGCCTCGAGACGCTCGGCCGCGGTCGGAAGCGGCAGCCGTTCGCCCCGCTCGTGCTGCGCGCGCACCCGCCGGAACACCCACGGATCGCCGAAGGCCGCGCGACCCAGCATCACGAGGTCGCAGCCGGTGGTCTCGAGCATGCGCTCGGCGTCGTCCGGCGAGCGCACGTCGCCGTTGCCGATCACCGGGATCCCGACCGCCTGCTTGGCGGCCGCGATCATCTCCCAATGAGCCGCGCCCTCGAACTTCTCGGCCCGGGTGCGGGCGTGAATCGCGACCGCCTGGGCGCCGCTCTGCTCGAGCGTCTTCGAGACCTCGACGACGTTCTGCGAGCTGCCGTCCCAGCCGAGCCGGATCTTGGCGGTGACCGGCACGGTGCTGACCTCGGCCATGCGCTCCACGATCGCGCCCAGCCGCGGCAGGTCGTTGAGCAGCGCCGCGCCCGCGCAGCGGTTGACCACCTTGCGCACCGGGCAGCCCATGTTGATGTCGATGAGGTCGGGCCGCGCGACCTCGGGCAGGTCGCACAGGATGCGTGCGGCCTCGGCCATGACGCCGGGGTCCGCACCGAAGAGCTGGATGCCGATCGGGCGCTCGTGCGGCTCGAAGCGGCAGTAGTCGAGCGTGGCCTGGTTGCCGCGCGCCAGTCCGTCGGCCGACACCATCTCGGTGTAGACCGCGGCGGCGCCCTGCTCGCGGGCCAGCTGGCGGAAGGGCGAGTCGCTCACCCCGGCCAGCGGGGCCAGGACGAAGGGCGAGTCGAACTCGACCGCTCCGATCGCCTGCGGCGTCGCGGCGCTCACGCGGCCTCGGCTTCGAGCAGCGCCGCGAATCCCTGGAACGGGCGCGCCGGCACGCCGGCCTCGCGGCACCAGTCCCACAGCGAGGCGCGGGCGAAGACCGCGTCGGACGCGCGCGCGCCGCAGCGATCCGACAAGCCGTCGCCGACGAACACCACGCGGAAGCCGCGCCCTCGGTATTCGCGCACGTACTGCGCCTTGCAATTGCCGCAGCGCGGGCAGGCCGGGTCCGCCCACGGGAACTCGGGGATCCAGCCATCGCCCGAGAAGCGGGCGTGGTTGGCGCGCCAGCGCACGTGGCCGAGACCGGCGCGACGCAGCTGATCCGCGATGTAGAAGTCGTAACCCTCGCTCACCACCATCACCTCGTCGCCGCGCGCCTCGGCCCCGCGCACGAAGGGCGCGAAGCCCGGATCGATCGCGTGCTCGCGCGCGAAGGCCAGCGCCTCATCCTTTTTCGCCACGATCGCGCAGCACTCGATCGTGGTCAGCTCGCGGCTCCCGATCTCGTCCGCCTGCCAGCGGCGCAGCGCCGCGGCCGCCTCGTCCTGGCCGCGAGCCGCGAAGCGGCGGTAGAGGGCGGCGCCGATGTCGGAGGGCGCGATCGTGCCGTCGAAGTCACACAGATAGGCGGTGCGCATGCGGCTCAACGCGTCGTGACGCCGTTCCCGCTGGCGGCCGCGATCTTGAACACCTCGCGCGCGGTGCGCGCCCGGGTCAGGATGTCGAGCGCCTGCTCGTACACCGGATCGCCGGCCAGCGCGACCTGGGCGGCGGCGGAGTCGCCACCGAGCCGGCGCGCCAGCTCGCGATGCAGCGAGCGCTCGAGCAGCGGCCGCTCCTTTTCCAGCTCGGTCGAGCTGGCCTTCACCTTCTCCGTGGTCAGGAAGGCGAGGAACTCCTTCCACTGTGCCTCGGTGGGCGCCGTCAGCTTCCCGCCCGGATGGAGGTTCACCCAACGGTTGGCGAAACGGAACGTCAGCGAGCGATCCTCGATGCGGCGCGAGAGCGGCGGCAACGAGTCGGGCACGACCACGACGTCCGGCACGATGCCGCCACCGCCGTAGACCGTGCGCCCGCTCGCGGTCTGATAGCCGCGCCGCGCGGTGGAATCGTGCGCCGCGGAGCTGGGGGTCGCTCCGTCGTTGGCGTTGTCGTCTTCTTCCTCGGCGTCCGCGAGCAGGGGGTTCTGCAGCTTGTGGATCGAGCGTCCCGACGGCGTGTAGTACTTGGCCGTCGTAAGCTTGAGCGCGGAGTTGCGTCCGCGCAGCGGGAAGACGTTCTGCACCGAGCCCTTGCCGAACGTGTTCTGCCCCACCACCAGCGCGCGATCGAGGTCTTGCAGCGCGCCGGCCACGATCTCCGACGCCGACGCCGATCCCTGATCGACCAGCACCGCGACCGGCCAGTCGAGCTGCGGCCGGCGTTCCGAGGAGTAGTAGCGATTGTCCTGACCCTTGGACCGCCCGCGCGTGAACACCACGAGCGTGTTGGGCTTGATCAGCTGCTCCGCCACGTCGACGGCCTGATCGAGCAGGCCGCCGGGATTGGCGCGCAGGTCGAGCATCAGGCGCGACGCGCCCTGGAGGCGCAAGCGCTCGATGGCGGCGCGCACTTCGGCGCCCGAGTTCTCGGAGAAGTTGGCGAGCCTGACGTAGGCCGTGTGGTCCTCGGCCATGAAGGCGTAGGGAACGCTCTTGGTGACGATCACCTGGCGCTCGACCGTGTAGTCCTGGTCGTCGGGCTCGCCATCGCGGTGGATGGTGAAGGTCACCTTGGTCCCGGCTTCGCCGCGCAAACAGGTCGCCACCTCGTCCACGGTGAGGCCGGCGCTCGACTTGCCGTCGATCTTGACGATCATGTCGCCCGGCCTCAGCCCGAGCGTCCAGGCCGGGCTGCCTTCGATCGGCGAGATCACGGTCGGATAGTTGTCGCGCACGCTGACCTCGATGCCGATACCCCCGAAACGCCCGTGCGTCGCCGCTTTGAGGTTGTCCCACGACGACTCGTCGAGGTACTGCGAGTACGGATCGAGGTCGTGGAGCATGCCCTTGATGGCGCCGTCCACCAGCGTCTTGGGCTCGATCGGGTCGACGTACGCCTGCTCGACCTTCTGGAGCACCTCGACGAACGAATCGACGTTGGCGTAGAGGTCCGCCGGCGCGGTGGCGCTGCTCCGGCCCACCCACCAGCCCACGCCGAAGAGGGCGACCAGCAGTCCGGCCAGGGTCAGATTGCGACGGATCAAGAATCCTCCTGGCGGCCCGAAATCACGAGAGAGAACGGGACTATAGCACGCCCCCGGGCCGGTCCGCGGGCGCGGCGCAAGGGGGAACTCGCCCACACCGTAGGATGCGCATGACTGGCGCGCGGCTTCGAATCCGTTGCAGACTGCGCCCGTGCTCGTCCCCACCGGTTCCTTCAGATGAGGGCTCGGCGTCCAGCCCCGGATCGTTCCTCCCAGACGCCGTCGGTCCGCGGCGTTCATGTCCGGTTCTTGATCGGAGCGGGCTTCCTGCTGCTCACGATCGATGCGTTGGCCGCATGGGTTTTCGTCTCCCCATTGTGGGGCGCGAGCCACTATGCGTTTTTCCCGCCTTGGGTGGGGCTGCTGTCGATGGCGCTGTTCCTGATGTTGCTGATCGCGGGCGGGCGCATCCTCGATCGCCTGCACCCGCCGGCGCGTGCACGGAATCTGCTCGCGAATCCATGGCTCCAGGCAGCGGTCGTGTCCGTCATCGGGTTCGCGCTCTTCTGGAGCTTTCGCATTCGCCACCTGCTCCTCGGCGACGGTCTCGTCCTGGCGCAGAACATCTCCATGCCCCAGGCCTTCCATCCCCTGGAACCCGTGGGGATCTTCTTCCAACAGAATTGGTACGCCTTCGCCAGCCATTGGTTTCGCGCCCCGGGGACTGCGGAGCGCGACGTCGCGTGGCGGACGATCGCGATGGGGAGCGCTCTGTGCGGCGTCCTGTTCGCGTTGATCGCGGCCTGGATCGTTCGCAACCTATTCGCGGCGACGACTGAGCAAGCCTCGAACCAATCGTTCATCCCGACCGCCGCGCTCCTGCTGCTCCTGAGCCAGGGATTCATCCAGCTCTTCTTCGGCTACGTCGAAACCTATCCCCTTCTCCTGGTCGCGATGGCGTACTACGTGGGCTGCGTCGTCTCCTACCTCCAGGGCCGCGGAACGCTCCTCGCCGTGCTGTTGTCCTGTCTCGCCGCCCTGAGCGTTCATCTCTCGGCTGCCGCGCTCCTGCCGTCTCTGCTGTTCGTGGTGATCGTCGCGATCAGGCGACGACCCAACCATTCACCGTGGGGCGAGCTGCTGGCCGGGTTCGTCGCGGCCGTGCTCCTGCTCACGGTTCTTTCGACCGTCGGTCACGGTTTCGATCTCTCCAAGACCTTGCTCGCGACCGTCGGCCGGATCGCCACGGGTGAGAGCGATGCTCCAGGGTTCGCGACGAGTCGGATCCACGCTCTCGACATCCTGAACGAGCAGATCTTGATCGGCCCGCTCGGCCTCTTCCTGCTGATCTTGGGCTTGGTGGGCCGTCGCGCCGCTCGGGGCCCCGAGGCCTTTCGCTGGTTCATGTGGGCGCTCGTGATTCCCTACGTCGTGGTCGTCGCGGTCGCGGGCGATTCCAACCTCGGATACGCGAGGAACTGGGATCTGCTCGCGCCGGTCGGCTTCGTCTTCACCGTGGCAGGGCTCTACTTCCTCCTCGAGCAAGCGCGCGAGCCCCGGACGCGCCGCCTCGCTCTCGGCCTCGCGGTCGCCGTGTCGCTGTTCCATACCGTTCCCTGGATCGCCCTCAATGCGACCGAGGCGCGCGGCGTCGCCCGCTTCGCCACGCTTCCACTCGGCGGTGGTCGCACGGAGTCGACCCTCGGATGTTGGGAGTTCCGGCAGGGTCGCTATGCGGAAGCGGAGGAGTGGTTGAACCGCTCGTTGCGGGCCAACGCGGCGAACCCGCGCGCTTATTACTGGATCGGTCGTGTCTTCGTGGCCACCGGGCGAATCGACCAAGCCGCATCGGCCTTCGAACGTGCGCGTCAGCTGCGGCCCGACGTCGCGTCGTTTCGCCTCGCATGGATCAACACGCTGGTGCGCCTCCACCTCCTGGACGCCGCTCTCCAGGAAGCGACCTACCTGGTGACGACCCAGCCTTCGCAGCCGCGCCGCTGGGGTTTGATGGGACTCGTTCTGCTCGAATCGGGGCGGCCCCGTGACGCGGTCGAGGCCTTTCAGCGGGCGCGCATCCTGGATCCGGACGAGCGGAGCTATGAACGCCTGGTTGGAACGGCGGAAGGCGCGAAAGCCCCCGTGATGACCTCGACGGCCGACCTCGACGCACTCACCGGTCTGTGATACGGACGCCGCCGAGCTAGAAACATCCGTAATCTGGAAGCCGGATCAACCTTTCTTTACCTCGAAAGCTGTTCACCTTCCGAGCGCATTCCTTTAGCATACCCGCGTCCTTCAGATTGTCGTGAGCGGTGTGACCTGCTCCCGCTTACCCCAATGCGATAACTCTGGGAATGATGTTTGGTGTTTCTGCTCGCCTGAGTCTCGATGTGCGAATTGATTCCAGTGCCGTCATCACGAGCATTGCGCTACTTGGGGTCACGCTGATCGTGATCTGGCCCCGCAGCTGCGTCACCTTGGGAACGACGGCCGCGACGGTCGAGTACGCAGTTGAGGCAGATACATCGGCCCACTGCTTCAGGGTCCACATGGGGGTCCATGGTTTTCCGAGACGCTTGGTGCTCCGAACTCACTCGCCGCTGAGTGTGACGAACCCGGAACACTTGAGCGTAGTGGATCGGACTGGAAGGGGTGTCATCTTTAGCCAGAGGCTCGATACCCTGCGCGCGGGGAAAAGCTCGGTTGTCTACCTCGCTCTTCAAGTCGAAGCCAGTCGTTCTGATTCATTGGTTATTTCCTACCGCCTGCCTGCCTCACACAGGGAGGGGGATGAGCACACAGGCTTCGCGGGCATCTCAACAAGGTATATGGACGATCAGTTCGCCTTCGTAACCGGTCGCCAGCTGTTCTTGGTTCCAGAAACACGGAACCAAATGCTCTCGACTGTTCGATTCACTCTTCCGAACAATTGGGGCGTTGTAACACCGTGGGCAAGAACGCCCACAGGATCGCTACCAGCGGGGCGGCTGAGCGTTAACCGGGAAGCACTGCTTTCCGCAACTCTCGGACTTGGTTGTTTTGTAGAGCATGATTTCTCTGTCGGGCGAACTTGTTTCAGGATCGCTGTCGAGTCTCATGTCCCGAGCGTCGACCAAGCCGCCACTGTTTCCCTTGTCGCACGTGTCGCAGCCTACGTGAATCGTATCTTTGGCGACCACCTTGGGTCTGAATACTTGATGGTTGAGGTCCCCAAGACCGCGTTCGGCGACGAAATACGTCTCGACTCTTGGTCGGACGGTCAAGGCGGCACGCTCTACCCACTCACGCCGGAGCGAGCTCACAGGATGGCCTCGGCCCTGGTCGCCGCGCACACGAGGTACGTACCCCACCGACTTGAGCTTGCGAACCCAAACGAGTTTTGGTTGGTGGACGGCCTTGAGCAGCTGTATGGCTGGCGGGCTCTGGCTGAAGCGCAGATTGTGGACGCGACCCAGGTGCTCAACGACCTGTCCACTAGCTATTCGAGGTTTGTTGAGCTCTCAGACTTTGATCGTCGGCTGGAGACGGCTTATGACAGAGTCTCACTGCCATCCGAACCTGTTCGGACGGTCCTCGCCCCATTGGCCCTTGCATTTCTCGATCAGCGCATGAGCGCGATCAGCCGAGGAAGAGACAGCCTCGACTGCGAGATTAACAAGTTGTACGGAGCGCGCCTCAATCGGTCGTTTTGGTCCTCCCTGCCAAGCCGCGAACGCCAGGATCTCGCCACCTTCCGATCCGAGTATCTGCGGAAGGGTCGCTTACTCCCTTCGCGCGACTCAATTGAATCAACGTCGCCGCGTCCACAGATCCCAACAGGGCCTTCTACTCGTCGTCTAACAATCGCCTTTACCGGGAAGACCGACGGCTATCTCGAAAACTGCGGGTGCAAAGTGAATCAAGCGGGAGGAGTCGGGCGCCGGGCTACCGCTTTCGCCAAGCTCCGGCACTCCGAGCCAAGATTGATTCTGCTCGACGCCGGCTCCACGTTTACCAGGGCGCGCTCGTCAGCCGACACGAGCTACCTGACACGTGAAGAGCAGGTAGTTTATCTCCGCGCAATGGCCTCAATGGGGTACCAGGCTGTCGCTCTCGGGGAGACCGAACTTATGCAGGGTGACAGCTACCTCCGGAACGTGATCGCCCGCGCACCGACCCCTTTCGTCGCAAGCAACGTTGAGTTCGACGGACCTGTTCCGTTCCGTCGGTGGCGGTCGCTACGCGTTCATGGGCTTTCGATCGCGGTGCTCGGGATCCTTGAGCAACCGAGTCTAACCGACCATCAGGATCTGCTCGAGGAGGGCCTGCATGCTCTACGGCTCCTCGATCCCGTCAAATCTCTTCGGCAAGTGATCCAGGGCCTTCACCCGCACCCTGATGTCATAGTCGTCCTGGGCAACATCAAACCAATGTCCATCCGGCGATTGGTTCACGAGCTGCCCGACATTGACGTGGTGATCTCTACGTCGGACGAGTTACCACTCGGCGTCAGAAAGACACCAACAATCCTCGTCAACGGCTCTGAAACGAAGCAGGACCTCGGCGGATTCCTCGGGAACACGCTCGTGGCCTATAGCTCCATTTCCAGGTACGGATTCACAACGCTGGAAGTCGGTGTCGACTCCCTAGGCCGGATCACCGACACCAATACCCTCTACCACTATCTGTACGAAAACATTCCGGATCGACCTGACATCCGGCAGATGCTCGACATCTTCTACGACCGCATCGGTCGTACTGAGAAAGCCCAGTACAGTGTGTCGCCGCTCCAAGACCCTGATTTCGGCGCTGCTGCTGGCTATGTCGGCGCGTCCGCCTGCGCAAAATGTCACAGCTCCGAGTTCAATCAATGGCTCGGAACGCCACACTCCTCTGCATTCAAGACGCTACTCGATCGACATCGCAACTATCAGCCGCGCTGCGTAGTCTGCCACGTCGTCGGCTATGGGACGCCGGACGGATATCGAATCGGGAGTACCGGCGAGCACCTTGCGAATGTTCAATGCGAGGCGTGCCACGGGCCAGGGGTGCGCCATGTCACGGCCCCCTCGAACGGGAACATTCGGCGCCGCGTCCCCGAGGCCGTTTGCCTCATGTGCCATACGCCTGATCACTCAGATCGGTTTGTTTATGGAGAACGAATCCCCTTCGTCGCCCACAATGGGCGATCCGGCCCCCGTTCTGGAGCCGCGACTCGAGTAAACGGGGTGGATACGCATTGAGCTGACTCGATTGACGCCGGATGCCGCCTCGGCCGGCCCCGGCAGTAGGACATAGCCGGGGTGTGGAGGTTCGGATGAATCCCTTCCGTTCAGTGATCGGCTTTCTGGTCTTAGTGGGCGTGATTCTTCTATTTGGATGGGCCCTCGCGCCCAGCGCCAAAGGCCACTCCCCGTACGATCCTGTGATCTCAAGTCTCACGGTCGGCCTTGCCCATGCCGATAACTGCACGAACCTTCGTTGCGTGCGTGCAGATGTAACCCCCATGCAATGCGAATCGGCGCTGGGTGAGAACTGCGCGTGTACCAACGTTCCGCCGTGTGGCTCCCCTGGTGCGCAGTGTCAGGGCGAGCTCTGCGAGTAGTCGCTCTGATCCGACGAGTGCTGGGGCGCTCAGGCGCCCCAGCCTCTCAAGTCTTGTCGGACGGTGAGAAGTACTGAAGTACTGGTCGGGCTGCCGCCCACACGGCCCTCTCGACCGCTTCCGGATTAGGAATCGCGTCGATCACCACGATCCGGTTGGGCTCCGCGCGCGCCAGCTCGAGGTATCCACGGCGAACGCGCTCGTGGAATTGGAGCGGCTCCTGGTCGATGCGATTGGTCCGCCCCGCGGATCCCGCGCGGCGCGCCATTCCCCCCGCTGCAGGGAGATCGAAGAGGAGCGTGAGATCCGGTTGCCGCCCACCGGTGGCCGCGGTGTTCCAGGCGCGCAGCATGGCCAGGTCCAGGCCCCGCCCATGACCTTGATACGCCATCGTGGAGTCGGTGTAACGGTCGGCGAACACGATGCGACCCTGGGCCAGCGCAGGAGCGATCACGCGCGCCACGAGATCGGAGCGTGCTGCCAGCATGAGAAAGGCCTCGCCGATCGGCTCGGGCCGGCGCTCGGGATCGAGGAGCAGGGCGCGGATGCTCTCGGCCAGCGGCGTGCCGCCCGGCTCGCGCGTGACCAAGGGCTCGAGGCCGAGGCTCGCGAGCCGCGCCGCGAGCCGCGCCAGCTGCGTCGACTTGCCCGAGCCGTCTCCGCCCTCGAAGGTGACGAACAGGCCCGGCATCGATGGCTTCAGCGCGACGAGGCCGCCTTGCGCCGCTTGCGCGGCTTGCCCGCCGCGCCGCGGGTCCGCGGGGCGGTGGCGTGGCCGTTGAGCGAGGGCGCGGTGGCCCCGGCTTTCATCGGGCTTTCGCGCTTCACGGTGGGCGCCTTCTCGCGCAGCATCTTCTCGGTGCCCTTGGGATCGACGATGAAGCGCTCGGTCATCTCGAGCGCGCGGTCGTCGGGGATCTGCACCGGCGGCGACTTCTTGAAATAGCTCGACGGCCCGATCAACGCGCCGGTGAGACCGTGGTCGAGCCCGATCTTGGCGCAGCGCACCGCGTCGATCACCACGCCCGCCGAGTTGGGCGAGTCCCACACCTCGAGCTTCATCTCGAGATTGAGCGGCACGTCACCGAAGGTCGTGCCCTCCATGCGGATGTGGCACCACTTGCGGTCCTTGAGCCACGGGATGTAGTCGCTCGGCCCGACGTGCACGTCGTCCTCGGACAATCCGTACGGGATGATGCTGGTGACCGCGCTGGTCTTCGAGATCTTCTTCGACTCCAGGCGCTCGCGCTCGAGCATGTTGAGGAAGTCGGTGTTGCCGCCGAAGTTGATCTGGTAGGTGCGGTCGATGCGCACCCCGCGGTCCACGAACAGCCGCGACAACACGCGGTGCGTGATGGTGGCGCCGACCTGCGACTTGATGTCGTCGCCGATCACCGGCAAGCCGTGCTTCTCGAAGCGATGCTGCCAGTACTTCTCGCGCGCGATGAACACCGGGATGCAGTTGACGAAGGCGCAGCCCGCCTCCAGCACCTGCTCGACGTACCACTTCGTGGCTTCCTCGGAACCCACGGGTAGGTAGTTGACCACCACGTCGGCTTTGGTGTCGCGCAGCAGGTGCACGATGTCGACCGTCGAGCCGGGCGCCTTCTGGATGATCTGCGACAGGTACTTGCCCAGGCCGTCGTGGGTCATGCCGCGCTGCACGGCGATCCCGGTGCGCGGCACCTTGGTGAACACGAAGGTGTTGTTGGGCCAGGTCACGATCGCCTCGGAGAGATCCTTGCCGACCTTGTTCTTGTCGATGTCGATCGCGGCCACGATCTCGACGTCGCGCACGTGGTAGCCGCCGAGGTTGACGTGCATCAGCCCGGGGATGCGGTCGCCCTCTTTGGCGTTCCGGTAGTAGTGAAGCCCCTGGACGAACGACGAGGCGCAATTTCCCACGCCGATGATCGCGACACGCACCTTGCCCTTGGCCATGCCTTCCAACCTCCTCACGAATCGAGACCCGCTCCGCGGGTGTGCTTCCAGACGTAGACCACGCGCTGGACCACGGTGGCGAACGACAGCAGCGCGAGCAGGATCAGCGCGGCCGACATGACCCACCCGACGCCGAACGCTCCCGCGACGATGATCAGCACCATCCGCACCGGCCGCTCGAACCAGCCGACCTTGCACTCCACTCCCAGCCCCTCGGCCCGCGCCCGGGTGTAGGACACCATGAACGACCCCAGCATGGCCAGTATCGCGGTCAGCGACACAACCGCCCACGTCTGAGGCGCGACGTTGTCCGCGAGCTGCTTCGCGGGAACCAAGACCAGCAGAAGAAGATGCACGAGATAGAAGCCGGCGATCCCCGCCAGCACCATGCCGTCGGATACACGATCGAGCGTCGAGTCGAGGAAGGCCCCGAAGCGCGAACGATGGTGGGTGCGCCGCGCCAGCTCGCCGTCGAGGATGTCGCACACGCCGGACAGGGCGACCATGGCCGCGCCGAAGCGGAAGGAGCCTTCGAAAAACGCTAGCGAGGCCACGAGACTGACCAGGAAGCCCATGAACGTGACGCCGTCGGGGGCGACGCCGAGCCGCGCCAGGAACGCGGTCAGGGGATCGAACGCGGCGTGGACGGCGCGCTTCACCCGCTCCTTGAACGGCAACACCGCCTCTGTGATCAACGGCGCCCCCGGACCTTGCGGGCGGCTGCTCACGATGGCTCCTCGCGCTCCGCTTCCGGATCCGCGCCGTGACGGCCGAGGCCGGACAGCACCAGCACCATCTCGCCGCGGCGCTTTTCGTCGGTCAGCCGGGCGCGCACCTCGGCGGCGCTGCCGCGCAGCACCTGCTCGAACGCCTTGGTCAGCTCGCGCGCCAGCGCGATCGGGCGCTCTTCCCAGATCGACTCGAGGTCGAGCAGCGTGTCGTCGATGCGGTGCGGGGCTTCGAACGCGACGACCGTCTCGCGCCGGACCGCGAGCGACTCCAGCTTGCGGCGGCGCGCGCCGGCTTTGACCGGCAGGAATCCGGCGAAGAAGAAGGCGTCGGTGGGCAGGCCGCTCACCTGCAACGCCGCGATCACCGCGCTCGCGCCGGGCACGCTCTGCACCTCGATGCCGGCTTCGATCGCGGCGCGCACCAGGCGGAAGCCCGGATCGGCCACGCCGGGCGAGCCCGCGTCGGTGACCACGGCGACCGACTCGCCGGCCTTCAGGCGCTCGACCAGCGCCGGCGTGCGGCGCCGCTCGTTGTGCTCGAACAGGCTCAGCACTGGCGCCGACAGGCCGTAGTGATCGAGCAGGCGGCGGGTGCGACGCGTGTCCTCCGCGGCGACCGCCTGGACCTCGCCCAGCGTGCGAAGCGCGCGTTGCGTGATGTCTTCGAGATTGCCGATGGGCGTGGCGACCAGGTATAGAATGCCGGCGGCGGGGCTGGGACGGGATTGGCTCTGCGTCATGTTCCCGCCCTCGATGGTGCAAGGCTCGTCAGAGCCGACGGAAGCTAGCATGGGTCCGCTCCCTCGTCCACCGGCGCGGGCGAAGGCGCCCAGGCTCCGCGCCTCGTCCCACGCCTCGCAGCCGGGATACTATCGAAATCCGCACGACCCCTCCCAAGAAACGCGCGCGCCGCCCTGCTCCGACTGGGCCACGCCTGGCGTTGGGTCTCGCCGAGCCCGGGCCGAGCACGACCCGGCTTGGCTGGCTCACCATGGCCGCGGCGGTCACCGTGCTGGCGTGGATCGCGTTCGCGCTCCACCCGGTCGGGGATTACTTCACGGAATCGGATTTCTACGGCGGCTACGCCGAAGGCGCGCGGCTGATTCGCCACGGCGTGCTCGACCCGGGCCGCTACGGCGTCGCGGGTCCGGTCTACGAGATCCTGCTCGCCGCGTTCGGCGTCGTCTTCGCCGACCTGTTCACCGCCGCCAAGGCGTTCTCGGTGGCGGCCGCGGCGGCGACGCTGGTGAGCGTGTTCGTGGTGCTGAAGCGCCGACTCAGCGCCACCGCGGGAATCTGGAGCGTGTTGTTCCTCGCCACCAACCCGGTGTTCTTGCGCTATGGATTCTCGACCACCACCGACGCGACCGCGGCCGGGCTCGCGGCGGCTGCCCTGGCGGCGGGCTTCGGCACGACGCGCCGCGGCTCGACCTTCGTGTCGGGCGCGCTGGCGGGGC
>JACXTT010009784.1_pt1 | contig 13046 bp, 15 predicted proteins | sample 9270951 | NCBI WGS metagenome assembly JACXTT01 (sample SAMN15532306, study PRJNA645909) | rock metagenome | isolation source: weathered quartz diorite | place: Puerto Rico | collected 2017-06-21
ATGGTCGCGCGCATCATGGTCTCCTTACAGCTGCGCCAGTTTTTGCAGCATCTGGTCCGACGTCGTCACGGCCTTCGAATTGATTTCGTAGGCGCGCTGGGTGGTGATCATATTGACCATCTCCTCGACGATATTGACGTTGGACGTTTCAACAAAGCCTTGCAGCAGGATGCCCGTGCCATTGGTGCCTGGGGTCACGGTATTCGGGGTGCCCGAGGCGCCCGTTTCCACAAACAGGTTTTCACCCTTCGCTTCGAGGCCAGCCGGATTGACGAAATTGGTGATTTGCAGGGCGCCGATCTGGGTCGGGGCAGCCAGGCCGCCCTGGGTCACCGACACGGTGCCGTCGCGCGCCACCGTAATGGTTTGGGTATTGGCGGGGATCGTGATGGCAGGCTGGACAACGAAGCCCGACGAGGTCACCAGCTGGCCGTTGGGGTCCACCTGGAAGGCGCCGTCACGGGTATAGGCGGGCGTGCCGTCTGGCAGCAGGACCTGGAAGAAGCCCGAGCCATTGATCATGATGTCTTTGGAATTGCCCGTCTGCAGCGGATTACCCTGGGTAAAGATGCGCTCGGTGGCGACGGCGCGCACACCGGTGCCCATTTGCAAGCCCGAAGGCAGCACGGACTGCTGGGAAGACTGGGCGCCGGGCTGGCGGACGTTCTGGTACATCAAGTCTTCGAAGATGGCGCGGGAGCGCTTGAACCCGTTGGTATTGACGTTCGCCAGGTTGCTGGTGATGACGTCCATCTGGGTTTGCTGGGCTTCCAGGCCAGTCTTGGCGATAAACAGGGAACGAATCATTTTTTCCTCCAGTCGCGGCGGGAATCGCCGCCAGGCACACAATGCACACGATCACATTATGGCCGGAGGATGCTTAACCCAAAGCGAGGAGCTGCGTGGCTTTTGCCGCGTTGTTCTCGGCATTCTTGAGGAGGGACATTTGGGTGTCGAAGGAGCGCGCCAGCGAGATCATGGACACCATCGAATCGACGGCATTGACGTTGCTGCTTTCGAGGGCGCCGCCGACCACGGAGACGCCAGGGTCGGCATCGGCCGGCTGGCCGCTGCGCAATCGGAACAGGCCATCGTCGCCCCGCACCAGCTCGTTTTCGGGCGGATTGACCAGCTTGAGGCGCCCCAGCGGGGTCGCCGCACCGGGTTTGGTGGTGGCCGGGATGGCCGACACCGTGCCGTCGGCCGTGATGGCCACATTGACTTCAGGCGGAATCGTAATGGCCCCGCCATCGCCCGCGATGGGATAGCCCTGCTGGCTTTGCAGGATGCCATTCGGGTCGACTTTCAGGCCGCCATTGCGGGTATACGCTTCGGTTCCGTCCGGCAGGGTGACCGTGAGCCAGCCCTGGCCTTTGACGGCCACGTCGAGGTCGCGCCCCGTCATTTGCATGGCGCCGGAAGAAAAATCGGAACCGACCGTCGAACTGACGACAAAGGTACGCGTCGGCAGCTCGCCGCCCTGGCCCTGCACGGGCACGGCCCGGAACGCATCGAGCTGGGCGCGGAAGCCCGTCGTATTGACGTTGGCCAGGTTGTTCGCCGTCGTGGCCTGCTGCTCCAAAATGTGCTTGGCGCCGCTGGCGGCGGTATAAACGAGACGGTCCATGATAGTCCTTGGTGGCTGGCATGTGGGCACATAGTGCCCACATGCCATGTATCCTTAACTTATCGCAGGTTGACCAAAGTTTGCAGCACCGAGTCCTGCGTCTTAATGGTTTGCGCATTGGCCTGGTAGACGCGCTGCGCGGTGATCATATTGACCAGCTCTGCCGTCAAGTCGACGTTGGAGTTTTCCACCGCCGAGGACTGCAGCACACCGAGGGAGCCCGAGTTCGGCACGCCCACCAGCGGGACGCCCGAAGTCGATGTTTCAGCCCAGGCGTTGTTACCCAGTGGCGACAGGCCGTTCGGGTTGGCGAAGTTGGCCAGCACGATCTGCGCCAGCGCATGCGACTGGCCGTTCGAGTACTGGCCCAGGATGATGCCGTCCTGGCCAGCCGAGAAGCGCGACAGGTGGCCGGCCGTGTAGCCGTCCTGGGTGGCTTTCTTTTCGCTGGTGGCGGCGCCGTACTGGGTCGAATTGGTGAAGTTCGAGTCAATGTCCAGGGTCGGGGTCGAACCAGTGGCCGGGAAAATCGGCAGGTGGACTTTCAGCGGCAGTTGCTGGCCAATCAGGGCCATGCCCGGTACCGACAGGGCACCGTTGTTGTCAAACACGAGGGTACCGACCTTGACAGGCGGGACCTTGACGGCCGCGGCAATCAGGGCGTCGATCGAGTCAGGCGTCGCACCGACAATGGAACCGACGTCGGTACCAGCAGCGACGTCAAAGGTGGCAGAAATGGCGTCTTGCTGGGCCTGGCTTGCGCCGGCCAGGATGGCCGCATTCAGTACGGCGGCACCGGCTGCCTGCGAATAGGCTTGCGCGTCAGCGGCCACGGTGGCCAGGTTCAGTGGCACGGCGGTCGAATCGGCATGGAATTGATTGCGGGCCGTGATGGTGGCCGGATCGGACAGGCCAGCCGCCGCGACGGCCAGGTTGGTGATTTCGGTGCCATCATTGGCCACATAGATGTCCCAGGTACCTGGCGCCGTCTTGACGTAGAAGGTCGACATCACATGCGGGTTACCCAGCGAATCGTAGACGTCGATTGGGGTCTGCTTGTTGTAGCTGGTCGGGTCCGTTTCATTGAACGGGGTCGTCACGGGAATCGTGCTGCGCGAGTCCAGGTTGATCTCGGTGTCGACATTGGTGGTGGCCACCGGCTTCAGGTCCGAGGTGTCGATCTGGATCGGCACGGGCGAACCGGCCAGGATCACGCCGGCCTTGTTGGCCAGGAAGCCCGTCAGTTTGGCGTCCTGGGCATTGATCATGAAGCCTTCTTTGTCGAGCGAGAACTGGCCATTGCGCGAATACTGGACGGCGCCCGAGACCGTGGTGCGGAAGAAGCCGGCGCCGTTGATGGCGATGTCGAGCGGGTTGGCCGAAGATTCGATATTACCCTGCGTGAACTGCTGGGCGATCTGCGACACCTTGGCGCCGATACCGGCCTGGTTGCCGCCGGCGCCGTTGAGCGAGTTGGCGTACACGTCGGCGAACTGCGCCTGCGAGCTCTTGAAACCAACGGTGCTGGCGTTGGCGATATTGTTACCGATCACGTCGAGCGATTTTGCCGCACTATTCAGGCCGGACAGCCCCTGTTGAAAAGACATGGTGTTCTCCTAGTGGTTACTTGGGCTTACAGGATTTGTTTGACGTCGGACAGGCTGATTTGGCCGACGTTGGGGATCGTTAATTTGGTGCCGTCTTTGGCATTGGTCGACACGCTGGCCACCTGGCCATACTGCAGCGAGGTGACGTCCTTGAGTTTGTCGCCCGCGCGGGTCGCTTCGACCTGGAAGGAATACTTGCCGTCTTTGGCCAGTGGGCCGGCGGCGCCATCGACACCGTCGGTCGAGCCATCCCAGATCAGTGGCATGGTGCCGGCATCCATATGGCCCATATTCATCGTATGCACCACTTTGCCGGAGGAATTGAGTACCGAGACGATCACATTGTCGGCCGGCGTGGCCAGGTCCAGGCCCAGCACCGCCTTGCTGTCAATCAGTTGCATCGAATTACCAGCGGACAGCACGCCGTGGCCAATCATATTGGCCGCTTGCAGCTGCTCCGACATCTGGTAGCTGGACTTGAGCGTTTCCATCGTCGCATTCAGTTTGTTCACGCCCGTCACCGTGTTCAGCTGGGCCAGCTGGCTGGTCAGTTGGGCATTGTCCATCGGGTTCATCGGGTCCTGGTTTTTCAGCTGGGCCACCAACAGGGTCATGAATTTATTGGTGTCCGCTTCGACACTGTCGGTCGCGGTGGCCGCCTTTGGGTTGACCGCGTCGAGCAGGGCTTGCGATGGGCCGGTGCTGGTGTTAATGGTGGTAGACATGATGGGTCCTTATCGCTTAGCTGCCGATTTGCAGGGTTTTCAACAACATCGCCTTGGCTGCATTCATCGTCTCGACATTGGTCTGGTAGGAACGGGAGGCCGACAGCATATTGACCATTTCGTCGACCACATTGACGTTGGGCATGGCCACATAGCCTTTGTCGTCGGCCAGGGGATTCTTGGGGTCGTAGACCTGCTTCAGTGGCGAAGGGTCTTCGACCACGCGCTGCACCTTGACGGCGGTGGCGCCGTTATCCATTGGCACCGATTCAAACACCACGGCCTTGGCGCGGTAGGCTTCGCCGCTGGCGCTGGTGGTGCTGTCGGCATTGGCCAGGTTGGAGGCCACCACGTTCAGGCGCTGGGCCTGGGCGCTCATGGCCGAACCGGCCACATTGAAGATATTAAATAGGGACATGATTATTGACCTCCCTGGATCGCCGCCATCAGGCCGCGGATCTGCGCGTTGATCATCGTGATGCCTGCTTCATAGCGCACGGCATTGTCGGTGAACTGGTTGCGTTCGACGTCCATGTCCACCGTGTTGCCGTCGATGCTGGCCTGCTTGGGCTGGCGGTACTGCAGCGGCGTGCCGTCGGGCAGCAGGTCGGCCGTCTGGCCCTGCGGCATATGGGCTGGGTCGGTGGTATTCAATACGCCAGCGGGCGGCGAGGTGCGCTTGAGCACACCCTCGAGGGCGCTGGCGAAATCGATGTCGCGGGCTTTGTAATTGGGCGTGTCCGCATTTGCGATATTCGACGCGAGCACTTGCTGCCGCGTTGAGCGCAGGCTCAATGCAGCTTCATTGAAGCGCAGGAAGTCGTCTAATTTGCCAATCATCGTAGTCTCCGCATCTGTCTTCGCTCCCGGATCGGAGGCGAATAACGTGTTGTGACAGGATTCATAGTACGCAAACTGTTGCTCGCTTGATCTGGCAATAAAGGGGGGGATTCCGCAGCTATTCATGCATTCATCGGCTCGCGCGAGGGCCTAAGATGACACCATCGCCCCACTCTCTTGGCACCATGAAACCGACCCTGCACCCCCTGTTACTGACTGCCCTGCTGCTGGCCAGCCCCTGGTCAGCCGGACAGCAAGCGGCCCAGCCCGTGCCAGACGCCGGCCGCCAGGACGCCATGGCCCGCCAGGATGGCAGCCAGCTGCGCCAGCTGGTCCAGGGCTACCTCGAACAACAGACCGCCGGATTGCCGGGCAAGGTGTCGATCACGGTCGCCGCCCAGCCGGCCAAGATGACGGTAGCCGCCTGCCCAGCCCCCCAGGCTTTCCAGTCGCCCGGCGCGCGTGCCTGGGGCAAGACCACCGTCGGCGTGCGTTGTGCAGCGCCGCAAGCGTGGACCGTCTATGTACAAGCCCAGGTCAGCGTCATGGCCGACTATGTGGCGGCCGGCGTGCCGCTGGCCGCCGGCCAGGCGATCGACGCCAGCCAGCTGGTCACCCTGCAAGGCGACCTGGCGGCCCTGCCCAACGGGGTTGTGACCGACCTGGCCCAGGCCATTGGCCGCAGCCCAACGGTGTCCCTGCCAGCCGGCACTGCCCTGCGGGCCGACAATTTAAAGAGCAAACCCGTGGTCCAGCAGGGCCAGCTGGTCAAGGTGGTGTCGGGCAATGCGGGCTTCCGCGTGTCGGCCGAAGCCCGCGCCATCGGCAGTGCGGCCGACGGGCAAGTGGTGCAAGTGAGGACCCCGTCCGGAACGGTGCTTTCGGGCATCGCCAAGGCGGGGGGGCAAGTGGAAGTGGCGTTCTAATTAAAACTAAAAGCATGCCTAAAGTTTGTGAGTAATCGGTCGTTACTGAGACAGATGCCGGAGTCTTTAACTCCACACAAACGAGGATAGAGCTGTGAAAATTAACGATACACTGAAGAGTACCCCTGGCCTTCCGGTGAGCAATACGCCGGCGCCGAGTACCAAAGGGGCAGAAAAAGCGGGCACCAATCCGGCCGCATCGGATAGCGTTCGCCTCTCGACCCAAGGACAAGCCCTGGCCAGTGCCGTGGGCGGTAGCGGTGCCGTGTTCGACACGAAAAAAGTCGAACGCATCAAGCTCGCGATCGCCGATGGCCAGTTCCAGGTCAATTCGGAAAAGGTGGCAGACGGCCTGCTGGAAACAGTGCGCGACCTGCTGCATTCGCGTAAGAGATAGAGAAGATGACCAGCCCGCTGACGACGCTAAACGACGAACTCGCATTGATTTCCTCCCTCGTGGAATTGATGAAGCAAGAGCAGCGGCACCTCGTCGACATTGATGTCGACAGCCTGTCCGACCTCACGCCGCAAAAATCCCAACTGGTACAAGACCTGGCCGCCCTGGCCGCCCGGCGCCACGGCGCCTTGGGCAAACTGGGCATGGATGCCAGCGAATCGGGCATGCAGGCCTGGCTGGCCACCGCCTCCAGCGACGCCAATGCCCAATGGCGCAAGTTGCTGGCCATGACGGTGGAAGCCAAAGAATTGAACCGCGTCAACGGCATGCTTATTTCCAAGCAAATGGCCCATACCCAGGTCATCATGCAAGCCATGCGCACGCCCACCTCGGCCGCCGACACCAATATGTATGGCCCTGACGGCCAAGCCACGGGGCCGGCGCCCAGCCGCCGCTATGTGGTCGGCTGAACCAGCGCTTACCCAAGACATCACCAAATCAGTGACACCATCGGCCCAGCAGGGCCGATGTGCATTTTGGATCCTGCCCATGGGTCCATGCCTCGGTTTCGCCCGTGGGCGGCGCCGTCCCTCAACCTGGCATCGCTTGTTTCCACGTTTTGTTGAAATGTGGGCAATTGTTGACACCTCTCAAATAAATGTCTCATCGAATTGTTTCCACTTTACTTTTTTGTGGTTTTCCGTGAGTATTATTCCATGAGTTTTTGTTATACATGACACATGTTTAGTTATGAACAAACTCATCGGAAAACAACGAGAAAAAACACACTATGGAGATAAGGATGATTCTGAGCAAATGGCTGAAAGGCGCCCTGGCCGTCGTCGCTGCGGCAGTGTGCCTGGGTGCACAAGCAGGTTCCAACGGCATCAGCGTGACAATTAGTGCTGACAAGCAACAAATGGGGCCAAAAGACGACATTGTCGTCCAGGTCACGATGACCAATACGGGCTCGACCCCGCAGTACATGCTGAAGTGGCACACCGCCTTCACCGAAGTGGAAGAGTCCCTGTTCGACATCACGCGCGATGGGGTCAAAGTGCCCTACCTGGGCGCCCATTACAAGCGCCCTGCCCCGACGGCGGCCGACTACTACCTGCTCAAGCCGGGCGCATCGCATACGGCCCGCGTTGAACTGTCGTCCATGTATGACATGAGCATCACCGGCGACTACTCGATAAGCTACCACACCGCTTCCTACCAGCTGTTCAGCAAAGACCTGGGCACGACGGGCGTGGTCAGCACCGAAAAGGAACTGGGCGAAGTGAAGTCGGACGCCATCAATCTGTGGATCGACGGCAGCCAGCCACGCGGTTCCGCCTCGAAGATGATTGATCCGCCCGCGATGTCGGTGGCCGGTGGCGGCCTGTCCTTCAACAAGTGCACGGCTTCGCAGCAATCTGACATCACCAGCGCCGTCAATGCCGGCCAAAGCTATGCCGGCAATGCCCTGACCTACATGAACGCCGGCGTGGCCGGTCCGCGCTACACCAAATGGTTCGGCGTGAACGATGCAACGCGCTTCGCCAACGTCAAGGCCCACTATGCGGCGATCAAGGACGCCTTTGACAACAAGCCAATCACCGTCGACTGCAGCTGCAAGAAGACCTATTACGCCTATGTGTACCCAACCCAGCCTTACACCATCTATGTGTGCAAAGCTTTCTGGACTGCGCCGATGACGGGCACGGACTCGAAAGGCGGCACCCTGGTGCACGAGATGAGCCACTTCAACGTCACCGCCAGCACCGACGACTGGGTCTATGGCCAGTCCGGCGCGGCCAGCCTGGCGATCTCCGATCCTGCGCAGGCGACCGACAACGCCGACTCGCACGAATACTTTGGCGAAAACACCCCGTTCCAAAACTAATAAGGGGTGGAGGGAAAAAAAGCCACGTGTGCAAGCGACGGCCTAGGCCGCCGCAAGCCGCGTGGCTTTTTTTATTGCATTCGCAATCGGCATTCGGGGTCAGGTCTGTCATTCGGACAAGCGGCCTGCTTCATTGATCATTCTCAATGCAAGAAAACTCGCGATTTAACGTATTGATATTGATCAGAAGTAGATCGGGGATGTCCGAATGACAGACCTGACCCCGAAGTTTGCCGAAGTTATCGTGGCACGGTCAGCGGCGTGGTGATCTCGGCGTCGCTCAGGTTGGACAGGATGGTCACGGCCACGCGGCGGTTGCGGGCGCGGCCGACGGGGTCGTTGTTGGAGGCGACGGGAATGGTGTCGCCATAGCCCACCACGGACAGGCGGGTTGCTGGCACGCCGTTGAAGATGAACAGGCGCACCACGGTGGCTGCGCGCACGGCCGACAATTCCCAGTTCGATGCAAACAGGGCATTCCTGATCGGCTCATTGTCGGTATGACCTTCGACCTGCACGGCGTGATTGTCGGCTTTAAGAATGTCGGCCAGGCTGGACAGCACTTCACCGGCCTCGGTGGTCAGCTTGGCGTCGCCCGGGTCAAACAACTCGCTGGCATTGATTTCGACCGACACGCCGCGGGCTGTCTGCGTCACGCGCAGCTTGCCTTCTTTAACCAGGGGCGCCATCGTCGATTGCAGGCCGATGGCCAACTTGTCCATTTTTTCCCGCTCGCGCTTGGCCGCTTCCACCCGGCGCCGTTGCAGGAAATTCGGCAGCGGCATGGCGTTTTGTACCGACACGGTTGGCGGCGGCGGTCCGCCACCGAAGGCCGAGACCAGGGCACTGGAGAATACCTGGTATTTGCCTTCATTGACTGAGGAGATCGCGTACATGACAACGAAGAAGGCGAACAGCAAGGTGATGAAGTCGGCGTAGGAAATCAGCCAACGCTCGTGGTTTTCAACGGTGTCGTCGTAGCGTTTGCGTGCCATGCTGCGGTCCCCGGTTGGCGAGCTACTGGCCTAGGGCCGGTTCACCAGGCTGGCAACGCGCTCTTCGATGACGCGCGAATAGTCGCCGCTGGCGATGTCGATCATCGCGTCGAGCACGATTTCATACTGGGTCACTGTCTCGGCGACGATGCCCTTGAGCTTATTGGCCACCGGGTAGAACAGCAGGTTGGCCAAGCCCACGCCATAGACAGTGGAGACAAAGGCGATGGCGATCCCGCTGCCCAGCTTGGTGGGGTCGGCCAGGTTTTCCATCACGTGGATCAGGCCCAGCACGGCACCGAGGATACCGATGGTGGGCGCATAGCCGGCCGCCGATTCCCAGATCTTGACGGCCGAGCGCTCCTGCAGCTCGTAAGCCGACAATTCCACTTCCATGATGGAGCGCACCTTGTCAGGATGGATGCCGTCGACGATCAGGCGCAGGCCCTTCTTGATGAAGCGGTCGCGGGTAAAGCCCATATGGTTTTCCAGCGATAGCAGGCCATCGCGGCGCGCCGTCTGGGTCCAGCTATTGATCTGTGCGCCCAGTTTGCTGCGTTGGGACGGCGGAGGGTTGAACACCCAGGCCAGCATGGACAGGCCGCGGCGGAAAGTGCGCCCCTCCGTTTGCAGCAGCACGGCGCCGAAGGTGCCGATGATGACAATGGCGAAAGCGGCAGGTTGAAGCAGCGAAGCGAGCTTGCCGCCATCTAAGGTATGACCAACGAACAGGCCGGCAAGCGCCAGCAGGATCCCTGCTACGCTGGCCCAGTCCACGCCTGCTCCCTGAGCGCCGCGCGCAGGCGGGCCACGGCCTGGGTGTGAAGCTGCGACACCCGTGATTCAGACACGCCCATGACGGCGCCGATTTCCTTCAGGTTCAGCTCTTCTTCGTAGTACAGGCCCATGAGGATCTTTTCGCGTGGCGGCAGGGCCTCGATGGCGTCGATGACGGCCTGGCGGAAGTCGCCATCCAGCAGCGAACGCAGGGGGTCCGATTCGTCGACGGCGTAGCGGTCGAGGAAGCTGTCATTGCCGTCGTTGTCGTGGAAGTCTTCGTAGTACAGCAGTTGGTGGCCACCGCCGTCGGACAGCATGTCCTGGTAGTCGGCCAGCGACAGTTTGAGCAGCTTGGCCACTTCCGATTCGGTCGGCGGGTGGCCCAGGCGTTGCTGCAGGGTGCTCATGGCCATTTCAATCTTGCGCATATTCTGGCGCATCGAGCGGGGCAACCAGTCGCTGTTGCGCAGTTCGTCGAGCATGGCGCCGCGGATGCGCAGCACGGCATAGGTCTCGAACTGGGCGCCATGGGTTTCTTCATAGCGGCTGATCGCGTCGAGCAGGCCGATCATGCCCGCTTGTACCAGGTCGTCCACTTCCACGGAAGGCGGCAGTTTCGCCTTCATGTGGTGGGCAAGACGCTTTACCAACGGCATATGCTCCGTCAGTAAGTGGTCCTTGTCCGCTTTCCCTTTGACCGTGTACATAACAATTATTGTTCGTTATAAGCAAAAATAGCGCAATCCCCCTACTGCCGGGCTTACACCGCCGCCGGCATGCCTGCCTGCGCAAAGCGGCCGGCCAGGCGACGGAAGGCGACGGAGGCTCCCGCCAGCGGGAACGCATCGACCACCGCACGGCCCAGGCGGGCAGCACGATGCAGGTACTCATCAGCAGGAACCGAGCCCATCGACGTCAGTGGAACGGCGAGGTAGCGGCTGCTTGCAGATGCCATATTATCGTATACCACTTTTGCTTCCGCTTCGGAAGCCCCGGTCACTAAAATACCGAAGGGGCGGCGGCCAAAATGCAGGGACAGGCGCTTGATCAGGGTGTAAGCGGCCGTGATCGACGCCGCGCTGGTACCGACCTGGATCACGATTTCCGAGCTGGCCATGATGGGCACGGGGAAGGCGTCGGCCGCATCGAGCTCGCCGTCGACGATCACGATATCGGACTGCTTGGCCAGCACATCAAAGGCCTTGGCCAGGCGGCGCGTCTCGTCCGGGCCCTTGGCAATCATCTTGGGGCGGGCCATGCGCACCACCGAAAAGCCTTGCGGCACGGGGGTAATGGCCTGGTTCAGGCCACACTCCTGGCGGGCCACATTGAGCAGGGTGGCGCTGGTGGCCACGCCGAGGCGGGCCGCCACGCCGTATTCCTTGTGGCAGGCGTCCACCAGCATCACATCGTTACCAGTGCGCGACAGCGAAGCGCCCAGGTTAACCAGCATGGCGCCCTTATCGTCCTGGGGGGTGGCGCAGAGGAAGGTGACAATGCGTGGCCGGGGACCGGCCAGCATGCGCCGCAGGCCTTCGGCCTGGTCGAAGTCAAAATTAGCCAAGGGACACCTCGCGCAGGCTGCTTGAACCCGCCTGCGCCATGATCAAGGGCAGCTCGGTATCAGCATATTGGGTGGGGGCAGTATCACGCTTCAATTCAAAGGCACGTTCGATCAGGTCGGCGTTGCCGGCCAGGTGCAGGTCTTCCGGTACGCGCTGGCCCGAGGACACATAGTGCAGATTCAGTTTCTGGCGGATCACCACGTCAAGCAGGTTGCCGATCGAGGCCGCTTCGTCCAGTTTGGTCATGATGGCGCCGGCCAGGCCGCTGCCCGAGTAGGCACGCACCACTTCGTTGAGGGTCTCTTCGGTCGAGGTAGCCGACAGGCACAGCAGGCGTTTGACGTCGGCGCCTGCATTCGACAGCATGGCCACCTGGGCCGCCACCATCTGGTCGCGCTGCGACACGCCGACGGTGTCGATCAGCACGGTGTGCTTGTTTTTCAGTTCTTTCAGGGCGATGCGCAGGTCGGCGTCGTCTTTGACGGTATGGACCATGACGCCGAGGATCTTGCCGTAGATGCGCAGCTGCTCGTGGCCGCCGATACGGTAGGCGTCCGTGGTAATCAAGGCCAGCTTGTCCGGGCCGTGGCGCATGACGCAGCGGGCCGCCAGCTTGGCCGTGCTGGTGGTCTTGCCGACGCCGGTGGGGCCGACCAGGGCGAATACGCCGCCCTGTTCGAGGATGGCGTCTTCATTATTCATCGTCATCAGGTTGCGCGACAGGACGGATTTGATCCAGCGCAGGCTGTCCGCAGCGTCTTTACCGGCGGGCAGTTTGTCGATCAGGTAGCGGGCCAGGCTGGCCGAGAAACCGGCCGCCAGCATTTCGCGCAGCACGGCGGCCTTCTGGGGCTCGCGTTGCTGGGTCGAGCTCCACGACAGTTCGGCCAGTTGGGTTTCCATCAGGCCGCGCATGGCGCGGATTTCATTCATCATGCCGGCCATTTCGGCGGCAGCACTGGCCTTGGCCTGGGCGATGGCCTGGGCCACCAGGTCGTTCATGTCGGCATTGCTGGTGGCTACAGGCGCCACCATGGTCGCTTGGGTGGCGGCAGCCTGGATGGCAGCTGGGGCGGCAGCAGGCGTGACCAGCTGGGTCGCTTGCGTCGCCGCGGCAAAGGGGGCGGTGACGGTGGCGATGGTGGCGGCAGCCACTTCCGGTGAAACGGTCGGTACTTCCGGTGCTGCTGCGGCAGCAGCGGCTTGATCTTTGGCGGCAGCACGGGCGGCAAAACGGGCAGCGGCGGCGGCCGAATTGGCTTGCGCCGCAACTGGCATGGCCGCTGCAGCAGGTGCTGGTGCGGCGGCGGAAGGTGCGGCGGCCCGGGCTGGCATTAGGGTCGGTTCGGTACCGAACTGCAGGTGGGGGCGCGGTTGCGCCATCTCCGTGCCCGGGGCGGGCGCAGTGATCGAGGCGACGTCTTCATTGCCGATGGCAAGAATCTCGACGACGCCATCGACGGGACGGTTCGACAGGATCACGGCATCCGGGCCGAGCGCTTCGCGCACTTTGCGAAGGGCATCACGCGAGGTTGCTGCGGTAAATTTTTGTACGTTCATTTGTCGACTCCTGGCACAAAGCTTTTTCTCACAGTGTCATTATTAGTGAATCGACACGAAATCCATCGAGGGAGAAGGCGGGGGAATTGCCCTCATTTCCCTAGGGTGGGCACGTTGTGCCCACCAGGTTTTGATG
>JACXTT010009785.1_pt1 | contig 13045 bp, 14 predicted proteins | sample 9270951 | NCBI WGS metagenome assembly JACXTT01 (sample SAMN15532306, study PRJNA645909) | rock metagenome | isolation source: weathered quartz diorite | place: Puerto Rico | collected 2017-06-21
CATCCGCCGTCGATCGTCGCCGTCGTCATCGCGCCCACCCTCTGCCGCTCGTCGAGCAAGCGGCTTGCCATGCCATGGCTCGTCCCCACGTCGCCGTTCCACAAGGCAAATGCTCGGATCGAGCCGCCTCGCAAGAGCCGGAGGCCGAATCGGCGATGGCTCGCGCGAGTCGATCCCGATTCGAGCGGCCGACTCGCGAGGCCGGATCGGGGCCGTTCGAGCCCGATTTGCCGCGCTCCGGCGGCCTTGCCGGGATGGCGCGGGCTTTGCTCCGTGGATCTCTGAAGGAGGACTCTCGATGTTCCGTCGCCTGTTCAAGAAGACCGAGTCGTCGTACAAGGTCTCCGCTCCGAAGCTCTCGGCGGAGTTCGATTCGCCGAGCGACGTGACGATTCTCGAGCACGCGCTCACCAAGGGCTTCGCGTTCCCGCACAGCTGCCGCGTCGGAACCTGCGGCACGTGCAAGGCGAAGCTCGTGTCCGGGAAGGTCTACGAGCTCTGCGACAAGGCCTACGTGCTGAGCGCCGAGGAGCTCCGCGAGAACTACATCCTCACCTGCCAGAGCCTGGCGCGCTCCGATCTCGTGCTCGAGCATCCGGGCGTCCCGGAGCAGATCGATCGTATCCCGGTCGTGCAGCGATCGGGATCGATCACGGCCCTGAAGAAGCTGACGCACGACATCGTCGAGCTCGAAGTGACGATCGACGAGCCGGTCACCTACCGTGCCGGGCAGTACTGCGAGATCTACGTGCCCGGCGTCGTCGTCGACGAGGCGCGCGAGAGCCGAAGCTACTCCTTCGCGGCCGCGCCGGGCTCTTCGCTGGTGAGCGTCGTCCGCTTCCACGTTCGGCTCGTCCCCGGCGGCGTCTTCACGACCTGGGTGCACAACCAGGCGAAGGTCGGCCAGCGCCTCGAAGGGCACGGGCCCTACGGCGACTTCTGGCTCCGCCCCGGCACCGCCCCGATTCTCGGCATCGCCGGCGGCAGCGGCATGGCCCCGCTGAAGGCGCTGCTGGAGCAAGCCTCCGCCGACGGCGTGACGCGCGACGTGAAGTACTTCTTCGGGGCACGCCGCCAGGAAGACCTCTACTGCCTCGACGAGATGAAGGTGCTCGAGAAGGGCTGGAAGGGCAAGTTCGAGTTCATCCCCGTACTGTCCGGAGAGGACGAGAGCTCCGCCTGGAACGGTGCGCGCGGCTTCGTCAGCGAGCACGTGCGGACGACGCTCGGCGACTCGATCAAGGACTATCACGTGTACATGTGCGGCCCGCCGCCGATGCTGGATTCCGCCGAGAAGATCGCGCTCGCAGCGGGCGTGCCCGCGGCGCACATCCACGCCGACAAGTTCTACGACCGGAGCCACACCCAGCAGCGCGGCTGAGGACGCCGGAATCGGGGCTCGCGCCTCGCCCTGCTCGCTTTTCGCCTGGCTCTCGGGAACGAAATCGCCGAGAGTGAGCGCGAAGCGAGGAGGGTGGAGATGAGCGACGTGCGAGCCTTCGAGATGTCTCGGGTCGACCGCGTGCTGCAGGGCGCGGGGTCGCTCCATGCGATCGCGGCCGAGCTCGATCGGCGCCGCTACGGCAAGGCGCTGCTAATCACCGGCCGCTCGGTCGGTGCGAGCCCGCCGTTCCAGGGGCTGGTGAAGGAGCTCGGATCGCGGGTGGCCGCGGTGGTGCGCGAGGTTCGCGCCCACAATCCGGTCGACGGCGTGATGGAGCTCGTGGCGCGCGCTCGCGACGTCCGCGCGGATGTGATCGTCGCCGTGGGAGGCGGCTCGCCGATCGATGCGGCGAAGCTCGCCTCGCTCGGAGTCGGGGCGGGCGTGACTACGCTCGACGAGTTGACGAGCTATCGCATCGTCTTCGAGTATCCGAGCACCATCCACATCAAGGCCTTCGAGGCGACGCCGCTGCCGATCTTCGCCGTGCCGACGACGCTCTCGGCCGCGGAGTGGGACGGCTTCGCAGGCTCCGTCGACCACGCTCGCGACACCAAGGACATCACCGGATATCTGACGCTCACGCCCGAGGTGGTGGTCCTCGATCCCGAGATCTGCGTGCACACGCCGCGCGACCTCTGGACCACCACCGGCGTTCGCGCGCTCGACCACGCGATCGAGACCATGTACGCGAACACTTCGCACCCGTTCACGACGGCGCTGGCGGAGGGCGCACTGGCGCTGCTCGCGAAGCACTTGCCGCGCTCCGCCCGCGACGCCGCGGATCTCGAGGCCGCGCTCCAGTGTCAGCTCGCGGCGTGGATGTCGATCGTCGGCGTGCACAACGTCTCGCTCGGGCTGTCGCACGCGATCGGCCACCAGCTCGGTGCGCTCGGCATTCCGCACGGCGTGACCTCGTGCATCATGCTGCCGCACGTGATGCGCTTCCTCGAGCCGAACACGAGCGCGCAACAGAAGCGGATGGCCGAGATCCTGCACGGCGCGGGCTGGACCTCCGCCGACGGCTCCGCCGCCGACGGCATGGACCATCTGCTGAACGCGCTCGGCGTGCCGCGCAAGGTGAGCGAGTTCGGCATCGCCCGCGACAAGATGGCGGTCGTGGCGCGTGCCACGCTCGGCGACGTGATCGTCGCCCAGGCGCCGCGTCGGGTCGACGAGCGCGCGGTGATGGATCTGCTCGAGGCGGCCTGGTAGCGCGCCGCCGTCAGGCGTACGGCGCGAGGCGCGGCCAGGGGAAGCCGCGCGTCGAGAGCTCGGCCAGCGCTTCGCGCACCGCCTGCCGCCAGTCCTTCCGCGGTACGTAGCCGAGGCGCTCCGTCGCCCGGATCGTGGAGCACGGCCAATCCTCCGCGAGATGGACGATCGATCGCGTGAGGAATGGAGAATGCCACGGGAGGACGGGCGCGAGCGTCTCCATCAACCAACCGAACGCGTAGCCCGCGGAATGCGGCACACCAAACAGCGGGACCGCTGCGCCCGTCTCGCGCGCGACGAGCTCGATGACCTCGCGCACGGTCGGGAACTCCGGTCCGCAGACGTTGAAGGACTCGTACGCATCGAGATCTCCTGCGATGGCCGCGAGCGCGACGCTCTCGCCGAGATCGTCGTCGGCGACCAACGGCAGTCGGCTCCTCCCCCCCGAAAGCCAGGGGACGAGGTACGTGCGGAGCCGGGGGACGAGCGCCGGGATCAGCCCGAGCGAGTTGCCGGCGCCGACGAAGTGTCCGAAGCGAAGACAGACCATCTCGGTTCCGCGGGTGGCGTTCGCGCGCATGAAGCGGTCGAGCTCGATCAGGCGGTCGAGGTGCGGCCAAAAGCCGGTGGGGCACGGCTCAGCGAAGTCGTCGAGCGGCGTTCCGTCACGTGGCGGTCGGGCGATCACCATCGTGCTGCTCTGCACGAAGCGGCGGACTCCGGCGCGGATCGCCTGCTCGACCAGGTCGCGGCTCGGCTCGAGGAACTGGGAGGTTTCGAGATCGGCATGGTCCCAGAGCGACGCGAAACCTCCGCCGTGGAAGATCACGTCGACACCTTGGGCGAGAGAGGCGCGGTACGCGGGATCGAGGAGGTCGCCGCTGCGAATCTCGCCGCGAAAGGACGGATCGAGCTTGGAGGGCGTGCGGCAAGCCGCGATGGTTTCGACCTCGGAACGCCGCGCCAGTGCGCGCAGCGCGCTGCGACCGAGGAAGCCGGAGGCTCCGGTGACGAGGATGCGTGTCTTCTGCTCGCTGGGCATGTGTAGTTAGTCGTCCAACTCAGTCCTCGACGCAAGTGGAGACGGTGGAGTCGGCATCAGGGTGCCCACGGTCCCATTACCTCGGAGGTCATTTGTTTCGGCCCCACCCCTACGCAAGATGGCGAGTCGGAGGACAGCTCATGCAGAAGCTTCGAGACAAGATCGCGATCGTCACCGGCGGGACGTCCGGCATCGGGCGCGCGTGCGCCGAAGCGTTCGCGCGAGAAGGCGCCGTCGTGGTCGTCGCCGGGCGGCGGAAGGATGTGGGCGAGGATCTCGCGCGCCAGCTCGGTCACGGCGCGGTCTTCGTGGCGACCGACGTCGCCAGACCGGCCGACGTCGAAGCGCTCGTGAAGACCACGGTCTCACGCTTCGGCCGCATCGATATGGTCGTCAACAACGCGGGCTCGACCTCGATGACCGGGCCGATCGCGGAGACCGATCCAGCGGCGTTCGATGCCGATCTCGCCGTCCACCTGCGCGCGCCGTTCCTGGCCATGAAGTTCGCGTCTCCCACGATGGCGGCGCGAGGCGGCGGCTCGTTCATCAACATGTCGAGCATCAGCGGCATCCGCGCCGGCTACAACGTGTTCGGCTATGAAGTCGCGAAAGCGGCGCTCGTCCATCTGACCCGCTGCGCGGCGCTCGAGCTCGGAGAGAAAGGCATCCGGGTGAACGCGATCTCGCCGGGCCCGACCCGTACGGGCATCTTCGCGAAGGCCGGCGGCGTGGCGGCCGGCACGGCCGACTCGCGCATGGCGGAGGTCGAGCGCGCGTTCGCGTCGATCCTTCCCGCGGTGCAGGCGCTCCCAGGGATGATCCACGCCGAGGACGTCGCGAATGCGGCCGTCTTCCTCGCTTCGGGCGACGCCCGCTTCCTCCACAGTCACCAACCCGTTGTCGACCGCGGCACCCGTGCCCGGCAACCCGGCGGCCCGCGTTCGGCCCGGGGGGGGGTTGCGGGTTGGCCCTTCCCGCGGGACAGGGGCTCCCAGGGTGGTTCAAGCCTGGGGACGTGTCGAATGGGGCCGCTTTCCTCGCTTCGGACGAGGCTGGTTTAATCAACGGTCACGATCTCGTGATCGACGGCGGCATCGTGGCCGGACAGCCGGCGGCCGCGATGCGGGCCGGGTGGGAAGCGCTCGGCTCGGGCCTCGCGAAGGCCGGCGTCGTGTAGCTCGATTCGGCGACGCCTAGGGAAGGGGCTTCGCTCGACCGGCCGCGAGTTGGGCGACCACGACGCCGACGACCATGATCGCGAGCCCGGCGAGGCGCACGAGGTCGAGCGGCTTTCGCGGCGCGCCAAACAGGCCGAACTGATCGATCGTCGCCGACGACGCGATCTGCGCCGCGACCACGAGCATGATCGCGTTGCCGACGCCGAACCGCGGCGCCACGTAGGTGACCGACAGCAGGTAGAAGGCGATGCCGAACCCGGAGAGCAACTGGAGCGGGCCGAGGCGGCCGAGGTCGGCCAGCGAGAGCCGGAGGCTGCCGGTCGCGGCCGTGTAGGCGAGCACCATGACGAGCGCACCCGCGTTGACGATCAGCGCGGCAAGCGCGGGGTTGCCGAGCGTCCGCCCCATCGTGCCGCTGAGCGCGGCCATGATCGGGATGAAGACGCCGCCGAGAAGCGAGAGGAGGACGTAGGTCGCGGTGGCCGGGATCATGGATGCTTCAACCACACGCCGCGATCTCACGCGAGGCGCCTCGAAGGAAGATCGGCCGGAGCGCGCGCGGCTTGCGGTAACTCCCCCTCTCCGGTGTATCGGTCGCTCGCGAGCTCCCGTCGAATCGGGGAGATGGCCGATGAAGGCCGAGAAGAAGGGATGCCAAACCATGGACGATCTGACCTTCAAAGAACGCGAGTTCGTTGCGCTCGGCGCTGCTCTCGGCAGCAACTGCACTGCCTGCGTCGAGTACCACGTCGGGGAGGCCCGAAAGGCGGGCCTCACGGATTCTCAGATCCGGGCCGCGTTGGATTTGGCGGACAAGGTGCGGAAGGTGCCAGCGGCGAAGGCGCTCAACGCGGCGCTTGCTCTTCTCGGTGAGACGGCCGCGGCGGAGAACAAGGCCTCGGGCTGCGAATCGAACATGGCCTCGAAGACTCCGGGGTGCTGCAACTAGCTTCGCGCCCTCGATGGCGTTGCGCCGCGATGGCACGATTCTTCGCGATCGGCTGCTTGCGCTGACGCATAATATACGTAGATTCGGATATCGCGATGCCCCTGGAAACCGCCACTGCAGTCGACACCCGTCCGATGAGCCGCCTTCTCAAGGCTTTGGCCGACGAGGGACGACTCAGGATCCTGTCCCTACTGGCGCACGGAGAGCTCTGCGTTTGCCACGTCGAGGAGGCACTCGGGCTGAGCCAGCCGGCCGCGTCGCGGCAGCTGGCGGTGCTCCGCAACGCCGGAGTGGTCGACTCTCGCAGAGATGGCAGCTGGGTCTACTACTTCGTCACCAAGCAGCAGAACCCGGACTGCGAGCGCCTCCTGAAAGAGGTCATCCGCGGCTTCACCAAGCGCGACGTGCTTCGCCGCGACCTCGAGCGTCTGGTCAAGGCTCGCGGCCCGAAGGCATGCGGCCGAGCAGGGTAGGGACATGAAGACGGTGCTCTTCGCCTGCTTGCACAACGCCGGCCGCTCTCAGATGGCCGCCGCGTTCTTCAACGTCCTGGCGGATCCAACCAAGGGCCGCGGCATCTCCGCCGGGACGACTCCGGGCGATCGTGTTCACCCGGAGGTCGTCTCGGCGATGCGAGAGGTCGGCGTGGATCTCGCCGGAGTCAAACCGCGCCTGCTGACCGACGACCTCGCGCGCGAGGCCGCAGTTCTCGTCACGATGGGATGTGGTGAGCAGTGCCCGTTCGTGCCTGGGTTGCGTCGCCTGGATTGGCCGCTTCGGGATCCGAAGGGACTTCCGATCGATGCCGTCCGAACGATCCGGGAAGACGTCCGTACGCACGTCACCCAGTTGATCCGCGACCTCGGAGTAGGCTGAGCTCGAGCCTCGGTCGGGGCTCGCGAAGAAGAGGACGTGTGCGTGGAGCGGCGGCCCGCCACGCCGCCTCCCCGAGCGTCACCTGCGGCCCGCTTGTGGACGACACGGCGGCCAGGCGGCCCGGGGACTCGAACATCTCCTACTTCGGTGCCGACTGCGCGTAGTTCGTTCCGCCGACGGAGGGCGGATCGAGCCATCGGAACGACACGATGGCCGCAGCACCGCCGAGCGCTTGGGCCGCCATGAACATCGGAACGTCGCCCGGGCGGATTCCGGCGAACGTGTCGGACGCAGCCCGCGCCAACGTCACCGCCGGGTTCGCGAAAGAGGTCGACGCCGTGAACCAATAAGCCGCCGTGATGTACGCCCCGACCGCATAGGGGACTGCCTCCGGGCTTCGACGGGCAGAGGTTCTGACCACGGCGACGAGACCAAACGTCGCCACGAATTCGCTGAAGCCTTGGGCGAGCCCCGCCCGCACGTGTTGCGAAGCCGAAAACAGCGGTAGCCCGAACATCACGTGAGCCGAGGCCACGCCCGCGAACGCCCCTACGATTTGGGCCGCGACGTACGGAGCGACGCATCGCCACTCGAAGACCTCGTCCCAAGCACTCGCCACCGTCACCACCGGATTCATGTGTGCACCGGAGAGAGGGCCGAAGGTGACGATCAACGCGATGAGGGCGGCCCCCGTCGCGAGCGTGTTCGCGAGCAAAGCGATCGCGACGTTGCCCCCGGCGAGCTGCTCGCCCATGATCCCGGAGCCGACCACGGCCGCCAGGAGAAACGCGGTCGCCAGCGTCTCTGCGACGATACGGCGCGAGAGATCGAGCTCGCGGTGAGACTCGCCAGCGCTCATCGAGGAAGGCCTTTCTCGTTCACGGAATCTTAACGCGCCGTCGCCGCCGACTCGCGTTGACCGTATTCCGGCATTTGGATATCCGCATGTCAGCAAGTCGTCAAGCGCATCGAGACCGACGGAGGCTCACATGCGATTCCTACTCATCGTCCTCGCGTTCGCCATCGCGCAGCCGGCCGTTGCCGCCGAAGAAGCGACGCTTCACGCAGGCGGCTCCACGTTGATCACGCCGCTGATGCGGAAATGGGCATCCGAGTATCGAAAGCTGACGGGCATCTCGGTGGATTACGCCTCGACCGGATCAGGAATGGGCATCACCGGCATGACGGACCAATCGCTCGATTTCGGGTGCACGGATGCCCCGATGAGCGACGCCGAGTTGAAAGTCGCCGCCGACAAGGGCGGGGCCGTCAATCACCTCCCGCTCGCGATGGGGGCGGTCGCTCCGGTCTATAACCTGCCCGGGATCAAAGCCCCTTTGCGGTTCACGGGTCCGCTCCTCGCCGACATCTTCATGGGACGCGTCCACCGCTGGAACGATCCCGCAATCGCAAGCATCAATCCGGGGGTATCCCTCCCCGACCAGGCGATCGCGACCGTGCATCGGCTGGATTCGAGCGGAACCACATACGTTTGGGCCGACTATCTCGCGAGGGTGAGTCCCGAATGGAAGTCGAAGCTCGGAGTCGCCAAGTTGATCGACTGGCCGACGGGGATTGCCGCGAAGGGGAACGAGGGCGTCGCCGGTCAGGTCAAGCAGATTCCGGACAGCATCGGCTACGCGCAGCTGGGCTACGGCATCTCCGAGGTCCTCTCCGTCGGGGCGGTGAAGAACGCAGAGGGAGAGTTCATCGAACCTCGTCCGGCGGCCATCACGACGGCGGCCGAGAACTCGGAGAGCGTGATCCCGGAGGATCTCCGCTTCTCGATCGTCGACGCGCGGGGCAAGGGGTCGTATCCCGTCAGCAGCGTTACGTGGGCTGTGCTGTACGTGAAGCAGCCGTCGGGCCGAGACAAGCTCGTCCATGACTTCCTTCGATGGGCGATTCACGACGGCCAGCAGTATGCGGAACCCCTCAGCTACGCCCCGCTGCCACTACCGCTGGCGGCCCGAGCCGAATCGCAGGTGGTTCGGGCAACCGCGGCTCGCTAGCCCGCTTGCCCTCAGAATCTAGGTCTCCGGGCTGCGCTTCGGACGAGAGGCTCCCATTCCTTTCGAAGTCGAGCACCCGCTCGACGACCTGCGAGGCGCCCGACTGCGAGGAGCCGGGCGGCACTTGAGGATCGTCGAGCGGAGCGCGTCCGCGCGTGGGATCGTCACCCGCCGCAGGCAGCGCCGGGGGCGCAGCAGGATGCTTCCATCGCCCCCTCGCCGGGCTTCTCGAAGCTCTGACCGAGGAATTGGCGGAGCTTCGGATCGTCCGCCGTTTCGGCTTCGACGTCTGCGATGAGGGAATACATTTCCCACGGCATCCCGTCTTCGTCCTTCACCCAGAACTTGTCGGCTTTCGCGTAACAACAGGTGACTCCCTGCTGCTGGACCAGGTCGATACCCTGTCCCTTGGTACGAGCCATCTCGGATGCGACCTCTCCGGTTCCCGGATAGCGGATGCCGAGGTGGCTCACCGTACCCGGCTCGCCTCCGAGCACGAGCGAGAAGATGACGGGAGGATCTGCGAGCTCGAACTTCGCATATCCAGGGCGCACCTTCGCGGGCTCGACGCCGAGGATCTTCCTGTAACGATCGAGCGCGGCATCGAGGTCTTTGACGTACATCGAGACGTGAAACGTGTTGGCCATACGATCCTCCTTGGATCAGCAGCAGCGGGCGTTGCTGCAGCAGCGGGTGATGAACTTGCGGAATTGATCGGCGAGTTCCTGGCAGCATTTCGTATCCAACCGATAAAGGCGTTCTCGACCTTGCCGCTCTTGGGTGAGAAGCCCCGTGGTCGAGAGGATTCGAAGGTGGTGAGAGACGGCGGGCTGGGACAATCGGAAGCGCTCGGCCAGCGCCGAAACGTTCAGGCGCTCAGTCGATAACACCGAGACGATCTGCTGGCGCGTCGGATCCGCGAGCGCGGCAAGGCAGCGGCGCATCTTGTCGAAGTCGACTCCTTCGAACGCACCGGCGCCGACTGATTTTGATATATTCATATATTTGGATGTATAGTGTTGAGCGCGGTTGTCAATGGGATTGGATGGAATCGGGGACGAAGCGCGAGGCGCTCTTCCCGAAAAATGAAAAACCCCCCGATCGCTCGGAGGGTTCTTCGAATGGGCCGCGCAAGGATCGAACTTGCGACCCGCTGATTAAGAGTCAGCTGCTCTACCAACTGAGCTAGCGGCCCGGGTCTCGAACACGTCTCTCTACAAAAATCGCCGGCGTCCGTCTACGGTCCGCGCGAGATTTCCGGACGAGAAGGGAAGAGGGTGAGTGATGGGTCTCGAACCCACAACCCCCGGAGCCACAGTCCGGTGCTCTACCGTTGAGCTACACTCACCACGGACGACAACCCGCTCTCTTTACGTGCGCGACGGCGGATTGTCGAGAGACGGCCGCGGGCCATCGGAGGAGCGCAGACGCGAGGTGGCGAGCGCCGTACGGATCCCACGCGTCGGCACGAAAGCAATACGGACGCGCCAGGAGGGAATCGAACCCCCGACCTACGGCTTAGAAGGCCGTTGCTCTATCCGACTGAGCTACTGGCGCCCGCGTGCAACGACGATCGGATCGGGGTGAGAGGATTTGAACCTCCGGCCCCCTGCGCCCAAGGCAGGTGCGCTACCAGGCTGCGCTACACCCCGCGATACCAGAGTCGCCTCGCTCTCTCGCGTCGGCCGGACGGCTAACACGCGACCCGTGCGCACGCAAGGCGAACCCGCGCCGTTCGCGAGCCGCCGCCGCAGGCGGGGCCTTGATGGCGCGTCGCGCTCGGACGTAAGGTCGAACGCCGTGCGAGACGGCTCGCGCGCGCTTCCCTCCCTCCCGCTCAGGAGCCTCACCCATGGACCTCGGACTCTCGCAGAAGACCGTCATCGTGACCGGAGCCGGCTCGAACATCGGCCGTGGCATCGCGCTGGCATTCGCGCGCGAGTCCTCGAACGTGGTGATCGCCGACATCGACGAGCCGCAGGCGCGGAAGACCGCGGTGGAGGTCGAGCGAATGGGTGCCCAGGCGCTGGTGGTTCGCACCGACGTGTCGAATTGGGAGCAGGTCCAAGCGATGGCGGCGCAGGCGGCGGAACGCTTCGGCGCGGTCGACGTTCTCGTGAACAACGTCGGCTGGACGGTGGAACGCCTCTTCGTCGAGAAGCCGCGCGCGGAATGGGAGCGCGAGGTTCAGCTGAACCTCTGGAGCGTCATCAACTGCACCCGCGCCGTGCTCGACGGCATGATCGCGCGGAAGGGCGGAGCGATCGTCAGCATCGGCTCCGACGCCGGGCGCATGGGCGAGTATCGCGAGGCCGTCTACGCCGCTTGCAAGGGCGGCGTCATCTCGCTCACCAAAACGCTCGCCCGCGAGGTCGGGCGCTTCGGGGTTCGCCTGAACGTGGTCTGCCCGGGCGCGACGATGCCCGAGTCGAGCGAGGAGATCGGCGCCGACAGCATGTGGTCTGCCGCGCTCGGTGACTGGAACAACCCCGAGATGCGCGCTCGCATCGCCAAGGCGTATCCGCTCCGCCGCGTCGGGCGGTCTACGGACATCGCGAACGCGGTGGTCTTCCTGGCCTCGGATGCCGCCTCGTTCGTCACCGGCCAGACGCTCAGCGTGAGCGGCGGCTACACCATGATGTGAACGCAATGAACGAGACCGACGAACTGCTGGGCGCGTCGATCGCGCGCTTCCTCGACCGGCACGTGAAGCCGCACGTGCATCGCCTCGAGCACGACGACGTCTATCCGGCCGAGATCGTCGAGCGCATGAAGGAGCTCGGCCTCTTCGGGGCGATGATCCCGCTGGAGTACGGCGGGCTCGGGCTGTCGGCCGCGAGCTACGCGCGCGTCGTCGAGCAGATCGCGAAGGTGTGGATGTCGCTCGCCGGCATCTTCAACTCGCACCTCATCATGGCGACGGCGGTGCTCCGTTTCGGCACCGATGCGCAGCGGCGGCACTACCTGCCTCGCTTCGCGAGCGGAGAGCTCCGCGGCGGCCTGGCGCTCACCGAGCCCGATTGCGGCACCGACCTGCAGGCCGTGCGCACGGTCGCGGAGCGCCGAGGCGACGACTACGTGGTCAACGGCACGAAGACGTGGATCTCGAACGGCATCCACGGCCAGTGCTTCGCGCTGCTCGTGAAGACCGATCCGTCGGCACAGCCGCGCCATCGCGGGATGAGTTTGTTCCTCGCCGAGAAGGGTCCGGGGTTCCGGGTCGGACGAAAGCTCGAGAAGCTCGGCTACAAGGGAATCGATTCCGCGGAGCTCGTGTTCGAGGATTACCGGATTCCGGCGGATCGCCTGATCGGCGGCGTGGAAGGGCACGGGCTGCAGCACGCGCTCGGCGGGCTCGAGATCGGTCGCATCAACGTGGCCGCGCGCGGCGTCGGCGTCTCGCAGGCGGCGTTCGACGAGGCGCTCGCCTACAGCCAGGTGCGGAAGACGTTCGGCAAGCCGATCTGCGAGCATCAGGCGATCCAGCTGAAGCTCGCCGACATGGCGGTGCAGATTCGCTCGGCGCGCTTGCTCACCGAGGATGCCGCTCGCGTGTACGATGCCGGCCGGCGCTGCGACCTCGAGGCCGGCATGGCGAAGCTCGCGGCCTCGGAAGCGGCGATCTCGGTCTCGCTCGAAGCGATGCGGATCTTCGGCGCGTACGGCTATTCGAAGGAGTTTCCGCTCGAGCGCTTCTACCGCGACGCTCCGCTGCTGGTGATCGGCGAGGGTACGAACGAGATCCAGCGCACCATCATCGCGCGACAGCTCGTGGAGCGGAGCCGCGGATGACGCAAGCCGATCTGCCGGGCCGTTTGTTCGAGGACTTCGCGATCGGGGACGTCTACGCCCATCGCCCGGGGCGGACGATCTCCGAGGCAGACAACACCTGGTTCACGCTGCTCACCATGAACACCCACCCGCTGCATTTCGATCGCGCGTACGCCGAGTCGACGGAGTTCGGCCGGATCGTCGTCAACAGCGCGCTCACGCTCTCGATGGTGGTCGGCATGAGCGTCCGCGACACCAGCCAGCGCGCGATCGCGAACCTCGGGTGGAGCGACATCCGGCTGACGGCGCCGGTCTTCGTCGGGGACACGATCTACGCCGAGTCCGAGGTCCTCGAGACGCGCGATTCGAAGAGCCGCCCAGGCCAGGGACTGGTACGCATCCGTACCGTGGGGAAAAAGGCCGACGGTACGGAGTTCATGCGCTACGAGCGAACCTTCCTGATCGCCAAGCGGCCGGCGTCGTGATCGCCGGCAGGCCGGCGGCCCCGGAAGGCTGCCGAGGGGCTGGCAGACCGGCCCCGCGCCGAGTAGAGAGGAAGAT
>JACXTT010009786.1_pt1 | contig 13044 bp, 12 predicted proteins | sample 9270951 | NCBI WGS metagenome assembly JACXTT01 (sample SAMN15532306, study PRJNA645909) | rock metagenome | isolation source: weathered quartz diorite | place: Puerto Rico | collected 2017-06-21
GGGATTGTGGTGGCTGGGCTCGCAGCAATCGCGGTTTTTATTTATCCCGCTTATGTTGATTTTTATTTTAGCGGTTCCTATGGTCCAGCCGTCGAGAATCCTGATGATAGCCCTTATCATGGCCTTGGGGCTTAATGCGCTTTCGTTAATAAGGGCCCATCGCAAGGATTTGTTAGTCTGCCGTCCTCAGGAAACCTTAAGAGAGAAGGACCGCGGGCTATTGAGAATGAATGAGCTGTATTTAACGCAAAATACGGGACAGAAGGTCCCTTTGGAATATCATGATGTCGCCTTTGCGCGATTTCCGGTTGTGGTCATTAAAGAAAAATTACCATACGTTCTTTATGTTGATCACCAATCATCGAGCGAAAAGTAATTTACAGCCGTCGACGGCTATGTTATAGTTCGGTAAAATTTTAAGAGATATTTTATGCTCAACGGTCAAAAAATTGTCGTCGTTTTACCGGCCTATAACGCTGAGAAAACACTTGAAATCACCTATCGGGACATTCCGCGCGACATTGTCGATGATGTCATCCTCGTCGATGATCATTCTAAGGATAAAACAATCGACGTCGCTAAGAAATTAGGAATAGCAACAGTCGTCCACGAAAAAAACTTAGGCTACGGCGGGAATCAAAAGACCTGTTACCATGAAGCGCTTAAGCGAGGGGCGGACATCGTGGTCATGCTTCATCCGGACTATCAGTATCCACCTAAACTTGTCCCAGCGATGGCGGCGCTTATCTCGTCGGGAATGTTTGACGTCGTTTTAGGTTCGCGTATCTTGGGTGGTTACGCTCTAAAGGGAGGCATGCCGGTCTATAAATATATTTCCAACCGTTTCTTAACGCTCGTTCAAAATTTATTGACGGGCCAGAAGCTTTCCGAATATCATACGGGCTTTCGGGCGTTTTCCCGTAAAGTTCTATTGGAATTGCCGATCTTGGAAAATTCCGATGATTTTGTTTTCGATAACCAGATGCTTGCCCAGATTTTTTATGCCAATTTTAAAATCGGTGAAATTACGGCCGCCTGCTCTTATAATGAAGGCTGTTCATCGATTAGTTTTAAACGAAGTGTTGTCTATGGATTAGGTGTTCTGTCGACAACGATGCAATATGTATTTCAAAAATGGGGCGTAAGAGCCTATAAAATTTTTGATAAAGACCATGGCCGAAAAATTAAAATCTAAAAACATCAAATTGCCCTGGTTTGACGTTTATTTGATAGTCGTAACGGTTTTGTATTTATTTTGGCGGTTTTTTATCTTTCAACAACGCATGTGATAGGAAAAAATGAAACTAAGCGTTCTTATTCCAGTTTATAATGAAGAGCAATATGTCGAACAGGTTGTCCGTAAGGTTATGTTGCAAAAAATAACGGGTGTTGCGGCGACGGAAATCATTTTGATTAACGACGCCTCATCCGATAAAACCGCTTCGATCATTGATGCTTTGGCCAAAGAATTTCCCGATGTCATTAAAGCGCGCCATCAACCTTACAATCAAGGCAAGGGCGCAGCCATCCGACGGGCGATTGATTTGGCTAACGGCGATATTTGTATTATTCAGGACGCTGACCTTGAATATGATCCGGCCGAATATCCTTTGGTCCTCGAACCGATCATCGAAGGCCGGGCCGATTGCGTTTATGGCTCGCGTTTCGTGAGCACCCAGTCCAGGCGTGTATTGTTTTTTTGGCATTTCGTCGGTAATCAATTCCTGACGCTACTATGCAACATGATGACCAATATCAATTTAAGCGATATGGAAACCTGTTATAAGGCCTTTCGCACGGACATTTTAAAATCCATTCCTATCCGTTCAAACCGTTTCGGGTTTGAGCCGGAGATCACCGTTAAGATCGCTCAGCTCCGGTGCCGTATTTATGAGGTCGGTATCAGTTATCGCGGCCGTACGTATGAAGAAGGGAAAAAAATCGGCTGGAAAGATGGTTTTAAAGCGATCTTCACCATTTTTTATTTTTCCATTAAGAAAGACTGCCAAAAAAGATATTGATCCATGACGAAGTTCTCTCTTCGCGAACATTACAACCAGCAAGCCATCAAGCGGCAAGAATGGTTTTCCCGCAACCAATATTTCCATGAAGAGATCCTGCGCTATTGCCGTTTTGTCATTCCTGAAAACAGCTCTGTCCTTGAATTAGGTTGTGGGACGGGGGATCTGCTCGCCGGTGTCAAACCATCTTATGGCGTTGGAGTGGACGTCAGCGACAAAATGATCCAACAGGCGCAATCAAAATATCCGTCGCTAGAGTTTGTCTGTCTTGACGCCGAGGATTTTAATGTCAAAAAGACGTTTGATTATGTGATCATCTCCGGGACACTTGGCACCATCAAAGATATCCAGACGTTTCTTAAACGAATTTCTTCGATGATGACCAATGACACGCGGCTTATCATCAGTTATTACAATGAGCTTTGGGGGCCGCTTCTTCGCTGGGGCGAGCGCGTAGGGATCAAAATGCCGGAGGTTGTCATTAACTGGTTATCGGTTGATGATATTGAAAATTTTTTAAACCTGTCGGGTTATCAGTTGGTCCGGCAAGATTTTCTGACGCTTTGCCCGGTCCAAATTCCGTTAGTATCGACGTTTATCAACCGTGTCATTGGGAATCTGCCGGTTTTAAGAAGATTGTCGCTCACGCATTTTCTCGTCGCGCGGCTTAACAAACCGTTACCTAAAGGCGAAGAGTTAACAGCTTCCGTTGTTTTAACCTGCCGCGATGAAGAAGAAAATATTGAGGGGCTCGTTGAAGGTATCCCACAGATGGGCAAGCACACCGAAATTATTTTCGTCGAGGGTCACTCCAAAGATAACACCGTCGGTAAGATCAAGGAAATGATGGCCAAATATCCACAGAAAGATATTAAATTGTTTAAACAAACCGGTGTGGGGCAGGGCGATGCCTTTCGATTAGGGTTTGAGAAGGCCCAAGGTGATTTGCTTTGCTGGATGGAAGCGGATTTAACGATCGATCCGAAGGAAATCGTATTATTCTGGGAAGCGTTTGTTTCAGGCAAAGGCGAATATATCAACGGCACGCGGTTTATTTACCAGATGGAAAAAAACTCCATGCCATTTTTTAATTTTATCGGTAACCGTTTTTTTGGAAATATTTTTTCGATCATCCTGGAACAGCGTTTTACCGACACGTTGTGCGGCTTTAAGGCCGTTTCCAAAAAAAATTATCAGAAGATCCAGAAAGACATCAATTATTTCGGTGACTTTGATCCCTTCGGCGATTTCCAATTAATTTTTGGGACCATCAAGCACGGGCTTAAGGTCGCCGAGATCCCCGTCCATTACCGTCCTCGCCAATACGGCGAATCCAAGGCCTACGGTAAATCTTTCTTTAGTTTCCTCAAGCACGCCTGGCTTTTAGTCCGCATGAGCTGGTTTGCGTTTATCAAAATTAAACTTTTCTAGCTCTAACCAATCCGTCAAAGCCTTTTTTGGTTGCCGATCCTATCGTTAAGGCTTAGCCCGATGATGGCTACAAAAAGGGGAACAATAGAAAAAATGTAGCGGGGAATGATTTGAATAAGGGCGTGAAGTAACGTGAATGAAGATATCATCATGACCACAAAAAATATTAAAGTCACGGAGGGCTTTTTGGGGACAGAAATAAATATGCCGCGGAAATTCTTTATGACGATAAACACACAATAGAGAAATGAAAAAAGCGATAGCAAGGCCAACAAAAGTCTGAGGCCATTTTTAAAGAACACATTGTCATAAAAATGTTTTATGCCCGTCGGATAAGTCACGGTCCCAATTTGGGTCGATTCCCAGAAAAAGACCTTGGGTGTTTCTATGAAATAGTAAGTGGAATAACTCACGGGGTGTTGGAACATTCTTTTAAGACAGTATCGGATAATGCGTTTGTTGAGATGGGCGAGGGTTCCTCCGTCCGGCGATGCAAGCATCGACCGGTAACGCTCTCTTGTCTTCTCGGGCATAATTTCCCACATGTGGCATTCATTCTCATCTAAAACCTTCCGGCAATCCTTATTGCCGGGCTGATAGGCAAGTTTCTCAAGAAATGCCTTTTCATCAAAGAGTTGCTGTTGTCTTGTCGCATGATTTAAGAGAAGGTTTCTGATGTAGTAACTTAAAGTATCCGATGACATCGTGCTCCATAGATAACAGTCGGCCGGGTTAAAGCTCTGACGGCAAACGCCTTCCCCGGGGACATAAGAGAGGGCAATGAGGGTTTGTTTTGCATCGAAAGGATTGGTCCGCCGGTCGGTATTGCCCAGCAATAGCCAGCCGCGATCGGAATAACTATAGATCCCGTTGACCCTTTTGTTGAAAAGCTTGAGTTGATGCAAAGTCCCGAAAAATAAAAGAAACGTGATAAAAATAAAGGTAAAGATCCTTAAAGCAATCTTACCTTTTTTTTCGACGACGGATTTTAGAAAGAGAAAGAAAAACGGGGACAGAAAGAGAATGAGAATATATTCAAACAAGGCTTTGCTTAACGTCAGCCCGATCAAAAGTATTCCTAGAGCGGCACTTTCATAAACAAGCCGGGGCGAAGAATTGTTTTCAATCGTTGTCCAAACTCTGGTCGTAAGAAGAATGATGGCCAGGATGAAAGGATAGCTGATAATTTCAGAAAATAAGCTGAAGGTGGAATTAATGATAGCCGGATAAACGCACAAGTAGAAGATCGTAGCCAATCGAAGCCAGGTCCTTACCTCGAGCTTAAGAAGCAATGTGTTTGTCAACAGGATGGTTATAAACAAAATGGCGATTTGTAAAAATCGGACAATGGCTAAATAAGGGCAATGAAGCCAGTCGGCGAGTTTCATGCTGTAGGCGATGAAGCCTATATAAAGCGGCTCGCGGTTAGGCCCATTTTGGTAATAACTTGTCCAGCCGTGTTCATAGACCTGTCTGGCAAAATTTTCATACCCTACAGCATCTAAGGTGATCTCTGTCGTTGTGTGAAAATATAGATAGGTCCAATAAGAAAATAGGATGGCGAAGACAAAGATCGTCAGGGGATTTGTTTTTAAACGATGGGTCAGCATAGGATGAATATCCATATCATAACCGAAAAAATGACAAAAACAATGGATGATTTGTAATGTTAAGCATATGGAATTTAAATATTGTAATTGGAAAAACCCGAAGGTATAATCTAAAAAAATTAGTTCAATTTTCGTCCCATTTTTTACAGTTTAAGGCGTCCCCATGGCCGAAGTCACCAACGTAAGTACCCTTCAAAAAACACAAGAGAAGGTCTCTCTTAAGACAAAAAATATTTTACTTTTAAACCCCGGTGGGTCAGGGATCATGATGCGCGGGCTTATCCGTGAGCGCCCGACCCAGTTTGGCTTTTGCTGGCCGTCGGTGGATTTGATTGTGGCAAGCGGCTTATTAAATGCGAGCGGCCACCGGTTGTCTTATGTGGACGCAAGCATCGACGGGATTTCCGCCGAAGAGATCAGTCAAAAGATCAAAAAGGATGACATCGAAGCCGTTGTTTCTTTATATTCTCATTTCACAAAAGCCAATGACGTCCGTTATTTAAGTCGGATTAAAGCCCTTTGTCCAGAAGTTCCTATCGTTATTCTTCCTGATATCCAGCACGTCCTTTTTCCGCAGAGAGCATTTGATTTTTTGGCGCAGGAAAAATGGCTCGATGCGATTATTTTGAGCTTGACCAGCAATCACGTCGACCGGTATCTTAGCGGAGATCGCTCGCCGGATTTGATTAATCTCTGTTACCGCATCGACGGCAAAGTCCATCTGGGCCCGAAAGACATCATTGCCCAGAACGATTACGCTCTTCCGATCCCCCGCCACGATTTGTTTAAAAATAAGAAATATTTTTTGCCGCAGTCGCGCGATATTTATGTCACGACGACCACCATGCAGTTTGGTTGTCCCTATGAATGCGATTTTTGTTTGGACAAAGAAGCGTATAAAAAAAGCTGGTGCCGCTCGCCGGAGAATATGCTTGCGGAGATGGAATATATTGTTTCCTGCGGGTTTAATGAAGTTTATTTTCGTGATTTGACGTTTGGGCTTAACCGTCCACGGACGATTAAATTCCTTAAAATGCTTATCGACAAAAAACTTCCTTTGCAATGGGTTTGCACGACGCGCGTGGACACGGTCAATGAAGAGCTCCTGACGCTGATGAAACAGGCCGGCTGTATCTGTATCGAGTTTGGCGTGGAAAGCGGGCTCGATCGGACCAAAGATATCCATAAAAAAGGAACGAAGAACGAGCAGGCGATCAAAACATTTGAAATTTGCCGTCGGCTGGGCATTGAGACGGCGATGTTTATGATCCTTGGTTTTCCCGACGAGAGCATGGAGGACTTAAGAAATTCCATCCAGTTTGCTTTCGATCTCAAAGGGGATTTTATCTCGCTTAATATGGCCAACGTTTTGCCCGAAACCGATTTTGAGAAGAAGGCCCAAGTCAAGAAAAACACCGACGTTCAGGAACAAAACCCTTGGGAAAATTATAATTTCAATGAGCAGAATTTTGCCCACCCGACGATTTCCCGGCAAGATATTTTGAAACTGCGCAACCGGACCATGCGCCAGTTCTATTTACGTCCTTCCTATATCCTCAACAGGCTTTTAAAAATGAAATCTCTGGCAGCATTATTAAGAGTTTGCCGCATCGGCTGGAAAGTGATTGTGGCAAGCTTTACAACGCCTAAGGCAACCGCCCAAACTTAGATGGCCATACCTTATTATTCGATGGATTTAAACGGCAGGGAATGGGGGTTGATTTTCAAATCGCTTTTCACCTTTTCTGCCTTTAATGGCCCGGCTATTTCTGAATACGAGCAATTGATGGCCAAACGCCTCGGCGTTAAGCACGTGCTTAGTTTTCCGTCGGGACGGACTGGATTTTTTTATCTGATCAGTGCCTTGCTTAAAGAAGGGGATGAGGTCATCGTTTCCATTTTTACTTTTCCACTTTTTGTACGCCTATTGCACGAGAAGAAAGTCAAGCCGGTCTTTGTCGATGTCCGTCAGGATGGATTGATTGATCCCGATCTGATAGAGCCCAAAATAAATCCTAAAACAAAAGCAGTTTTGGTGACGCATTTGTTTGGTAAGGTTTGTCTGATGCAGAAAATTGTGGATGTTTGCCGTAAATATAATCTTTATCTTTTCGAAGACTGCGCCCATGCGTTTGACTCAACTTTCCAAGGAAAACCGGCCGGGTCGTTTGGCAAGGCAGCTATCTTTAGCACCAGCCCCATGAAAGTCCCGACGACGTTAGGCGGTGGGGCGGTTGCTACCAATGACAGCGAACTCTACACTCAGATGAAATCAGCGCTAGCGTCTTGTAAGGATTATCATTATAATTTTTCTAAGCTGTTTAAATTATTTACCTTTACCATGATCTACTATTTGAACAGCTATCCATGGATATTCTCGATTTTAAGCAGCCGGTTATTTCAGTATTTAAAAGCAAAAAATCCTGGGAAGTTGCGCAAGTTGTTTTATTCCGAGCTCGTCTCGAAAAAGATGTTTGATCCGTTTGAACGGATGCGTTTTTCCAGTATGCAGGCGCGCGTCGGCATGTCCCAAATCAACCGGCACCAAAGCATGATCAACAAGCGCAGCTCTTACGTCGAACTCTATAAGGAGCAGTTCAAAAATAACCGTCGGATTTCTATTCTCAAAGAACCCCAAGGCTCTTTTTCTAACGAACTTTATTGTATTGCCGTTTATGAAGGGGATGCGGACAAGTTTTTGGACAATAGCATGGAAGAAGGGATTTTTTTGATGCGCGAAGAAGTTTGGTATTGCCCGTCCTATGATTTTGCCAAGGATTATCCGGCGAGTTGTCCCGTGGGAGAAAAACTTAAATCGAAACTAATCCGATTGCCGAATTCTTCGCTTTTAAATAAATCAGTTATTGATTTTGTCGGTGAAACGTTAAATAAGTGTGCGGCCTGAAATGACAACAATTTCAAAACCATCGAACGTAGAGTATAAAGAAAAATTTGACAAGATCGCCCAGGATTATGACGGCTTTAGCAATGATTATGCCGTTAATCGCCGTCGGCAAGCCCTGATGGCCTGGGCCAAGGGCGATTGCCTGGAAGTCGGGGCAGGCACAGGTGTTATTTCACGTGAGCTGGTTAAAAACCATAAGGTCATCGCCACAGACATTTCGCCGAAGATGGTTGAGCAAATTAAAAAGAATTTAAACATCGACGCGCGCGTCTGCGATGCGGAAGAGCTTCCCTTTGAACCGCAATCCTTTGATACGGTGATCGCTTCCGAATGTATTTATTATTTAGACAACCCGCAGAAATTTATTCAAGAAGCCTATCGTGTTCTAAAACCTAAGGGCCGGCTAATTATCTCCTCGGCTAATACAATCAATAAATTTTATGAAGAATTACGAAGTCTTCTTCGCCGATTAGGTTTCTCGCGCATGTATTTTGATGACCCTAACCGTAATTTTTATTCGGCCAAACGATTAAAAGACATGCTTAACGACGGGGATTTTGCCGTCCTCGATATAGAAAAGGCGATCGTTTTGCCGTTTCCATTTTTGGATTCGCTTAATAGGATTTTGGAAAAGACATTTTTAAACAGGTTTGCCGTTTTTATTTTTGTCAAAGCAGAGAAGACATAGCGCTATGGCCCAAATCACCGTCGTCAAATTTGCCATGAATTCGGCCCTCGTTGTTCTAAGGCCACTGGGGAAAATCCCTGCTTTTAAGCGGCTATGGGATTCTTTTTTTTACCGCTATTATTTTTCCTTAAAAAGAAAAATGGACGTTTTTGAGATTAGCGTCATCAAAGAACAAATCAGCGCAGGGGACGTCGTCGTTGATGTCGGCGCCGGTATGGGGTTTTATACCTTAATCATCGCCGAGAAAATTGGGCCCAATGGCCGGATCTATGCCTTTGAACCGGACCCTAAAAATTTTAATGAGCTTAAAAAGAACGTCGCAAAAAGCGGTTATCAAAATATCATCTTAGAAAATAAGGCTGTTTCCGAACGATCCGGAAAAATAAAATTGTTTGTCTCAGAATATTTTAAAGGAGATCATCGCACGTATGGCATTCCTAACGATCAGTTGCAAAGTGTAGATGTAGAAACCGTCAGCCTGGACGATTACTTCAAAAACTATAGCGGGAGAATGAATTTTATCAAAATTGATGTGAATGGTTTTGAGGCCAGCGTGTTTCGGGGCATGAAGAACCTTTTGGCAAGAATGAAGGATGTTAAAATTTTAACGGAGTTTTATCCTGTCGGGCTCTCGCGTTGCTCGACGGACCCGCGGGAATATCTGAGCTTTTTTAAAGCCAATAACTTTACTGTTTTTCATCTCAATGATGATGCGGGTAGGGTTGAACTGGCTGAAGAAAATCGTTTGTTGAGAGAATATACAGTCGAAAAAGAAAATTACACTAACCTTTTATGCCGCTCTATCTAAATTTTGGAGAATGAAATGAAAGTCAATCAATTTGATCCCCATTTAACTAAAGAAGAAATTAAATCTGTCGTTGAGACCATTGAAGACAATTGGATCACCGAGGGCAAAAAGACGGCCCAGATGCAGGAGATGTTACAAGATTATTGCGGTGCTAAACATGCGATCATGCTGCCCAACGGAACGCTTGCGTTATATGTGGCGTTAAAGATCGTCGGTATTGGGCCGGGCGATGAAGTAATCGTTCCGGCATTTACATTTGTCGGTAGCGCGACATCGATTACCTTAACCGGCGCCAAACCGGTCTTTTGCGATATCAATTTAGATGATTTTAATATGAGCATCGAAAGTTTTAAGAAATGTTTAAGTCCAAAGACCAAAGCCGTGATGCCCGTGCATATCTATGGCCAAGCGGTCAAAGAGATGGATAAGGTCATGGCGATCGCCAAAGAAAAGAAACTCCTAGTCGTTGAAGATGCCGCACAAGGGTTGGGTGTTAGCTTCGGCAAAAAGCACGTCGGGACATTTGGCGAAGTGGGCTGCATTTCTTTTTATGCGGATAAAACGATCACGACGGGCGAGGGAGGCGTGTTGTTGACTAATGATGATGCGCTCGCCGACCGCTGTCGGTATTTTAAAAACCAAGGACGGTTAAACCGCGGCAGCTTCATTCATCCGCAAATGGGATTTAATTTTAGGATTACGGATCTGCAGGCGGCCATTGGTGTTGTTCAGATGAAAAAGTTACCGATGATCATTAAACGTAAGTCCGAAAATGAAGCTTTGTATAAAAAATTCCTTAAAGACTGTCCTCAAGTGAAATTTCCCGTTGATACAAAGGTTGGTAAACGCGTTCCATTCCGTATTAATCTGTTAGTCGATGATCCAGAAAAGCTCAGTAATTTCTTAACTGAACAGGGTGTGGGTGTGCGCCGGTTTTTTTATCCACTTAATCATCAGCCGTGCTTTACCGACGAGAATTCTATCAAGCATTTTAGCTGTGCTAACGCCGACCGCATTTTTGAGCACGGGATTTCCTTGCCGTCGGGTGTCGGGCTTTTTGAAAAACAAATTAAATACGTTTGTGACAGTATCAAAAAGTTTTATAAGAAATGAAGCGAGTTCTTCTTTTAGCCCAAGAGTCTTTATATGCCGACATTCTGATACAGAAGTTTTGTGCTCTCAAGGATGTTGAGATTGTTGGATTGGTCTTTTCTGACACATGGCTAAGCGGTAAGTCCAAAGCCAAAAGTTTTGAAACGATATTACAAAAGGGAGGATGGGGGATTCTGATTTCCAAATTCATCGATATGGTATTTTCTTCAGCTCCCAAGCGTTCCTATCCATTTCCCGTGTGCAGAATGAAAGACGTTAATCAGAAAGAAGCATTAGAATGGTTCAAACAACGACGTCCGGATGTTGTTTTTTCTGTTTTTTTCAACCAAATTATCAAAAAGGATTTTTTAAATCTGGTTAACCGCCAAGTGATTAATATCCATCCATCCTATTTTCCTTTTTATAGAGGCATAGGCCCGACGTTTTGGGTGTTGGCTAATAATGAAAAAGAAATAGGCGTGAGCTTTCACTATGTTAATAAGGGAATCGATGAGGGAGATATTATTGCTCAACAAAAGATAACTGTCCGGCCGGACGATTCTGTCCATAGTTTGTATCTGCGCTGCGCTCAAGAGGCAGCGTCGATGTTGCCTGCGTTGATGGGATCACTTGCAAAAGGGAAAATAACAACAATTCCACAATCTAAGAGCACAGGATCCTATTATGGCCTTCCGGATAGGGAAGGCTTTAAACGTTTAAGAAGTCATCAGAGGTCTTTTATTACCTTCAGAGATATGATTAATATAATCAAGGGATAAAATGAATTATATTCAATTGGGTTTATTTTTTATTTTTGCTGTAGCCTGTTTATGTTTGGGCACAGCGTTATTTGTTTTTATACACCCAAAAGACCGTTTAATGTCTCAACGTTTGATCTTATTGGGCGAAAGTTTATTACTCGGGGCTGGTTTGATTGTGGGTGAATTAGTTTTACTTTCTCTAATTGGTCTTTATCGGCAACCATTTTTATGGACGGTCGTCTTATTGAACTTGATTGTCCTTACCCATAAAGAGGTCCGAACTCTCCTTAAAAACATTTTCGTCTTGCCCCGCCGCTTAGATATTTTTGTTTTTTTGTTTTTACTTCTCTTTGCGGTATTTATTCTTCGTAACATTTATTTTTTAGTGGACGTCGATTCCCATTCTGCATATTTATTTGCTCAAAAACTTTGGTTAGAGCACAGCAGCAGTATTTTCGCCAACCCTGGAATCAATATCGATGCGTTCGTCCCGCATTTTGACTGCGTTCCCTATAGCCTCGGACTTTCCTTGTTTCCTCAAGAGCTTTATTTCCCGCAGCTGATCAATTTGTTTTGGCGACTGATTGTACTCGTTTTAGTTTTTGGTTATACACGTTATCGGTTAAATTCAGCGTATGCATTAGCCGCATCGATGTTTTTGATATTTAACGACCATTTTTTTATCTCCGGCGCGAACCAATGGGTGCTTCTTAACGGCGCATTGATCGCTTTTATTTTTGCCATCGCTTACAATCTATGGGAGGCGAGGGAAGAGAACAGCCCTTTCAGATTTTTTTTAAGCCTGGTTTTTTTAAGCCAGCTGATGGCCAATAAATATCAAATGGCTTATGTGCTGATCGCGCTACTTACAGTTGGTGCGTTTATCCAAAAAGATGTATCCAAAATGTTAAAGGCCATTCTTTCTAAAAAAGAGTGGCTTATTGTTTTAGGAATCTTCGCGTTGAGCACGAGCTTTTGGTATCTTAAAAATTATCTGGCAACAGGCTGGCCATTTTTTCCGGTGCTCGCCGGGAAGTTAGGATTGTTGGGCTTAACGCCTGAAAAAGACGCAGCATTCCTTCAGGTCTTTAGGGGCCTGACACCGACGGAAATTATAAAATATTTAAATTTTCTTTTTATCTGGCCAGGGATTGTGCCAGCCAAATATGTTTGCTTGACCATAAGTTTTTTTCCTTTGATCATGGTTCTTTCTATCCTTAAAGATAAATTCGATAAAGAGGTGTTGAAAGAACTTTTTTACTGGCTTTCTCTATCCGCGATCCTTGTTGTGACCACGTGCTTGGCCTCGCACCAGGACCCGCGCTATTTTCGGTTTGCCCTCGGGGTTTTTAGTTTCGCGGCGCTCCTTTCAATCAAATACGTTTTACAGAATTGTTTAAACATAAAAAATCAGTCATTGATAGCGTTTATTTGTATCGTTTTAGCTGTTCCGGGATATTCTATCGTCAAAATTTCCGGCGGCGCATCTGTTCGTCCGAGTTTAAAAGATAATTTAGGCGTCTTATTTGATAAGATCCATTTTAAAGATGTTATGGATCGGCATTATCCGGCTAATATCATCGCGCAGGAAGGTTTTGAGCAGAACAAAGAGAAGGCCCTTAGAAGCGCATGGTATTTTGATTTGTACGATGCCACGCGTTTTTCAGCATTCCTTTTACCGACGAGACCAGAGGTTTCTTTCTGGTTAACCAACATTGTCTCTTGGTC
>JACXTT010009787.1_pt1 | contig 13044 bp, 11 predicted proteins | sample 9270951 | NCBI WGS metagenome assembly JACXTT01 (sample SAMN15532306, study PRJNA645909) | rock metagenome | isolation source: weathered quartz diorite | place: Puerto Rico | collected 2017-06-21
CTTGTTAACGGTCAGTCCACCGATTAGCCGGTTTTCGCACAGCATCGGGATCGCAAGCACCGCCCGAGTTCCGGTGCGGAGCAGCACGTCACGAAGCGGACCGCGATATGCGTCCTCCTCTGCGATGTCTGGGACTTGGACGGGCTCGCGCGTGACCGCCATGCGTCCCTGCACGCCTTCCCCTTTGCGCGTCGGCGTCTTCCGGGCTAGGGCGACCACATCTTCGTCGAGGTTGTTGCTGGCACGAAGGTTGAACGCCTCGGTCGCCTCTTCATACTCGAACACGGAGCACGAGTCTGCGCCGGCCAGCTGATTGGCTCGGCTCACGATGGTCTGGAGAATCGCGTCAAGTTCCAGCGTCGAACTGACAGCGCGGCCTACCTCCCCAAGCGCCGTGAGCTGCTCGACGGATCGCGTCAGCTCGCCGGTCCGCGCTCGCAGTTCACTCAGCAGCCGCGCATTCTCCATCGCGATGACAGCCTGATCGGCGAAGGTCTCCACCAATTCGATTTGCTTGTCGGTGAACGGCTGGACTTCGAGCTTGTGGAGGATGATTACGCCCACGATGTCATTGCCCCGAAACATGGGAACGCCGAGCTCCGTGCCGATGGGATCGGCGTCTCGCAATGCATAGCCGTATTCCGGATCCGCCTGCAGATCCGCAACATGAATCGTCCGTCGCTCGAGCGCGACTCTCCCCGTGATGCTGTGGCGGTCGGGCGTGATGGGATGGCGCTTGATGAACTCGATCAGCTCCGAGGAGACGTTGTAGCACGCCGCGAAGTGATACGAGTCCTCCTCCCGTCTCATGATCACCCCACGTCCCGATACGCACAGCCGCGTCGCGTTCTCGATAAGGGTATCGAGTACTGGCTGGAGATCGAACGCCGAACGGCTAATGACCTTGAGGACCTCGCTCGTGGCCGTCTGCTGCTCCAGAGCCTCCGTCACCTGTGTGTTGGCCTGGGTGAGCGCCTGATTCTTCTCCTGCAGCTCCTGGAACAGCCGCACATTCTCGATAGCGATGACGGCCTGGTCGGCGAAGGTCTGGAGGAGTTCGATCTGCTTGTCCGTAAACGGGTCCACTTCGACCCGGCGAATCAGGATTGCCCCGATCGGCTCGCCCTTGCGCATCAGCGGTGTGGCCAATACGGTACGCTGGTTTTCGCGTATGATCCTCGGGAATTCCGTCCCGGGCAGGCGACGGATGTCCTCGATGTGAATCGTACGACGTTCGACGATCGCCCTTCCCGTGTGGGAATCACGATCGACCGGGATGACCTCGGGCGCCACGGGTGCTATCGCCCCGAAGCGCGAAGCGACGCGCATGATGTCGCCTTCGATCAAGCGGATGGTCGCGTCGGTCGCGCCGCAGACCCTGGCAGCGTTCTCGGCGACGGCGTCCATTACCGGCTGCAGGTCGGTCGGCGAGCTCGAGATGACCCGCAGGATCTCGCTGGTGGCCGTCTGCCGCTCCAGTGCCTCCTTCGTCTCGTTGAACAGTCGCACATTCTCGATCGCGATGACCGCTTGGTCGGCAAACGTTTCCAGAAGAGCGATCTGCTTCTCGGAGAACGGCTTGACCTCCAGCCGACGGATTTGAATGACGCCAATTGCGACGCCTTCACGAAGCAGCGGCGTTGCGAGCGAAGTCCGGGGTCCGTAGGTGAGGACATCAGCCGCCGCATCCGGGAACTGGTCTAGGGCGTTCCGCATGTCATGGACATGAATGGTCTGGCGTTCAAGCACCGCTCGACCGATGTGCCTGGTGGGGATGATCGGTCTCGCTTCGACTGATGGAATTGGTCCACGCTGGGCTGCCAATCGCAACGTGCCGCCATCGACGAGGTGGATCTTGACGTCATCGGCGTTGCAGAGCCGAGCCGCTCGCTCGGCAACCGCGTCGAGGACGGGTTGCAGATCGGTGGGCGAACTGGATATGACGCGAAGGATTTCGCTCGTAGCTGTCTGCTGCTCCAGGGCCTCGGTTACCTGTGTGTGGGCCGTCGTAAGCGCCTTGTTCTTCTCCTGCAGCTCGTTGAACAGCCGCACGTTCTCGATCGCGATGACCGCTTGGTCGGCGAAGGTCTGGAGAAGGGCAATCTGGCCCTCTGTGAACGGCCGGACCTCGCTGCGTCGCACGGCTATCACACCGAGCGCCGTGCCCTCTCTCAGCAATGGCACGCGGAGCTGGGTTCGATGTTCCCGGCCCGCCGCCAAAGCGTACCCTACGGGGAACTCTTCGGCCGCGGCACCGAAGTCAGGAACGTGGATCGTTCGTCGCTCGATCACCGAGCGGCCGCCAATCGTTCCTGGGACTATGGGGACCACGACCGGACCAGAGGACGACGGACCGTGATGAGCAACGAGACGCAGCACATCGCCATCGACGCGGTAGATTTCACAATCGTACGCGTCGCACAAGCGCGCCGAGCTCTCGGCCACCGCTGCAAATACTGGCTGAACATCCGTGGGCGAGCTGCTGATCACCCGAAGGATCTCCGCAGTCGCTGCCTGCTGCTCAAGTGACTCTGTAACCTGGGCGTGTGCATTCGTAAGCGCCCGGTTCTTCTCCTGGAGCTCCGTAAACAGCCGCACATTCTCGATGGCGATCACGGCTTGGTCGGCAAAGGTTTGGAGCAGGGCGACTTGGCGCTCGGTGAAGAGCCGCGCCTCGGTGCGGCGGACGGCGATAGCGCCAATGGCTGCGCCGTCTCGCATCAGGGGGACGCTTAAAATCGTGCGAAGGCCCAGTCGCCGCGCGATCTCGCTGCCCTCGGGAAACTCACTCGATTCGACTTGAATGTCAGCGACATGAACCGTCCTGCCCTCCAGCACGGCGCGGCCGTTGGCTGTTCCCCAGATCAGCGGAAGGGTCTGAGTGAAGGGGATCGAGCCGTGATGGCTGACCTGGCGTAGTAGGTCTTCGTGGCGCACGAAGACTTGGGCATCCCGTGAGACGCACAGGCGAACGGCTTTTGCCGCGATCATGTCGAAGACTGGTCGCGCGTCGGTCGGGGACTGGCTGATGACCTGCAGAATCTCGGCCGTGGCCGCTTGCTGCTCCTGCGACGCCGCTTGGAGCTTGAGGGCCTCCGCGAGCCGCTTCTCCAGGTCGCGGACCCTGGCGTCCTCTTTGGGCGACTTGCGGGCTACCGGGGGCTTGGACTCGCCCTTGGACTTCGTGGGCTTTGGACCCCGACCCATCAGCCTCTCCTGCCTCTTATGAATCGGCCGGGGACAGGCTAGGCGAACAAGCCTGCGTGAGCAAGTGAACTCACGGGGTCACAGGCTCCCACATGAGGCTGATGACCGCGCCTCCGCTCAGCAGAGTGAGCCCCTAGCGACATTCGTGACCGGCGCTGGAATCCCATACATTTGTGCCGCCCGCACCATGCGCTCCCAGTCCCGGTCGAGCGCGCGCCCGACCTCGGCGTGGCCGTGCTTCGTACACCACGCCTGGAACGCCCGCTGCAGGCTCCGGGCCTCGGCCTGGCGCTTGAGCGGCAGCTTGTCGAGGACGTTGAGGATGCGGTGATTCCAGCACCGGGGAGGATCTTGGGGTCGGCTGCTGCTTGTGGTTTGCGCTTCTTCTCGGGGTGATACGGCTAGTGTCGCGCCGGAGGCCCCGTGGAATCTAAAGGGACTCAATGACCATTCGCGCGCAGGACGCGGTTGATGCGGAGCCAGGGGTGCCAAAGGCTCGCGCCCGTGCGATCTTCGTGAAGTTGCCTTCAGGAAAACATCGCTCGCTCGCGATGGAGACCACTGTACACTCCGCTCGTCCTCGTCGAGCCTGACTCGCGCATTAGGAGCAGGTGCATTGATCGACGACTGTCGCCAGGCAGCAAGGACTGACGTGTTGCAGGGAGGAGGACGACGATGATATTCCGACTAAGTCTTGTAGCCGTCACCGTTACCGTTGCCGTGTTCCTCGCGACGTTGGGCTGGGCTGATCCCTTTTCCTTCAGCACAGGCTCGCCCGATGGGCGCCTAGGGGCGCTGTCCCAGCCTCCCAATTCCGGGCCAGTCGAGACCGAGACTGCCGATGACTTTATCCTCACGGAGACCACGAGCATCACCGAGGCGACGATTGTCGGATTGGTTCCAGCGGGAACATCGCTGGCAAACATCAGGAACATTGAGGTCGAGCTCTATCACATCTTCCCCAAGGATTCCGACGTGGCCCGTACCTCCGGGCCGCCGACCTTCAGCACGCCCGCTGTGCCAACCCGCGTCAATTCGCCCGGCGATGTCGAAATCGACAGCGCCACACGCGATGGGAGCCAGGGCACGCTAACTTTCAGCGCAAGCCGTCTCAGTCCGAGCTTCTCAGTCTTGAATACGGTAGCGAACGGAATAAAGAAGGCGCCGAACAATGTGACCCACGGCGAGGGACCTGCGAGCGGCGAACCCGTCCAGATCACCATCACCTTTACCCCGCCTATCCTTCTCCCTGCGGACCACTATTTCTTCCGCCCGGAGGTCCTGGTGACGGGCGGCAATTTCCTGTATCTCTCGACGGTGAAGCCAGCCGTGTTCCCCGGAACAACCGTGCCGGATTTGCAAGCCTGGATCCGCAACTCGAACCTGGCACCGGACTGGCTGCGAATCGGGACCGACATCATCGACGGCACCCCCGCGCCCACGTTCAATATGACGTTCTCGCTGAAGGGCGAGACTATTCCTGAAGCGGGGACGCCAGGGCAGGCGAACTGCCACGGCCAGAGTGTGTCCGCGGTGGCCAGACAGTTTCGAGGCGTTGCCGCTGCCGTCTCAGGCCTGGGATTTTCTAGCGTGAAGGAACTACAGAATGCGTTGAAGACCTTCTGTCGCGAATAGCGGCGTCGCCTTCTTCAACGCTTCCTACGCGGTTTGCTGCGTGGCGTGCCACGGCGTGCCTAGTTTAATCATCGGTTGTGGCCCTCCAGAGCGAGCGCCACGAAACGGTCAAGTTCGGGCAGGTTGATTGGTTTCAGCACAAGGGCGAAAGCACCGTTAGTCCGCGCCTCTTGTTCGGTTTGCCGAAACGCACTCCCGGTGACCAGGATTGCCGGGGGTGCGGCTGCGTCGCGTGCTACGGCGTGCGCTCCCACGCGGCGCCGGTCGCGATCGCGGGGGAGTGCTCCATGCCGGTCGTGTAGAACGTTGTCCGCCAGCCGCGCTCGTCGTACTGGGTCAGTTGAAGGTCGAAGCCCTTGCGGTGCATTTCGGCGGCCACGCGCCCGATGCCTGCCCAAGAGTCGAGCCACGTGCGAAGCGCCCAGAGAGCGCGGTCATACGAGGGCAGAGGGCACCCGGCGAATCCGACCGCAGCCATGAGGAGTCGGCCGCGTTGGTCAGTCAACGGAGCACGGAGCCGCTCGGCGAAGAGCCATGCGCCGTCGTGGACCGAGCCAGCCCGCGCACGACACCAATCACATAGGCACACAGCGAACACGCGATCGACAAGAACGCCGGAGGCACGCCGCCGTACGGAGAGAACCACGCGCCCAACTCCAAGTACCAGATCTGGCTGGCAAGCACCAGCCAGGCTGGCAGAGCAATGCTGACCGCACCCCCGTGCCCCGTAACGCCTGCCAGGAACGTCCATGACAGAATGAGCGACCACAGCCCAGCGCGTTTCCTGACCGGGCTCCAGTCGCTCGGGGCGGCGCGACGCCCATATCGTTGGCCAAGCCAGTACATAGCCGCCGCTTGAATGCCGAGGATGACGGCGGAGACGATCACAATAGCGCGCAAGGACCAAACGTCAGTCATAGCCAGATCCCGGGCGGTCAATCACGGCGAAGAGGGTCCAGGGGAGTGCAACCATCAGAGAGATCACCCACATTCCTAATTCGTCGCCGTCGTGAAACGGTGCTGTGTCCCTTCGGCCCATCGTTTTGGCTGCTCAAAAGCACGTCCGATCAAGAATTTGTGGCCGAATTACGTCTCGTGGGAGGCAACGGGCGGGCGTCGTCGCGGCTGTCCAAGGACCTTACTTCCCCTTTGGCCCACGTGGGTCTACGGTGTCGGGGAGGCAGCGAAAATCCGATGTCTGGGATACACCCTGCTCTTTACGACCTTGGTACATCGTCACACCTTTGCTGTCGCCAATTCGCTCGTAGTTATGCAAGGCCCCACCCGCCCTGGGCTGTACAAGTCGTTGAATCAGGGCTTCGCTCTTTGCCTCGCAGACGGCTCGCGTTTCAACAGCTTCCAGCGCCAACCACGATTCTGCGGGAGACCCTTCCTTTGAGGGCGTAACTCGATGTTCCCACAGCACCCACGCGCACTCGGCGCTGGCCGTCGCGGCCGAGGTGAGTAGGGAAAGCCCCACGAGGACCATAACCCTTCGCGCGATCCACACCATAAGGTGTCCCTCCGCAGTGATTGCCGTTCTCAACTTTGCGGGATTTACCTGATTTCCAGAAGGCGACAAACGTCGGTAGCCTGATCGGCGATTTACGCAGTCTCCAATCCCGAGGAGCGGACAGCTTCCGTTACACACGCACGGCGATGGGCCGTGGCCTCCGTTTCACACCGTCTCAACGACGGACCTCAGGGGGACAACATGGCTCGATACCTGTATATCGTCTCTCTGCAAAGATGGACATTGTTCGATGAACTGCTCGAGCGATTCTCAGCCGACCCGAAGGCCCAAGTGATCCTTGATCGGCGCCGCCTCGCTCGCCGTCAGACTGAGGCCCCGGTCGTGTTTGAACGCCGACGAGCAGATCGCCGCCAGCTGGTCAGCATCAGCGAAGAACTTCGTCGCCGGTCTGTTGCCGTCGTCACAATTCCTTGATCGTTGATGCTTGGGTCCGCCTCACTACTCGATCACCTGATCCGCCCGGAGCAGTAGGGTCTGCGGAATCGTCAGGCCAAGCGCCTCAGCAGTCTTGAGGTTGATCACCAACTCATACTTGATAGGCTGCTCAATCGGCAGGTCTGCGGGCTTGGCACCTTTCAGAATCTTGTCGACGTAGTACGCGGCGCGACGGAAATTGTCTCGGGCGTCCAGACCGTAGCTCATGAAGTTGCCGGCTTCAGGATAGTCTCGGGTCGAGCCCAGCGAGGGCAAACGATGGCTGAGCGCCAGCTCGGCGATCCGGCCCGCCTGCTGCACGAAAAACGTGTCACCGAGAATGATGACGGCCCCGGCGTGGTCGCGCGCCATGCTGCCGAAGCCGCGCTTGATCTCATCGGCGTCGCGGCCATCGACGACCGACACGTGCATGCCCGCGTTCTTCGCGGCGACCTGAATGGCGCTTAACTGTCTGGGGTGGCCTGGATTAGCAGAATTCATCAGCACCGCGACCCGGGCCAGGCGCGGCACCGCCAACGCTAGCAGCTCCAAGTGCTTCTGGCTGACTTCCGCGTTGCTGGACAGGCCAGTGATGTTTCCACCAGGCCGCGCCAGGCTGGCCGCGAACCCGTCGGCGACAGGATCGGCCGTGACCGTCATCACGATAGGGATCGCAGTCGTCGCCCGCTGGGCCGCGCGGATTGCCGGGCCTCCAGTCGCCACGATGAGGTCGACGTTCAGCCGCACCAGCTCCGCAGCGAGACCAGGAAGCTGCTCGGTATTTCCGTCCGCGAAGCGCGCCTCGACGACGAAGTTCTTTCCCTCCACGTAGCCGAGCTCGTGCATGCCCGTGAGGAAGACTGGGTAGCGACCCGTGTCCACCGACGATTGACGCGATCCGAAGTAAAGGAACCCGACCCGGGACACTTTCCCGGCCGGCTGCGCCTCCGCAGCGAGCGGCGCGAGCCCGAGGCTGAGTGCAAGAACGACCGCGAGCCCGCTCAGCCGCATGGTCACCTCGGTAAGAAGTGGCTGGCGGGAGTCTAGCCGAACGCCAGCACCGGCACCAGTATCGGGCTCAGCTCAGCACCCAGACACTTCGAGGAGCGAGTCACGCGGCGAGTCTAGCCCAGTCAGCCAGGACGGCGTCCGTGCTACGCTGCTGGTTGGTCCAATGAAGATGCGATCGGCGATGGTCGGCGCTATTGCGCTGTTGTTGACCGCCTGCATAGCGGTGCCGGGGCCGGTCCCGGGGCCAGTTCCAGGCGTCGTGATTGACCCGGCTGACCCCTATTTCTTTTCTCCGACGTTCTGCGTCGGATGCTGGTACGGCCAATGGGGCGGGCGCATCGGCTATCACCGTGGCGGCGGACGCCCATGGGAGCGCCCCCACGTCGAGTCGGACCATCACGGCGAAGACCGCGGGCACGACATCCGGCACGAAGGACATCGGTGAGACCGTTCTGAGCCTCGCGCTGTAGCGCCTGATCCGCTAGGCGCTAGTCGTGTAGAAGGTGGCCCGCCAGCCCTTGTCATCGTACTGAGTGAGTTGGAGATCATAGCCCTGACGGTGCATGCCGACAGCGGCGTGCCCAATCCCTCTCTACGAGTCCAGCCAGGTGCGAAGGGCCCACAGAGCGCGGTCATACGAGGGCATCGAACAGCCCGCGCATCCTGCGGCCGCACGGAGGAGCTGGCCGCGTGGGCCGATCACTGGCCTCCCACAGGACGATAGCCCACGGGCTCGGGCAGAGGCTGTCCCGTGCGGCCGGCTTCGGCAAAGCATTGCACGATCGCTTCTCGGTCCCCAGGGGCGGTGTACCTGAAAGTGATCCCGCCGTCGAGACCAACCCGATCAAGCGTAGCGGATGTCGAATTACACTTTGCCCACCGCGCATAGGCTAGCTCTTGCTGTGGCGTGTTCGCGAGGGCGCACGCCCCAAGGAAGAGGGCGAACCCGAGGACCGCTCCCAAACGTTGGAGGGGCTGGCCGCGTGGGTCGAGCATCACGGGCTATTCGATCACCTAGTCCGCCCGCAGGAGAATGGACTGCGGGATCGTGAGCCCAAGGGCCTTTGCAGTCTTCATGTTTACCGCCAGCTCGAACTTGCCGACCGGCTCAATCGGGAGATCGGCCAGTTTGATCCGCCGCATGGGCACCTCGCTTCGACCCGGCTGCGGAGAGTCTAGCGCGGGGTCCACTTGATGAACCCTCGAACATTCATCGAGAAGAAGCCCAGATTCGCTATGACCATTGCGTAGCTGCCCGCCCAAAGGCCGATTGCTGACCAACAGAGATTGCCAATCATCATAACGACAAACCCCGTTCGGCTTCTGTTGCCGAGGAGGTAGATCGCGGCAAACGTGAGGCACATGGCGAGCCAATCAAGACCGAAATACTGAGTCACCGCCTCTCCAGGTACGTCACGTGACGCTTAGTGAACACATACCCCAGGCAGCCACGTCCCGTTCGCGGCCTGACACTGGCAAGGGGTCCCGGGCCTGACAGTATAGGGAATCGCGCAGATTCCCCACTGCGTTGAGCAGACGCGGATGAGGGGGCAGGGGTAGTTGGGCGGCAGGAGCACATAGAACTGTGGCGTAGGACACTGTTGGCCGGTGGCCGGTGCGACGATGGCAACGATCAGAACTCCCACCAGAATCAGTCGGCTAAGAGGGACATGACGCCAGGAGCGGGCCAGCCACCACGGCATTGCCTGTAACCTAAAGCTGGTAGTGCGGGGAGTCAACAGGCGCCCGCGCGGGATCGCGCGCTGGGCTCGGGATCTACCGCGGCTTGGCCGCTGCTTCGGCCTCGCCGACCTTCTCGCCGGCGCAGGCCCAGATCGCGGGGAGCTCGAACTCCAGCGCGGTGCCGCGTCTCCACGCGTTCTCCTGGGTCGTTGGCGCGGGGTACTTGGCCACGACACGCTGCAGGGCGGAGCACTTGTCGACGATCGGATTGCGTCCGATCTCGGCGGAGACCGGGGCGCTGTTCTGGAGCCGTGACTCCCACACCTTCACCGCGAACGCGTGAAGGGCCAAGGCGTCGGCGATCGCCGGCTGCAGCGCGCTGTCGACCGGGGCCGTTCTAAGGTACTTCTCGATCGGCGCCCGGCTCTCGTTCACCTGAGCGGTGTAGGCGGGCAGGGCCCGAGGGGGCTGCGGACTCACGGAGGCCTGGAGCTTCTTCAGCGCCGCCAGGGCCTCGGCCGGCGACGGCGGCGGCGCGTCCGCGGCGGTGCCGCCGGCGGGAGGTGTGAGGAAGATCGCGCGGACGCGCGCCCGCTCGTAGGAGACTAAGCGCCCCTGGATCTCGATGACGATCCTGTCGGCGGTGGTCTCCTTGAGGTCGCCCGTGACGCGCTGGCCGTTGTCCAGCTCGAGCTCGTCGGCGGGCGCGACGCCGGCCAGCCCGAGCACGAGCGCACAGGCGAGCCAGTGCCACACGGAGCGCGGGGAGGCGGCCATCACTGCAGCAGCGGCCGGCTCCATCCGACCACGGGCTTGGCGTCGAGCGGCTCCGCCTGCGTACAGCGCTTGCCGCGCACGCCGTAGCTCACGGTGTTGGCGCGCATCGGGCAGGCGCCGAACGCGGTGCCGAATTCGACGGTGCCCTGGACCACGGTGAGGACGCTCTGGCCGTCGGAATGGACCTTCATGTTGAGCTCGGTTTCCTTCACGATCGCTGTGGCCACCGGCGTCTCGATCTCGAGCGCCTTGGGCCCGCTGCCCGTCTTCACCCACACCTCGCCCGTTTGCAGGCGGACGACGCGCGTGCTGCCCTTGGCCTTCTCCCAGCGCGACAAGAGCTTGACCGACGTGTTCTGGTTGAGCGCGACCAGGACGCCTTCCCCGACCTCGATCAGCGCCAGGCTTCCCTGGTCCGTCTTGACCACGTCTTCCTCGAACAGCCTGACCAGCCCTTTGCCGCTCAGTCGATCCTGGATCCCGTCAGGATGAACGATCAGCAGGGTGCCGATCGCGTTGCGCGCGGCCCCGACCTCGACGCCCTGGCTGGACGCGAGGTTCGTCTGCGCCAGCCAAAGGACCACACTCCCGGCGACCACGACGAGAGCGGCCCTCAGCGACCGCCTCACCTCGACACCACGACGCGAATGGGTTTGCGTCCCACGTTGACCTTTGCGATGACCTGCGCGGTGCCGGTGTCGATCACGTACAGGTCGTTCGAGCCTTCGTGGACCACGAAGACGCGCGTGCCCTGAGGATTCGCCCAGATGCCGTTGGGGCGCTCGCCCACCGCGATCTCTTCGAGGATGCGCATGTTGGCGGGGTCGCCCCCGGCGACGAGCACCTTGTTGAGCCCGCCGACCGTGATGTAGGCATTCGGGCCCGCGAGGCCCTTGTAGCCGAACGCGATCTGCTGCGGCGACGGCCCGACCCTGAGCGTGCCGACGATCGACTGCGAGCCCGGGTCGATGACGTAGACGTTGTCCGCCCCCGTGTTGCTGCCCCAGATGCGGCCTTCGGGACCGACGACGAGGAAGTGCGGATTCGGGCCGACCGGAATCGACGCGATGGTCCGGTGCGACGACGTGTCGATCACGGTCACGGTCCGATCGCCCTGGTTACTGACGTAGGCGTAGGCGCCGTCGCGGGAGAACGTGAGGCCGGTCGGGCCCTTGCCGGTCGGGACCGTCCCGAGGATGCGCAGGTTCGTGACGTCGATGATCGAGATGTTGTCCTCGCCGATGTTGGCGACCCAGGCCTGCGTGTTGTCGTTCGTCAGGGTCACCACATGGCACCGGCCGCCGGTGAAGATCGAGGCGATGGTCTCGAGGCTGACCGTGTCGATCACCGAGACGCGGCTCGAGGCCAGATTCGTAGCGAAGAGCAGGCGGCCGTCGCGGGTGAGCGAGAGGTCGTGCGTCGAATAGTTCTTTGCGTCGACGGTGGCGACGACGTTGAACGACGTCCCGTCGATGACCGTGACCGTGTTCGAGCTCTCGTTGGCGACGTAAATCCGGTTCGCGGGAGCTTCGACGGGCTTCGGCGGCGGCGCGGGCGCACAGCCGGCAAGCACCGCGAGCGCAATGCCGACCGTCCAGTGGCGGGCGTGGCAGAGGCGACGATTGGGCTTCATACGTTCTCCTACTCCGGCGCCCTCGACACTGTCAACATCTAACTGGGCGCGGAGTGAAGGTTGTCGACGCCCTGGCGGATATTGCCGGGTAAGTCGGCTTACTTTTCCACCTGCGTCGTCGTGCTGCCTTTTGCCGTCAACGCGATGTGAGAGAACGCCGAGTCAGGCGTGGCTCCGTGCCAGTGCTTCTCCTCCGAGGGAATGTGCACGACGTCGCCCGGGACGATGACCTGTTGCTCCGTTTCGGTGGCGATGATGCCCTTGCCCGCGGTCACGAACAGCACCTGATCACTGCTGTGCGTGTGCATCTTGTTGCGCGCGCCCGGACCGAAGTTGACGATACCCAAATTGAAGTCCTTGCTCGCCTCAGGGGTGAGCAGCGTCTGCCGCGTCACTGGACCGCCGGTGAACAAGGGAGCATTCACGGGTTGAGCTGGGATCTCGCTCGGCCTGTGTACCTTCATTCGAGCATCCTCCGTTCGGGGTTTATCGGGACTTTCCCGTTGCTCGCGGGAGTGTACCTGCATCTCGATGTCCCGGCAACGCAGCGAGGGCGGGTATAGCCCCGCCTTGACTGTAGCTCGGTGGGGCGCGATCGTAGCGCGGGCCCGGGGGCCGCGATGGAGCCCCGCGGAATCAAAATGACTTCTGGAGACCGACGATGCCGAGGATGACCGGGAAGCGCGCGATGATCGAGCAGCTCATGGCCGACGGGGTGCGCCGCATCTTCGGCAACCCGGGCACGACCGAGCAGGGATTCATGGACGCCCTGCGAGACTACCCGCAGATGGAATTCATGCTGGCGCTGCACGAGGGTGTGGCCGTATGCATGGCCGACGCCTACGCGCGCCTCACACGCCGGCCGGCCTTCGTCGAGGTTCACATCGCGCCGGGGCTCGGTAACGCCCTCGGCATGCTGCACAACGCCGCCGTCGGCAAGACACCGCTCGTCGTCTACGCGGGCCAGTCGCCCGGCGCGACCTTGCTTCAGGAGCCGCACCTGTCCGGCCCGCTGGTCGAGATGGCGCGACCCGTCTGCAAGTGGGCGGCCCAGATCCACCACGCCCACGACGTGCCTCGCGCCCTGCGTCGCGCGTTCAAGCTGGCGATGGAGCCGCCGCAGGGGCCGGTCTTTCTCTCGCTGCCGATG
>JACXTT010009788.1_pt1 | contig 13043 bp, 11 predicted proteins | sample 9270951 | NCBI WGS metagenome assembly JACXTT01 (sample SAMN15532306, study PRJNA645909) | rock metagenome | isolation source: weathered quartz diorite | place: Puerto Rico | collected 2017-06-21
GGTGTTAGCGGCTTGCCCAGGGGGTTAACAGGTGGGAACGTCAATGTGGCCGACCTGAGAAAGCCCTATCCACCGGACGACCAGCAACGGCCCATGGTGTCGGTGGCTAGCAACTATGAGACGGGCAGCAAGAGCTTTCTGGGCACCACCATCCCTGCGGGCACCAGCGCAGCCGATGGCCTGACGCAGGCATTGGACACGATTTTTCAGCATCCCAATTTGCCAGTGTTTGTGTCCAAGCAACTGATACAGCGGCTGGTCACCAGCAATCCCAGTCCAGCCTACGTTGCCCGGGTGTCCCGTGTGTTCACAAACAACGGCGGTGGTGTTCGCGGTGATCTGCGTGCCGTCATCAAGGCCATACTGTTGGACTTTGAAGCACGCTACATGGCGACTGCAGGCAGCCCAACCTATGGCAAGCTGCGCGAACCGGTGGTGCGCTTTCTGAACTGGGCGCGGGCTTACAAGGCCACTTCACCGTCTGGCGTGTGGAATGTCGGCGACCTGTCGGACCCCGCCACCCGCCTGGGACAAAGCCCCATGCGCTCCAGCTCGGTGTTCAACTTCTTTCGGCCTGGCTACGTGCCGCCCAACACAGCGTTGGCAGCGCAAGGTCTGACCGGGCCAGAGTTTCAGATTGCCAACGAATCCTCGGTTGCCGGGTATGTGAATTTCATGCAGCGTGCCATCAGCGGTGTGGGTGCCGGCGACCTCACAGCCGACTACAGCAGCCTGCTGCCGCTGGCCGGCAATTCTGCAAGCCTGCTGACTGAAATCAACCAGGTGCTGGCGGCCAGCCAGTTGTCAGCCGCCACGCTGGCCACCTTGCAGGCAGCGCTGGACACCATTCCCGCCGCAACATCTGCCGGCGCACTCAACCGGGTGCGCGCCGCGTTGACGCTGGTCATGGCGTCACCCGAATTCATTGCACAAAAATAGGGGAGACCAGCATGCAGCACTTTGATGCCATCCAGCCCAGCAATGCCTCACGCCGGGCTTTTCTCAAACGCGCATCGGCGCTGTCACTGGCGGCCAGCGCCAGCCCCTGGGCGCTGAGCCTGGCTGCCATGGGCGAGTCTGCTGCGGCATCCGCCAGCGACTACAAGGCGCTGGTCTGTGTATTCTTGTATGGCGGTAACGACTATGCCAATACGCTGGTGCCCTACGACCAGGCCAGCTACAACCTGCAGCAAAGCTTTCGCGGCAACCTGGCCATAGACCGTGCCGCCCTTGCGCCGCTGGTGTTGAACCCTGCGTCGGCGCTGCCCAATGGCCGGCAATACGCGCTGGCGCCGGGCCTGGACCCCTTGCTGCCGCTGTTCAATAGCGGCAAGATGTCGGTGCTGCTCAATGTGGGTACATTAATTCAACCCACCAGCAAGGCGCAGTACATGGCCGGCTCGGTGCCGCTGCCGCCCAAACTTTTTTCGCACAATGACCAGCAGTCCAATTGGCAGTCTTCGGCGCCCGAAGGCGCTGCTTCAGGTTGGGGCGGGCGCATGGGCGACTTGTTTGCCGCAGGCAACGGCAACGCCACCTTCACCTGTATCAGCGTTGCCGGCAATGCAGTGTATTTGTCCGGCAAGACGGCGGTGCAATACCAGATTGCCACCACCGGCTCGGTTGCGGTTGCGGGCATTCAGGCGCCGCTGTTCGGCTCTGCTACCTGCTCGTCCACCTTGCAGTCGCTGATGACGGCGCCGCGTGTGAACCTGTTCGATAATGAGTACGCCCGCATCGGCAGCCGCTCCATTGCGGCCAATGTGCAAGTGACATCCGCCTTGTCCGGCGTTTCCTTGGGCACCAGTTTTCCCACGGGCAACAGCCTGGCCGATCAGCTGAAAATGGTGGCGCGCCTGATCGCAGCGCGCAACACCTTGGGCGCCAAGCGCCAGGTGTTCTTTGTGTCACTAGGCGGCTTTGACAACCACGACAGCTTGCTGGCTGTGCATCCGGGCCTGATGTCCACGGTGGGCGACGCCTTGTCGGCCTTCTACCAGGCAACGGTGGAGCTGGGTGTGTCCAGCCAGGTGACAAGCTTCACGGCGTCTGACTTTGGCCGCACGCTGGTGAGCAACAACGATGGTTCAGACCACGGCTGGGGCAGTATGCATTTTGTGGTGGGTGACAGCGTCAAGGGCAATTCGTTTGTCGGCACGCCACCGGTCATTGCCAATGGCGGCCCTGACGACGTGGGTCAGGGGCGCTTGCTGCCCAGCCTGTCGGTGGACCAGTACGGCGCCACGCTGGCCTCGTGGTTTGGCGTGTCGGCGGCGGACCAGGCCACGGTGTTGCCGAATTTAGTCAATTACAGCCAAAAGAATCTGGGTTTTCTCAACGCATAAGTCAATGGAGGGGTCACAGCCACTTACATCTTTACGAAAGTTTCACATAACAGGGGTCAACGTCCAAGCGCCCCTTTCGTTGAATGATCAGGACTGCAGTCAATCGTAATCTGCAGCCACAACAGGAGTTAACAAATGATGAATAAATCCATGGTCGTTGCCGCCTTGCTCTCCATTGTTGCGGTGTCGAGTTTTGCACAGCCGGCCGCACCGGCAACCGGTGCATCGGAAACCAAATGGCAAAAGAACCACCCCCGTCGCGAGCAGGTCAACAAACGCCTGGCCAACCAGAACAACCGCATCAAGACAGAAGTAGCCAATGGCGAAATCACCAAAGGCCAAGCTGCTGCCTTGCACAAGGAAGACCGTCAAATCCGCCAGGAAGAGCGCGACATGGCTTCGCAAAACGGTGGCCACATTACCAAGCAAGAACAAAAAACCCTGAACCAGCAGGAAAACAAAGTCAGCGGCCAGATCGGCAAATAAGCCGAGACCTTGCTGATCTGATTGCGGCGGGTTGCATGGCGCCATGGCCATTGAACCCGCCGTTTGTTGTTTGGACCGGAGACAATTTTGAAAAGAATATTCCTGCTGACCGCCGTGGTGTTGACGGGTTGCGTGGTTCAGCCGCCAACCCGCACCGTCTACCTGCCGCCACTGCCACCTCCGCCGGCCCCCTATTACCCGCCGCCGCCCGTTGCGCCGCCTGACGTCTACACCGTGCCGGCGCCGCAGCCGGTTGTCAGTATCTACGTCGAACCACCGCTGTACCAGCCACCGCCCATACGCGTGGCCTGGGCACCGCCTCCCATGCTGGTGGAAGTGCCGCCGCCTATACCCTACTTTGGCGCCATCTGGACCGGCGGTTATTGGGTGTGGGAGGGCAATTGGGTCTGGGCGCGCGGACGCTGGATTGGGCCACCGCAGCCGGGATATGCCTGGGTGCATCCGTACTACGAACACCGCGGGGGCAGTGTCATCTTTGTCAACGGGTTTTGGGCCGCTCCTGGTGTCACCTTCGTGGCGCCTTCACTGAGCCTGAATATTGGCTTTGCGGCAGTGTCGGCAGGCGTTGTGATAGGTCCCAGGCCGGTAGGCCCCGAGGGTGTGTTTATTCCACCGCCGCCCGGGTCCTACGCTGGATTGATTGTTCCCGCACCCATTGGCACGGCACCGGCGGTTGTTACCGGAGCGCCCCCCATTATTCGCACGGGCATGCGGGTCAACATCGTGAACAACAACACGACGGTCAACAACATTACAAACGTTACCAACGTCAACAATGTCACGATTGTCGCGCCGGCCAGTGCCACCGCGAATGGCCAGGCGGTCAACACGGCAGTGCCGGCCCAACCCCATATGGCTGCAGCCTTGCCGCCAGTCGTCAGGGCACTGGCGCCGGAGCCCGCGTCGGCTAAGCCTATCCCGGCCTTTGTGCCAGGACGCGCTCCTGTGGTCCTGCCGGCGGCCCAGGTCGTGCGGGCCGATATGGCGCCAGGCGCGATGCGATTGCATGCGGCACCGACCGCACCCATGGTCTCGCCACTGCAAAATGTGGCCACCAACGCTGCGAAACCATCGACGATGCCGGCCACTGCAGTGGCAAGCAACGGGTTGCCGTCTGACACTGCCAAACGGCTCGCAAGCGATACTGCGGTGGACCCGGAACACCGGCGTTCCAAATCCGATGTGGCAAGAGGCCCGACCGGCGTAGCGTCCAGCCCCAAGGTGGCGAAGTCTGTGTCGGCTTCCAAGCCAGCCTCCAAGCCGGTCGATGCAGGGCCGCGCAAGCCCGAGCAAAAGAAGCCGGACGTGAAGAAGCCCGATGTCAAGAAACCCGTAGAGGGCGAGAAGACCGCAGACAAGCACAAGCACGAGTAAGGTGATTTGCTTCACACGTCTTTACCTCCCATTTATCGATGGGAGTACAGACGGCGAAAGAATGGCGGATGGTGCTGCGCAGGCGGGCGCGGGACCTTCGCCATTATTCCTTTTGGAGCAAGCAGAAAGTGCGTCCCCCATTCCCTGTTCGCTCCACTGCCCCTGCCAAAGCCATTTCGGATCGCGCAGTCAATGAGTTGATGACGCTCATGCGCGCCAGCCGATGGGACGAGCTCGCGCGGGCTGCGAAAAAAATGGCCGACCAGTACCCGAACCACTTGCTGGGGTGGAAGATTTTGGGCAGTGCGCATTTTCAACGCCAAGCGTTTGCGGAGTCTGTGGTGGCGCTGCGGCGATTTCTGCAACTGGCACCGGACCATGCAGAGGCCCACAACGAGTTGGGTTGCGCCTTGCGCGCGCTAGGCCAGTATGGGGCGGCAGAGGACAGCTTTCTATCTGCCATTCAATGGCAACCGGGTTTCGCCATGGCGCATGGCAACTATGGCAGGATGCTGTGCGAAGTGGGGCGCCATGTTGAAGCCGAGGCGCAATTGCGCCAATCGCTGGCGCTGAACCCCCAGGCGGCGGCCAGCCACAATGCCCTGGCCATCTTGCTGCGCAATACCGACCGGCCGCAGCAGGCATTGACCAGCGCAGACACCGCCGTGGCCGTGGAGCCCAACTATTTTGAAGCCTGGCTTAACCGAGCCAATGTGCAGGTGGAACTGACATTGTTCAACGATGCAGCGGCCAGCTTTCAGCAGGCCATCCGTATTCGCCCGGATTCGTCGCAGGCGCACTTTGGACTGGGTGTCTTGCGTGCAAAGGTCTTCAACCAGTCTGCACCTGCAATGGAACTGCTGCAGCGCGCCATCGCGCTGGACCCTACGTCTGCCGATGCCCACGTAGCCATGGGCAACCTGTATTTGCAAACCGGGCAAAGAGCACTGGCCTGGAAGGCCTTCGCAAAGGCGCAACTGCTGAGCCCTTTGATCAGACGACCCGCCAAGAAGATTCCCGCTGACTTCTCGGTGTTGTTGCTCGATGCGCCTGGCGCCGGCTCAACGCCTCTGGACTACCTGTTGAGCAATGCGCCCTATGACTGCTATTTCTATTGTGTGATGCCACACGGTGTTGCAGACACGCCGTTGCTGCGCAGCAGGGCAGACGTCGTCGTCAACATGCTCGCCGACGCCGACAATGGCCACGACTTTTTGCCAGTTGCCAGTGACTTGGTGCAGGGCTTGGCGCGACCGACCATCAACCATCCCGACAAGGTCATGCAGACCAACCGCGCCGCAGTGGCACGGCTGCTGGCGAATATCCAGGGTTGCCGATTCCCCATGACCCAGCAGATCGGACAGGCGGAGCTGCTGCAGGCTGCGCGTGACGGCGGAGTCGCCGGCTTTGAACTGCCCGTGATCGTGCGCCTGCCAGGCATACATGGCGGGGACGCGATGGAGAGAGTGGAGCACTGGGCTGCTGTTGCGCATTTTGTAGAGGAAAACCCTGCTGGCAGCTACTACCTCATCGAATATATAGACTACCGCTCAGCGGATGACCTATACCGCAAATACCGATTCATCAACGTGGATGGCGTATTGTTTCCCTACCACCTGGCCATCCATTCGAACTGGCTGGTGCACCATTTCCGCACCGACATGGAGCAGCACGCGTGGATGCGCCAAGAGGAGGAGGCGTTTCTCTCCAATCCCGGTCAGGTGTTCAGCGCGCAATCCATGCAAGCCCTCTACCAGGTTGCGGCCGCAACCCAGCTCGACTTCAGCGGGATTGACTGCGCGTTGGACCGACAAGGCGGACTGCTGGTGTTTGAAACCAATGCCAGCATGCTGGTACATGATGAAAAGACCGCCGTCTACCGGCACAAGAACCAGTACATTGCGCCCATCAAGCAGGCGTTTCATGCCATGCTGGCACGGTTGGCGATGGCGGTGTGACTGTCCAGCTTGAACACGGCAACCACCTGGACCAGCTCCAGGGCCAGGTTCTTCAAGCCCATGGCGGCTGCAGCCATTTCTTCGACCATGGCCGAGTTTTGTTGGGTGTTCTTGTCCATTTGCGAGACCGTCTCGCCTATCTGTGAAACACCAGCCGCCTGTTGGCGGCTGGCCGCACTGACTTCGGCCATCAGGTCGGTTACCTGGCGAATCGATGCGACCACTTCGTCCATGGTGGCACCGGCCTGATCGACCAGGGTGCAACCGCGTTCAACGCGCTCCACGCTGGCGTTGATCAGCATCTTGATCTCCTTGGCGGCATCGGCAGAGCGGCCAGCCAGGCTTCGCACTTCGCTTGCGACCACCGCAAAACCGCGCCCCTGCTCGCCCGCGCGTGCAGCTTCCACCGCAGCGTTAAGCGCCAGGATATTGGTCTGAAAAGCGATGCCGTCGATGACGCTGATGATGTCGGCAATTTTGTGCGACGAGGCATTGATGCCCTTCATGTTGTCGACGACCTGGGCCACGACGGCGCCACCCTTGACGGCAATGGCCGACGCGTTCTGGGCCAGCTCGTTGGCGCGGCGGGTGGTGTCGGAATTCTGCTGGACCGTGGTCCCCAGCTCCTCCATGCAGGCGGCTGTCTCTTCCAGCGCGCTGGCCTGTTGCTCGGTTCGGGCCGATACATGGTTGTTGCTGCTGCTGATTTCTGCGCTGGCACTGAGCACGGCCTCGGAGCTGGCGCGCACGTGGCTTACCACCTTGTGCAGGCTCGATTGCATGCAACCAAGCTGCGCCATCAGACTGCCCGAGTCGCCGTTCTGTAGCGCAATGGGCACGTGCAGGTCGCCTGCGGCCACTTTGCCGACCATATCTGCCGCGATGCTGGGGTCTGCCCCCAGTTGGCGGATGACACCGCGCACCAGCCATAGGCTACCGACCATGCCAAGCAAGGCCATGGCCAGCATCACGGCAACGCTGAGCGTGCTATTGCGCTGCGCGCGGACCTTGGCTTGGGCAGCCAGTGCCACGGCGTCCTTGGAAATCAGGGCCTGGATGCTGCGCAGCAGTTTGCCGACCTCGCGGTCTGCCCCGTTCGCAGCCTTGTCACCATCGGGTGGCGAAAAGTCAGAGTCTTTGAAGCTCTGCAGTGCCTTGGCATATTTTGCATTCGCGGCGGGCAGGGCTGCCAGCATCTGCAGCACCATATCTTTGGCCGGTCCTGCGTCCAGCGAAACCGTCAGTTGCTGGCCCAACGTGTCGACTTGCTGCATGTGGGTTTGGAACTCGGCTTCATACTGGCTGAGCTTGGCGGGGTCTTTGCCGCGCAACAAAATGTTTTTCCAGGCCTGCACGGCGCTGGCAAAGCGGGACTCGGCCTCACTGGCCTTGCGCTCGGCGTTTACCAGGGCGCCCACATCGACGTCGTACTGGCTGAGCGATGCGCCCAGCGCAAACACTCCAAACAGGCCGCCGACCAGCATGGCCAATAACACGGCGCCAAAGGCCAAGGGAAGTTTCACGCTCAGTCGCATCGTCAGTCCTCCGCTGTAGGTGAAAACCAATATACAGTGGCTATCGCGAGGCTTGTAAAACTATTGAGGCTTTTTTTGGCCCAGCAGGCTAAAGCCATGCGTCCAGTGGTTGTTGCGAAAGGCGTAGCTGATCCACACCATGGCAAAGGGCTCCAGCAAACGGCTGGCAACAATGCCACCCATGTCGATGGCAGCGCGCCAGCCAAAGGCTTGCAGCAGGGCGCTGACCTGGGCCTTGGCATCGACGTCGTTGCCGGCAATCAGCATGTCGGGTGTGCCTTCGGACATACGGGGGTGCACCATGTGGCTGGCGGTGATGGTGTTGAAGGCTTTGACCACCTTGGCGTCCGGCAGCATGCGCTGCACTAGTTCGCCGGCCGAGTCCGTGTGGCCAATGGCCAAGGCTGGCGAGCCGCTTGACAGGTCCAGCGGGTTGACGGGATCAATCACCAGCTTGCCGGCCAGGTTGGCGGCGCCTGCGGCTTCAATGGCCTCTACCAGGCCATTCCAGGGCAGGGCTAATACCGCCACGTCACTGGCGCGCGCAGCGTCGGCAAAGCTGGCAGCGCGGGCGCCGGCTACGGCTTTGACGGCATCCATGGTCTTGGCACCGTGCACATCGCGTGTGCCGAATACGACCTGGTAGCCCTGCTCGGCAAAGCCCTTGGCCAGGGCGACTCCGACAACGCCATTGCCCAGAATGGCAACGGTCTTTTGGTTTGCGTTTGACATGGTGAATTCCTTTGTTTGAAAGTGTCTGATCTGCAAATGTGCGAAAGACAGGACGAATTCTGGGCGAGCAGACTCACAAAGTGAATGACATAAATGGTCGGTTAATTAGCAACCTGAAGTTTATAATTTGAGAATGGATGCCACACAACGCGTAAGAGCCATGCTGTCCTTTGTGCAGGCTGCCGACCGTGGCAGCTTTGCGGCGGCAGCGCGCATGCTGGGGATTTCATCGGCGGCGGTGGGCAAGAATGTGGCCGGTCTGGAAGGGGCGCTGGGCGTGCGGTTGATGAACCGCAGCACCCGCTCGCTGCAGCTGACCTCCGAGGGCGAGGCCTTCTTGGGGGCTGCGCGCGAAGCCATCCATGCGCTGGATGCCGCCATAGACACGGTGGCCGCACAGCGGGCCGAACCCGCCGGGCGCGTGCGCATCTCCACCGGCAACGCCTTTGGCCATAGCTACCTGATGCCACTGATGCCGCGCCTGCTGCAGCTGCACCCAGCCCTGGTGCCTGAGATCGAATTTGATGACCGGCGGGTGGACATCGTGCGCGACGGTTTTGACCTGGCACTGCGCGGCGGCCAGTTGCAGGACTCCAGCCTGGTGTCGCGCCATATTTGCAACCTGCATACCGTGCTGGTGGCTTCGCCCGCCTATCTCCAGCAGCGGGGCGCGCCCAAGCGTGTGGATGACCTGCGCCTGCACGGCCTGATTGCCGTGCGGTTTTTAACGGGACAAGTGTCGGCCTGGAGCGTACAGAAGACCGCTGGCTCTAGCGCCTTTGAATGGCTGCCGCAGCCCGCTGCACTGGTAGTGTCTGACCCACAGGCGGCAGTGGCGGCGGCGGTCAGTGGCATGGGCATTGCGCAAACCGGCCTGCACCATGCCTGGCAATATCTCAAGTCGGGTGATCTCAAGATTGTGCTGGCCAGGCAGCACGACAGTGGTCGGCGGGCCATGGCGCTACAGTATCCACACCGGGCTCTGGTAGCCCCGCGTGTGCGCGCTACTGTAGATTTTTTATTGCAGGAGTTGAGCCGCAATGAAGAGTTGCACGTAACGCTGGATTCGCTGCACCGTTACGCCGTGTAGTACCCTAGGGCCCTAAGCGTGCACTTGAAAATGGATCCACTTTCGTTAGCGTTGCAATCTCTCGAAGGACTGTCGGTAGGCGACGCGTTCGGGCAATGTTTCTTTCAGTTGCCCGATGGCGAAGCGATGGAACAGTGCTTGCCGTTGGGCCCGTGGTATTACACCGATGATACGGAAATGTCCTTGTCTATCGTGTCTACCTTAGCCAGGTTTGGCAGGGTTGAGCAGACCTATTTGGCGCAAAGTATTGCGCACCATTACGACTACAACCGAGCCTATGGACCATCCATGCACCGTGTGCTGGAACGCATTCGCAATGGGGAACATTGGGCCGAGGTGGCCGCGAATTCCGTGAGAGGTCAGGGCTCTTGGGGCAACGGTGCTGCAATGCGTGTAGCACCTTTAGGTGCCTTCTTCGCGGCTGACCCAGCCTTGGCAATCGAGCAGGCCCAACTATCGGCAGAGGTAACGCACACGCATCCCGAGGGCATTGTTGGGGCTGTTGCAATCGCATTGGCGTCTGTTGCCGCGGTACGTGCCAAAGCTGCCCACAAGCGTCCTGCACCCTCCGAATTTTTGGGTGGCATCATTGACCAACTCCCCGTCAGTGAGGTTCGATCCAGGCTAGTGCGTGCGCAAGGCATCGCGCATGCATCGTCGTTGCAATTTGCAGTCGCCGTGTTGGGAAACGGTACGGACATGTCGGCGGTGGATACCGTTCCTTTTGCTATTTGGTGCTGTGGTCAATATTTGGACGACTATGTCAACGCACTATGGTTGGCCGTGAACGCAGGCGGTGATCGCGACACCCTGTGTGCCATGGTCGGCGGCGTAGTGGCCGGCTATGTGGGCACTGAAGGCATTCCGCAAGAATGGATCGCTCGACGAGAGGCGTTGCCCACCTGGCATATGGCCACCTGAAAAGTTTAGCGGGGCATCCATGCCATCGCCGGATTGACTGACGGCTCGGGTACTATTCTCCCGATGAAACTCCCAGACTTCCTGACCGGCCATGTCACACCTGACGCCTTTGCGCGCCGCATGCTGCGCGCCTTTGCGACCAGGGGCTTTGCCGATGCGCGCTATGACGCACAGCAATTTGCCATCGACCTGGGCGCTGGCGAGGAGGCTGGTGTGATGTACCTGAGCAATTTCTACGCAGACTTTTGCCGTGCCCCCCGGTGGGGGCGCAGCCGTCTGCCGGCCGATATGGTGCAGTCGCGCATCCAGGGCATGGCAGACGCCAAGAATATGGCACCCTCGGTGGACAGGTTGATGCCCGTCATCCGCGACCGCTCGCACGCCTGGTTTTGCCGTGCCCAGATACAGGTGCAATTCAAGGATGGACAACTGCATGTCAGCGACCGCTTGATTGGAGACGATCACCGCGCCTATTTGGTCTTGGACTCGCCAACGCAAACACAGCAGGTGGATGATGGTGTCTTGAAGACATTGGATATCGGCTTTGACGATGCCATGGCACGCGCCATCCAAAACCTGCGAGACGCTTCACCCGACAAGTGGCACGCGCTGGGTCACTCGGCCTTTGCGGGAGCCTGGGACGACACCTTTGACTGTTCCCGCATTTTGTTGCCGGACCTGATTTACCGGCTCAACCTGTCAGGCAACCCTGTGGCCCTGATACCGGCGCGCGGCGTATTGCTGGTAACCAGCTCCAACAGCGTGGCCGGTCAGTTGACGATACTTTTTGCAGCCAAGAACCTGATGGAAGAAAACTCGCGTTGGATTTCTGCCCATATGCTGGAACTGGTCAATGGCCAGTGGCAGCCTTACACACCAACTGCCCCTGACGTGTTGGCTATGCAGAACGACATCAACACCCGCATGCTGGCCAGCAACTATGGCCAGCAAAAGGACCTGCTGGAAGGCCAGTTGAAGCGCCAGGGCAGGGACATATTTGTTGCGACCTATATGGCATACCAGAAGGAGAGTGGCGCGTTTTCTGTAGCCACCTGGACCCAAGGGGTGGAGGCATGGCTGCCCAAGACGCACTTCATCATGTTCGTCAAGCCTGGCGCCAAAGACAAGCACGATGTGGTCACGGTGACTTGGGACACGGCCTTTGCGTGCCTGCAGGCCTTGATGGAAGTTGTGCCTGATGTACTGCCGGTGCGATTTCAGGTGCGGGATTTTCCGGATGCAGCAACGCTGGAAGTCCTGCGCGGCCAGCAGGCGACCCTTGGCTAGTTAGGGCCCGCTGCAATTTCCTCACGATGTCTACTATTCTCAACATCCGACCCGCTTGCCTGGAAGATTCAATCCGCCTGGCAGTCTTGGCCACCCAGGTCTGGACGCACACCTACGCGACCGACGGCATATCACAGGACATTGCCGAATACCTGCTGCAGGAATTGACTCCTGAGAACTATCGGGGCGCGATCAGCGATGCTTCGACCCTGGTCCTTGTGGCTGAGCGCGACACTTGCCTTGTTGGCTTTGCAGTCGTCAAGTTTGGGTCCGTTTGCAATGTGGAGGGTGCTGCGGACACGGAGTTGAAAACGCTGTATGTGCAAGAGCACTTTACTGCGCAGGGCGTAGGTCGCTTGCTGTTGCTGGCTTCTCAGGCAGCAGCGCAAGAACGGACCAAAAGCAGTTTGTGGTTGTCTGTCAACGCGACCAATCACAGGGCCATGGCCTTCTATGCACGGCATGGCTATCGCAAAATTGGAACGTCTTATTTTGTGTTGGCCGAGGTGCACTATGAGAACCATGTGCTCGTCGGCGACCCCATTGCGGGTTAGGCCCATGCTCGGTTTGCGGTGGGTTACAGTCCCTGCATGATCCCGACGTTTCAAGTTTTCGCAGCAAAACTGGGCCAGCAATTTGCGCTGAACCAAACACCAACACCTGAGCAACTGCAAACCATCGCCGCAGAGTTACTGGCGTTGTGCCAAACCACGGTGTTCAGTGCTGAACAGTATCCGGCGGCGGAACCTGGCAAAGAGCAATTGCATGCATTGGCCGTCAGCGACTCGGGTGGTCCGTCGGTCTATCTGGTATCCGACGGGGTAGGCGTGACCAGTCCACCGCATGAACACCAGACCTGGGCCGTGATCGTCGGCTTGCGCGGTGTGGAGCGCAATATCCAGTATGGGCGGCTGCCCGGTGAGCAGCGAAGTGTTGCGCAGCAGGGCATTGTCGATGTGGGTGCCGGCGCCTACTGGTGCTTGGCGGAGTCCGACATCCACGCAACCGACGTGGTGGGCGACCAGCCGACCTACCATGTGCATTTGTATGGCCGCGCGCTTGCGGCCTTGCCGGCGTTTGCGCAGCGTTGCTTTGTCGTGCAAGCGCTGCATCCCTAAGTGGCGTACCCCACCAGGCACCCATAGGGCGCAGTATGGGGTGTCGCCCCTTTTCGGTTGGCCATCAGGTCCTCCAATGCGGCGCGCAACAGGTTGCGCGAGTGGGTCACCACCGGTCCATCGGTGGTGGCTTGGAAATCGTAGACGCTTGGATAGTCCCTCCGCCCGTTGCATGC
>JACXTT010009789.1_pt1 | contig 13043 bp, 12 predicted proteins | sample 9270951 | NCBI WGS metagenome assembly JACXTT01 (sample SAMN15532306, study PRJNA645909) | rock metagenome | isolation source: weathered quartz diorite | place: Puerto Rico | collected 2017-06-21
AAGGGCTCTGTGCGGAGGCCTACAGGTTGTGCGAGGAGCGTGGCGGGCTCAACCCTGCCATCGGCGAGCGGGTCCTGACCGAGATCCTCAGCGTGGGCGGCAGCCGCCCCGCGCTGGAGTCGTTTGTCGCCTTCCGGGGACGAGAGCCGATGATCGATGCGCTGCTGCGTCATAGCGGCATGGCCGTTGCTTGATGCCTTAGGCGTTATCTGGACGCCAAGGAGATCGACATGAAAGCTCTCGTATTGATCGTCGCCTTAATGCTAGCCATCGGCCCGGCGACAGCTGGAAAGTTGTACAAGTGGGTAGACAAGGACGGCAATTTGCATTACACGGATCAGCCTCCTCCGGCCGAGGCCAAGAGCGCCGAACAAAAGACGTTCGGCGACAGCGCCTCCGACGCGCCGGTTCCTTATGCGTTACAGCAGGCGGTCAAGAACTTCCCGGTGATGCTGTACAGCGCGGACCAGTGCGGCGATCCCTGCAGCAAGGCCTCGGCGTTGCTCGGCCAGCGTGGGATTCCCTTCACTCAGAAGGACGCGCGCGACCCGGCGGTAGCCGAGGAGTTGAAAGGACTGAACGGGGGCAAGCTGGAAGTCCCGGTGATGAAGCTCGGCAGCCAAGTCGTGCGGGGGTACGAGGAAAATACCTGGAACACCGCGCTGGACGCCGCGGGCTATCCGAAATGGGCTGTTGCACGCACGCAAGCCGCTGCCCCGAAACCAGCGCAGTCCCCCGGGAAACCTGGGGCGCCTGCCGACGCGCAGGGTAGCGTCGCTGAACCCGCGCGCCAGTAGCGGTCCGGCGCCGGCACTCGCTTGCGGTGAAGCTCGCCACGTGGAACGTCAATTCCCTCAACGTGCGCCTGCCGCAGCTTCTGACCTGGGTTGGCCGCGAGCAACCGGACATCGTTTGCCTGCAGGAGACCAAGACCGAAGACGCGAACTTCCCCACGGAGGAACTGCGCGAGGCCGGCTACCATGCGCTGTTCGCAGGTCAGCGCGCGTACAACGGCGTGGCGGTCCTTGCGCGAGTTCCACCCGGCGATATGATCGTCGGCATTCCGGGCTTCGCGGACGAGCAGAAGCGCGCGCTGGCGGCGACCGTGGACGGGACGCGGGTCATCTGCGCATATGTGCCGAACGGCGAGAGCGTGGAGTCGGACAAGTATCGCTACAAGCTGTCGTGGCTCGCCGCGCTCCATGCTTGGCTTGGGCAAGAGCTCAAGGCGTATCCACGGTTGGCACTGCTCGGCGACTACAACATCGCGCCGGAAGACCGCGACGTCCATGACCCCAGGCTGTGGGAGGGCAAGGTGCTGTTCAGCAAGCCCGAGCGCGCCGCCTTCCGAGGTCTGCTCGGTCTAGGTCTCAGGGACAGCTTCCGGTTGTTCGAGCAGCCGGAGCTTTCGTTCAGCTGGTGGGACTACCGGATGAACGCTTTCAACCGCAACCGGGGCTTGCGCATCGACCACATTCTCCTGAGCGAGGAGCTGGCCGGTCGTGCGCGCGCCAGCCGGATCGAAAAGAGTCTGCGGGGACTGGAGCGGCCCTCCGACCACGCGCCTGTCGTGGCTGAACTGATTTAACCGGCCGCCAGTCGCTGAAGTTCAGCGCACGGCTACTCCCTGGCCTCTACCTCCTTGCCTTCGATTTCCAGCTCCTGGATCTTGCGGGTGAGGGTGTTGCGACCCATCCCCAGCAGATGGGAAGCCTCGATGCGGCGGCCACCGGTATGGGCCAGCGCCTTCACGATCAAGGCGCGCTCGAACTGACGCGTCATCTCGTGCATGATGTTTTGCTCTCCTCGGTTGAGCGCGCTTTCGGCCTCTCTCTCCAGGGCGCTGATCCAGCTTTCGCTGGTGAGCGCGCCTTGCTCGTCGCGGAACTCCGGCGGCAGATCTTGGATATCGACGTTCACGCCCGGCGCCATCACCGTCAGCCAGTGGCACAGGTTCTCAAGCTGTCGCACATTACCCGGAAAATCGTGGCCCCTGAGGTATTTGACCGCGGGGTCGGTTAGACGTTTGGCATCTACGCCCAGGTCCTTGGCGCTCTTGCCCATGAAGTACTTGGCCAATAGCGGGATATCCTCGCGCCGCTCGCGCAGCGCCGGCAGCCGGATACGAATCACGTTGAGCCGATGAAAGAGATCTTCGCGGAACAATCCATTCTTGACCCGCTGGTCGAGGTCCTGATGGGTTGCCGCGATGATGCGCACGTTGGCCTTGATCGGCTGATGACCACCCACCCGATAGAAGTGACTGTCCGACAGCACGCGCAGCAGGCGTGTCTGCAAATCCGGCGGCATGTCGCCGATCTCGTCCAAGAACAACGTGCCGCCTTCCGCCTGTTCGAAGCGCCCGCGCCGCATGTTCTGAGCGCCCGTGAATGCGCCGCGCTCGTGCCCGAACAGTTCCGACTCGAGCAGGTCCTTGGGGATCGCCGCGGTGTTGATGGCAATGAACGGTTTGGGCGCACGCGGACTGTGCCGGTGGAGCGCCCGCGCGACGAGTTCTTTGCCGGTTCCGGATTCGCCGTTGATCAGGACGGTCGCGTGCGATTGCGCCAGGCGTCCGATGGCGCGGAACACCTCTTGCATGGATGCGGCCTGACCGAGGATCTCAGGGCCGGTCTCGGCCGTCTCAGCCACATCGTCCTGGCGCAGGCTCTCCTCCATGGCGCGACGGATCAAGTCCACCGCGTGGTCTACGTCGAACGGCTTCGGCAGGTACTCGAAGGCCCCGCCCTGGAAGGCGGCCACGGCGCTTTCCAGGTCTGAGTACGCCGTCATAATAATGACGGGTAGATTGGGATGGCGCTCTTTGATCTTTTGCAGCAGCTCCAGTCCCGAGCCGCCGGGCATGCGGATGTCGCTTACAACCACCTGCGGCGCCGAGGAGTTCAGCGCGCCGAGCGCCTCCTGCGCCGAGGAGAACAGCTTGAAGCTGATGTCCTCCCGTGTAAGGGTCTTCTCGAACACCCAGCGAATGGATCGGTCGTCGTCGATGATCCAGACAGGTTTCATGGCTCTATCCAGGAGTTGCCTGACTGCATTGCGTCAAGCACCGCCCGGCCGCAGCGGTAAGACGATGGTGAAGCGGGTCCTTCCCGGCTCGCTCTCGAGCTCGATCGCGCCTTGGTGCTGGCTGATGATGTTCTGGGCCAGCGTCAGCCCCAATCCGGTTCCGCCCTCGCGTCCCGATACCAGCGGGAAGAAGATCTTGTCACGGAGCGCCTCAGGCACGCCCGGCCCATTGTCGGCTACCTGCATCATGACGACTAGCCGATGCAGCTTACGGGCGAGCGTCACCTGGCGCGCGACGCGTGTACCCAGCACGATGTCCCCGGTCCCCTTCAAGGCCTGAGCTGCGTTGCGAACGATGTTCAGCAGCGCCTGGATGATCTGCTCCTTGTCGGCATCGACCGTGGGCAGGCTCACGTCGTACTCGCGATGAATGCGGATTCCATCTGGGAACTCCGCCAAAACCAAGCTGCGCACGCGTTCTACCGCCTCGTGGATGTTGAGCGGGGCGAGCTGAGGCAGTCGCTGCGGCGTTAGCAGACGGTCCATCAGCGTGTGCAATCGATCGGCTTCCTTCATGATGACCTGGGTGTACTCGGTCAGCTCCGGGCGCTCGAGCTCGCGCTCCAGGAGTTGCGCGGCACCGCGCAGGCCCCCCAGCGGATTTTTGATCTCGTGCGCGAGGTTGCGGATCAGCCAGCGACTGGCCTCCGTCTGGTCGTGCAGGCGCTCTTCGCGCGCGATACGCAGCTGCTGGTGGTGCTCGTTGAATTCGAGAACGTAGCCGTCGAACCCGGCGATCTCTGCCGGCGTCACCGTACAACTGACATCGAATTTCTCCTGCGACGAGGTGGTGAGACTCAACTCGTGCTGCAGGTAGCTGCAGTTTCGCTCCGTAGCGTGGTGGATGGCCGCCGACAGCAGGGAATCGTTGCGAAACACCTCACCCAAGGCGTGGCCGACGATATTGCGACTGCTGAACTTGAACAGATTCTCTGCCGCTGGGTTGGCGTAGACAACGGTCAGATCAACGGTAAGGAAGAGCACCGCGGTCGCCAAAGCATCGAGCCCAGGCGAATTGAACCGCTTGTCCTGCAGTGATTCGCCACGGAGCAGGAACCTCGCGGCCGCTGATCCACCCGTGCTCATCGCGTCATTCTGCACTGCAGCGTCCAACCTGGGAACCACGACCTTCAGGGCGAGTCACCGCGTTGCCCGATGGATAGTGCGATGCGCAATCCGGAGCCTTGCGGGGGCTCGGAACCCGCGCGCCAACGTACCACCTGCAGTGACGTGCGAGCGCTGGCGAGCGGGCTCCCCCATCGCGTCGCGGGCAAGAGCGGTGGACTACTTCGAAGTAGCGAGCTCTTGCTTGATGGCGAAGATGTTTTTCTCGTGCGTCGCGACCGCGTCTTGGAATGGCTTGAGGCGTTCCTGAACCCGGGAGTAATTGCGTTCGTCGCCAGCACGCACTGTCTCCTGCTGTGCGAGGGCTTTTCTGGCATCGTCCAGCGCCTTCTGTTCGCGCGCGAGTTCGTCCTCGAGGATCGTGCGGCGATCCTGATCGCGTCTGCGCTGGGTGCTTGGCTCTACCCGTGGGCGCTCCGTATTGGTCGCGCTCGCGGGCGGCACGGCGGGGAGCGCGTTGCTCGGCTCGGGTGGCGGCGCGGGGGCCTGGAAGCAAGTGACCTTGTGCGCGCGCTTGATCGGGACGTTGGAATAGATGATGCGCCCCTCGTTGTCGACGTATTTGCAGGTCTCCGCCAGCGCGGGTGAGGTGGCAAGCAAGGGGACCACGAGTATCAACAGGGAGCGCATGACGGATTCTGGTTGCGGCTGACCGGAGGTCGGGGGGCATCCCTCCCTGCGGCAGTCTATGACAGCTATCCCGGGTTATCAATCTGCGCTCCCCTCGAAAACGACAAAGGGGCGGGAACACCCGCCCCCTCGCGCAAGGCTCCGGCAAACCTCAGAGGCTGTAATACATGGCGAATTCGATCGGATGCGTAGTCATGCGGAAGTTGGTCACTTCCTCCATCTTCAGGTCGATGTAGGCGTCCAGCATGTCGTTGGAGAATACGCCGCCGCGGGTGAGGAATTCGCGATCTTTCTCCATCTCCTCCAGAGCCATCTCGAGCGACGAACAAACGTTGGGCACTTTCTTCGCCTCTTCCGGTGGCAGGTCGTAGAGGTTCTTGTCTACGGGGTCGCCGGGATGGATCTTGTTTTGCACGCCGTCCAGCCCGGCCATCAACATAGCCGCGAAGGCGAGATAAGGGTTGGTAGTGGGATCGGGAAAGCGTACCTCGACGCGGCGGGCCTTCGGGCTGGACACATACGGGATGCGGCAGGCCGCCGAGCGGTTGCGCGCCGAATAGGCGAGATTGATCGGCGCCTCGAAGCCTGGCACTAGCCGCTTGTAAGAGTTCGTACCCGGGTTGGTAATCGCATTCAGCGCCTTGGCGTGCTTGATGATCCCTCCGATGTAGTAGAGCGCGAACTCGGACAGACCGGCGTAGCCGTTGCCGGCGAACAGATTCTCGCCGCCCTTCCAAACCGATTGATGAACATGCATGCCCGAGCCATTGTCGCCGACGATCGGCTTGGGCATGAAGGTGGCCGTCTTGCCATAGGAGTGGGCGACGTTGTGCACGGTGTACTTGAGAATCTGCATCCAGTCCGCGCGAGTGACCAGGGGCGCGTACTTGGTCCCGATTTCGTTCTGTCCAGCCGCAGCCACTTCGTGGTGGTGGACTTCCACTTCCACACCTTGCTCTTCCAGAGCCAGGCATATGGCAGAACGAATGTCTTGCAACGAATCGACCGGCGGCACCGGAAAGTAACCCCCCTTTATCGGGGCGCGGTGGCCCTTGTTGCCGCCTTCGAGTTCCTCGCCTGACGACCACGGCGCTTCCTCGGAGACGATCCGCACCGAGCATCCGGACATATCAACATGCCACGTCACGGCGTCGAAGATAAAAAACTCCGGCTCAGGGCCGAAGTACGCCGTGTCGCCCAGGCCCGTGGATTTGAGGTAGGCCTCCGCGCGTTTGGCAATGGAGCGCGGGTCGCGGTCATAGCCCTTGCCGTCAGTTGGCTCGACGACGTCGCAGGTGAGGATCAAGGTGGGCTCGTCGGTGAACGGATCCATGCGCACCGAGGCCGGGTCCGGCATCAGCAGCATGTCCGAGGCCTGAATACCTTTCCAGCCGGCAATCGAGGAGCCATCGAAGGCGTGACCGTCTTCGAACTTGCTCATCGTGAAAGCCTTGACGGGAACCGAGACGTGCTGTTCTTTTCCGCGGGTGTCGGTGAACCGGAAGTCAACAAACTTGACTTCGTTGTCCTTGACCATTTTCATTACGTCGGCTGCCGTCGCCATCTTGTTTCTCCTAGCAAAAGAAATAGTTATTGAGTCCTGAACCAGGAAACGGAACGGGTTTTAGCAGAAAGCATGCCCAGGGTTTTTGGGCGAAAAAGCCATATGCAATAAGAGGTTAACGAATCAGGTCTAGAGCCTGATGCTTTGCGTTGGTGCGCGATTGTATGCAGCGCACCGCGCTGGTGCATCATATCAGACACGTCGTTGGCCGCCCCGCCCGTTACATATGGCGGGCCAGGAACGTACACTCGGAAATTCGCCCTCCAGAAATTCCCAGGGCGGCTTGCACAGTTTTCGGGAGGCTTTGATGTCCAACATTTCCGAGATCCTCGCCGGCGCTAACGCGCGCGGATCGGAGAGGAATCTATCCTACGAAGGCGAGCTCACGCCCGTTGAAGCCTATGAACTCCTCCAGAGGGCACCGGGCGCCAAGCTCGTGGATGTGCGTACGCGCGCAGAATGGGACTTTGTCGGGCGTATTCCGGGCGCGGTCGAGATCGAGTGGGAGTCCTATCCAGACGGAAAGGCAAATCCACACTTTGTCGAACAGCTCCGCGCGCAGGTCGACCCCGAGTCGCTCGTCATTTTCATCTGCCGCAGCGGGAATCGATCCCACCATGCAGCCGCGGCAGCCGCGGCGGCCGGTTACACCCAGAGCTACAACGTGCTCGAAGGGTTCGAAGGAAAGAAGGATGCCGCCAGCCGCCGCAACACGGTGGGAGGCTGGCGGCTGGCCGGGCTCCCCTGGTTCCAGAGCTAGCTTCCCTAGTTCACGGTCCAGTCGACCCAATGGGCGTAGGCGGTTACCAGTATCACCAGCCCAAATGCGATTCGATACCAGGCGAAGACGGTGAAGTCGTGGTTGCTGATGTAACGCAACAGCCAGCGCACGCAGAAAAAAGCTGAGACGAAGGCAGCAGCGAAACCGACGCCGAACATGTCCAGGTCGGCACTCGAGAACAGCGCCCGGTGTTTGTACAGTTCGTAGCCGGAAGCTGCGAACAGAACCGGTACGGCAAGGAAGAAAGAGAACTCCGTGGCTGCGCGCCGCGACAGGCCGAACAGCAGACCGCCGATGATGGTGGAGCCAGCGCGCGATGTTCCCGGGATCAACGCGAAGCACTGAGCGATGCCGACCTTGAGCGCGTCCTTCCAGGTCATCTCATCCACCGACTGCACCCTGATGCGGTGCCGGCGCCGCTCGGCCCACAAAATCACCAGTGCGCCCACTACGAACGCGATAGCGACCGGCACGGGTTTGAACAGCGTGGCCTTGATCGCTTTGCCGAACAGCAGCCCCAGGACAGCCAACGGTACAAAAGCTACCGCCAGGTTGAGAACGAAACGCCGTGCAGCCCGGTCGCTGAAAAGACCACCCACGACGCGCGCGAATTTCGCGCGATACTCCCAGCACACAGCCAGGATCGCGCCGCACTGGATGACGATCTCGAAGATCTTGCCCTTCTCGTCGTTGAAGTCCAACAGGTCGCCGACCAGGATGAGATGACCGGTGCTCGAGACCGGGAGGAACTCGGTGAGACCCTCGACGACGCCCAGGATAAGGGCCTTGCTCAGCAGGATCCAGTCCATGGAGCAGAATAAGCGAGCAGGTGGAATAAAAAGCGGCGAGCTTGCACTCGCCGCTCGACGAAGTCAATCGGGCAAATCGATTACACCTTGCTGTAGATCTCCGCCCCCTTGCGCACGAACTCGACTGCTTTCTCCCGCATTCCTTGTTTCAGCGCTTCGTCTTCGGAGACGCCTTGCGTAAGCGCGTACTCCCGCACGTCCTGGGTGATTTTCATCGAGCAAAAGTGCGGGCCGCACATGGAGCAGAAGTGCGCCAGCTTGGCGCCCTCCTGTGGGAGCGTCTCGTCATGGAACTGTTTGGCCTTGTCTGGATCCAGCCCGAGGTTGAACTGATCCTCCCAGCGGAACTCGAAGCGGGCCTTCGACAATGCGTTATCGCGGACCTGCGCGCCGGGATGGCCTTTGGCCAGATCGGCCGCGTGCGCCGCGATCTTGTAGGCGATGATCCCGTCCTTGACGTCGTCCTTGTTGGGCAATCCGAGGTGCTCCTTCGGCGTGACGTAGCACAGCATCGCCGTTCCGTACCAGCCGATCATCGCCGCCCCGATGGCCGAAGTGATGTGGTCGTAGCCGGGAGCGATGTCAGTGGTGAGCGGGCCTAGCGTATAGAAGGGCGCCTCCTGGCAGTACTTGAGCTGCAGCTCCATGTTCTCCTTGATCAGGTGCATCGGCACGTGCCCCGGCCCTTCGATCATGACCTGACAGTCGTGCTTCCATGCGATCTGGGTGAGCTCACCCAAGGTTTTGAGCTCTGCGATCTGGGCTTCGTCGTTTGCGTCGTAGATCGACCCCGGCCGCAGGCCATCGCCGAGCGAGAACGAAACGTCGTAGGCCTGCATGATCCGGCAGATGTCGTCGAAGTGCGTATACAGGAAACTTTCCCGATGATGTGCCAGGCACCATTTGGCCATGATCGAGCCGCCCCGGGACACAATGCCAGTCATGCGCTTGGCGGTGAGCGGAATGAACGGCAGACGCACGCCGGCGTGGATGGTGAAGTAGTCGACGCCTTGCTCGGCTTGCTCGATCAGTGTGTCGCGGAAGATCTCCCAGGTCAGTTCCTCGGCCTTGCCGTCCACTTTCTCCAGCGCCTGGTAGATCGGCACCGTCCCGATCGGCACCGGCGAGTTGCGGATGATCCACTCGCGCGTTTCGTGGATGTGCTTGCCTGTCGACAGGTCCATGACGGTGTCGCCGCCCCACCGGATCGCCCACGTCATCTTCTCGACTTCCTCCGCGATCCCCGACGTCAATGCAGAGTTGCCGATATTGGCGTTGATCTTCACCAGGAAGTTGCGACCGATGATCATCGGCTCGGATTCGGGGTGGTTGATGTTGGCCGGGATGATGGCGCGGCCGCGGGCTACCTCGTCGCGTACGAAGGTCGGCGTGATCGCGGTTGGAATAGCCGCGCCGAACGAGTCGCCCGGATGTTGCCGCGTGATCAGATCGGCCAAGAGGTCGCGACGCTGATTTTCACGGATGGCGACGAACTCCATTTCGGGTGTCACGATGCCGCGTCGCGCGTAGTGCATCTGTGAGACGTTGAGAGCACGCCGCGCGCGGCTTGGGCGGCGCGTGAGACGGAAGCGCATCTCGGCCAGGTGCGGGTCGCGCAGACGCTCGACGCCGTAGTGGGAGGTGGGGCCCGGGAGCTCCTCCGTGTCGCCGCGCTCTTCGATCCACTTGGCGCGCATAGCCGGCAACCCACTGCGAACATCGATCTCCGCCGCCGGATCGGTGTAGGGGCCGGAGGTGTCGTAGACGAATATTGACGCGTTCTTTTCCGCCCCGAACGAGGCCGGGGTATCCGACTGGGAGATCTCCCGCATGGGGACGCGGATGTCGGGGCGCGGACCTTCGACGTACACCTTGCGCGAGTTGGGCAGCGGCCGGACGGCGCCGTCATCGACGTGCGCAGTCGCCGCGAGAAACTTGGGATTGGCAACCATGATTCGCTCCTTTGCAGTGCAGCAAGCGGAGCGACAGCGCGAAGGCGTTTCGCCACGCTTCCCTACGGCGGCATTATCCGCATCAGGTCTTAAGGGTATCTCTCACCAGCATCAGTTCTCAGGTATCAGGGATCGGGGATCAGTTCAAAATCGATGCGCCGCCAAGTGGCGCGCCGATCTTGCTGACTCCCGATACCTGACCCCTGATGCAGGACCCCTAACGCAGACTCAACGCTACGCCAAAGTGCCGGACTCGGCAACAATGCCTGTTGTGCATGGAAGCAATAAGCCCTTGTCGAAACGATATGTTCGAGCCGGAGATGAAGATGACGCGCGGCTCCATCTGCGCTGTCGGCGTCACGTTTCGAAATGCACGTTCAGCCCGAATACGACGTCCCCGGCGCGGGTTCTTCGGCCAGCTGATGCGATGCCGGGGCACCCTGGACGGGACCCAGAACAGGAATGAATCTTAGCTTTGGCGGGCAACTCGGTGAATTTGCTACAATCCGGCATTCTTCTTGCCTTGACCTTCAGCCCCATGGACTTGGAACACGCCCGCTACAACATGGTTGAGAGCCAGATCCGAACGTGGGAGGTGCTGGATCAGACGGTCCTTGACACCCTGTCGGCGGTGAAGCGCGAAGACTACGTGCCGGACCAGTACCGTCCGCTCGCTTTCGTAGACATGGAAATCCCGCTCGGCCACGGCGAGGTGATGCTTGCACCGAAGCTCGAGGCGAGGATGCTGCAGGAGCTGACCTTGAAGGGAAGCGACCGGGTGCTCGAAGTTGGCACCGGAAGCGGGTACCTGACTGCGCTGCTTGCGGCTTTGTCGGGGCACGTGTACAGCGTGGAGCGGCACGGCGATCTCTCCGAGTCTGCCCGCGCGAAGCTGACCGCCCACAGCGTGCGCAATGTGACCCTGGAGATCGGCGATGCAGGCCATGGTTGGTCGCAGCATGCACCCTACGACGCTATCGTGTTGACCGGTTCGGTGCCGTTGCTGCCCAAGGCGTTCGAGACGGCGCTGAAGCCTCAGGGCCGCCTGCTGGCCGTGGTGGGGGCACCCCCGGTGATGACCGCTCGCCTGGTGACCAGCCTGGGCGAAGGAGTCTACAACGAAGTCGGATTGTTCGAGACCTGCATCGCGCCGCTGCGCAACGTGCCGCAGCTCGAGCGCTTCGTGTTCTGAGGTTGCGCGTCGTGACAACAAAAGAGATCGCAACGATCGAGGTGAAAAAGATGCACCTGAAAGCGCTTGCCTGGTTCGTGTTCGGATTAGCGTCCGGGCACGCGGTAGCCGAAGACCTGATGACGGTCTATCGCGAGGGCCTGCAGTCGGACCCGGTGTTCGCAGCCGCCAGATCGAGCTACGAGGCTTCGAAAGAGAAGCTGCCGCAGGGGCGGGCTTTGTTCTTACCCAATGTGAACGTCACCGCCAATGCAAGCTACAACGGGGCCCACTACCAGTACTTCAATGGGAAGAGCAGCCTGCCCCCTGGCACTCAGTCCTGGCCCGCCGCAGGCGCGGGGCTCAATATCACCCAGCCCCTGCTCCACCTCCAGAACAACGCGGTGTACGACCAGGCTGAGATCTTGGTCGCGCAGGCCGAAAGCCAGCTTGCTCAGGCGGGTCAGGATCTGATGATCCGCGTGGCGCAAGCATATTTTGACGTGCTGCTGGCGGAATACGAACTGGAGACAGTTAAGGCCCAGAAGGTGGCCACGGCGGAGCAGCTGGCGCAAGCGAAGCGCAACTTCCAGGTAGGTACCGCCACCATCACGGATACCTACGACGCCCAAGCACGGTACGACCTCGTGGTGGCCCAGGAGATCACCGCTACCAATGACATCGAGGTCCGGCGCAGCGCGCTGCAGCAGATCATCGGCCGGGCACCCGGACCGCTCGCGAAGCCGGAAGGCAAGGGGCAGATCACCCTGAGCGCGCCGGAGCCCAACAACATGGAAGCCTGGGTTCAAGCGGCCTACGGCAACAGCCTCCAAGTTGCGGTCGCTAAAGCCAACTTCGATATCGCCACCAAGGAGCTCGATCGCAACCGAGCAGCGAATTACCCGACGATAGACGCAGTCGGGTCGGTCAACTATACCGGTCAGAACAGCAGCCAACTGGCGGTAGGGCAGAACATCTGGCAGGGGATCGTCGGGCTGCAGCTCAACTATCCTCTTTACCAGGGCGGGGCAATCAGCTCGCGTATACGCGAGGCGATCGCGAACAAGAGCAAGGCCGAGCAGGACTACGAGAACGCGCGTCGGACCGTGGCGCAGACGGTGCGGCAGTCGTTCCTTGCGGTTAATACCGGCCTGGGCGAGATCGTCGCTCTGAGGCAAGCGGTGGCCTCGAACCAGCTGTCGGTGGACGCCACCAAGCTCGGGCAGGAGGTGGGGGTGCGTACACAGGTCGACGTGCTGAACGCCCAGCAGCTGCTCTACAGTGCGCAGCGCGATCTCTATCGCGCTTACTACGTGACTATCGTCGGCCAGCTCAAGCTCAAGCAGGCCGTCAGCAGGCTCACACCCGTCGACCTGGACAACGTCAATCGCCTGCTCAAGCCGGTGAACTGATCGACAAGAGGCGAAAGGCGGCAGCACACAAGCGCTATCCCGTCGATGACCGAGGATGCCGAGCAGCTTCCCGGGCTCACGCTCCGCCAGCAAAAGCAGACGCGACGCAAGGAGATCCTGAGCCAGCGCGCTGCGCTGGATCATTCTGAGCACTCTCGCCTCAGCCGTGCTATCACGCAGAGCGTGCTGACCCTTCCCGAGTTTCGGCGCGCACGTTGCGTGCTGGCTTATCTATCGTTTGGCAGTGAGTTCGATACCGGCGAGTTCGTGCGCGCGCTGCAATCTCGGGGTTGCGCGCTGGTGCTGCCGCGCATCGACCTGGCGCGCCGCAACCTGTCCCTGCATCGTGTGGTAGATCCCGAGCTGGACACCGTTCCCGGGGTGTGGGGTATACGAGAGCCGGATCCCGAGCGTTGTGCTTCCGCCGATCTGACGGAGATAAAGGCGGTCCTGGTTCCAGGCGTTGCTTTCCCGCCCGGCTGATGGCGGCTTGGTTACGGGGGAGGTTTTCC
>JACXTT010009790.1_pt1 | contig 13043 bp, 14 predicted proteins | sample 9270951 | NCBI WGS metagenome assembly JACXTT01 (sample SAMN15532306, study PRJNA645909) | rock metagenome | isolation source: weathered quartz diorite | place: Puerto Rico | collected 2017-06-21
GGCGACGTCCGACTGCTCAAACGGCTTGCGACACAGGCCCCTGTTGACGGTTTCCGTTGGGGGACCCGCGGTCTGCGAATGGGAACCAACGGCCGAATCGGGAGTTCGGCGACGGCGCCGTTCTTGCCAAGGCGTCAATGACGACAAGGACAGATGGCGGTCTTGCGCTCGAAGTCGGTGACTGCAAAGGTAACGGCCGACGAATACGAATTGTTCGCAACGCACGCTGGCGACCGAACCATCAGCGAATGGGCGCGCGACGTGCTGTTGCAAGCCACGACGCGGCGGCCGATCGAGGAAGCGTTGCTGGCGGAAGTCCTGGCGCTCCGCACGATCATTTTGAACCTGCACTTCGCGCTCGCGACAGGTCTGACTCCGAACGGAGATGCCATACAAGGGTTGATCGATCGGGCTGACCGGGAGAAAGTCCGAAAGGCTCAGGAACGACTTCAGGAGTCGCAGTAGTGGCTGAGAAGACTTGGTTCACCGTACGCGAGGCCGCCGAATATGCCACTGTCAGCGCGGACACCGTCTACACAGCCTGCGAAAAAGGCGAGCTGCGGCACGCCAAGGTCGGCGGACGCAAGGCGATTCGTCTTCGAGCCGAATGGATCGACGCCTGGCTCGAACAGCATGTTCGAGGCGGGGCCGAGCGACGCGTGGCTACCGCCATGTAGCACGTTGGTAGTCGACGATGAGAGGATAGCTGGCGTGGGTCTTTACAAGATCTGCGAGCATCGAGGTCGTCAACGTGACCGCTGTGGGCATGCCTGGTGGGGCAGTTTCCGCGGCGTGCGTGTCAGCCTTGCGAAGTGGACGAATCGCGAGATCGACAACAAGGCCAAGGCGACCGAGGCGCTCGATGAGCTCCGTCGAACAATCCGCGATGGCACCTTTGACGCGCGTGGCTTTGAGCCGTCGAAGGAAGTCACGACACTAACGTTCAGCGAGTTCGCCGACATCTACAAAGAGCGTCACGTGCAGGCCAAGCAGCTTGCCATCGGCGAGACGATCGACTACCGGCTCAAGCCATTGATTGATCGATTTGGCGATCGTGTGCTGGCTGAAATCAAGACGGCCGACATCGAGGACTTCATCGCGGATCTGAAAAAGCCGCGCGTGGTGAACCGGCAGCCGGACCGGACTTTGTCGACGGCTTCGATCAACCGTGTCATCGAACTAATGCGCCACATGATGAATTGGGCGGTCGGTCGTGAGTATCTCGACCGCACTCCGTTTCGGCGCGGCACAGAGACGCTGATTCGAAAGCAACACGAGGACAACCAGCGGCGTCGGCGTCTATCGGAAGACGAAGAGACAAGTCTCCTGGCGGTCGCACCGCCTTTCCTGCGCTCGATGATCATCACCGCGCTCGATACCGGTATGCGACAAGGCGAAATGCTGGCGCTGCGATTTGGCGACGTCGACTGGGAACGCCAGCTGATTTTTCTGCGAGGCGAGACGACGAAGAGTCGCAAGACACGGGTCGTGCCGATTTCCACGACGCGCCTGAGGGCCGTCCTGGATTGGCTCCGTCTCGACGCGGAGGGCGAGAAGAAGCCAGATGACGCGCTGGTCTACAGTGACGAGGCCGGCGAGCCAATCGGCCGGTTCAGGACGGCATGGGTGACGGCGGTGCTGAAGGCGCACGGCGTCAAGCCGGAATGGAAGTCGTACAACTGGACGGCGTTGACGCCAGCATGTCGGCAACACTTCCGGCGCATCAATCTGCGCTGGCATGACCTCCGTCACGAGTACGCCTCACGGCTGGTCGAGAAGGGCGTCCCGCTCGCCCAAGTGAGAGATCTCCTCGGCCACGCATCTATCACGACGACGGAGCGCTACGACAACCAGAAGCTCGAGAACCTGCAGACGGCAGTGCTCAGGCTCGAGAGCGGAAAGACCTTCGACCCGAGCGATACCAAGGGCGCAGCAAAGCGCGTCGATGACCGGGACAAAGTTTCAAGTTTCTTTCAAGATCAGGCGAAGGTCCCTCGCGTGGACAAGGTGCGCGAGCGTCCCGAAACCGAAGCTAATTTGCTCGACGAGAGCGACTTAGCAAAGTGGCTGGGAGGCAGGGATTCGAACCCCGATAACGTGGTCCAGAGCCACGTGTCCTACCGTTGAACGACCTCCCAGTGCGCTGCGCGCCTCTGCACGGAAAACGAAATTGTACAAAGAAGAAGCGGCCGGGCGCAACGCGCCCGGCCGCCTGAAAATGAAGTGCGCGAGGAATGACGAGCGACTAGCGAATCTGCTCGCCGGGATCGTCGTCGCGATGCAACATGTCGAACGATTCCAGGTTCTGCGCGCTCTCGCTGCTCATCTCCTGGTTGCCCGTCAGCTCCGTGCGCCGACGATGGCTGGCCATGCCGCCTTTACGTCCGGCTTCGCGTGCTTCCTCGCTGGTCCACTCGTGGGCCGTGCCCTTCTGATGGGCGGCCTTGCCACCCTTGCTGGCAATCTCGCGCTGCTTCGCGCGGTCCATCGAAGCGAATCCGCGGTCCTCTTTAGCCACACTGACCTCCTGCCAATTCGCACTTACAGTGCCCGCCTCAACTCGCCTCCCTTGGGTTCGCCCAGAACAGGTCGCCTCAACGTGCTGGCGCTTGCACGGGACGAAACCGCTTCGAGTGCGGGCCTCCGCGTTCGCTAAGGTGGGCTGCAACGGGAGTGCCACGGCTCAAGTGGTAAATTCGGTATCTCTCAGCAATAAAGGAACTTGTCTTCCCATTTTTCCCGAAGCCGCGGGAGGACATCGTCAGATGCGCGCGGAGCCGGCGGCGCTGCGTCACCAATCGGTGAAATTTCCTCAGGAAATTCTTAGGTCTGCGCCGCGAGAAACGCCGCAAGCTGTTCCAGCCGCGCGACGGTCCGCTCGCGCCCGAGCAGTACCAACACCTCGAACAGACCCGGACTTGCGGTGCGGCCTGTCACCGCGACGCGCGTCGCGTGGATAAGTGGTGCCGCTTTAATGTCCTGCTGTTCCGCCGTCTGTCGCACCGCCGTTTCCACATGTGGCTCATCGAAGGGCACAACATCGCGGAGCGCACGCACCAATGCCGTTACGTGCTCAGATAATCGTGGCACCTGCAGATGCGTGTTGACGGCCTGCGGTTCGTACTCGACCGTTTCGAGGAGAAACGGTCGCGCCTGGTCGACGAAATCGGTGAGCCGTTTCGCGCGGGGACGCAGCAACTCAATGAGCCGCAGCAGCCAACCATCAGCGCCGGCGCCCGCAGGCCACAGGCGTTCACGCACCAGCAGCGGCACCACGGCACTGGTCAATTGTTCGAGCGGCATCTGCGCGATGTACTGGCCGTTCATCCAATCCAGCTTCGCCACATCGAACACGGCGTTGCTGCCGGTGATCCCCTCGAGTGCGAAGCTGTCGGTCAGCTCCCGGCGCGACATCATTTCCCGGTCGTCACCCGGTGACCACCCGAGCAGCGCAAGGAAGTTGACGAGCGCGTCGGACAGATAGCCCTGACGCTCGTACTCCATGACGGAGGTGGCACCGTGCCGTTTGCTCAGGCGCTTTTTGTCCGCACCGAGGATTAACGGAACGTGCGCGAACACCGGCAGCGGCGCGCCGAGTGCGTTGAAGAGGAGCACGTGTTTGGGAGTATTCGAGATGTGGTCATCGCCGCGCACGACGTGCGTGATGCGCATGTCGATGTCGTCGACGACCACGGAGAGGTGATAGATCGGATGCCCGTCCGATCGCACGATGACGAAATCCTCGATGTGGTCGCCGTCGAATTCAATACGTCCGTGCACGACATCGTCGAAGGCGGTTTTTCCAAGAGGGACTTTGAACCGGGTGGCACGCGGCGTTTTCGCGGCTTCGAGCTCCGCGACCTGCTCTGTCGAAAAATTCAGGCAATGACGGTCGTACTGCCACGCCTCGCCGCGCGCTTCGGCCCGCTCACGCTGCTGTCGCAAGCGCTCGGCGGAGCAATAGCAGTAATACGCGCGGCCCTCTGCGACGAGCGACGCGGCTGCTGCTCGGTGCCGGTCGTAGCGCTGTGACTGAAGGTACGGCGCGTGCGGCCCGTCGATTCCCGGGCCTTCATCCCAGTCGAGGCCAAGCCATTTCATTCCGTCGAGAATGCCGGTGACCATCTCGGCCGAGGATCGTTCAGCGTCGGTATCCTCGATGCGAAGAATGAAGGCGCCGCCGTGACGCCGGGCGAATAGCCAGTTGAACAGGGCGGTGCGAGCACCGCCCACGTGGAGATAACCGGTCGGAGAAGGAGCGAAACGTACCCGGGGCGCCGTCACTCCTTAAGGGTACTAGCGAGTTGCCGTCGCAGGCTCCAGCGTCGGCGCCGGCGTGGCCAGCGGGGGGCGCGCGAACGACAAAGACACAAACGCGATGAGCGCCAGTCCCGCCGCCCCATAGAAGGCGTACGAGTACGAGCCCGTCGCCTGATACACGCGCGCGGCGATAAACGGTCCGACGATCCCGGCGACGCCCCACGCGGTGAAGAGCGCGCCGTAGTTCATGCCGAGGAACCGCGTGCCGTAGAAGTCCGCAGTCGTCGAGGCGAAGACGGATAGCTGTGTGCCGTAACACCAGTACCCGGCGGCGACGAGGGCGTACAGCGCAAGGATTTGACTGATGCCCATCCCGAGTGCCGACATCACGAGCAGCGAGCCGACCACCATCACTTTCAGCGTCGTCAACCGGCCAAGGGAGTCGGAGAGCGCTCCCGAAAGGATGCGCCCACCAGCGTTGCCGAACGCGGCAATCGTGATCGCAAAGGCCGCAGCTTCAGGTGTCAGGCCGACGGAGCGCATGAACGGAACCAGCTGGCTGATCATCATCTGCCCGGCCGTCGTGCCGAGGCAGTACGCGATCCACAACGCAGCAAAGGTCGGCGTCGTCATCATGTCGCGCGTACGCATGTCCACGCCTGCGCGGGCACGCGCCGCCACCGCGGGAGCGCCAGCGGGCGCCTTATAGCCCGCCGGCGGATTCCTCAGCAGCGCCGTTCCGACGAGACCCATCGCGAAAAACGTTGCGCCGAGAATCTGGAACGTTTCGCGCCAGCCGTACGCGGCGATGAGCTTGGTCGCGAGCGGCCCAATGATCGCGGAGCCGGCGCCATAGCCGCCAACCATCAGTCCCACAGCAAGGCCGCGCTTGTCGGTAAACCACTTCGAGGCGACTGGCGTCGGGGCCGAATAGCCGAACCCGTTGCCGACACCGACGATCACACCAAAGGCGATGTAGAGAAATGTAAGAGACGTCGTCACGCTCGAGAGCGCGAACCCGCCGCCGACAAGGAGCGCACCAAGAAACGCGCAGATGCGGGGGCCTTTCGCGTCCTGCAGTTTCCCCGCGACGATGAACGTCGCGGCAAAGCAGACGATGGCGATCGTGTACACCCACGACGTCTCGGCGCGATTCCAGCCGAACTCCTTTTCGAGCGGAAGGACGAAGACGCTCCACGCGTACAGCGACCCGAGCGCGAGGTTCAGCGAGATGCCGCCGATGATCGGTAGCCACCGGTTCATGGTCTCCTCCAGCGCGCGTAATAGTAGCCCTGCCGATTGGGCTTGAAAAATTTTGCGGGCCATATACTATCTCGCCACCAGTCGGAAACCACGGACTGGGTAGGAGCATCACCCCACAACCATCGTCGCCGTTGCGTTCATCGATGGGTCGACGCCGAATTCAAGGAGGCGCGAGTCATGGAGAGCAATTCCCGCGGGCGGCATCTTCTTCGGATCTTCCTCACAGCGACCGTCCTATGCCTGGCGCCGTTTGCCGCATCGGCGCAGGAGGCCAGCATCATCGGGCAGGTCACGGATGCGACCGGCGCCGTGCTGCCCGGCGTCACCGTCACCGCAACCAGCCCGGCGCTGCAGGTGAAGCAGGTGGTCGATGTCACCAACGAGAGCGGCGAGTATCGGCTGACGCCGCTTCCGCTCGGCACCTATTCCGTCGAGTACACGCTCCAGGGGTTCCAGACGCTGCGCCGCACTGACCTCCGCCTGACCGCAGGATTTACGGCGAAGGTGGACGTAGTCATGAGAATCAGCGAACTGAGCGAGACGATCACTGTGTCGGGCGAGGCGCCCGTCGTCGATGTGACCTCCACTACGGCGACGACGCAGCTGACCAGGGAAACGCTCGAGGTGATTCCGACGGGACGCAACAGCATCGTCGCGTTGATGATTCAGGCACCGGGTGCGCGTCCGCAGCTCGATTGGAGCTTCGTGACCGGCAACCCGCAGTTCAAAGTGTTCGGCGAGCTTGGCGAACAGTGGGTTGCTCTCGAAGGGGTCGTGACGAGCGGACCGAAGACCGGTACGCAGGGCGGCAACCATTACGACTACTCGGCGATCGAGGAATCGACGGTTTCCACCGTTGGCAACACCGCCGATGCGCCGACCAAGGGCCTTCAGATCAACGTCATCCTGAAGTCAGGCGGCGACCAGTTCCATGGCAACGGATCGTTCTTCGGGACGAACCATCGGCTCGAGTTCGACAATGTGAACGACGAACTTCGCTCGAGGGGCGTCACCGGTGGCAATCCGACGAACTCACGATGGGACGCGGCCGGCGAGCTTGGCGGCCGGATTATCCGAAACAAGCTGTGGTTCTACTACTCGACGCGGCGACGCGGCGAGCACGTGCAGACGTTCAACGCCTTTCACGACGACGGCACAACACCCTCGGTCACCGACATGTTCCAGTATTTCCACACCGCGAAACTGTCGTACCAGATGAATCCGGCGAACAAGTTCGTCGGCTTCGTGCAGTACGTGCGACAGGGCGGTGAGAGCACCAACGATCAATTCTCGTCGTTCGATTCCCGCCAGTACAGCCCGACGCAGGCGACGACGAGCAAGATCGAGTGGCAGGGGATCCGCGGCGATAAATACTTCTCGGTCCAGTCTGGCGCGTGGATCTGGAATGTCACGCGGCAATGCTATTCGGACAAGGTCAACACATTCGACCTGCTGACGAACCGCCTCACCGGGTGCAACAACAACTACGGCATCGATTCGTTCGAAGGCCGGAATCACACGATCGGCAGGATGACGTGGTACAAGCCGAACTTCTTCGGCGGCAACCACGACTTCAAGACAGGCTTTGACTACGCGGCGGCGCACGCGGATCGGAAAATCAGCTCGCGCGACGGCACGAAGAACCAGAACACCGGCTTCCCGCATGGGCCGACCGTCGGCAACTATCGCCTCATCTTCCGAACGCCTCCCGGCTCACCGGCACCGGTGCCGTTTGCAATGGACGCGTACAGCAACTGTTACAAGGACGGGTCGCCGGACTGCGTGCCGAAGGACCTGACACACACCTTCTGGGCATTCGGACAAGACAGCTGGACGGTGAAGCGGCGACTCACGCTCAATCTCGGCGCTCGCTTCGCACACGCGGTCGGTTTCATCCCCGAGCAGTGCCGCTCGGCGTCGGAGGCGCCGCTGGAGACTGTGTATCCCGCGAAGTGTTGGGACCGGATCGACTTCCGCACCTGGAACTCGATTGTGCCGCGACTGCACGCCGCCTATGACATCTCGGGCAACGGACGCACCGTCGTCAAGGGTGGCTGGGGAAGGTTCGCACATAACTGGCACTCCGACGAGCTGCAGATGGCGAACGAGAACGTTCATCTCGTGACGCGGTTCCTGTGGCACGACCTGAATAACAACCTTCTCTACGACCCCGGCGAGATCAACTTCAACCTTGGGCCGCCGGACTTCCAGTCGACGAGCCTGTTCACCGGGAGCGAAGACGGACTCGCGGGCGCAGTGCCGAATCCGACCATCAAGGAGCCGATGAGCAACGAGTTCTCGAGCTCGATCGAACATCAGCTCATTCCCGGCTTTGCGATCCGGGCGACGGGCATCTATTCGCGGCAGCAGGTCTTCCGCGTCCAGAACAACCTGCGGCCGTACAGCTCGTACAACATTCCGATCACCCGGCCGGACCCTGGACCCGACGGCGTGCTGGCGACCGCCGACGATACCGGCAAGTCGATCACGTTCTACGAGTACCCGACGTCGCTTGCCGGACGACAGTTTCAGCAGCCGATGATCGTCAACGGCACGCGAGACGACGACCAGATCTACAAGACGTTCGAGCTCGCCGCGAGCAAGCGGCTCGATCGCCGGTGGATGGCGATGGCGTCGTACTCCACCACGTGGATCAATGTGCCGCACTGGCAGAACACGGCGAGCGTCGGCAACGATTTCACCATGCCCGGCCTCCAGGTGTTTTTGAATACGCTCGACCCGAACGCGGAGATCAACGCCGCCTACAAGATCCGCGAAACGACCGCGAGGCTCGAGGGTGCGTGGATCTTCCCGTGGTCGGTGCAGCTGTCGGGCAATTTCGAGCACCGCAGCGGCGCGCCCTGGGCGCGCACGGTGAACTTCGCCGCACCCGCGGGTCAGCCGATTGCGAACCTCGTGCTGCGCGTCGAGCCGATTGGTGCGCAGCGCCTGCCGGACATCAATCTGCTGCACATGCGTGTCGAGAAGCAGGTGAAGCTGTCAGGCAGCCGGAAGCTGGCGCTGCGTGTCAACGTCTTCAACGCCACCAACATCAACACCGAGCAGTCGATCACGCAGTTGTCGGGTGTGAACTTCGGACGGCCCGGAAACATTCTGTCGCCGCGCATCGTGGAGCTCGGCGCGGAGTATTCGTTTTGATACCGCGTTCACGGCCACGTGCCACGGAGGCATGGTTTTCCGTGACTCCGTGGTTCGTTGCCGTTTTTCTGCTTGGGACGTCATCTGGCTTCGCGGCAGACACCCCGCGCTTTGAACTGGGCGCGGGATACACGTTCATGCGCGACACGGTTCGCTCCGAGAGCTTTCCCGCGGGCTGGGCGCTTTCGGCAAGCGGAAACGTTAAGAGCTGGATCGGCGTTGTCACCGAAGTCGGTGGCAGCCACAGGTCGTGTGACAGCTGTCAGCGCGGACCGTTTGCGACGGAACGGTTTCGTGGGACCAACCTGAACGTCAGCGTTCTGACCTTCATGGCGGGACCGAGAGTCGCGTCGCACGCCAACGCACTCGTCACGCCATTTGCACAGGTGCTGCTGGGCGGATCGCACATCAAAGGTGGCCTCGAGTGGGATGGCGCGTTGAACACCGGATTCACGTATCAGCCGGGCGCGGGCGTCGACGTACGCGTCGCCCGGAATGCGGCGGTTCGAGTGCAGGGCGACTACCGCATCATTCGCACGTCGGGGCGCAACAACAAGGAGTCGCGCTTCCTCGCAGGTGTCGTCCTGTCGCGCGGAACGTTGTAACGCGTGAGAGCGACCGACCTAAATGGAACGGCGCCTCTCGCCGTATCCTTAAGGACCGCGGTGAGGTGGCCGAGAGGCTGAAGGCGGCGGTTTGCTAAGGCTGCCAGGAGTCACAGAACGGGCCTGAGATTCAGAGTTTCAGGCCCGTTTTCTATTGGTTCGTTGGTTGGTGTTGGCTGCCGTTTGACGGATCTCGGACCGAGTTTGGGCACACCGGCGGGCACACTGGAGCCGACGCCAATGTGCGCCTCGTGGGCGCACGTCGAAGGCCGGAGTCTCGCCGCTGACCGCCAGCGCCTTGCCCGCTGCAGTGCGTCGCACTACAATTGCAGTGCACGCACTGGAGGATCCCTTCATGGACGATCAGATCACCGTCCGTCTGCCCGCACCGCTGGGTCGCACGCTCAGGCGAACATCTCGCCGCCTGGGTCGCCGGCCTTCGCACGTCGTTCGCATGGCACTCGAGGCGTTTCTTCAGGGAACACCGTCAACCGACGGGAAACGAGCCGAACGGGTGGAGCACCTCATCGGCTCGTTGTCGTCGGGAATCCCCGACCTGGCGGAGCGACATCGCGAGCACGTTCTCGCGTCGCTGAAGCATGCGCGGTGAGCTGCTGCTCGATACCGGCGCACTGGTCTCGCTTCTCGATCGCAGCCAGACGCACCACCTGAAGTGCCGCCGTGCCTTCGCCGATTGGACCGGCCCTGTGGTGTCGACTGAGGCGGTGTTGACGGAAGCCACTCACCTGCTGGCCGGGGTTCAAGGCGGACGCGCCGCCTGCGTCGATTTCTTCCTCTCCGGAGGCGCGCTTCTCGTGCCTTCGAGCACAACGTCGTTGCAGCATGTCCGGAGGTTGCTCGACAAGTATGCCGATCTGCCAATGGACTTTGCGGATGCCACGCTGGTCGCGCTGGCCGAGGAGCTCGATTGCACCTCCGTGTTCACGACGGATCGTGTGGATTTTTCAGTGTACAAAATCAAAGGGCGGAAGCCCTTTCGCATCCTGCCAAGCGACTGAGCGCCCGTTCGCTCACTTGGTCGGCGGCAGACGGAGCAGCCAGATGTTTGCTGCAGGCGCGGAGTACTCGTAGACGAAGCTCCCGCCGGCGACCGCGTTCCCGAAGCCGGTGCTAATCCCGAGACCCTGCGTCTGATGAAAGTGGCGGACGGGAAAAGGCGCGCCGTCAAGCCTGCCGGTTGTGCGATTCACACGCTGGCCCCATGCGCACCGAAAACCGTCGGTATCCAGAAACAGATAGAGGACCGAGGAATCCGCTGACCAACCCATCGGGCGACCAGTGGTCGTCGTTTCGCGGATTTCCTGCCACGTCTCCGCTCCAGCGACTCCATGCTCGGGCATCGGCGCCACGAAAACCTTCTGTACGTCGCCGCGGGTCACCCTGAACGCCATCACCCGATCATCCGGGGAGAGTGTGCCCAGAGTCTAAGAGTCGGTCACGGCGAGATCGGGCGATTCTTCGGTCGAATTCGACGACAGCGACAGTTTGAAAAACCGCTGCCTTCGCGAAAGAAAAAGTTCGATCACGCAAGTCCTGATTTCACGTACACTTAAAAGCCGCGGTGAGGTGGCCGAGAGGCTGAAGGCGGCGGTTTGCTAAGGCTGCCACGAATCACAGAACGGGCCTGAAATCGTCGATTTCAGGCCCGTTTTTTATTGGTTTCGTGGTTGGCGTTGGCTGGCGCATGACCGGCTTCGGACCTCGTTTGGGCACACTCTCGGGCACACTCCAGCCGACGCCAATGTGTGCCTTCAGGGCACACATCATGCTACCCTGTGGACGGTGAAGTACTTCGACTGGGACGATGCGAAGAACACGAAGCTCAGAACGGAGCGTGGAATCGGGTTCGAGGACGTGGTCTTCCACATCGAGCGCGGCGACCTCCTCGACATCCTGGAACATCCGAACCCCGACCGTTACGCCGGCCAGCGCATTTTCGTCGTCAGGCGAGAGAGCTACGTGTTTCTCGTGCCGTTCGTCGAAGACGAGCACACGGTCTTCCTGAAGACGATCATCCCGAGCCGGAAGGCCACGAGGCAATACCTCGGTGAGGAGTCCGACGATGAAGATGGACGCTGACGAAAAGGAACTGCTCGAGTCCGTCGAGCGCGGCGAATGGAAGTCTGCCAAGGGTGGCAAGCGCGAGCGCACCCGGTACTCCCATTACGCGAAGGCTACGTTCCGCAAGGACCGGCGGCTGAACATTCGGCTATCGAGCAAGGACCTGGAGGCGATTCAGAAGCGGGCGCTCGCGGAGGGGTTGCCGTATCAGACGTTGATCGCGAGCCTGCTGCACAAGTACGCGACCGGGCGGCTCAAAGAAATCTGAGGAGCGGCTTTCGCGGTTTGCTAAACGCCGATCAGCAGTTCGGCCATCTTCGTTTTTCCTCGTAATCCTTTCAATCTCCAGAACATCGTCGATCGGGCGACTTGGCTGCCGTTGGCTCTGTTGTGGCTCTTTTGCCACCTCTCAGGGACAATCGTGGGGACAGTCCGTCAGTCGATATCTGAGCCCTGTACGGGTTACTACGAGGCCGACGACCTGCCGATGATGCGCGCCGAGTACGATGACGCGTTTGCCGATATTGCTGAGAGGCTCATTGTGCGGTTCGGTGGGCATGTCATCGGGCGCACGGTTGACGTCCCCCGGTAATCGGCCGCGCGCGGAGCAGGCCCGGGTCTTCTTAGTGCAACGACGGATCACGCGGTGAGTCGAGTGACTTCGCGAGCCGACGTGCGAAGTCCACGGCCGAAGCCTGCGGCCGACTGGTGCGATGGACCTGAAGCGCCCAACGCGCCTGCTCGGCGCGGCGAACGAGTCCACGGGTCTCCTGATATGACGATGGTTGCTGGGCGAAGTCGAGCGCATCGGGACGGACGCGGCCGAGGCGACGGGCCGCAGGCACTCGCCGATGGCAGGCGCAGGCCGCGTTGTCCGAGGCGAGGCCACAATACGACCGAGTGAACGCTTCGATCGCCGTGCGGGCGTGCTGCAGGCGCTTGCGAAACAGCTGCGCAGATATCCCTAGGGCTTCGGCGGACTCCGGACCTGAGAGTTCCAAGATCTCGCCGAGCACGTACGCGAGACGATGTGGCCGATCCAGACACTGGAGCATGCCGAGCGTGCAGCCAATCTTCACTTCCTCGACGAGAAGCGATCGCTCGGAATCAGTTGGCCCATTCGACGACAGGCCCTCGACCAGCTCGTCGGCGAACCGCTCGAAGGTCAAGTGCATGCGCTCGACGGGGCTCTTCTTCACGTCGAGGATGCAGTTGACGGCGACCCTGTAGACCCACGTCTTGAGCGTGCTGCGAAAATCGAATTGCGCCAGCCGTGTGACCACGCGAACGAGGATCTCCTGCGTCGCGTCCTCCGCGTCTTCTCGGTTCCACAGCATGCGCAGGGCAAGGCCGTAGACATCACCCTGCAGATCTCTCACGAGACGATCGAGAGCATCCCGGTCGCCATCGATCGCTCGCCTGGCGACGTCTTCAAGCGCCATCGCCTGCATCATCACCGTTCCATCAATGACTTCAGCGTCGCGAGCTCAGATTGTAGAAGGGCGCGCTGCGCCTCGAGCGCGCCCTCGACCTGTTCGAGCGCTACCGGCGGCGCATGCAGGACGAAACTGTAGATACAGGTTCCACGGGTGGTCTCGGTCACCCGTGACTGGGCAACCCCGACGCTACCGTCCGGGAAGGCGAGCCGCCAGTCTACGGTGCCGGTCTCGGCAT
>JACXTT010009791.1_pt1 | contig 13043 bp, 12 predicted proteins | sample 9270951 | NCBI WGS metagenome assembly JACXTT01 (sample SAMN15532306, study PRJNA645909) | rock metagenome | isolation source: weathered quartz diorite | place: Puerto Rico | collected 2017-06-21
CGCCCCGTACCCGGACCAGGCCTCGGCGCCGCGCCACGAGGCGGGCCTGGCTCTGCACCGGGGGCGTCGCCTCCAGGCCGGGCGCAGCCAGCGCCGCGGCCAGCCGTCGCGCGGCCTCGTCCTCGTGGAGGTCGCCGGCTTCGAGCTCCACCACATGGATTTCGCCGAACTGCCGCGCGCGCTCGAGGTGTTGCTCTCCCAGGACGGTGCCCTTGCGAAGGTCCGGGCCGAGGTCATGGACGAGTACGCGTCCTTTAATGTCGCCGGCCGACAGCGACTTGCCGTCGAGGCGAAGCGCGTGCATCAATTGAGAGGATAGAGGTGGCATGAGCCTGCCCTCGGTGCGCCTGTACAACACCCTCACCCGGAAGAAGGAGGAGCTGCGCTCGCTGGTCGATGGCGCCGTCCGCATCTACTCCTGCGGCCCGACCGTCTACCGCTACGTGCACGTGGGCAACCTGCGCACCTTCATGCTGCCGGACCTGCTGCGGAGGAGCCTGGAGTACCTCGGCTACGAGACCGAGCAGGTGATGAACATCACCGACGTGGGCCACCTGACGGACGACACGTTCGACCGGGGAGAGGACAAGATGCTGGTCTCGGCGCGACTGGAGAAGAAGTCGACCGAGGAGATCGCTTCCTTTTACACCGAGGCCTTCATGGCCGACGCGAGCAAGCTCAACATCCGTCCCGCCGGCACGTTTCCGCGCGCCACTCAGTACATCCCGCGCATGATCGAGCTGATCGAGGCGCTGCTCGAGAAGGGACACGCCTACGTGGTCGACGGGACCGTGTACTACGACGTCGCCAGCTTTCCGCGCTATGGCAGGCTCTCGCGCAACACGACCGACAAACTGCTTTCCGGCGTCCGCGCCGAAGCCGACCCGCACAAACGCCATCCCGGCGACTTCACCCTCTGGAAGGCCGCGGGCGAGCATCGCATGCAGGTGTGGTCCAGCCCTTGGGGACCTGGCTATCCCGGCTGGCACATCGAGTGCTCGGCGATGTCGATGTCGCTCCTCGGCGAGCGTTTCGACATCCACACCGGTGGGGCCGACAACGTGTTTCCGCACCACGAGGCCGAGATCGCGCAGTCGGAGGCCGTGACCGGGCACCAGGTCGTCAGGCTGTGGATGCACGGCGGGCTGCTCATGCTGTCCGGCGCGCGGATGGCGAAGTCCGCGGGCAACTTCTATCGCATCACCGAGCTCGAGGACCAGGGCTTCGACCCACTCGCCTTTCGCTACCTCACGCTGCAGGCGAAGTACCGCGCCCCGCTCAACTTCAGCACGCAAGGGCTGGCGGGTGCGCACAGGGTGCTGCGCCAGCTTAGAGAGCGCGTGGCCGGCTGGTCGCGCCACGACGAACGGCCTGTCGTTCGGGGCGGGGAGGAATGGGATACGCGCTTCCGAGACGCGATTGCCGACGACCTCGACTTTCCGGGCGTGATGGCCCTCATCGCCGAGCTCATCCGTGCGAACGTCGCGCCGTCGGCCAAAGCGGCGGTGCTTCTCGATTGGGACACCGTTCTCGGCCTTGATCTCAACCGCGGCAACATCGCTCGCGCTCTCCCTCCGGGGGCGGCCGAGCTGCTCGCTGAGCGAGAGAAAGCGCGCGCCGCAAAAGATTTCGCCAGGTCGGATGAGCTGCGCGAGGCGCTCAGGGCGCTTGGCGTTCAAGTGCTGGACAGATCGCTTGAAAAGTAAGGAGCCGGGCCTTGCGGCCCGGCCCCACGAGAGGAAGGGGTCCGACTAACTAAGCCACGTCAGGCTTAAAACACGAACTCGATCAGTCCTGACGTCTCGTGAGAGCCGCCGGGGCTGTTGCCGTGGCCTGGGCTCTTGCCCTTCTCGTTGCCGTGGCCGCTGCCGTTACCGGTCGCGTGGCCGCTGCCCTTCGAGTTGGCATCTCCGTGGCCGCGTGAATCGCTGGCTCGATGGGAAGCGCTCACAGCCTTTCCATGCTGATTGGCAAAGTCGCTGACGCACTCACCAATGCCATGTACACCCAGGCGCGCGGCGCTGGCCTTGCAGGCTTCGACCTGCTGCGTCACCTGTTGACCCCAAACCAGTGGGTTTGGGCTGCCGGTAAGCGCGACTTCGGTCGCCGCGCCAGCCACCGTCGCGGCCGCGGCGGCGACCGCGATCCCCGTGAGGATCTTGACGCCGATGGCGGCGCCGGCGCCGCCCAAAAGCCGCTTCTTCATGGTCCCTCCTGACCGAGTTGTTCTTCGAGCCGGGATTGAGTCTGCTGACATCCGGTCGATGACTCGATGCAGCTCGCTCTCCAGCTCTCGCTCGAAGTCGTCCATGGGCAAGTACAACGCCTAGCCGGGCCTCATCAACCAAAATTGGTCGTGGTCCTCGATCCACATTCGAAGCGGCGCACAAGCGCCAGGAAAACGGGGGAGCCGAGCCTCGCGGCCCGGCCCAAGGAAGCACGACGTGGAACGTCAGCGCCGGCGGGCCAGGTAGACACCAGTAAGGCAGAGCGCTCCGCCTGCCAGGCCAAGCCAGGGCGGTTTCTCGCCCAGCAGTGCCCATCCGAGCACGACGGCCACGACCGGGGCCAGGTAGGTGAGCGATGCCATACGTCCGGCACTCGTCCGCCGCAGCGCGAAGGCCCACGTGGCAAAACCGAGCGCCGTCGGAAATGCCCCAAGGTACGTGACCCAGCCGATTGCGGCGAGATTCGCGTGCGTCACATCAGCCGCGAGCGCGCCCGAGAACGGCAGGCACGCGATCGTGGCTGCGGTCACGCCGAGCCAGGTGATCTGGAATGACGAGACCCGCGACGAGACGGATTTCTGGACGATGACTGCGACTGAGTACGACAGCACCGCAGCGCCGAGAAGCAGTACCCCCAGCGCGGCGCGGGTCCCGGACTGGGACGTGGCGAAGCCAATCATGAGGCTGCCTGCGAAGGCGACCGCCAGGCCTCCGAAGAGGCCACGGGGAAAACCTTCGTGCAGGAAGGTCCCGGCCAGGACAGCGATCAGGAGGGGTCCCGTGTTGATCAGCAATGCAGCTGTGCCCGCATCGACGATTCGCTCGGCAGCGTTGAGGCAGATGCTGTAGACCGCCAGCCACAGCACGCCGTACGCCGCGATGGACCTCAGGTCGCGGAGCTTCGGCAACGGCTCGCGGCGCACCAATGCAACGGCCCCCAGAAGCAGGCTGCTGACGATCAGCCGGCCCAGGGCGAGCGACCCAGGAGAGAACGCCACGCCGGCCGCCCGAATCCCCACGAACGCGGAGCCCCACAGCGTCACCGTCAGCAGGCCGGCGACCAGGGCGAGGGTGTCGATTCGGCTGGCCGATGTGACCGCGGATGGGGCTGCGCCCGCGCTCATGCTCGGCTTCATGAACCCGATGTCGCCCGGTTTGGTTGCAACAAAGGAGCCGAGCCTTGCGGCCCGGCCCCACGAGAGGAAGGGGTCTTACCGAGTCGCCGGCTAGGGCGACGAGTTCTTGGCAGGCGGGCTGTGGTCCTTGACTTTGTCCTTGTCGTGAGCGCTGGCGCTCCCGTTGCCATTGCCGTTTGAGCTTCCCTTGCCGTTCGGGTTGCCGCTGCCATCACCGTTGCCGTGGCCGTGGTGGCGAGCGGCGCTGGACACGGTCACCCCGTGCTGGCTCGCAAACGGGCTGACGCAGTCGCCGATGCCCTGCTGGCCGCTGTTGGCGATCTGCTGCTTGCACTTCACGACCTGGTCCGACACCTGCTGGCCCCAGACCGCCGGGTTCAAGCTGCCAGTGGTCACGGCGCCCGCAACGGTGACCGCGGCGGCCGCCACCGCGACGCCGGTCAGCACCTTGATTGTCAGCGCCGTGCCGGCACCCCCGATTGCGGCTCTCCATGCGAAGCGGGCCTGCCCAGACCGCCGAGGTGGAATCGGCCGGGCTGATACCGCGTCCAGGACCCGGTGCAGCTCCTGCTCCAGCTCCGCCTCGAGATCACTCATCTGCAAAAGCCATAACGCCGACCGGCGGGCGGCCAACCATTCTCGCCCTCGCTACCTGCCCAGCACGGCCTGGAGGTGCTTGCGGGCCGCCGCCAGCCGAGAGGCGACCGTTTGTTCAGGTATGCGCAGCGCGGCGGCGATCTCGCGGTTGCTGTACCCGTGGTAGTGCCGCAGGACGAGCGCAGCGGCCTGTTTCGCGGGCAGCTTCTGCATCGCCTCCACCAGCACCGAGCGCTCCGCCATCACGGCCGGGTCGGGTCCGGGTGCGGGCCGGCCCAGCCTCTTGATGACCTCCCCCACCTGGCGCAGCCGCTGGTAGCGCCGATCTGAGATCGCCACGTTGATCGCGATCCGGTGCAGCCAGGCCTCCACGGGGGCCTCGGGCCGCCACCTGGCCCAGCCGCGGTAGGCACGCTCGTACGTCTCCTGGGCACAGTCTTCTGCCGTCGCCACGTCGCGAACGATCGTGACCAGCGTGCCGAGGATGCGGCGGTAGGTGTTGCGGTAGAGGCGCTCGAAGTCGGCGTCCGAGCCCGGCTCGTAATGCTCGGTGGCCGGCTGCTCAGCAGCTCCTGGCGTCCCGCCCATCTCGCTTGACTCCAAACGAATGTTCGTCTAACCTCCCGAACGTATGTCCGATTCTGCGGAGGAGCGCCCTGCGCACGCTGCGGGGCCCCCCCGGTTCGATCCGGCGGAGTTCCCAGGTGACATAACGCTGGACCACGTAATACCGGCAGCGGCCGCCGATTTCGTGCCGCTTCCGGACGATCTTCGGCATGAGCTGGTCGCCGCGCTCGCCGGGCGAGGCATCGAGCGGCTGTACTCGCACCAGGCCGAGGCTTACGCGGCGGTCCGCCGCGGCCGGCACCTGGTGGTGGTCACCCCCACCGCAAGCGGAAAAACCCTCTGCTACAACCTCCCCGTCCTTCAGCGACTGCTGGAGAACCCCGAAAAACGAGCGCTCTATGTATATCCGACCAAGGCCCTGGCGCAGGACCAGCTCGCTGAGCTCGGGGCGCTGAAATCCAGCCTGCCGATCGAGGTGCGCGTCGATACTTACGACGGCGACACCCCTCCTGGCAGGCGCACCGCGATTCGGGAAGGCGGCCATGTCGTGATGACGAACCCCGACATGCTCCACACAGGACTGCTGCCCCATCACACGCGGTGGCGCCGCCTCTTTTCGAGCCTCGAGTTCGTCGTCATCGACGAGCTGCACACCTACCGCGGTCTTTTCGGGAGCCAGGTGGCGAACGTCATTCGGCGGCTGAAACGGATCTGCAGCTTCTACGGCTCGAAGCCCACTTTCATCTGCGCCTCGGCCACCATCCGCAATCCGCTCGAGCTGGCGCAGCGCCTGCTCGAAGAAGACAACATCGCGCTCGTCGACCGGAGTGGTGCGCCGCGCGGTGAGAGGCGGCTCGTCTTCTACAACCCCCCGCTTGTCAACCGCGACCTAGGCGTCCGGCGCAGCTCGATGCTCGAGGCACGCCGCATTGCGGCGCCGTGGATCCGCGGCGGCGTCCAGACCATCGTCTTTTGCCGCAGCCGCTTGCAGGTCGAGGTGATGCTCAGCTACCTGAGGCAGGACCTCGATCCTCGCCTCGACTCCTCCCGACGTGTGCGCGGCTATCGCGCCGGCTACCTGCCGCTGCATCGTCGAGAGATCGAAGCAGGGCTGCGCAACGGGGAGATCACCGCTGTCGTGAGCACCAACGCGCTCGAGCTCGGGATCGACATCGGGACCCTGCAGTGCGCCGTGCTGGTCGGCTACCCGGGCACGATAGCTTCCACCTGGCAGCAGCTGGGCCGGGCCGGACGCAGGTCCGGGTCGGTCGGTGTCTTTGTCGCGTCGAGCTCACCGCTCGACCAGTTCATCGTCCGCCACCCCGAATATTTCCTCGGCACAGACCCCGAAGAGGGCCTCATAGATCCGGATAATCTGCTGCTCCTCGCCGCGCATCTCCAGGCGGGGCTGTTCGAGCTTCCGTTCCTGGATGACGAGCGGCTCGGCGCGGCCGACGTCCAGGAGCTGCTGCACCTCTTCGAGGAGGACGGCTCGGCGACGCGTTCCGCCGGGCGGTGGTTCTGGAGCCGGCAGGCTTTTCCGGCCGAGGAGGTGCACCTCCGCCGCATCCTCGCCGACAACGTCGTGATCATCGACACGTCGCAGCCTCGCCCGCAGGTCATCGGCGAGATGGACCAGTTCACCGCCCCGGTGCTGCTGCACGAAGAGGCCGTGTACCTGCATGAAGGGGCGCAGTACCACGTCGACAGGCTGGATTGGCTGGAGAAAAAGGCTTACGTGCGACCGGTCGAGGTCGACTACTACACCGACGCGCTTGCCTCGGTGACGGTGCAGGTGCTGGACACGTTTGCGGGCCCCGACGGAGACGCGATCACGCGCAGCCACGGCGAGGTGAAAGTCACGTCTCTCGCCTCGATGTTCAAGAAGATCCGCTTCCACACGCACGAGAACATCGGCGCGGGACCGATCCATCTTCCGGAGCAGACGCTGCACACGACCGGCTACTGGATCACGGTCGAAGCAGGTCTGTGGGGTTCACTTGGTCGCGAAACCCTCGAGGCCGGCCTGCAGGGCATGGCGCACTCGCTGCGTCACGTCGCGAGCCTGCGGCTGATGTGCGATCCCCGCGACCTCGGCTCGGTGGCCGAGGTGCGTTCCATCACGACGCAGCTGCCCACGGTCACGGTGTTCGAGGTCTATCCCGGCGGAGTCGGCTTCGCCCCGCGTCTTTACCAGCTGCATCGCGAGCTGCTCGAGGACGCCGCCTCGCTCGTGCGCGACTGCCCGTGTGCCGCGGGCTGTCCATCGTGCGTCGGTCCTCTGCATCTTGTCGAAGGAGCAAAGCAAGCTTGCCTGTTGATTCTCTCCGCGAGCGCCTTACCCGTCTAGGCGCGCCGGCATCACCTCGTCCCCACCGGAGCTATGAGTTGCCGCGGGGGTTCGAGGAGGTGACGACGCCGTTCGGCACGGCTGCCGTTCGCCAGGAGGTCCTGGCGCTGCCTGCGTTGGACCCCGACCCCGGCGCGATCGCGTACCTCGACACCGAGACCACCGGCCTCACCGGCGGCGCGGGGACTTACGTCTTCGCCGCGGCCATCGCGACGCCGATCGATTGCGGTCTTCGTATGGCGCAGTTCTTCCTGGCCGAGCCAGGCATGGAGTCCGCGTTCCTGCAGGCGCTGCACGCCGAGCTGGGAAGCGCGGACGGTGTCGCCACCTTCAACGGCGGTTCCTTCGACCTGCCCGTGCTGCGCACACGATGGGTCATGGCTCGCATGCCCGGAGAGTTCACGCACGCCGCGCATGTCGACCTGCTGACTCTTGTGCGCGCGCTTTATCGACATCGCCTCGAGACATGCACGCTGCGCTACGTGGAGCAGCGCGTCCTGGGTTACGAGCGCGACGATCCACTGCCAAGCGCGCTGGTGCCTGATGCCTACTTCGATTACCTGCGCGCGGGAGCGCGAGATTTTCTGGAAGCAGCGCTCGAGCACAACCGCCTGGACGTGATCAGCCTCGTCCATCTGCATTCGCGACTCCTGCGCCGGCTCCAGGGCGCCGACGTCGACATGGACGCGGACGACTGGCTCGCGCTCGGACGCCATCGCTGGCGCAGAGGCGCGCGGGCCGACGGGTGGCGCGCGCTCCGTAACGCGACGGCGTTCGCAAGAGGCGAGGCTGCTGCAACCGCGGGCCTCCTGCTGACGAGGCGCCTGGTGCGAAAGGGTTCGATCACCGGCGCGGACCGGCTGCTCGACTGGCTCGAGGCCCGCGCACGCGATGACGTCCGGGTGTCGGTGGCGCGGGCGCGCCTGCTGGAGTGGCGCCGTCGCGATCCGCAAAAGGCGCTCCGCGTGGTCGAGGACGCCCAGCGCCGCATCCCCGCGGCGGCGCCGGACCTCGAGCAGCGCCGAACCCGCCTGCTGCGCAAGGTGAGCTCAGGAAACGGCGACGGACTCCGACGCAGCCGCGGTCGCCGGCAGAGCGATGTCCGGCAGGTTCAGCTCGAGGCCCCCATCCTGGACGGCACGGGATAGGGCGTCGACCACGGAGGGTCAAACTCGGCCCCGATGCCTTCTTGATCTCGCCCAGCGCGTCCGACGCCGACACGCGCTTGCAACCCCGGCCCGCAGTCAGTGACTCAAAACGCTCCGTGACGGCGAGGATGCGAGCCATCAGGCCGGTGGCGAGTGCAACCACCAGGAACAGGGCCAGGAAAAACGGGCTGTTGAAACCGTCGCAGAGGTAGACCAGGCTCGCCGCGAAGAAGATTTCGAGCACCATCGTGGTCAGGCTGAACTGGTTACCCGGTCGGTAACCGCGCACCAGCACCACCTGGACCACGACGTTCAGCACCGCCCAGAAGAAAGGACCGGGTCGATCGTCACCTTCGCCTCGCTACCTGTGTGTGGGTTCAGGTTGTTGAGCGCGCCCAGGACGATCAGGAACAACCACCTGAAAACGAGCGCCACGCGCTCGCCGACCCGGCGGCGGTCGGCATCGAATGTCGCGTCGATCGCCTTCGCGCGGACGTCCTGCCATCGAGGCGATTGCTTCTGCGTCTGGATCACGGTTCGCGAAGCCCTGGGAGGGACATGGCTTTTAAGCGAGGGCAATGATGAACCCTAAGAATGCAAATTCAGCGCAATCCGTAATTCCAGGTCGCGTTAAGTCCAGCGAGGGGATGAGGGTACGCTGAACAGGAACTTAACGCCTCGGCGAAATCGGTCGCGGGCTCAGGCGATGACCGAGTTCGCGATCGTCGCGCCCATCCTCTTCTTCCTCCTCCTCGGCATCGTCGAGAGCGGCCTGCTGCTGTTTGTCGTGGGGTCTGCGCGCTTCGGCGCCGGCGAGGTCGCTCGACAGGAATCGGAGTCGGGCAACGCGGTCAACGCCGACGCGGTCTCGATTCAACAGCTCCAGCGCACCGCCATCGGCACCACCTCGCTCGCCGAGGTGACCGAGGTCGACATCTACCACCTGATCGAGCTGGGCAGCGGCACCTTGCTGGTCGACGCACTGCATTACAACCGCTACCAGCTCGACGGTACTCCCATCGGCGCCATAACCTGGCCCTCCGGCTCACGCAACGTGACCAACGGCCAGAGCGATTTTCTCGGCGTCACGCTGCAGTACCGATACAAATGGAAGACCGGCATTTTCATCGCGCCCACGGCCATCAACCTGAGCCAGACCTTCGACATCCGGCTCGAGCCGCAGACCTATTGAGGCCGCCGCAGCGCCGCAAGCAGCAGATGGGGCAGTCGCTCGTCGAGCTCGCCAGCTCGACGCCGGTGCTGATCTTCATGCTCTTCGGTGTCTTCAACACCGCGGTGATGATCTCGGACAAGGTCATCGCCGGAAGCGCATGCCGCCAGGGTGCGCGCCTTGCGGCCGAGATCGGCGGCACCATCACCAACCCGACTCTCACCACCGCGCAGGTCGACCAGGACATCGTGCGCAACGTGCTGGCGGTCGCCGGGTCGATGAACTACTCGACCCTCAGGACCATCACCATCTACTCCCCGTCGAGCCCGGGCGGAGACTTCAACGCGGCGACTGACCCGTACGACCAGTTCGACCCCAGTGGCAACACGCTCCACTCCGGGTTTCCACTGACGGCGCGCAACCAGATCCCGCCCAGTGAGACGTCGATCGGTGTGCGCCTCGACTGGTCGTACACGCCTCCGACGGGTTTCCAGGGGTTCACGATCAGCCTGAACGAGCACGCCGTCTACCGAGCCGCGCCCGTACTGGTCTGACGTGAGGCAAGAGAAATCGCGCCTGCGCAGCAAGTCAGGGCAGGCGGTCGTGATCATCGCGTTCATGCTGGTGGTGCTCATCGGGCTGATCGGCCTGGCGGTCGATGGGGGTATCGGGTACTACTACAACAACCTGGCAGAGCGAGCAGCCGGCTCGGCTGCGCTTTCAGGGGTGGTGTTCATGCCGGGCCAGTTCACTCCCTCGCAGGCCATCCCCTCGGGCACCGGCAACGACGCGACCGACCGCGCCATGGTCGAAGCTCGCAAGAACGGGTTTGACGCCAACAGCGCGATTTCATGTTCCGGCGGCACGTGCACGGCGTCTGGTCCCGGCGGGGTCGTGGTCACGACGTCTCCGGTGGCCGGCTACGACAACAAGCTGCAGGTCACCGTGACCCGCGACGTGGGCACGTTCTTCATGGGCCTGTTCGGTGTGACGAGCTTCAAGGTTTCGCGCACCGCGATCGCAACGTATCTCCCTCCGCTGTCGCTCGGTCAGCCGGGCACGCAGACCGGTTCAGTCACTTCAGAGCTGGGTACCGGCGGGAACAGCTACTTCTTCATGCGCACGGAGGGATGGTCGACCGACCGCCAGCAGGGTGATGCGTTCACGCCCAACCCGGCGGGCAGCTCGCTTGGCGCCTCGAACGACGTCCACGCCATCAGCGGCGCGCAGGGCAGCGACACGGTGGACGGCTCGCTGCCGAATCGCGGCGGCTACAACTACCTGATCAACCTGCCGAACGGCGGCTACATTCAGGTCTACAACGCGATCTTCGCGCCGGACAACTGCACGAGCAGCGGCCAGGACGTCAACGGGACCTGGTTCTGCCCCGGTCGCGGCGGCGGGCACGGCGGAGCGTTGCCGGGGTCGGAATCCTGGGCGGGCTCTGGCCCGACCTATCACAACAACTGCGACAACCACATCAAGCTGCCCGGAAACCAGAGACTCGACCAGTGCAGCGGGGGCCAGAGCTACTACCTCCACGAAGAGGACTCGATGGACCTCAACGGCTACAGCGCCGCGCAGCAGAACCTGTACTCGACGATGGAGTACACGGTCTATGCCGTCAACACGCCCTTCATCCGCGCGAGCGACCAGGAGATCAGCAAGGTCAAGGTCTACCCGATCGACGCCACCGGCTACTACCTCACGCCTGCCAACTGCAGCGGTGGGTGCGCTCCTGCCAAGAACTACAACCCGATCAACAACCTGGGCGCCTACATCACGCAGCAGTGGGACGCCAACGGCAATCCCGTCAACATGCAGACCTACCACACGTGGGTCGACATCACGAACTACACCGGCGCAGGTGACGGCGGAACCTTCCAGAGACTCGTCACGCCCGCCGGCGGACCGCTGTCGCCCGGCCAGTATCGGTTAAGGGTCGACACGCTCGGATTCGACGGCACCAACCCGCCGACCAACGGCAGCAGCTCCGGCGGCCAGGCGCACAAGGGCTACGCGGTCCGCGTGGTCGACCAGAACGGGTTCATGGCGGGCACCGGCACCTGCACCGGCTGCTCGCTCGGTGCCTGGGACGACATGGCGGTCTATACGCCGGTCGCGGTGGCGGCAGGCGGTCATTTCGACGTCCCGATGTTCAAGGTGCCACCGGACTACGCAGGGCAGACTGTCACCCTCGACGTCTACGACCCGGGCGACATCTCGGGAGGCGGCAGCGTCGACCTCTTCATCCTCGACAACACGGGGGCTGTGGTCACCGTGGCCTCCCCGAAAGTGATCCGTGTGTGGGACGTCGGCCTGACGCGGACGAACAGCGGACCCGGAGTGCCGTGCACCGGCACCGGAGGCCTGACCAACCCGCCCGTGCCGTGCCTGGCTCAGACGGGTCAGCCCCAGACTGCGACCGTGCGGGCGACGACGGGCGGATCAACAAACTTCAACGGCCACTGGGTCCGCTTCGAGGTCCCGATCCCCGGCACCTACAACCCGGGCACCAACCCCAACAACTGGTGGTGGTCGCTGCGGTACCAGATCACGACCGGCGTCACCTCGACCGACACCCTGACCTTCGCGGTCGGCCTCAAGGGAAACCCCGCCCACCTGCTGATCAGCTGACCACAGGCGTTCCGACGCGCGGGGGGCGGCGCTTACAGATTCCTTGCTTTTTTCGCGAGCGAAAACTGCTTTTTCCACGTTAGAGGCCAACAGAATGGTTTCCCGGTTGCTTAAATGTCGTGGCCAAAGTGCCTGAAGGACAGAAGGCCGTTTACCGCCCGAAACAGCGCGGGCAGTCGCTGGTGGAGTTCGCCATCTCCTCCACGGTCCTGCTGCTCCTGGCGATGGGCCTGATCGACCTCTCCCGCGCCTTCTATTTCTCGGTCGCCCTCCAGGGGGCGGCGAGAGAAGGCGCGCGCCACGCCGCGTGGTTCAACACGGCGGCAAGAGCCAACCTCTATCTGAAGGATTCCGAGGTCATCAACACGGTCCAGCAGGCCCTGAGCGGAGCCGGCTTCACCGCGGCGCAGGTGACCTTCATCCCCGGCGCCGGGTGCCTGATTCCGACCGACGGCAACGTGTCGGGCGACAAGCCCTACCCGGCGAACGCCTACCCGCCGACCTCACAGACGGTCTACGTCTACGCCTGCTACACGACGCCAGGCGGTGCACAAACCGGCAGCAACCTCATCGCACCGACTGACAACTCGTGGCGGCTTGGCGACATCAACGTCCAGCTGCTGATGAGGTTCCAGCTCATCACTCCGTTCATCCAGGGAATCTTCGGCAACGACATCCTCCTCGCCTACAACGAGCATTTCACGATCCAGGGCAAACCATGAAAGACAGGGTTGCGTCCTACACCCGAAGCCAGCGATCGCAGGGTCTGACCGAGTTCGCGATCATCGCGCCGATCATCCTGCTGCTGACGTTCGGCATCATCGATTTCGGCCGGGCGCTCTATCTCTACATCACGCTGCAGCAGGCGGCCAACGAAGGCGCGCGTGTCGCGGTGCGAGCCTCTTACTTCATCGACCCCAACGGCAACACCCACACGTGGCCGACCGACAGCGACGTGGCCAACGCCATCCAGGGCCACGCCGTGATCATGAACCTGGCCAACAACCCCGCGTGCCCCAACGGCCCGCTGCCCAACAACGGTGTGGCGCAGGGATCGCCGTCGCTCCCGGCCGCCAACACCGGGTGGATCTTCATCACGGATCCCAGCCAGGCCGGCAATGGAGCGCCCAACGGTCCGCGGGGCGGATTGGGCACGTACCCGCCGCCCAACCTCGGGGCCGGCTGCGACAATGTCACACCCGCGGTGGG
>JACXTT010009792.1_pt1 | contig 13043 bp, 14 predicted proteins | sample 9270951 | NCBI WGS metagenome assembly JACXTT01 (sample SAMN15532306, study PRJNA645909) | rock metagenome | isolation source: weathered quartz diorite | place: Puerto Rico | collected 2017-06-21
GCATAACGACTGCGCGTACAACCGCGTTTTCGTAAAGCGCAAAGCTCCGCGCGCAATCAAAGGAGTACGTTTCCAGCCGGCACGCCGAACAACGCAGCGTTTCCCCCGGAACCGCCGCCGTGTCCGGCAAAGGAAGTCCGCACACAACGCAAATCTTCTCCGGCATGCGCGAAAAACCGTCCAGACAAGCCTGACAAACGGGAATTCGCGAAGAATGAACCAACAGCGTTTCACACAAACGGCACGGCGCGGGAATCAAGACGCTTGCCAGCGCGTCGCGAGCTTCCGCCAGCCAACGCAGGGGCAACGAACGAGAGGAAGCAGCCTCGGCCATCTTGGCAAAAGCCTACCCCCTCTGCATTTTAATGAAAAGATTATTTTTTAGAATAGATAACCAGATGGCTTATCAGAGTTGGCCTTTTTCCGCTTTTTCCTGGCAATTGATGCAATGCTTCGCCCAGGGCACCGCTTCGAGGCGTTTTTGTTGCATCTCTTCCTCGCAATTCGCGCATACGCCGTACTCGTCTTCCTCGATGCGCTTCAGTGCGACGTCAATCAGGTTCAACAACGCCCGGTCCGTGTTCGTCATGCCGAAGAGAAACTCTTTCGTGTACGAATTTGCAGCCTTGTCGGCAAGGTCTACCGTCGGATCGTCGTCCGCCTGGCGCCCTTCTTCTTCCGTCCGCGCGATCGTTCTCAATAACTCTTCCCGCCGCGCCAGCAATTTCTTCTTGTAATAGTCGAGTCTTTTCTTGTCCATGGTCAATCGTGAGTCCCGCCTCCCTGTCCATCCAGAGAGGTCATCTAAAAACTCCGTAGTGTAGGCTGCATTAGGAATCGTGTCAAGTTGGCGCGTGTTCGCCGCATTTGGTACGTGATTTCACGGCTTCATTTTTTTTTCGCGTCGCAGTTTGCGGCCAAATAGCAAACAAATCAGGGCTTGGCGGTAGGAATCACGGGCAAGACCACCGCGGAAGGATGATCCTTGTCATGAAACACGACGTTCGACGCTTTCACCATTCGCGTTGCGCGCGCTTGCTCTTCGCCTGTATTCAAATTGCGGTCAAATCGTGGGAAGTCGCTGCTCGAAATTTCCAGCCGCAATTTGTGGCCCGGCAAAAACACGTTGCTGGTCGCCCACATGTCCAGCGTAATCCTGTAAACCTCGCTCGGATTCATCAGTTCCGCCTTCTCTGGCGATTTTCGGTAGCGCATCCGCAAAATTCCGTCCGTTAAATTCTGCGCAAACCCATTCGGCCAGACGTCCACCAGCTTCGCCGTAAAATCCGTGTCCACCGCCGAAGAGCTCACATACAAATCCGCCGAAATCGGTCCCGTGACCTCCAGCTCTTGCGTGAACGCGGGCGTGGTAAATACCAGAACATCGCTCCGCGCTTCCGCCGGACGTTGATCCTGCGGCCCATTTCCTGTGGGAAGATCCCTGCAACAGAGTGGTCCGCCGATCGTCGGCGTCGGGTCCGCCGCATCGTAATCGTAGGTATCGCGCTGTTCCGCCGCCGGCGCGGTAGCACTCAGCGTTCCGTCTCCGCTGATTCCATTCGCAGCCCCGTGGGAATGCAAATAATATTTCGTCGATTGCGCCCGCGCGAGCGGCCAAGCGTCTTCATCGCGCCACACATTCTTCCCCATCACAAAAATCTTCACCAGCTTGTCTTTCTCCGCGCCGTTCGCTTCGCCCTTCAACAAGTGGTCGTACCAACGCAGCATCAGTTCATCGGGATCAAGCAGCGCCTTGTCGCCAAAATCCACCGCGCCAATTTTTCCGCCCCATCCTCCCGCGTGTCCTCCCGTTCCCACATAAAGCTTCTGCCCTTTGCGGGCTGCCTCCGTTCCGGCTTCCGTCTGCAGCCGGACAAAATTTCGCAACGAACCACCGAGAAAAATGTCGTACCACGCCGCCACCGTGAACACCGGCACCTGAATCTGCCCATAGTGATCTTCAATCGAAATCTGTTTCCAATAATTGTCGAAACTCGGATGCGCAAGCCAATCGAAAAAGTAAGGTGCCAGCCCGTTCGCATCGAATTTCATGATTCGATAGTCCGAGAGCGGCAACGTTTTCGTTCCATCCATCGCTTCGACCCGCGAATCGAATCGCCTGGTCGCCGTATTTTCCGCGAGCCCGGAACTCCACGACTCGTTAAACCATTGTTCGAACGCGCCTCCTTGATACGTCCATCCATCGTGATAATTCGAAGCGGTTACGGAAGGACAAATTCCCGCCAGATGGGGCGGTTTTGCAATTGCAGCCAGCATCTGCGTTGCACCAACGTACGATCCTCCAAACATCCCCACTTTTCCATTCGTGTAAGGCAGCATGCCTGCCCACTCAACCGTGTCGTACCCGTCTTCCGCCTCATGTTTGAACGGATACCATTCGCCTTCCGACTCATATCTGCCGCGAACGTCCTGCATTATGACAACGTACCCGCGCGCTGCAGCGATGTGCGCAAACGGCGTAATCCACGTTCTGGACTTGTCGTACGGCGTTCGCGTCAGCAGCACCGGCAATTTTTCGTCCGTCTTTGGCTTGTAAATATCCGCGCGCAGGATCACGCCGTCGCGCATTTTCACTGGCACATTGTATTCGACCGTGAATTCGTATGTCTTCTGTGCGCAGGCGACTCGCGCCAGCGGAAGGGAAAAGAGAAGCGTCGCAAAAAGAAAAGTTGCTCGTGAGACGCAACTCCATTTGCTTCCCATGGCCACGCTCCTCTTTTGACTTCGAAATTTGTTATGGATTCGTGCGCCTACTTCGCCGCCGCAAGCGTTTCAATCACCAGCGCGTGCGACCCGCCGCGATCGTAGAGCTTGCCCGTAGCCTTCACGCGATTGCCCGCAAATTCCAGCAGCTTGGCGTTCTGCCCTTTCGCTGGCGTAGCGGAATCGATGGGCCAGTAAATTGAACCATCCTTCGTGAGGATCACGAGTTGCGATCCTTCCTTGGCGCACGCCAGCGCGCAATCTCGGCTGATCGGTTTGTCGAGCCCTTTCGTGAACGCACACGCCGAATCCAGAACATAGCCTTCGACAGTAATCGCTTTCTGTGCCCCGGCAAGAGTCACAATCGCCAAAATCGCCGCACATGCTGTCAGCGCCGTAGCCACCTTCCGAATATTCATAGGACCTCCCCAGCCGCGCAGATGATTGTTGCGCAGATTATTCCTTTGCCTCTCCGGCGTGTCAATGCAACGAAACTATTACTTTGCCCTTGTCTTGGCGAGTTGCGGTAGAGTGCTTCACACCTTGGTTCCGAAGGTGATGTCAGCATGAAGCTCCAATTCAGACCTGTCGCGCCACTCCTGTTTGTCTTGGCTTTGGCTTGCGGCTCAGCAGCTCAAAGCGTCCAAACAAATTTAGGTGTCTTCCAAGCAGAAACCGATGTTGGACTCCTCACCCTGCCCGGCAAAGCCGTCTATGACTCTGCGCAGCAGACCTACACCATCACCGCCAGCGGCGAAAACGTCTGGTTCGACAAGGACAACTTCCATTTCGTGTGGATGAAAGTTTCTGGCGACGGCTTTTTCCAGGCGGATATTTCTTTCCTCGGTAAAGGAGTTAACCCGCACCGTAAAGCGCTGCTCATGGCGCGCACTAGCCTGAATTCCGGTTCGCCCTACGCGGACATCGCGTTTCATGGCAACGGCATGACCGCACTCCAGTTTCGCGACGAAAAGGGCGACCTCACTCACGAAGTGCAAGCCGCGACTTGGTCGCCGAAACATTTCCGCATAGAGAAACACGGCGACTATTTCACGATGTGGCTTGCCGGCGATGATGGGGAATTTCATTTCGCCGGAAGCTCTCCTCGCATCGCACTCGGCGAATCGCTCTACGTTGGTCTCGGCATGTGCAGCCATGAGAAAGATCTCAGCGAGACCGCCGTTTTTTCGAGCGTAAAGATTTCCGGCGTCCCGGAGGCAAATTGGTCGAACGCCACTCTCTACAGCACTCTTGAAGAAATCACGGCTGCTTCCGCTGATCGCACTGCCGTCTACCAAACTCAAGGCCGCATCGAAGCGCCGAACTGGACGCGCGACGGCTCATCACTCATTTTCAATCGCAATGGGAGAATCGAAAAAATTTCCGCTGGGAGAGGCCCCACGCAAGTCCTCGATACGGGATTTGCCACGCGCTGCAATAACGACCACGGAATTTCTCCAGACGGCAAAGAGCTTGTTATCAGCGATCAATCGCAAGGCGGCCACAAATCGCAGATTTACATTTTGCCACTAGCAGGAGGAATTCCACGCGCGGTCACGAAGAATTCCCCTTCGTATTGGCACGGTTGGTCGCCGGATGGAAAAACACTTGCTTTTGTCGGCGAACGCGACGGCGATTTCGATATCTACACCATCTCCACGCAAGGCGGCCCGGAAAAGCGACTTACAACCGCGAAAGGACTCGACGACGGCCCCGAGTATTCGCCAGATGGAAAGTACATCTATTTCAACTCCGTTCGAACCGGCCACATGCAAATCTGGCGTATGCGTGCAGACGGCAGTGAACAAGTCCAAATCACCAACGGCGAACTCAACGATTGGTTTCCCCACCTCTCGCCGGACGGAACGCAAATGGTTTTTCTTTCCTATCCCAAGGAGGTTGAAGGCCATCCGGAGAACAAGGACGTGATGTTGCGCCTGATGTCGCTGAAAGACGGAAAAATAACTGTGCTGACGAAACTCTTCGGCGGCCAGGGCACTATAAACGTGCCGTCATGGTCTCCCGACGGCACGAAATTGGCCTTCGTCAGCTACGCTTTGCTCCCCAAAGAGTGACGGTTCCTGTTTCAATTCGTTTTCAAACCAGAGCAATCTTGCCGGACATTCGTCTCGCGCTAAATTGTTGCGAAAAACAATCACCTTGATATGTCACATCTGAACGCAGGTAAATCACTTCTCTCCTCCGCCTTAAATCTTCCTCAAATTCAGGATTCCTGCTAAACATTCGCATCCGCTCATTCGTCTCTCGAATACCGGATGACGGTTCGCCCGTTCGAAGGGCCGCGCTGCCAGCCCACGTGACACGGCTGGCCTCGCGAACGGATTGTGGTGGCAAGGCTGTCCGGGCCAGGAGTTTTTCATGCATCCTGCGCTCAGGTTGTTTGCTTCAACCCTCGCTGCCTTTTCCCTTTCGCATTTGTATCCAACCTCCGTGATTGCGCAAGCCCCTGCTAAGCTGCTTTCAACACCAGTCAGTTCGTTGCGTTTCGCGAGCGACCATGTCGCAGATCCCAGCGGGGATGAAATAAGATCATTCGGATCGCAAGGAACGGTCATTGAACAAGCACGCGCGGATGTCCTGTCCATCCTAGCAGGCGAAAACTCATGTTCAGCTTGGTTTCGCGCAGCAGAACCCGAAGCCAAGGAGAAATTCAGATCTTTGCGCTTCGCGGTAGATTCTTCAGGGAAGCGCGAGATCACGAAATATGAATCTTGGCAGGGCGACGCGCTCTACTATGAACCGTATGTTGCGCATACCGGACAGAACGTCGGATGGGGTTCAACCATTACAATCAATGCCAGCGGGGCTTTCTTTAAGGACTGGGCGCCGGTACGCATTGTTATCAACTCCCAGGATCGGGGTTTCGTGAAGGCATTCAAGCGGCTGGCCGTTGGCAATTTCAGCGGAGCGACGCGCGAAGCTCGCATCTTGACCCTGCTTCATGAACTTGGCCACATCCTGGACATGCTTCCTATCGACGCCGGCGTGCCGTCCGGGCCTGAACTTTCCACAAATAATACGCTCTTGGTCTTGCGTCATTGCGGCCCACAAATTCACCGGGCGGCAAAACAACAGTCCGCACTCAACCCGGCATACTTCGTGGCGGAATCGCCGCTAGCCGTTCGTGAAGACAAAATTCACGACGGCGGGGACAAGCAATAACATCCTCAGTACGAGCTTGAAAAAGAGAAGAGCGCCAGTCTCTAGCTGGACTTTCGTTTCGAGCCAACTTGCGTTCGGGCGCCAGCTGCCTGCAACAGCTTGGAACAAGCCTTTAAGCACGCTTCACTCAGTTCGTTTGCAATTTGCTCGTGCTCCTTACCTGCAGGCCGGAGCAGCGCAGTCCCGTGAACAATAGCGAACAATTGAAATGTAAGTTCGTCGAGCCGGTCTTCCTTGCCTGCTAACTCTTTAGCGAGCACCTTTCTCAAATATTCATAGGAGCGCATCGGCATGTGGTGCGCATACCGCAAGCCCCAGTCGGCAGTCAGTAAGCGGTATTCATGTCCGTGAGTCGAAATGAATTCGAGTGCGTTTCGGCAAACGTCCAGTGCCGTGCTTGCGGACTGCAGCGCGTCGTACATTTTCTGCCGCGCACGTTCTTCGAGGAAATGCCTGAGGTCCTTCTTATCGCGGAATCGGTGGTAGACGGTCGGCGTGGTCGTTCTCGCCGCGCGCGCGACCGCTCGCATGGTCAGCGCCTCTTCGCCCTGCTGGCTCCACAGGCGATAGGCCACATCAACAATTTTGCCTTCCAGAGCGGCATCCGGTTTGCGCGGCATGCACCCTCCCGGTCGAGAACACCTAAATAATATTCTTTACAGCGTTAAAAATACAATGTATAAATAATAGGTTTCTTTCATAACGCTTCGTTTCTCCTACCGCTCTGTTCCGCTCACATGGAGAACTTTTGAGGAGATATGTTTCGTTTTCAGTATTCTGTGATTACCAAGGCCGAGCCCGGCCTGTGTTGGGATGTCTTTACGGGTTGCAGCCGCTGGAACACGTTTGCGGATGTTTACGGCGCCATTAATTGGACTGAAGGACCGGCTTGGGAACCGGGCAGCCGCCTGGAAATTGAGATCCTTCGGCCGTTCCAGACAAAGATTGAACACGTCATTACCAGCTGCGTTCCTGGGAAGCGCGTCGGTTGGATTGATCACGCCATGGGAGCCGCGCTGGCCCAGTGGGTCACGTTCGAGGGCATGCCGAGGGGCGGCACGCGAATTACCACCTGGGGCGACCTCGTGCACTCCGGCCGGCCCATCGCTGGACGTTCCGCCGAAGAGTTGATCACCGGTTTCACTAAAGTGTGGTACGAGAATTTCCGCGCGATTTGTGACCAGATCGCCGTCGGCGCTGTATTGCAAGCCCACGCGCCATTGGTTTTCCCAAGCGACCTATAAGCGCATAGCCTTCATTGCCAGAGAACTCGCGTTCGTCGCGCTTTCCACTGGCGCATTCGAACTCTCCAGGTCACTCGTGGTGCGCCTAAACTCGCGGTAACTGTGCGATACTCGTCTGCGCTAAGAGGCTCCGCCTAATGTCTGAGGCAACCGGCGCTAGCGCCGCCATTGATCTCTACATCGCTCGCGAAAACCCCGCGCTCGTTCACGTCGTCGACGCCATCCGCAATCTTGTAAGAAAAACACTCCCCGTCTCGCGTGAGGCCATGAACCCCTGGGGCGTCCCCGTGTTCGAATGGAATGGGCCTCTCTGTTACATTCGCGTGGCGAAAAAGCATGTAACCCTCGGTTTTTCTCGCGGCTCTTCCCTCAAGGATCCTGGCAAGCTCCTTGAAGGCGAAGGCCGCAATCTGCGCCACATCAAGATCACGGATGTCGCCCAGGTACGTGACGCGCGATTGAAACAGTTGCTCCTGCAGGCGAAAAGCCTCAACGACAAGACTCCCGTTTCAGCTTCCCTGCGTCCAAAGGATCAGCTGCGCAAAAAATCGCGCAATAAAGTATCCGCCGCACAGCAGCGCGCTTGGGAAAACCTCGAGTGAACGTGCACAACGGAGCAAATTACCGGACCTCATGAACTTCCGACGCAGCGTTGCATTTTTCCTATCCATCGTCGCGGTCTCCGCGGCGGCAATCCTGGTCTTGCGCCATCCACTATTCGCACAAGAGCAGGGCGCGCTCAATCCGCAAAAAACGCCCACCATTGAAGAGTACGACCCGAAATCCACGCTCGTCGTTCCGGAGCACAAACTCGATCGCGCCAAGTTTCCTTTCATTGACATTCATAGCCATCACTGGAATCCCACTTCGCAGGAAGTGGATGAACTCATCAAAGGCATGGACTCCATCAATTTGCAGGTGATGATTAATCTCAGCGGCGGGACGGGCGATCGGTTGAAGCGCACGGTCGAAGTGATGAAAGGCCGCTATCCGAAACGCTTTGTCGTCTTCTCAAACATGGATTACAGCGATCTCGACAAGCCTGGCTTCAGCGAACGCGTTAAAGCGCGGCTCGAACAGGACGTCAAAAACGGCGCACAAGGTCTGAAAATCTTCAAAGACTTCGGCATGGAACTGCATTACGCAAACGGCCAGCGCGTCCATGTGGATGATCCGATTTTTTCTCCCGTCTTTGAAAAATGCGCGGATTTGAACATTCCCGTTCTCATCCACGTTGCGGAACCGTCCGCGTTTTTCGATCCGTGGGACAAATACAACGAGCGCTGGCTCGAACTGAAGCAATTTCCGCAGCGTGCCCGCCCGCCGTCAAAATACCCGCCGTTCGAAACGCTCATGGCCGAGCGTAATCGCCTCTTCGCCATGCATCCCCGCACAAAATTCATCGCGGCGCATCTCGCTTTTCATGGCAACGATCTCGCCCGTCTCGGCAAACTCTTTGATGAGCATCCCAACGTCTACGTGGACATCGCCGCGGTCCTCGCTGAACTCGGCCGTCAGCCGTATTCGGCGCACGATTTTCTGACGAAATATCAAGACCGCGTCCTCATGGGCAAGGACATCTACGAAGTGAACGAATACAAGTGGTATTTTCGCGCGCTCGAAACACGCGACGAATATTTCGAGTACTACCGCAAGCGCCACGCCTTCTGGCACATCTACGGCTTCCAGCTCGACGACGAAGTCCTCAAAAAGATCTATTACAAAAATGCCTTGAAACTTCTTCCGGGCGTTGACGCGACAGCTTTCCCGGAATAATCCGCGTGGATACTATTTCTCCGACCACGGCGGCTTCACGCCCGTCATCCGCGCATATGCAACCAGTTGCCCCATGTGTTCGTTGTTATGCACCAGAATGCGCAGATACATCCCGTCTACCGTCGCGTCCCGCTTTGCAACCGTCACCTTCCGCTTCATGTCTTCGGGCTTTGCCGCAACGTGCGCTTCCTTCACCGCGTCAAGCGATCGCTTCAGCCACTTGATCACTTCCGCCTTCGACGTCACCGAGGTTTCGAGTCCTTCCTTCATGTCCTCCGGCATTTTCGGCCCTGTGACGCTGAGCAAATAAAAATTCGCCAGCGCAATGTGCATGTAGACTTCGCTCGTCGAGCGCACTCCCGGCGCAGGCCGCCACGTAAATTTGTCCTCCGGTGTCGCCTCCGCCAACGCCATCAGCTGCTTCGCGACGTGCCGCAGCTCGCCGTCATATCCCTGCCACAATCCTTCCAACGGATCCTGTGCTTGCGCGCTCGCTCCTTGCGCTCCCGCCAGCCCGATCAACCCCAGCATCATCCCGGCCAAAATCAGCTTTTTCACGTTACTCCTCCTCATAAACCCTTAACTCGTCCTGCCCGCGCCCCATTCCATTCAACCAAACCCCACCATTCTGGTGTCTAAGACTCCATGCATGCAAGAACGCAAGCGTCTGGCGTTCTCACGAGTTGTAATGCAGAATCTGCCGTTCGTGGAGGGTCCATGCTGCGCAAATCCCTGAGCCTTCTTTGTATTAGCGCGCTGCTTTGCGCCGGATGCGCCCGAAAACCATCTCGTTATGCAGCCTCGGTGGACGAGGCCAGGAGCGCGGATCGAGTCTCGGGCTTGGCAGGACATACGCGCATTGAACCCGCACTAATGCGGATGCGAAGTGAGGTAGGCGCAGGCTTCGGCGGCGGGTCGGTCTTCGCGGCGGGGCGTTACGTCGCCGTAGGCCACAAACTCGAAATCATCGAGCCAGGTTCGGGGCTGGCTAAATCAATCGAAACCACGGTCGCGTTCTGCGGAACCATTCAGTGCGAAGTGCTTTCATCGAGCGTCACGAATGAAACTGTCGTTTTGTCCCCTTCGGGCAACCTCGCCGCTCGCGTCGCTCCGCAAGACTTGAACAAATTCCTCGACTTCGTTGGAAAGCAAGGAAAGATTGCGCAGCACTCCACAGAATCCGAAGACAAGACCGCGGCAGTCGTTGATGTCGAAGCCAAACTCAAAAACCAAACCGACTTTCGCGACAGTCTGCGCAGGATGCTAGCAAAGCCCGGCGTCAGTGTCGCCGACCTCCTCCAAATCCAGGAAAAACTGGCTGAAGCCCAGGCCGAGCTGGACAGCAAGGCTACGCAGCGAAAAGTACTGGCTAACGAAACTGACAAAGTCTATGTGGAAATCGCGTTTCGTTCCGAGCCGCGCGCCTCCACACACAGCGCCTTCGCGTCCGTCGGCGAAGCTCTGCGCGACTCCGGTTCAGTGCTCGCTGACAGCCTCGCCGCCCTCATCACCGCAATTGCAGCCATCATTCCGTGGCTGATCATCATCGTCCCGGGTATTTGGCTGCTCGTGAAAGTAGTGAAAAGATGGCGGAAGAATCGCGCCGCTGCGAAAGCGGCCGCAGCGCCGAGTTCTTAACTGGGGTATCTGCCCAGGAAAAGCAGAAGAGTATCGATGGTGTCGCAGACGCCGTGGGCGACGATGGCCACAGCGAGGCTGCGGCCAAAGGCGAGATACATCAGGCCCAGAATGAGGCCGTCGCTGCCTTCTTCGAGTACTCCGGTAATACCCTGCCCCGCGTGCGCCAGACCAAAAAGCACGCTGATCAGAACCAGGCTGACGGCCCAGGCACCGTGCTTACTGCCAAGGAGTTCTGCGACGCGATTCATTAAGTAGCCGCGATAGACAAGTTCCTCCCCAAACGCAGCGAGCGTCCACACTAGAAAGAGCATCAGCAGGGCGAGCTTCGCATTTCCGGTGACGGCGTGAAATACGGAAAGATCGGGCGGCTTCCCCATGAGCAGAGAAAGCAGCCGTTGTTTGCCGAACAAATCAAACAGTTCGAGGCCAACCCCCAAGGAAATGCCGAGCAAAAGCGTCCTTGTCCACCCACAGTAAAGCGTGAAACCAACTTGCCTCCAGGAAACTTTGCGGACACGGAGGGAAATCCACGCCAATAGCAGCAAGTAGGGCGTCTTGCTGAAAAAGATCAAGTGATGTTGATCCGCAAGGAAGATGGCGGCGACGACAGCCAATTCTGCGAAGATCAGCCAACTACTGTCGCGCCAGCCGGGTTCGCGAGGATTGGCGGAGTCCAAATCCATCTGGCCTGGCGTCATCTTACAAATTACGGATGAAGTGGCGAAAAGACTCAGCGCCTACTCTTCGTGATCGAGCGGTTTCCCGTCGGGCCCAACTTGCACTTCGGACTTCTTTCCGTTCGTTTCGACTTTGGCTTCGTACGCGACGAGCTTGCTTTTCTTCGTGATGGACTCGACTTTCAGGATCTTCCCCGCGCCGGCTTTCGCCTGCAGTCCGGCCTTCACCTCCGGCGAAAGCGAATCGAGCTTAACCTCTTCCTCGATTTCGACGATCGTGCCGTCCGGCGACATAAGCACGTCTTTGCTGTGGCCGTTGACCATCATTTCCGCCTCATAGAATGTTTCGCCTTTTTCCTTTTCGACAGAGAATCCGCGAATCGTCGCTCCTGCCTCTTTCGCTACGGTCTTCTCCACCGCAGGCGGAAGTTCGGAGCGCTTGATCTTCTTTTCCTGCGCGGACACTGTTCCTGCCAGCAGCAATCCGCACGCCGCGATGGCACCTATAAGACTTCTGACAGAACTTGTTTTCATGTTCCCTCCTGAATGCTGGGCATGGTCCCCTTGGGAGACCGTCCGCAAAGCTACAGCCGCGTTTCTAAACACAGCGTTAACGCAAGACACAAAGTGTGGTTCACCACAGGGGTAATTCAAGAAGAGACTATTTCAAGAAAGGGACGTAAGCAGGCACGCGGGACTTGTAGTCTCGGAAGGACTCTCCGAACTGCGTCGCCAACAAATGGTCTTCAATGCGCACGCGAATCTCTGTGCCGACAAAAAAGAGAACCAGCGCAGGAAGAAACAGCCACCACGGCGACACCATGAATCCCGTGCCGAGCAAAACCGCAAGCATGGATGTGTAAATCGGGTGCCGGACAAACCGGTACGGCCCGGCCATGACCAATTCATGATCCGTGTTCAATCCCGCGTCCACGCGCCATTGTCTGCCAAGTGCGCGAGTCGCCGTCAAGGAAAGAACCGCCGCAATCGCGAAAAACAGAATACTCACCGCGGTGCGCCACCCTTGCGGCGAATGCAGCCAGAATTTCCCCTGCCACAAGAGCGAATACCCAATCATTACGATGAGCATTCCCCATCGCGCGCGCTTGTCCACCTGCTTGGCTTTTTGCCCGCCGCGCCGGACGAAAAAGAACGGCGTAAACCACACCACCCATCCGGCCACAAGAATTGCGTATGCGTAGGCAGCCATCATGTTTGTAATACGCCAGAGGCTGGCAATGATTCCACAGCCTGAGGAAATCTCACGAAAATACTTTTGACAAGCACTTGACGAATTTCAGGATTCAGGTATACTGACCTACGGTTTGGGACATCCATAATGTCCCGGGCCGTTCAGGGGAGTCACGGTCGGATCTGTAGGGCAATCAATAGATCCTAGAGTGAGGTACCTTACGAGCAACACAGGGTAGACTCTGTCGAGTTTCGCGCGGATGCGCCACAATGAAATGGCGCATGTGCCCGGCGCTCGACGCCGGGTTTTTTATTTTCTGGCTGGCTTTTCGGCCTCCCAGAAAGCTGAGCTGGAAGGCGAGGCAGCGCAAAGCTGCCGGATAAGTCCCACCAGACAAGTCCTGAGGCATTCAGGACGTTCCGATGGACTCGGAAGTTCGTGTTCTTTGACAACAGAAAGGCTGGCAAATCCACGCCGACAATCGTGACCTGATTACGGTCAGGCGCGACGCCATGGTGTGGGTTATTACAAGTTCTGCTCGAGTTGAGCAGTACTGTGGATAGATTTATAGAACAAGGCGAACTTAGTCTCTTACTTGATGAAATG
>JACXTT010009793.1_pt1 | contig 13043 bp, 9 predicted proteins | sample 9270951 | NCBI WGS metagenome assembly JACXTT01 (sample SAMN15532306, study PRJNA645909) | rock metagenome | isolation source: weathered quartz diorite | place: Puerto Rico | collected 2017-06-21
GTGTCGCGGCCCCGCCGATATTCAGCGCCAGCACCTCGCTGCTGCCCGCCAGCTGCAGCGGCGCCGCGGCGCCACTGACGGTGCGGTCCCACTCGGCGTGCGCCACGCAGAAGCCGCGCCGTGCGTGGTCGCGCAGCGCACGGTCGATGCCGGTGCGCACGGCGGGCCAGCGCGTGCCGTAGTGGCGCGCCAGTTCGGCCAGCGCGGCCTCGCGGTGATCGGCGTCCAGCCCCGCCAGCCAGGCGCGGCCGATCGCCGAGGTGGCCATCGGCAGGCGCGCGCCCGGCGCCAGCCGGATCACCAGCGCCCCGCGCGGCTGGCAGCTTTCCAGGTAGACCATGGCGTGCCGGTCCGGCATGGCCAGTGCCACCGTGCAATCGGTGGTAAACGCCAGCGACTGCATCAGCGGCTGCGCGATCTCGCGGATGCCGGCGCCGCCTATATAGCGGTGGCCAAGCGCCATCGCGCCCAGCCCCAGCCGGTATTTCTCAGTGGCTTCGATGTAGGTGAGATAGCCGAGCGTGGCCAGCGTGTAGGTAAGCCGCGACACGGTCGGGCGCGGGATGCCGGTGCGCCGCGACAGCTCGGCGTTGCCCAGGTAATCATCCTGCGGGCCGAAGGCGCGCAACAGCTCCATGCCGCGTGCCAGCGCGGTGACGAAGTTGCGGTCGTCGGCGCAGGCATGGCCCGCCTGCGCGTCAGCCGGCACCAGGATATGTGCGGCATCGGGCGGCGGGGCTGGAATGGTGGTGGTGCGTTTCATGGGCAGGCGGCCGGGAAGAGAACATTGATAGCAGCAACGGGGCCGCGCAGGGGCCGCTATGTAGCGAAATCATGTGCGTGAGAGACGGCGTTTATGGATGTGAATCAGCGGGTTGGCGCGGCCGGTCTCCGGCTGAAGGCAAAGCGAACCCCTGCACGGCGTATGAACCCGCTCCCCAGGGTATCCCCCACTTCGGGCAAAGCGCGCCAGACAGCACTGAGTACGGCTCGAATTGCGGGCCGTTTGTGTGGCGGGAAGTGACCAACGGACAGCGGTGCCTGAACCAGCGCCGCCGGCAAGCACCCTAAGCGAGCGCGGCCTCTCCTGCCATGGCAATCTGCCAGCTGGGTGGGCTGCCGATACTGGCAGTCAGGTGCGTGCAGAATGCCCTGACCTTGGCGCTGGCGTGCTGTGTCGCGCGCAGCAGGTAGATTCCGCCTGGTGTTTGCGGCAACAGCCCGTCCAGCGGCAATTCCACCAGCCGGCCCGCACCAATATCCGGGCCCACCGACCAGTCGGGCATCAGCGCGATACCCAGCCCCTGCAGCACAGAGAGCCGCCGGGCATCACAGTCATCGCATTCGAGCGCAAAGGTCACCTGCGCGGTATGCGCCGGCGTCAGCAATTCCCGCCAGCCGCGCATGCTGGTGCTGTGGCCACGGTCGATCAGGCGGTGCCGCCCGAGGTCATCGGCATGGAGGGGGCGCCCGTGCTGCGCCAGGTAGGCGGGCGTCGCGCAGATGATGTAGCGCTGGTCGGAGAGACAACGGGCGACCAGCGAGCTGTCGGCCTGCTGGCCGACGCGTATGACCACGTCGAAGCGTTCCACCACGGGATCCACCACGCGCTCGGTCAGCACCAGTTCCACTGACAGGCGCGGGTATTGCGCGTAGAGGGCGCCCAGGTACGGCACCACGTGGCGCCGTCCGAAGGCCGGCAGGCAAGCCACGCGCACCAGGCCGCTGACGCCCTGCTCGAGCGCGGTGACGGCGTCGCGCGTATCGTAGAGCTCGTGCAGGATGCGCGTGGCGCGCGCAAACAGCAGGTCGCCGGCGTCGGTGCGGACCAGCGCCCGCGTGGACCGCGTGAACAGCGGCACGCCGAGCTCGCGCTCCAGGGCATCGATCTGGCGGGCGACCGACGACGCGACCATGCCGCGTTGGCGGGCCGCGGCGGAGAAGCTGCCGGACTGCGCGACTTCAACAAAGATGGCCAGGTTTTCAGCGAATCGGGCGGATTCCATTTTTGCGTTTTGTGCAAAGGCATTGCGCGGACATGCCGGCTTCACGCGCATATGTCGCCGAGTCTAACATTCGAAAAAACAAAAGCAACCGGCTAGCTTCGCACAACAAGCAAAAGTGGCACGCCAGACCTGTCAAGACCAACCAAGGAGCGGATCCCGATGGAGACAACCGTAGCAACCACAGCGGGAATGACGATGCCCCATGTCCTGCAACGCCTGGCGGGCGTTGGCGCGCTTGCCGCAATCGCCGTGGCGATGGCAGTACCGGCCGGCGCCCGCGCCGAAAGCTGGCCGGCCAAACCGGTGACGCTGATCGTGCCCTATGCGGCGGGCGGCACAGTCGACAAGGTCGCGCGCCAGGTCCAGGACGCCCTGCGCAAGCGGCTGGCGCAACCCGTGCTGATCGACAACCGCGCCGGCGCAGGCGGCACCATCGGCACCGGGCAGATTGCGCGCAGTCCGGCGGACGGCTACACCGTCGGCATGGTGTTCGATGCCTTTGCCACTGAGCCCTTTATCTATCCCAAGCTGCCGTATGCCTCGCACAAGGACCTGACCGGCGTCTCGTACATGGTGCGCTCGCCGATGGTGCTGGTCGTCCCCGCCGCTTCGCCTTACAAGACGCTGCAGGACTACGTTGCCGCGGCGAAGAAGCCGAATACGGTGTCCTACGCATCCGTGGGCGCGGGAAGCTCCAACCAGCTGGTGGCCGAGCTGTTCCACGAAGCGGCCGGCACCAGCGGCATCCATACCCCTTACAAGGGCGGCGGGCCTGCGCTCAATGACCTGCTGGGCGGCCACGTCGATTCGATGATCGCCAGCCTGCCGCTGGTGTTGCCTTACGTGCAGGCCGGCAAGCTGCGCGCGCTGGCCGTCACCGCACGGCAACGCGATGCGCGCCTGCCGGCCATACCCGCGGTGGCCGAGAGCCACAAGGGATTCGAGGCGTATTCCTGGGTGGCGATGATCGCACCCGCGAAGACGCCGCCTGACGTGATCGGCAAGCTCGCGGCCAGCGTCAATGCCACGCTGCGTGATCCTGCGATCGCGAAAGTCCTTGCCGACGGCGGCTTCGAGGTGATTGCGGGCGATTCCGCACAGGCCAACAAGCTGATCCGGGAAGAGGCGGTACGCTGGGGCCGGCTGATCAAGGACCGGCATATTGCAACCGAGTAAGCATCGATCATGCAGCCCTTCATCTACCAGACTCACCCGCAACGCATCGTTTTCCGCTCCGGCGCGCTGGCGGCGCTGGCAGATGAAGCGGATTTGCTTGGCGCCCGCAAGCTGCTGGTGCTTTGCACACCGGGGCAGCGCGGCCTGGCCGAGCGTGCCGCGGCGGTGCTGGGCACGCGCTGCGCCGGCATTTTCGACGGCGCTGTCATGCATGTGCCGGTGGAGCAGGCGCGCCTGGCCCGGTCGACCGCGGCCGCGCTTGGCGCCGATGCGATGGTGGCGATCGGCGGAGGCTCCACCATCGGGCTTGGCAAGGCCATCGCCCTCGAATCGGAACTCCCCATCGTTGCCGTGCCGACCACCTATGCCGGATCGGAGATGACACCGATCTATGGCATGACCGAGGGCGGACTCAAGCGCACCGGCCGCAATGCGCGGGTGCTGCCGCGCACCGTGATCTACGACCCCGAGCTGTCCCTGCGCCTGCCGGTGCCGGTGAGCGTAACCAGCGGGATCAATGCCATCGCGCATGCCGCCGAGGGCCTGTACGCCGCGGACCGCAGCCCGGTCAGCGAATGGATGTGCCGCGACGGCATCGCCGCACTGGGCCGCGCCCTGCCCGTCATCGCACGCGGCAGTGGGCCGGAAGTGCTGGCGGCGCGCGGCGATGCGCTCTACGGGGCGTGGCTCTGTGGCGCCGTGCTGGGCAGCGTCGGGGTGGGCCTGCACCACAAGCTCTGCCACACGCTCGGCGGCACCTACAACCTGCCCCATGCCGAGGTCCACACGATCGTGCTGCCGCATGCGCTGGCGTATAACGCACCGGCAGCGCCGCAAGCCATCGCGACCGTCGCGGCTGCGCTGGGGCGCGAGGACATCAGTGGCGCGCAGGCAGTGTTCGACCTCGCGGCGTCGCTGGGCGCCCCGATTGCGCTGCGCGACATCGGCATGCGCGAGGAGGATCTCGATCACGCCTGCGAACTGGCGCTGCGTGACCAGTATCCCAATCCGCGCCTGCTGGACGCGCACGGCATCCGGCAACTGCTTGACGATGCCTTTCATGGGCGGCGGCCGGGCTGAACTGGACTTCGGCCGCCGGTCCGCTGCCCGCTCAGGAGCCCACCAGCCATGGCGGGCCCAGCCCTCGATGCATTGCTGCAGGACCGCGCCGGCAATCGGCACAGCTACTCGCTGCCGCCAGGCGCGATGCAGGACATCGAGATCCGCGCACTGAAGGTTGCCGCGCTCAACCAGCTGACGCCTGCGCTGGCTGGCCTGGTCACGATGACGCCTAACCCGTTCCTTCAGTTGAAGGTGGTAGCGCACAGCGGCGGCATGCTCGCCGGTGCACAGGCGCAGATGATGTCCGCCGAGTGGCGCGACTTCATCCGCCCGCATGAGGAACGCATTACCGCGCTCAGTGGCCAGAAGTTCAGCGAGGCTTACCAGGAAGGTACGCAGTTCAACTATGACGTGAAGCTCGATTCCGGCCCGCCGACGGCGGCGATGCTGGCGGCGGAGTCATTGGCCGGCGCGGGCCTGGACATGCTCAAACGGCTTCAGACCGCGTACTACGCCGAAGGCCGCCAGATCTCCGAACGCGAGGAGCTGGTCAGTGGGAACACTTCAGGCATACGCAGGTGTTTCTCGGGGCATTGGGTGGCCGAGGCTACCCGACCCTGGCCATTGAACAGGATGGCAAGCTGTCACGGCTGCCCCTGGGACGATACTTCGGGAATCCCGAGCTCTTCCGCAAGGCGCTCGCAGACCTGCTGGCGCAGGCAGCACAGTGAGCTGGCAGACGTCGGCATGGCGGCGGTGCGGGTGGTTCATCGCCCGTATCCGCCGCCAGAGGGTCAGTCCTGACGCCGTGTCGGCCCCTGCAGCGTGGCCAGGAATTCCAGGAACGCCGCGATCCGCCGCGAGCCGCGCTGGTTCGGCAGGTACAGCGCGGAGATTGCGGAGCTTGCCTGATCAGGATTGACTGACCATGGGTCAAACAATGCCGTCAGCCGGCCACTGTCGATATCGTCGTCGACAAGCCAGTCGGGCAACAGGCCTATGCCTCCGCCCGCCAGCGCGATATCACGCAATATCTCGGCGTTGTTGCTGGTGTCAGTCCACCGCAAGCATCGGCAACGACGCAGACTTGATATCCCTCGGACAGCGCTGAAAGCACCGGGAAGCTCACGCAGGCCTCCGTCAGCATGCCCGCGATGATCAGCGTACGCATTCCGGTAGCCGTAATCGCGGCGCACCGCATCGTCTTCCCAAAGGTTCATGTTGCGGCGTTCAATCGGCGTGACGTTCGGGAGCACTTCCCGAAATGCCGGCATCAATGGGCCGCTGTACACCTTCGAGGCCGAAGTGGAGACCACAACCGGCAAGTCAAAGGCGACCGCCGTCTTCGCGACCGCAAGGCCATTACTGCGCAGAATCTGGGGGTCTTGAGAACCCGCAGCGAACGCAAGGCCTGCTCATCAACGAGGATCAATGCACAATCGGCGGGTTCGAGCAGTCCCAGCGAGGACGCCGAGAGAAGATGACGCATGGGCATGCCCCAAGACCACCGCCCCTAAGATCTGCATCCCCCGCTGAATCTGCTCCACCGTCAAACTCGCATAACCCAGCACCAATCCAGCCGCTCGACGCTGTCCATGCGACCGGGCCCCTGCAAACAACGGCGATACCGGGTAGACCCCCACATCCTTGCTGCGCGCAGCGGCCACCAGCGCTGTCTCGTCCTGGGGCCGCAGCGACGGCAACCACAGCACCACATGCAGCCCCGCCGCGGTACCGCAGACTTCGGCGTCCCCTGGCAGGTGGTGTGCGACGCCATCCAGCAAGGCCGCTCGCCGGCGCTCGTTTTCCCGGCGCATGCGCCGCACATGGCGTTCGTAGGCACCGCTTTCGATCAGCGCTGCCAGCACGCGCTGCTCCAGCACGGGCGCATGGCGGTCGGCCAGCCGCTTGGCCTGCCGGAACACCGGCACCAGTTCAGGCGGCAGCACCAGGTAGCCGAGCCGCAGTTGCGGCGACAGCGCCTTGGAGAAAGTGCCAACGTAGATCACGCGGCCGTCGGTGTCGATCGAGCGCAGCGTGTCGATCGGACGCTGGCCGTAGCGGAACTCCCCGTCGTAGTCGTCCTCGATAATCCAGGCGTCGTGGCGCTGCGCCCATTGCAGCAGGTCCAGGCGCCGGCCGATCGGCAGCACGCCCCCTAGCGGGAACTGGTGCGACGGTGTCACGTACACCAGGCGGACACGATCGTCCTGGGGAAGGCTGGCGGTATCCAGGCCATGCCCGTCCACTGGCGTGGCCAGGCACCTGGCGCCGGTGGCTTCGAAGCAGCGCCTTGCCATCAGGTAGCCAGGGTCTTCGAAAGCGAAGGCATCGCCGGCATCCAGCAGCAACCGTGCGCACAGGTCGATGGCCTGCTGCGAGCCATGTACCACCAGGACCTGCTCGGCCTCGCAGGCCAGTCCCCGGGCACGCCGCAGATAACCCTGGAGGGCGCGTCGCAGCGATGCCTCACCTTCGGGCGCGGCGTACGACAGGCTGTTTTGCTGACGCAGCAGTTCGGCCTGGTAGGCACGCCGCCAGGCCAGGGTCGGAAAGTCCCGGGAAGCCACCGCCCCATACAGGAAGTCGAAGCGAACCGGCTCAGCTTGCAGCGGTGCCGGCATGCCGAGTCCCGCCACGCGGCGCCCGAATTCGGACAGGGTCGGGGCGGACCTGGCGCGCCGGCCTGCGCTCATCCCGGCTGGTGCCGGTGCCGCCAACGGGCTGGCGATTCGGGCCGCCCGCCCCACCGCCGTGACGAGGAAGCCCTCGGCCGCAAGTTGGTCGTAGGCAGCGGTAACGGTGGTACGCGATACCCCCAATTCGGACGCCAGCGCTCGCGTGGACGGCGCCCGGGCACCCGGCGGCAGTGAGCCGTCCGCGATCTGGGCGCGCAGAAGATCGTAGATGCGGCGTCCCGCGCCCGTGGCTCCGGGACGGCTACCGGCTGGCTGGTGTGACTGGCCCATAAAGAATCACGAAAACCGGACCTTCCGATTGTGCCAGTTGTCGGCGAGAGTATCGAGCATTCCATCGCTTCCGATTCCCAACCATGTACATTCCTGCTCACTTTGCTGAAAACCGGCCAGAGGAACTGGGCCGCATCATCCGCGAGCACCCGCTGGGGATGCTGGTTACGCAAGGCAGCGCCGGACCGGATGCCGACCACATCCCGTTCGAGTTCGATCCCGGCGAGGGAAGCCACGGCGTGCTCACAGCCCACGTGGCCCGCGCGAACCCGCTCTGGCAGCGTTGCCCCACGGGCTCGCCGGTCATGGTCGTGTTCCGGGGCGCCGAGGCCTATATCTCGCCCAACTGGTACCCGAGCAAGCATGAGGCGCACCGCCAGGTGCCGACCTGGAACTATGAGGTGGTACACGCGCACGGCACGATCACCGTGCATGACGACGAACGTTTCGTTCGCCGCCTGGTTGCGCATCTGACACGGCGGCACGAGGCGGCCGAATCCAGGCCCTGGAAGATGGGGGACTCCGCGCCCGAGTACATCGACAGCATGCTGCGCAACATCGTGGGCATCGAGATCGCCGTCACTTCGCTGGTGGGCAAGGTCAAGCTCAGCCAGAACAAGGAGTTGCGGGACCGCCTCGGTGCCGCCGACACCCTGGAGGCGCGGGGGTATGGCGAACTTGCGCAGTCCATGCGCAAGGCTGGTTGAATTGCCCCCCCCCCGTGAATGACTGGCCGCGGCCCGCGCTCAGTTTTGCCTCACCATTGACGAACACCACAGCATGTCATTCATCCCCTTCCTGATCGCTGCTATCGTTCTCGCCATCACCCCCGGCCCGGCCATCGCCTATGTCGTTGCACGAACGGTGGCTGGCGGCCGATCCGAGGGCCTGGCTTCATGCTTCGGCACCGCCCTTGGAGGCTTGCTCCATGTGCTCGCGGCGGCCTTGGGCCTGTCGCTGGTCATTGCCCGGTCGGCGGTGGCATTCAACCTGCTCAAGTATCTGGGTGCGGCTTATCTGGTGTACCTGGGGATTCGCATGTTGATGCGCAAGCAAGCGCCGGTCACGCTCGAAACCATGCCATCCAGAGGTGCGCGCCGCGCTCTGGTCGAGGGCATCATGGTCGAAGTCCTGAACGTCAAGACGGCGCTGTTCTTTCTGGCGTTCCTGCCGCAGTTTGTCTCGGCAAGCGAACCTCTGGTGCCGCAGTTGGTGCTGCTGGGCTGCATTTGCGTAGCGCTCAATACGCTGGTTGACGTTGTTGTCGTGTTTGCCGCGCATCGTCTGCTCAAGTCTGGCGCCGCCCGCCAAGCTCGCGCCCGCTTGATGGCCAGGATGTCGGGTGTCACAATGCTGGGCCTGGGCGCCTTCCTGGCGCTGGCCCGGCGCGAGGCATAGACAGGGGGCCGCTCGGCCCTCGGAAGATCAATACGCTCCCACCCGTCCGCCGCCCCCGCTGGCAGCGCATTCTGCTGTGCCAGCCTGAGCACACCGCGGCCACGCCCAGCCCACCACCATGAAGCATCGCACCGCCTCATCCACGGAATCATGCATCGACCTTCCCGGCAAGGGTGACTGGGTCCACCGGGATGCTTCCGCTCGCCGCGTCGAGCGTTTCGAAGCATTCTTTGGCGGTCATGGCTACGATATGCACCGTCATGACACCTACGCGATCGGCCGCACGCTGTCCGGCGTGCAAAGCTTCTCCTATCGGCGCGGCATGACGCATAGCACACCCGGCGGGACCATCGTGCTACACCCCGACGAGCCCCATGACGGCCACGCCGGCACCGATGCCGGTTTCCGATACCGGATGCTCTATATCGAGCCTTCGCTGATCCAGCGCGCACTAGGCGGAAAGCCACTGCCATTCATTGCGGGCGGCCGCTCGGAAGATCCACAGCTGTACGCCGCGTCCGAAACCTTGTTGCAGGCGATGGACTACGCGCTGGCCCCGCTGGAGGAAGACGACGCCATCTTCGACCTGGCACAGGCCCTGGCCGCTGCCGCGGGCGTACGACGCGGCCGCCAGGCTGTGGACTACCGCGCCGCGGAAATCGCCCGCACCTGCCTGCTCGACAACCTGGAGAGCACCGTCACCCTTGGTGAACTGGAGCAAGCCAGCGGGCGTGACCGCTGGAGCCTGTCGCGCGACTTTCGCACGCTTTATGGCACCAGCCCGCATCGCTACCTTGTCATGCGCCGGCTCGACATGGTGCGCCGGCTGGCGGCAGCCGGCGAAACGCTGGCCAATGCCGCCGTCTGGGCGGGCTTTACAGACCAGAGCCACATGACGCGGCACTTCACGCGCGCGTTCGGCCATTCGCCGGGACGCTGGATGCGTGCGTTGCGGGGAGCATCGGGCTGATGCTTGCACGAACGTACAAGACCTTGTAGCCGGATCGGCGCAGACTGTCCCTTCCCGCCTGACTGATCTGAATCGAGCCCCGTCATGAATGCATCGCACCACACCGCTGCGCCCTATCATTCGATCAACTTCGCGCAGAAGCTAGGCCTGATCACTGAACATTGGCAACCGCGCGTGGTTGCGGAGATGAACGACTACCAGTTCAAGATCGTCAAGATTGCTGGCGATTTCGTCTGGCACCAACATGCCGATACCGACGAAACCTTCATCGTGCTCAACGGGCAGTTGCGCATCGATTTCCGCGATGGACATGTGCTCGTCAATGCCGGGGAGATGTACGTCGTGCCCAGGGGCGTGGAACACAAGCCCTGTGCGCATGAAGAAGTGCACATGCTCCTGGTCGAGCCGCGCGGCGTTGTCAACACCGGCGACCAGGGAGGCAAGCGTACCGCGCCGAACGATGTGTGGATCTGATGTCAGCCCTTCCTGTTGTACGGCCTGGGCTTCTGTGACCCGACCGGTTCTTTGACACGCCCGCCGGCTCTTGGCCGACCGGGCGTGTCATCTCAACGGCCTACGCTTTCAGCGAACCGCCGCCCCTCAAGCCGCAGCCCGCCGGGCCGCGGCGCGATACTGCGCCAGCAACCCCTCCCGCCGTACTGCCGCCGCACCCATGCTGGCCTCCTTCACGTGGCCGTAGCCGCGGATGTCGTCTGGCAACGCGGCAAGCGCCAGCGCGGTGTCGACGTTGTCCGCGCTCAGGGACGCTGCGAACTCGTCGATCATGGCCAGATAGTCGTTGACCAGTGCCCGCTCGGCGCGGCGCTCGGCAGTCTTGCCAAACACATCGAACGCCGTGCCACGCAAACCCTTCAGGCGAGCCAGCAAGCGGAATGCCGTCATCGTGCGCGGACCGAAGCGGCGCTTGACCGGGTGGCCCTTGGCGTCACCATTGTCGGTCCTGGCCAGCAGCGGCGGCGCCAGCCAGAAGTTGAGCTGGTAGTCGCGGCCGGGCTCCCCTTCGAACTGGGCGCGCAGCTTGTCCAGGAAGGCGGGATCGGCGTAGAGGCGCGCCACCTCGTACTCGTCCTTGTAGGCCATCAGCTTGGCCAGGTTGCGGGCCACGGCCTCGGTCAGCGGCAGCTTGCGGTCGATGCCCAGTTGCTGCTCCGCTGCGCGGATGCGCTCGACGGCCTCGCGGTAGCGGGCGGCATATGCGGTGTTCTGGTAATCGGCCAACATCGTCTCGCGCTTGCGGATCAGGGTGTCGAGCGTCTGCGGGATTGCCACGACCTGTGCGGTCGGGGCCGCCGGAGCACCAGGCAAGAGCGCCTTGACCGCCGCCTCGCCATGGTGCGCGAGATACCGTCCCCATTCGAATGCCAGCCGGTTCTTGTCGATCGACACCCCGTTGAGTTCGATCGCGCGCAGCAGGCTTTCACGCTGCAGCGGGATCCAGCCCTTCTGCCAGGCAAAGCCGAGCAGCAGCGGGTTGGAGTAGATGGCATCGGCCAGCAGGGTCACCGCCCAAGCGCTGGCGTCGAAGAACGCGCAGGCATCGCCCACGCTGGCGCGCAGGTCCTGCTCGGCACCGGCACCGGGGAACTTCCACTTCGGGTTCTTGATGAATTCCGCGGTGGGCGTGTTGGCGCTGTTGACCACGGCGGCGGTCAGTCCGTGCCGGATCTTCGACAGCACCTCGGCCGAGGCCGAGACAATGGCGTCGCCCCCGATCACCAGGCGCGCCTCACCCGTCGCGATACGCGTCGCATGCAGGTCGTCCGGGCCCGGTGCGATCTGCACGTGGCTGATCACCGCGCCGCCCTTCTGGGCCAGGCCAGCCATGTCGAGCACGGTCACGCCCTTGCGCTCAAGGTGCGATGCCATGCCCAGCAGGCCGCCGATGGTGACCACGCCCGTGCCGCCCACGCCGGTGACCAGCACGCCGTACGGCCGCTCCAGGGCCGGCAGCCGCGGCAGCGGCAGCGCCTCGAAGTCGGCGCCAGTGCCCTTGCCACCCGCTGCCGCGGGCTTGCGCACCTGCGCCCCCTCGGCGGTGACAAAGCTCGGGCAGAAGCCGTTGACGCAGGAGAAATCCTTGTTGCACGACGACTGGTTGATCTTGCGCTTGGTCCCGAGTTCGGTCTCCAGCGGCTCCACCGACAGGCAGTTGGACTTGGCCGAGCAATCGCCGCAGCCCTCGCAGACTGCGTCGTTGATAAAGGCGCGCTTGGCCGGGTCAGGATAGGTGCCGCGCTTGCGGCGGCGGCGCTTCTCGGTCGCGCAGGTCTGGTCGTAGATCAGGATGGTGACGCCCGCGGTATCGCGCAGATCAACCTGGACGGCGTCGAGCTGGTCGCGGTGGAACACGGTCACGCCGGACGGCAGCATGGTACCGTCGCCATACTTCTGCGGCTCGTCGGTGACGACCACCAGCTTCTTCGCGCCCTCGGCCAGCACCTGGTGCGCAATCTGCGGCACCGTCAGCACGCCGTCGATGGGCTGCCCGCCGGTCATTGCCACGGCGTCATTGAACAGGATCTTGTAGGTGATATTGGCCTTGGCCGCGATCGATGCGCGGATGGCCAGCAGCCCCGAGTGGAAATACGTACCGTCGCCCAGGTTGGCAAACACGTGCTTGTCGCCGGTGAAATGCATCTGGCCGGTCCAGGCCACGCCCTCGCCGCCCATCTGGCTGAAGGTGTCGGTATTGCGGTCCATCCACAGAGTCATGTAGTGGCACCCGATGCCGGCCAGCGCACGCGAGCCTTCCGGCACGCGCGTGGACGTATTGTGCGGGCACCCCGAGCAGAACCAGGGCTTGCGCTCCACCGCGATGCGCGGCTGCGCGGCCTCGCGCTCCTTGGCCTCGATCAGCGCCACGCGCGCGGCAATGCGTGCGCGCACCGCTTCCGGCAGGTCGAAGCGTTCCAGCCGGCGGGCGATGGCTTTGGCGATCAGCGCCGGCGACAATTCATAGTGCGCCGGCAGCAGCCAGTTGCCACGCGGCACCGACCACTCACCGCCATCGTTGCCACGCTGGTCGAACTTGCCGAAGACCTTGGGCCGCACATCCTCGCGCCAGTTGTACAGCTCTTCCTTGAGCGCGTATTCGAGGATCTGCCGCTTCTCTTCCACCACCAGGATCTCTTCGAGGCCGGTGGCGAACTCGCGGGCACCGTGCGCCTCCAGCGGCCACACGCAACCCACCTTGTAGACGCGGATGCCGATGCGGGCGCAGGTGTCATCGTCCAGGCCCAGGTCTGCGAGCGCCTGGCGCACGTCCAGATACGCCTTGCCGGCGGTCATGATGCCGAAGCGCGCATTCGGCGAATCGAGCACGACGCGATTGAGCCGGTTGGCCCGCACATAGGCCAGCGCCGCATACCACTTGTGGTCAAGCAGCCGCGCTTCCTGCTCCAGCGGGGAATCGGGCCAGCGGATATTGAGGCCGCCCTGCGG
>JACXTT010009794.1_pt1 | contig 13042 bp, 10 predicted proteins | sample 9270951 | NCBI WGS metagenome assembly JACXTT01 (sample SAMN15532306, study PRJNA645909) | rock metagenome | isolation source: weathered quartz diorite | place: Puerto Rico | collected 2017-06-21
ACCTCGCGCGGTTTGGGACCGTCGGCCGCGCCCACGATGCCATCGCGTTCCATCAGGTCGATCAAATGGGCAGCGCGCCCATAGCCAATACGCAGGCGCCTTTGCAGCAGGGAAGTGGACGCTTTGCCGAACTCTACCACCAGGCGTACCGCATCGTTGTAGAGTGGATCGTTATCTTCGTCGCCCGCTTCGCCCGTGCTACCCGGCTCGCCAGAGGTGCTTTCCTCCTTCGGAGCTTGCAGGAACTTTTCTTCATATTCGGCAGTCCCTTGCGACCGCAAGAACTCAACCACGGCGGCGATTTCCTTTTCCGTAACGAACGGGGCGTGTAAACGGTGCACGCGAGCTGATCCGGAGGGCAAATAGAGCATATCGCCGCGGCCCAGGAGCGCTTCGGCGCCATTGGCATCGAGAATTGTGCGTGAATCGACTTTGGTCGCCACCCGGAAGGAAACTCGGGCAGGGAAATTGGCCTTGATCAACCCGGTGATCACGTCGACCGACGGACGTTGAGTGGCCAGCACCAGGTGAATGCCCACCGCTCGCGCCATCTGGGCCAACCGGGTGACCGATTCTTCCACGTTGCCCGAGTCGAGCATCATCAGATCAGCCAATTCGTCGATGATGATGACGATGTAGGGCAGAGGCCGGTCTTCGGAATCCTCGCCAAACAGGCTTCGCGTGACCTCATCGTCGAAGAGCTTGTTGTACTGTTCCATGTTACGGACGCCTTTTTCGGCCAACAGTTTCAGGCGGCGTTCCATTTCACGCACAGCGTTGCGCAGTGCGTTCGCGGCAAGTTTGGGCTCGGTAATGATGGGGGTGAACAGGTGCGGCACGCCTTCGTAATTGCCAAGCTCCAGCCGCTTGGGGTCTACCAGAATGAGGCGTACCTGGTCAGGTGTTGCTTTGTACAGAATAGACATGATCATGGCATTGATGGCCACGCTCTTGCCCGCGCCGGTGGAGCCGGCAATCAGCAAGTGAGGCATACCCGCCAGATCGGCGGTCACGATGCGACCGTTGATGTCCTTGCCCAACGCCAGGGTCAACTTCGATTTGGTACCAATGAATTCCGAGGATTCAATGTTCTCCCGCAGCCAAATGATCTCGCGTTCGCGGTTGGGCACCTGAATGCCCACGGTGGACTTGCCCGCCATGCGTTCCACGAGAATGCTCTCGGCCTTAAGCGCTAGGCAGAGGTCATCCGTGAGATTGGTGATGCGGCTATATTTGATGCCAGCCTCGGGTTTGTATTCGAATGTAGTGACGACCGGGCCGGGGTTGATCTGGGTCACTTGACCGTGGACCTCAAACTCGGCGTATTTTTCGGTGAGCACCTGGGCCAGCAGCTTCAACTCACCGGCATCGATCGCCTGTTGCTCATCCGGACGATGCAGCAGACTGCTCGGTGGCAATTTGAACCCTCCCGCCGCGATCTTCGGCAGGGTTGTTTTGGGTTTTATTCCGGTATCGGCCCGCTCGGTGACTTCGACATCAGGAATAATCGTTTCCGGGGCAGCCAATTGAGGTCGAGCTTCGACCCGCATGGGTGACTCGTCGTCCCGGGCAGAGTCCCGCTCCGATGCCGCCATTCGCTCGATGCCGGTAACCCGAAGGGGCTCGGAGGCGCGGGGCGGAGCCGGGCGGGCAGGAATCAGTTGGGCCGTCACTGTTGGCTTGGCGGCACGGCGCTTCTCCAACTCCCTTTGCATCTTCTTCTTCGCGCGGCCGTCCTGCCAGTCCCGGTAGCGATTCCACAGCGCGATCACAAAGGCGAAGCGGGTGGGTGCCCAGACCTGCAGCGAGGCAAAAGAGAAGGCCGTCGTCAGATAAAGCGCGACCGCCAAAACCGTGGCGCACACAATATATGCGCCGGCCAAATTCAAGTAGTGGATGAGGAGGTCGCCAACGATGCGCCCGGCCAGCCCTTCCATCGGGATTACGCCTAGCCAGCGCGTATGTCCCGGCAAGAGCGCGAGTAGCGCTGGTACGAACAGGAGCAGCCAGATGGCGCCGAGCGATTTCGCCAGGGGCGAAACCACTTTGCGCGAGCGGAACCAGCGCGAGCCCAATGCGCCCAAGAACACCGGGATCAGAAACGCTCCAATGCCAAAGCCTTGCAGCACCAGGTCAGAAACGATCGCTCCCACCAGGCCGATCCAGTTGCGAGCCGCGCGCGAACCGGTCAGCACCGAGGCACTATTAAAGGAGGGGTCGAGGGGAGAATATGAAGCCAGAGCCAAGAACAGGAGCAGTCCTGAAACACAGAGCAGGAACCCGATCAGCTCATTGAGCCGGCGATTGTTGGTAGGAGCGAAGATCTGAGAAAAATACTTCATTGCGTGTAGTGGGCGCCTGCTAGGGAAACGAAATCCCCAGCTGGGTGCCGGAAGTCAGCCCGAACCAAATAATTATGTCAAGAACTGAGCAGCGGGACAATGGAAGGAATTGGGAAAGAGTATCGAGTTGGTTTCCTGTCGGCCGTTTCGCGGTGGCGAGGTGGACGAGACGCCCACCCTGCGGCGGGCGCACGTCGGCGTTGCCGGGCCGCTTACGCCATCAGCTTGGCAGCGAACAGTAGAACGAGAATTCCCACCGCGATCCGATAGACAGCGAAGGGGACGAAGCCATGTCGTCGCACCCAGGCCATGAACCATGCAACCGAGGCGTACGCAACCACGAAAGAAACCGCCATGCCAATCGCCAGTACCACCCAGCCATGAGGATCGATTTGCGCGACTCCAATGGGATTAGGCCCCTTTCCCCGCAGCGACTTCAGCAGGTCGTAGCCCGTAGCCGCCGCCATGGTCGGAATCGATAGGAAAAATGAAAATTCCAGGGCGGAAGCTCGCGACATGCCGGCAAGTTGTCCGGCGGCGATGGTGGACATCGACCGCGAAGTCCCGGGAAACACGGCTGACAGAATCTGGCAAGCGCCAATCCAGATTGCCTGGCCGAGGCTCATGGCTTCCATCTTCCAGGTGTGAATGCGGCTTGAAGCAGCACCCGGCCCAGCGGCTTCCGAGCGCGCATTGGTTGCATCCACGATCCACATCACGATTCCACCGATCAACAGCGAACCGCCGATAATGAACAGGCTCTCCAGATGCTTGCCGATTGTCTTGGTCAACAGAAATGCCGGAATTGCGGTGGTTACAAAAGCCGCCGCAGTCAGACCCAGGGGATGGGTCAGCGCCGTACGATCTGCGTTCTCTCCTTGCGGGAAGGTGGAAAGAAGTTTGGCGATGCGGTTGCGGAAGTACACCGGCAGACACAGAATGGCGCCCAATTGAATGACAACCGTGTACATCTTCCAATAACCGTCCGACAGGCTGATGTGAAATAGGGCTTCGGCAATTCGCAGGTGCGCGGTGGAACTAACGGGCAGGAATTCTGTGATCCCTTCGATGACCCCCAGCACCACGGACAGCAGATAATCGTTCAAGCGTCCTCCAGCATGAGTGAAAACAGTATCGCAGAAGTTGCGGTTCGTCGCGCCCGTGGCGAAGGTGCCTCGCACTTGCCTCAATTATCTCCTTAAGACCTCACTCAAACGGATGCGCGACAGTGTCCCACGTTTATAGTCGGTCAACCAAAGGGAATCGTGACCGAGGCGCAAGGAATCGCCACCCGTGCCGACCCATTGACGGCGAACCTTATTTGTCCTGGCATCGATCGCCGTGAGCGGCACGCCGAACACCGTGGTCCAAATCGATCCCGCACCCCAAGCGATGTCACCGCCGGGACCGGGAATGCCGACCGCGATTGTCGCGATTACCTGCTTGCTTTGCGCATCCACCCGCGTAACGGTTCCGTCGCCCTGGTTCAGCGTCCAGACGGACCCGTCGCCGACAGTCAGGAACCTGGGTTTCGGGCCCACCGGAATAGACGCTCGCACCGTGCCCGTATCGGCATCGACCGCGGTAAGAACGCTGCTGCCGACTCCACTGATCCAGACCGTGGCCTCGCCAGAAGCGGCGCGGCCAAAGGCTGGATTGTAAGAGCCTGGTGCGATCGAGATTGTTTGCCGCGCCCTATTTGTGGCAGGGTCGATACGAACCAGAGAACCTGCGCTATCGGTCACAATCCAGATACTGTCGCCGCTTGCCGCAATCCCACCTTCTTGTCCGGCCGGGCCAATGGACAGCGTCGCCGTGATCTGGTTCGTGCCGGGGTCAACTCGAACCATCGAGTTTGGTTGGCCACATAACGGCACCCAGAGACTGCCAAAAGCGAATGTCAGGCCGGCACACGGATCACCGGGCATGGACACAACCGCGATTTCCTGGTTGGTCTTGGGATCGATTCGGTGGACCGCGGCCGGATTCGAACTGCCCACCCAGACTGCGTCATCGGTGATTTGCACCCAGTCCGCATCCTTACCGATTCTAAAAGTGGCTTCCGGCTTGAGCGAGGCAAACGGGATTTGAAACTGCTTGACTCCGGGCGGCGCGATTTTCCCGTAGGGCACCGTGTCCTGAGTTCTTCCGAGCGTCACCGAAATCACCACCCCAACGAGAATGGGCATGGCTTTTGCAACCAGGCGCCGACGGTCGCGCCAACTCATTGTGTGACATTTCCGTAGGTTGGTACACCCTGCTCGATCAGGTAGAGCAGGCGCTGGGCACGGGTTACCCAATCCGATGGGCCCGATTGCGAGGCAACTCTTTGGGCGATCGCCACTGCTTTCGCTCTTGCATCCTCCGATTTTTTTGGCTCCTCTTCTGTTTTGTAAATCTCAATCAACGCTGACCAGCGCCAGGCGGCGTCGTAAAGGGCCTCGGCCATGGCGGGAGATTGCGCGTGCTCGGCGGCATACTTCTCGTAGATCTCAGCCTCTTTTACCGGACACTTCGAACTGCCTTGCCAATCGCCGCACAACTTGTTGTCGATCAAGTGAAAGGCGGCCAGATCAGCCCATTTCGTGCCCGGGAATTTCTTAATCACTTCTTTCATGTATTTCTCCTCCATACCCTCGCGCAGGTACGATTCGCGCTCCCTGGAAGAGGGGCGGGAAGACACGTCCGCCTTTTCAAGTTGCCAACGGATATCAGCGGAACGGTACATGGCTTCAGCAGCCAAGGGGGACGTAGGAAAGTATTCCGCCGCGCGATAATAAAGCCGCATCGCATCCTGAGCCGCGCCGTTGCGTCCGTGGCGGCGGGAAGCCTGGTCTTCGGAGTCCACGGCCTCGCCAAACACAACCTTATCTCCGTTCGGGGTTGAGGCCCGTACCACACCTTTGTCGAGCATCCAGCCAGCAATGGTGCGTTCTTCGCTCAGGTTTGCCTGGACGTGTACCCACTCGCGGCTAGTTTCCATGATGATGATTTCACGTCCACGATCCATTTCCGCAAGCTTGGCGGAGCTGACGTCGGGCGAGAGATAGACTTGGGCCACACGCACAACCGTGCCGCGCTGGAAATCGGCAGCCGCAGCCGGCATGGCGAATAACAAAAGACAGCTTGCGGCCAGAACCACGACCGGAGCAGCGGCGTCAGCGTCTCGCCAGCCCGGCCGTGGGCGGCTGGTTCTCGAGAAGGTTGCCGGGGCGGTTGCGCGACAGGCTTGGTACATCATTGTGCGTCCCTCTTCAAGTTTGCCAGGACCCCAGGTTCAATATTTCCACCGCTAATCACGGCCACATTGATGTTGGTCGCCGGTAGCTGCTCGCGATGGAAGAGAAACGCGGCCACCGCCACTGCTCCGCTCGGTTCTGCCAGCGTTTTGGGATCGGCTGAGAGCCGCCGAAGGGTCTCGAGGATTTCATTCTCGCTCACGGTCACGATGTCATCCACGAACGCCCGAATATGCTCAAAATTAATGGCGCCCACGCTCTGGGTTCGGAGCCCGTCGGCCTGGGTGAGGGTCACCTGCTCGGAAGTGAATTGAACGATCTTGCCCGACCGCAGGCTGGCCTGTGCGTCGGCGGCGAATTCCGGCTCCGCACCGATCATCTTCACCGCCGGCTGGCTTAGTTTGACGGCCGCGGCGATGCCGCTGATCATTCCCCCACCTCCAACCGGAACAATCACAGTTTCCACCTCGGGCAACTCCTCCAGAATCTCCAGGCCCATGGTGCCCTGGCCAGCGATGATTTTTTCGTCGTTGAAGGGAGGTACGATCACGTATCCGTGCTGAGCGGCGAGTTCTTCGGCCCGGGCCTGGCGCTCCGAGCTGGTCGGGCCAACCAGTATGATCTCTGCACCCAGGTTCTGGGTTGCCTCGCGTTTGACAGCGGGTGCGTTGGCGGGCATGACGATGATCGCCTTGATGCCCAGCGACCGGGCGGCAAATGCCACCCCTTGGGCGTGATTGCCGCTGGAGTAGGCGATGACGCCGCGCCGCCGCTCCTTGTCCGAGAGGGATGCGACCTTGTTGTAGGCGCCCCGCAGCTTGAACGAGCCAATGGGCTGGAGATTTTCGGGCTTCAGGTAAAGGCGGCGATTGTCCTGGAGTCCGCCGCTCCGGTGCATCTGCGAAGGAATCAGCCTGGTTCGCAGAGCAATGCCGTGCAAACGAGATTGCGCTTCGCGAATATCGTTCAAAGTGACGATAGGGCCATCTCCATCGTCATCCCTCCGGATGACAGAAGAACCGCGATGACCGCGGGGCTCGGTCAGATCTCCAGTATTACCGGCATGATCAGCGGGCGCTTCTGCGTTTGCTTGGAAATATAACGCTTCAGGTCAGCGCGGATTTTCTCTTTGATTACGCCATAGTCCGTCTTTTCTTCGTTGCTCGACAGTTCCAGCGTCTGCATGACGATCTGGCGGGCCCCTTCCACGAAGCCGTCTTCGCCGGGTGAGAATCCACGCGTCACGATCTCAGGACTGGTTTCCACCTTGCCCGTCAGTTTGTGGACGGCGATGATGGGCAGCACGATGCCGTCCTCGCTCAGGTGTCTGCGGTCTTTGACGATTAGGTCTTCGACCACGTCGGTGCGCGAACCGGAATCGATGCAAATGCGCCCTACATTGACGCCGCCGGCTTTGCGCGCGCCCTGTTCGTCGAACTCAAGAACGTCTCCGCTTTCGATCAGGATTGCCTTTCCGACCGAGCCGTGCATGGCGCCTGCCATTTCCGTGTGCAATTTGAGCTGCCGGAATTCGCCGTGGATGGGAATGAAATATTTCGGTCTTACCAGATTGATGATCAGTTTGAGTTCATCCTGGCTGGCGTGACCACTGACGTGAACCGGGGGGTATGATCCGTCGTCATAGATCACATAGGCCTCGCGCCGGAACAGGTGATCAACCATGCGATAAATCGCCTTCTCATTGCCCGGAATGATGCGGGAGGAAAGCATGACCGTATCGCCTTTTTCGATCTTGGCGTGCTTATGATTGTCGACGGCGGCGCGCGACAGCGCAGACATCGGCTCACCCTGAGTACCACTGATGAGGACGCAAACCTTTTCCGGCGGGAAGTTCTTCATTTCCCCGGGGTGAATCAGCAGCCCCTCGGGAATCTCGATGTATCCGAGATCTTCGGCGATCTCGGCGGAGTTGTTCATCGAGCGGCCGGCGAAAGCAACCTTGCGTCCGTGCTGCCAAGCCATTTCCACCGCTAGCTTGATACGATGGATGGAGGAGGAAAAGCAGGAAATGAACAGGCGGCGTTTGGTGTGGGCGAAGACTTCGTCGAATTTGCGGCGCACCGCTCGCTCGCTCGGGGTATAGCCCTTGCGCTCGACGTTGGTCGAGTCCTGAAACAAAGCTAGCACGCCGCTCTTGCCGTACTCCGCGAAAGCGTGTAGATCGAACAACCGGTTGTCGGTGGGCGTGGGATCGACTTTGAAATCGCCGGTGTGAATCACTACGCCGAGCGGCGTATGGACCGCCAGCGCCACGCAATCCACCAGACTATGCGTTACCTGGATGGGGTGAATCGTGAAAGGACCGATCTTGAATCTTTCATTCGCCCGCATTTCGCGCAGGTCAGCGTCGTCGAGCAGTCCGTGCTCTTCCAGTTTGTCTTCCACGTACGCGAGCGTGAATTCGGTGCCATAGACAGGCACATTGAGTTCTCTCAACACCCAGGGGAGTGCACCGATGTGGTCCTCATGTCCGTGGGTCAGGACGATGGCGCGCACCTTCTGCCGGTTCTCTGTCAGATAGGAAATATCGGGAACAACGATGTCGACACCTAACAGCTCGGCTTCGGGAAACATCAGCCCGGCGTCGATGACGATGATGTCGTCACCCCATCGTACGGCCATGCAGTTCATCCCGAACTCGCCCAGGCCGCCGAGCGGCACGATGTGCAGTTTTCCAGTTGGCATGCGGAGTAATGATCGTAGCACAAGCAGCTAGCAGCGCAGATTCCCTGCCAGCGAGCACGGGCAGCAGGCTCGCACCAACCTTGGTCATCTTCCACTCGCTGGGAATCTGCGATAAGGTTGAAGTGCATGGTTGAGCAGAGGCGTAAGACGTGGCTGCGCAGGCGGGTTGAGGATGGTCTGCGCCGCGGGTTCCAGCACGCGTACGAAACCGTGAAGGTGGATCCTGCAAAGTTTCTGCTGCAGGTGCGTGCCGCGTACGGCCTGCCCATCACGAGTTTTCAAGGGGTTTACTCCGTAGAGGTCAGCGAACTCGACGATCTGGCGCATCGCGTGATTCGCAGCGGGATGAAAGTCGCCGCCGCGGAGGGTGCCGGATTTGGTTTGGGCGGATTACTCACGATCGTGCCCGATCTGGGTATCCTCTCGGCCGTCACTTTGCGTACCATTCAGAAGTTGAGCTTGGTTTACGGCTTCGAGTTCAATACCGAGGAAGAATCCGCCGAGCTCTGGATCGCAGCTGCCAGTGCCGCCGGGGTGGACATCAGCCGCGAGTTACTGGAGCGGGAAGTCATCAGCCGGTTTGTACCGCGCGTCATCCAGCGCATCGCCGCGCAGGCCAGCGCGGAGGTAGTCGAGAAGTGGTCGGGTCGGCTCATTCCTCTGGCGAGTTCCTTGATTGGCGCTGGCCTGAACTACTATTTCGTGCGCGCCTGGGGAGAACGGGCGCGAAACCATTTCCGCCAGCGTCATATGGAGATGCGCGGGCGGATCAGGGACGCGAAACTGGTGGTCGGGGATACTACCAGGCCGCTACGGTCGTGAAGGCGAAGTCGAGGTCGAGGAAATTGACCATCCCCCGACGCCAAGGCAAGCCGTGATCACTAGCAATGTCTGGATTTGTGGGCGCTCTTTGCGTTTCCTGCGGTTCGATGCTTTCCCCCTGCATGCTGGTTGATTGCCAAAACCAAAAACCACGGACTTTCATGCGAACGTTTCGTTGCTCGGCCATACTCTTCGACCTGGATGGCGTGCTGGTGGACTCCACCGGTTCGGTTTCCCGGCAATACCGTCTGTGGGCTAAGAAGACCCACCTCGATCCGCGCGTCGTCGAGGATATTCCCCACGGCGTTCGCTCCATCGATGTGGTGCGCCACCTGGCACCCCATCTTGACGCTGAAGCCGAAGTCAAGAAGATTGAAAAGATGGAAGCCGAAGACCGCGACGTGCTGGTCATGCCAGGCGCCGCAGATTTGCTCAGGTCGATTCCTGACCACCGTTGGTGCGTCGTGACCTCCGGAACTCGTTATCTGGCCACATCCCGGCTGAGGTACGCGAATCTGCCGGTTCCGCGGGTGATGGTGTCGGCCGATGACGTGTCCAGAGGGAAACCCGACCCGGAACCCTATCTTTCGGGAGCCAGACTCCTGGGGATGAACCCATCCGATTGCCTGGTAATCGAGGATGCGCCGGCGGGTATTTTGGCTGCGCATGCCGGAGGGATGAAGGTAATCGGCATCACCAGCACTTACCCCGCGTCTGCTCTGGAGGCGGAAGTCGTGATTCAGAAGCTGGCGCAAATCAAAGTCACCAGCCGAAACGGCGCGCTAAGCCTTACCGTGAACGTTGAATAGGCTACCGCAGCCATTCTTCCAGCTCGATCCGCTGATCGGTCTTCTCGTCGCGATATTTCACGATGACCGGCGTATAGAGCGACAGATTCCACTCTAATGCCTTTCCTTTCTTAACGGCCCGCGACCCCGGCACCACAACCGCGTTTTCCGGGACCTCCAGGGGCTTCTCGTCGCTGGCTTGGTACACCTGGCCTCGCACCAAATCGTAAATCGGGGTGGATCGGGTGAGAATCGTTCCCGCGCCCAGCACCGCGCGCGTCCGCACCAGGGTTCCTTCGTAAACGCCGCAGTTGCCGCCGACTAGCACATCGTCTTCCACGATCACGGGGGCGGCGTTGACCGGTTCGAGGACGCCTCCAATCTGCGCGGCCGCACTCAGGTGCACTCGCTTTCCCACTTGTGCGCAGGAGCCCACCAGCGCGTGCGAGTCGACCATCGTACCTTCGTCCACGAAGGCGCCGACGTTGATGAACATCGGCGGCATACAGATGACCGAAGGCGCCACGTAGGCTCCCTCCCGGACTGACGATCCTCCGGGAACTACGCGGACCCTGTCCTGCAGGGCAAAGTGGCGCGCCGGGAACGTGTCTTTGTCGACGAACGAGAGCGTATCCGTGTCGGCGCCCATCCGGCTGAGTTCGCCAAGGCGAAAGCCCAGCAGAATACCCCGCTTCACCCAGGCATTTACTTTCCACTGGCCGTCGATCTTCTCGGCGGCGCGGATCGTCCCCTGCGTCAGGTGTTGCCGGAAATCAAGAAATAGCTGGCGAGCTTCGGGATTATGTTCGACCTCGCCCAGGGTGGCGAGGCGCTCAATGGCAGACTGGAGGGTGGGCATGAGAAGGGAAGTATAGAAGAAAGGATTCGGGATTGCAGATGTTAGATCTCAGATTGCGGTCCAGAATGTGCAAAGCGCGTTTCTCAAATGCATTTGCATTCACTCCGGATCAACACGCCGGGCAACTGATGGGAAGCCTCGCGCGCCTCGGAAACCGTTGTGTAAGGACCGTGCCAACGGGCGTGGTTGGCGTCGTGCCCAGCGGGCCGTCCCTTGCCGTGATTGCACTGGCCGCAGCCCGAGCGGTGCAGCACGATCTTGTGGGGACCGGCTAGCCAGTTCTCATAAATGTAAAAGTCCACCGGCTCCGGCGCGGCGGGCTTCGAGATCAGCCCCGCTTCAGCTGCAACCTTCTGCAACTTCGACCGGGTGTCGCGGCGCATGGGAAGCATGGGAAGGCGGTAGACTTCCTCGATCTTGCCCATCATGGCCAGCACGGCTTTCACCGGCATGGGGTTTGATTCGATGAAGTTCGCCAGCATAAGCGGCAGATATTTCCGGTGGATGCGGCGCGCAGTTTCCCAATCGTTTCCGAGCGCCGCCCGGGTCATCTCCGCCATCTCGCGCGGGATCTCGTTAGAGGCCACCGAAATAATCCCAACCCCGCCCAGTGCGATCAAGGGCAGAGTCACCGCATCGTCGCCTGCCAACACCGCGAAGTGTTCGGGAACCACATTGCAGACCTCAGCCATCTGGTTAATGTTTCCGCTGGCCTCCTTCACCCCGGCAATGTTCGGGAGTTCAGCCAGCCGCGCCAGCGTGGCTGGCTCGAGGTTGGCTCCGGTGCGGCCGGGGACGTTGTAGAGGATCAACGGCCTGTCAACGGCTTCAGCGATCGCCCGAAAGTGACGGTATTGCCCTTCCTGCGTCGGCTTGTTGTAGTAGGGCGAGGCTGTCAGGATGCCGTCGACTCCCGTCCGGGCAGCAAGTTCCTTGGCCTTTGCAACTGCATCCTGGGTCGAGTTCGAAGTTGCTCCGGCGACGATGGGCACGCGCCCGGCTGCGACTTCGACGGTGAGATCGACCACCTGCAGCCACTCGTCGTGCGAAAGCGTGGGCGTCTCGCCAGTAGTCCCGCACGGGATCAGGAAATCGATCCCCGAGTCCACCTGCCAGGCAACCAGATTGCGCAGGGCGGCCTCGTCGACGGAACCGTCCTGGCGAAAAGGAGTGACTAATGCCGTGCCGCAGCCACGAAATTGCATGAGATAAAGATAGCGCGAATTGGGGTGTGGAGGAAACGGCGTTCGAGGTTTTCCCATCGGCGGATGCGGGGAGGTTGGTGCAGGCTGGCTTTCCGGATAAGCTGGCGGGCAGACGCCAACTTGCTAGGTCTGCCGCCAAACATCCCTAAAGTCAAAAGAGCCCTTCTTCCCCCGCAGCCATTCAGCCGCCCGGACGGCTCCTTCGGCAAATCCCCTGCGGGACTTGGAGTCGTGGCAAAGATAGATGGTGTCATTCGGCGAATCCAGCACAACCTCGTGCATCCCGACCACATCGCCTTCGCGGAACGAAGTAATTTCCAGTTCTACGCTGGAAGCGTCCCGAATGACCTTCTGCAGGGTTGCGGCCGTCCCCGAGGGGGCATCTTTCTTGTTCGCGTGGTGACGCTCGAAGATGTGACCGAGATATTGATGTTGCAGAATTCCAGCCGCGGCTTGTGCGGCCTCAAAGAGAACGTTGATGCCAATGGAGAAATTCGCGCCGTAAAGAAACCCGGTCTGGTGCTTCGCCACGAGTTGATTGACGTGTGCCAGGTCGGCGTACCAGCCAGTCGTACCCACCACCATGTTCTTACCGGCGGCCACGCAGGCTTCAATGTTGGCAAGGACAGCCTGCGGGGTAGTGAAATCAATGACGGCATCGATGCGGGACAGGGTGCCGGCGGTGAGGGAGGTGGCCCTGGCATTGTCCGCGGAGCCCAGTTGCTGGATGTCGTGGCCGCGCTCGCGCGCCACTTGCGCCACCAGCGATCCGGTCTTGCCACGGCCTAGTATGAGCAAATTCACAGGGGATCCCGGTCGTCCATTCACCGTATTTCTGGGCCGTCGGCTAGCGGTACCAAGCTAGGTCTCCGCCCCGCTTCTAGGCAAATACTTCCGCATCCAGGTCCGAGAAGAAGGTCTTGTGCAGTCGCCGTACAATCTCGGACACCGCATCTTCCTCGACCACGAATGTCAGGTTGATCTCCGATGCTCCCTGCGAGATCATGCGTATTTTGACGTCGGCCAATTCGCCAAAGACTCGCCCGGCGATGCCTGGAGTGTCACGCAAATTCTCTCCCAC
>JACXTT010009795.1_pt1 | contig 13042 bp, 12 predicted proteins | sample 9270951 | NCBI WGS metagenome assembly JACXTT01 (sample SAMN15532306, study PRJNA645909) | rock metagenome | isolation source: weathered quartz diorite | place: Puerto Rico | collected 2017-06-21
CATGCGCGGCTTGCCCGGCCGCAACGCTCTGACGTCGCCGCCCATCATGTACGGGCATCTCGTCATCACAGGAGGCACGACCCAGGAAAACCCGCCACAGGGCCCCGCCGGCGACGTGCGCGCCTGGGATATGCACACGGGCAAGCTCGTCTGGACCTTCCACTCGATTCCGCAGCCGGGCGAAAAGTACAACGACACGTGGGCAGGCGACAGTTGGAAGAATCGCACCGGAGTCAACGTCTGGGGCCTCTTCACGGTCGATGAAAAGCGCGGCATTGTGTACATGCCTTTCGGCGCGCCATCCGTGGATCAATATGGCGGCGATCGCGCGGGCGACAACCTGTTCGGCTCGAGCCTGGTCGCCGTGGACGCCAACACCGGCAAGTATCTTTGGCACTTCCAGGTGGTCCATCACGACATCTGGGATGCCGATATGACGGGCGCTCCGGCGCTGATCGACGTCAAGCAGGGAGGCAAAACGATTCCGGCCGTCGTGGCGATGAACAAGATCGGGATGGTGTTCCTGCTCAATCGCGTCACCGGCAAGCCGATCTATGGCGTCGAAGAGCGGCCCGTTCCCGCAAGTGAAGTGCCGCTGGAGCGCGCCTCGAAAACGCAGCCGTTTCCGGTCAAGCCTCCGCCGCTCGCGCGAATGAGCTTCAGCATGAAAGATGTCGCCACCGTAACGCCCGAACTCGAGGCAGCCTGCCGCAAACTGCTTGAAGGCGTGCAGGTCGGTGGACCGTTTCTACCTGGTTCCTACAACCGCCTCCGCGTGCAGTTCCCCGGCAATCACGGCGGCGTGAATTGGGGCGGAACCGCGTTCGACCCCCAGCTTGGCTACCTCTTCGCCAACGTCAATGAATTGGGCCAGATGGCGGGCCTTCGCGATCACGACATGAAGAGCGGCCCCGCAATGGCAGCCGGCCAAGGCAATCGCGTCGATCCCAACGGACCCTACGAGGGCTTCCCCGGTGGCGGCCGCTTCAGCGTGAAAGGCGCCGGACCGCAGCAGCTTCCATGTCAGCAGCCGCCTTGGGGTCAACTCGTGGCGGTGAACGTGAACACCGGTGATATCGCCTGGAAGGTTCCACTTGGCGTCACCGACAGCCTCCCCGAGGGTAAGCGCGAAACGGGACGCCCGGGCAACGGAGGCGCCATCGCAACAGCCTCCGGACTGGTCTTTGTGGGCGCCACCGACGATGCTCGTTTCCGCGCGTTCGACTCCAAGTCCGGCAAGGAAATCTGGACAGTAAAACTCGCGGGAACGGCTGAGGCAACTCCGATGACCTACGAAGGCCGCGATGGCAGGCAGTACATCGTCATCGCCTCCACCGGAGGCGGGTTCTTCAACAATCCGGTCACCGGCGACAGCATCATCGCTTACGCGCTCGACGACTCGAAGTAGTCAACACGGCCATCCGCGCGAATAAGAAGATCGCCACGGATCCAAAGCAAGCGAGGCCTACCCGAACGCCGCCAGCCTGCGAATAGTCCAATCGATAGAGGGATTGCTCGTAATTCCGGCTCTGAGCCGCGACTCGAATGTCAGGGTCCTGCGGCGTCAGGCAATTCACCAGGTACACGCTGAACTGCCGCTGGTGATGATTCTCCAAAACGAGTGCTCGCTCGCGGCCCCCGCCGTGAAGGTCCGCGGCGACGTCGATCCGGATCTCGCCGAGGCCTTCCCGCATCGCGTCCAACGCCGGAAACTGCAACGAGACCAACCGGAGTTGCAGGTGTTCGCCGTCCACCGCCAGTGACAAATCGCCAAGCACCCGCGCGGCGTATGCCCGCTGCTCACCGGTTGAAATGGCGCCATCGCCGTTTGCGTCAATCGCCGCCAGGATAGGCGGCAACACCGCAACTCCCGGAGTCATCCGGATCTGCGCTCGCACCTGGTCCTTCTCGAGCGAAATCGTCGTAGCCTGCAGATATTCGTCAAGCCGGTGCGCAGACGCGCAGGCGGCGCCGAACGCCAGCAGCAGGAGCGCCATCAGAGGTTTCATTTCGCAGCCGCCGCCGTCCTCCGGCCGTAGTCGTTGGTGGGATCGCGGTAGATCGTGTGAATGTGCATCGAGGGATCGCCGCCCATCCGCTGTGGAGCATACTCGATGACGAGATTCGGTCCTTGAATCCGGTAGTACGAGGCGCCGTTGCGCCCAGGTTCAGGGGCGGTCGTCGGCCCGCTCCACGCAAACCAGGTCTCGCCAAGCCCCGCCTTGATTTCCACCATGCGAGCGGTCGCGGCGCGATCGTGAACAATGCCGGCCCACTCCGAGACGAGATCGAGCAGCATCGCACGCTGGGCATCGTTCATCGCGGAAACCTGGAGTCCTTCGGGTTGAATCTTCTTGCCGTCCTGCCCCGGCCCGAGTACCAGATCGGCGACGCGATAGTTCAGAACGGCCTGTTTCCGTTGCGTTTCGTCGAGCGCGGCCAGCAATGCGAAAGCCTTGTCGTTCTCCTGCCCGAGCGGCCGCACAGTCTTTCCGTTCAACGTGAAGAGCGCGGGTTGCGCAGCAGTCAGGCTCGGCGTGAGAATGCCCTGTTCCCCTGCGATCGTGATGTTCAGAGCCAGGTGATGCCCGCCGAACTGCAGCATCCAAGGCGACTTCTCCGATGGCTTGCCAAGAAAGGAAATATAGTACAGATCTTCGCCAAAGATGGGATTGTTCCCTTCCTTGGTTTTCAGGACTTCGTCGCCCTCCATGATCTCCTGCACCTTCTCGAAGCCTCTTTTGCTCAGTGTGGACGAAACCAGGGCCAGCGCCGCGGCGCGTTGCGAGGCGTTCAGATCTCCCAGTTTGAGGCCCGCCCGTGGCGACATCCTGGTCGGGAAGTTCGACCAACGGGCCCGCTGCGCTTCGTCATCGAACGCGAATTGCACTGCCCCACGCTGTTTCTCGTCGAGCGTGGCAAGAAACGCATTCGCAGCCCTAGCGATCCGGGAACTTGCCGTTTGCGCAGCGGCTACTGCCTCACTCGCGAAAAGACAGATCACAGCCAAGGTTCCGGCAACGGCGCGGACCCCCAACATGCGTGCGAACAATGGATGCATCTCGATTCTCCTTCTCTCTCGGGTCCATGGACTCGTCTCGAATAGTAGAACGTTATTTCGACGTGCGAGGTTGTGCCGATGCCGTATTAAGGACTGTTATGAGTTACATTGCAGGCATGAGGTTCGGGGGCCGGTTTTCCAGAACAACTGCGATGATCAATTCCCTGCCTCGCCTGTGAAGTGCTCGATCGGAACACGCAGGAAGGCCCCCGCTTTCGAGTCAGGGTAGTGAGCCAGGAGCGCGTCAACGGCCTGCGAGTGAAGCTCACAAGTTCACTGGAAGGCCACATCTCGTTTGCGGAAATCGATGGGAAAGGCTTCGCGACCTTCCGGAACATACGCCCCGGCACATACAACGTGAACGTCGAACCACAGGGACTCACGAATGGAATCGTGCTCTCAGTCGGCCTCCAAGGGCCAAGCGACATACCTATGCCACTCCAATGGCCGGGCGTTGTTCCAATTCGGACCCGGTCACTCGAAGGACGTATACGCTGGAGCGGCAGCTTGCCGGGTCAACCTGGCGCGAGACTTTCGTTCGACGTCCTCGAGTTAACCTCGGCGCGATGGATCGCAAGCTTGCAAACGGACGATGATAGCGAATTCAGCGGGAAGGGCCTTTCGAGCAACTGCGGAGCGACGATCTCGGCAAATTCGCGTCTCTGCAGCCGCCGCCCGCCGGTTCCTATCAACTGGTGGTCAGTAGCGGCGGATTCACGTCCTTGCGGAGGACAGTGCAGATCGGCCAAAACGGCGCGACGCCAACCCGCTCGCCTCTTGCCGTCCAACTCGGAGTGATGGGAGCCTGCAGCACCGCCACAACTAGTGCGTCATCGAGTAGATGACGTAGTTCGTCCCGAGCCGCATCGCCTCGGACGACATGCGCGCCGGATACTCAGGGTCATCGGCGAACTCCCACCCGTCCCCCATGTCCTGGTTGAAGCTGATGGCCACCATCATCCGTCCGCTTCCTCGAGGATCCATGATCGCGCGCCAATGTGGCTCCACTCCTCCACGTTCGATTCCCGATCCGTAGACGACATTCTGGCCCACCACCCGTATCCGCTCCTTCAGATCAAACAGCACATGAAAGGCGGGCGCGGAATCCATCAGTTCTTCGGGCTCCGAGCCCAGCCCCATCTGCTGAATGCCCGCCATGAACCTTGCCCATTCGCGATCGTTGTGAAAATCATCCACCAGCAAAAATCCGCCGCGGCGCAAGTATTCGCCCAGCCGCGCGGCTTGCGACGGCGAGAGTTCCCAGTCGCCCACCGACACCGCGAACAGGAACGGGACGTTGAACATCTCGTCGCTGTCCACGTCAATGATCGTTTCGATCGATGCGGCATCAATCCGGGTCAACCGCCTCAGAATCCCGACAAACAGCCGGTCGCCTTTATTCGCATCGATTCCCCATCGCGCATAACCGCCGAAGCGGCGTCTACCATCCATCGGCGAACGGTACCGAAGTCTGCCAATCGTGAACTCGCCTTTTCGATCCGCATCCGGAGGATCGTCCACCGGATCCTGCATCTCCGCCTCGTAGTGCTGCCAGACACGATGACCGCGCAATTGGGCGAGGGCCGCGAATGCAGCAAAGCCCATCAGTAACAAAACGCACCCCGTGACCATGACGAACCGCCGGGACATGCTAGCCATCTTAGCGAATCAAATCGCCAGCAGCGCCCCCACCTGCGCGATTCGACTCCGCTTGACGCTAGGGGAAGTAGAACGAATCGAGGAGCGCTAAAGGTGGGGTCATAGCCCGTAATCGCCCTTCTGAATACCCAGCGCCTTGATGCGGGAGGCAAGAGTACCCGGGTTGATTCCCAACAAATCCGCGGCTCCAGCCTTGCCCGAAATACGCCCTTGTGCCTGCCGAAGCGCAGCCATCACATTGTCCCGCTCGCGGAGGCGCCATTCCTGCTCCGGAATCACGGACCCGACCATCGGAACCGAAGCCGTCCCGACCTCGCGGATGGCGGCCGATTCGGGCAACTCAAACGCCAGCTTGCCTCCGCGCGACACAATGACCGCCCGTTCCACCACATTCTGGAGTTCACGGACATTACCCGGCCAATCGTACTGCTTGGCGCGTTCCACTTCGCGATTCGGAACCCCCGGCGGCGTCACATGGAACCGCAGGCTCGCCTGCCGGACAAAATGCGCAATCAGCGTCGGGATGTCTTCCTTCCGATCGCGCAGTGCCGGCGCCTCCATCGGAAAAACCCCCAGCCGATAGTAGAGATCCAAACGAAAGCGGCCCTGGTCCACTTCCTTTCGCAAGTCGCGATTCGTCGCAGCGATCACGCGGACGTTGACCCTCTTCGTAACCTCATCGCCCACGCGTTCAAATTCGCCTTCCTGTAGCACTCGCAGCAACTTCGATTGCAGCTCGAGCGGGATCTCACCCACTTCATCGAGAAACAGAGTCCCGCCGTCGGCCAGTTGAAAGCGGCCAATGCGGTCCCGCAGGGCGCCCGTGAAAGATCCGCGCACGTGGCCAAAGAATTCGCTTTCAAACAGCTCGCGCGGGATCGAGCCGCAATTCACCTTCACCAGCGGCTTGCGGGATCGCGCGCTGCGTTGATGGATGGCGCGCGCCACCAGTTCCTTGCCAGTGCCGCTCTCGCCCAACACCAGAACGTTGGCGTCCGTGGCCGCAACCATCTCCACCTGGTGCAGCAGCCGTTCCAGTGCGGGACTGCGGCCAAGAATTTCGCCAAAAGACCCGCTGGACGCCACCTCTTCCCGCAAATAGTCCCGCTCGGACTCCAACTGCCGGCGTAGCGATTCGTTGTCCTCGAACGCCCTCGCGTTGGCGATCGCGACAGCAGCAGCGCTGGCCATCGTCCGGAGCCAGTCAAAACAGGCGTCGTCCGCCGTCGTCCGCCGGAATACGGCCAATACGCCAAGCGGCTCGCCGCGAAACATTAACGCATGTCCTGAAAAACTCACCATCTGTTCTGCCGCAACCCACGCAGGATATCGAACCCATTGGTGATCGTCCGCCAGGCGCTCGATGCGGATCGATTCTCCCGTGTTCGCGATGTGCGCGATCTTGAGGTTTTCAGATGGCGTGAGCGGAATGCGATGAAACGTTCCGTCAATGCGAGCCCAATCCGCGGTGTTTGAAATGGAAGAGCCCGCGCTCGCGCGTAAATGCAGCGCGTCTGCCGGAGTAGGATGAGACTCGCCGGAAGCGCAGAGCGGACAAGACGAATCAACCTCCCGCAACCACAGACGCGCCAGGCCAACACCGGATTGCCTGGCCACGGCTTCGATGATGGTCCTGAGCACCGCCGCCAAGGAGCGCTGTTCGGCAAGGGCGACGATGATGGCGGGGAGAGGTTCGAGGTCCACAGCCTTGATAGTATCGCGAAATTTGGCGACGCCGGTCATGAAATTTAGCGAGTCATGATTTTCCACGACTACTACCCGCTAATACATGTCTAGCAATTTCAATCGGTTACAGAAATCGTACGATTGGCGGCTGCCGTGCCCCTTTGTAGATCGTCGCGGTCGCCAAAGAAAGAAAGATCGCGACAGGAAAAGAGAGAATTGAAATCCCATGCAAAGAATCACTGCAGTGAATCCGGCCGAGGCCAATGGCAAGGCCAAGCAACTTCTCGATGCCGTCCAGGCGAAGCTGGGAATGACGCCCAACCTCATGAAGACCCTCGCGGCTGCCCCCGCCGCTCTCGAGGCTTACCTCAGCTTTGGCGCCGCCCTCGGAACCGGCAACCTGGACGCGAAGTTCCGCGAACAGATCGCCCTGGCTGTTGCGCAAGCCAACTCCTGCGAGTACTGTCTCGCGGCCCATTCCGCGATTGGCAAGATGACCGGCTTGAAACCCGAGGAGATTGTTGCCAGCCGCGAGGCCCATTCCGTGGACGCAAAGCGCGATGCCGGATTGCAGTTCGTGCAGGCGCTGGTCGTGCAGCGCGGGATGGTGTCCGATCAGGCTCTGGCGCACGTCAAGGCAGTAGGCTTCAGCGACGGCGATATCGCCGAAATCGTGGCGAACGTAGCAGTCAATATCTTCACCAACTACTTCAACCACGTGGCGCGGACCGATGTCGATTTCCCTCGCGTGGCAGTGGCTATGGAGGTCTAATAACGATGACAACCCCAACCCTGGTCACGCCTCCTTTCACCTTGGAGAGCGCGACCCGAAAAGTTCAAATGGCCGAAGACGCCTGGAACTCCCGTGACCCCGAGCGTGTGGCGCTGGCCTACACACCGGATTCGGAATGGCGCAACCGCACCGAATTCTTGCAGGGACGTGAAGCGATCGTAGAGTTCCTAAAGCGGAAATGGGCCAAGGAGCTCGACTATCGCCTCAAGAAGACATTGTGGGGCTTTCGCGAAAACCGCATCGCCGTAAGTTTCGAGTACGAGTGGCATGACGCAAGCGGCCAATGGTACCGCTCTTACGGCAACGAACTGTGGGAGTTCGATGAGGCCGGCTTCATGCGCCGCCGTCTAGCCAGCATCAACGACGCCGGGATCGCGGAGGCCGAGCGCCGGATATTCTAGAACGTTGTACGTCCTACGATCTTGCCTAGGACTTTTTCGGTTGAGGCCAAATCAATAGGTGTCGCGACCTCGGTTTGACTTTGAATCCTAAAAGCCCTATTCTCTATCTAAATAAGGACTACGATGTTCAGCGCTGCCTTACTCTTCCTCCTGCCCCTCACCGCCGCCGAGCCCGCGACCGGTTTGTGGGACGCCACCGTGGTCGTCAACAAAGTCGAAATCCCCTTCCGCATGGAGATCGCCCCCAAGCCCGCAGCCGCCTCCGGGGCCTTCTTCAACGGGGACTTGCGAGTTTCCTCCACGGGTGGCAGCTTCGCCGACAACACGCTGGCCCTGCGTTTCGATCATTACGCCGCAGTGCTCACAGCCAAGTGGGATGGCGAACAGTGGACCGGAACCTACGTTCGCGCCGGAAAGCCCTATCCTTTTCAAGCTAAGAAGTTTACAGCGGCCGAAGCAACCGGCGAAGAGAAGATCCCCAGCATCGCGGGACTTTGGGACATCATGGCCAAAAGCTCGAAAGGCGAGAATGCCTGGCGATTCATTGTCCGCCAGTCCGGGCCCGAAGTCACCGCCACCATCCTCCGCGTCGATGGTGACACAGGCGCTCTGAGCGGCAAGTTTGCGAACGGCAAGTTCGTGCTCAGTCACTTCTCCGGCGCGCGCCCGCTGCTGCTCGAAGTGACGCCGAACGCCGACGGAACCATCGAGGTGGTGCAGAACAAGGCTGCCAAGTACCTCGCGGTGCGCTCGAGCGAAGCCCGCGTGAAGGGCTTGCCCGAACCTACCGATCCGTCGCGCCACACCAGCGTCAAAGACCCCTCTGAAGTCTTCCGTTTTCAGGGTGTGGACCTCGCCGGCAAGACCGTGAGCGAAGCCGACCCGCAGTTCGCCGGCAAGGTGGTCCTGCTCAGCATTGGCGGAAGCTGGTGCCCGAACTGCCACGATGAAGCGCCCTTTCTGGTCGAACTCGACCAAGCCTACCGTTCGCGAGGCCTCCGCATTGTGAACCTGTCCTTTGAAGAGGCCGATCAGTTGAAGGATCCCCGCCGCCTCCGGGCCTTCGTCAAGCAATATGGAATCGAGTACACCGTGCTGCTCGGAGGCGAACAGGAACAGGTCCGCGACCGTCTGCCCCAAGCCGTCAACCTCAACACCTGGCCCGCCACGTTCTTCATCGGACGCGACGGCCGCGTGCGCGGGGTCCATGCCGGTTTCGCCAGCCCCGCGACCGGAGAAGAGCACACCCGCTTGAAGGCCGAGGTTCGGCAAACCGTGGAAAAGCTGCTTTCTGAGACCATTTCCGCTTCGACGACGTCTGTTAAGTATGAATAGACGGGAATTGTGTCTGCTGCCTCTCGCGGCGGGACTTCTCAAAGCCCAAGGCAAAGTGGAAGGCGTCTTCGGAACGAGGATACGAGTGGAAGTCTTCAGCGACTTTCAATGCCCCGGCTGCAAACAACTCCACGAATCGACGATTCAGGCATTTCGCAACGAATATGTTTCGTCCGGCAAGGTGCAACTGGTGCATCGCGAGTTCCCGCTGCCGATGCATCAGTACGCGAAACAGGCTGCCTGCCTCGCTTGCGCTGCCGATAAGTTGGGCCAGTATCAAAAGGTGAGCGACGCGTTGTTTCGAGATCAACAAGTCTGGGCCGCGAACGGCCGCCTGGATGACACGCTCGCCAAAGTCTTGTCGCCCGCGGAATTGACCAAGCTCAAGACGCTTGCCAAAGATCCCAAAGTGGTTGCGGAAGTCGAATCCGACATGGCGCTCGGCATGAAGGCGCCGGTTGGCCAGACGCCTACAATGTTCGTCACCTACAAAGGCAAGACGCAACCAATCACCGGCGCCGTCAGCTACCCGATCTTCAAGCGCTACATCGACATGCTGCTCGCGACTCCCTAATGCGCACCCGTATCGTCTGGGGATTGCGAATCCTGCTGGCCGCTGTGTTTTTGTTCGCTGCATACAGTAAGCTGAAACAGTCGTATCTCGTCTTTGCCATGAGCATCGATTCGTATCAGCTTCTGCCCGAATGGGCCGTATTGACGGTCGCCCGCGCACTGCCTCCGCTCGAGCTGATCCTCGGCATCGGCATCCTCATTGGATGGAAGCTCCGTTACTTCTCCTTCGCTGGCATGTCTCTCTTGTTGGTCTTTTTTGGGATCCTGCTGTTCAGCTACGGCAAGGGGATGACGATCGATTGCGGTTGTTTCGGTGTGGGCGAGGCGTTGAGCGCCAAGACGCTGCTGCGCGACGGCGCGCTCGTTGCCTCCGCGATCACACTCTGGCGATTGTCATGACCGCGCGTTGGGCCTTCTTCGTGATCGCCGCGGTTTCGGCAAGCGCTGGAGTGAAGGAAGCCGTCGCGTATCTCGAAGTCGAAGTCCCGCGCTGGAAGGCCGAAAACAAGTGCTATTCGTGCCATAACAACGGGGACGGCGCACGCGCGCTGTTGCTTGCCGGAAGGCGCCGCGGTCCCGCGCTCGAGGACACGTTGCAGTTTCTGCGCGATCCGAAGAAATGGCCGCAGGATCTCGCTCCGCTCGCCCTCATTCAGTACACGAACGCGCTCGCAGCCAGCGGCGCCGATATCCATGTGGCCGCGCAGCGGATCGCCGCCGCGCAGAAGCCCGACGGCCATTGGGAGATGGACGCCGAAGCAGCTGCAGGTTCGCCGGCGACCTACGGTCCGGTGCTCGGAACCGTGCTTGCCCGCGAGATTCTGTTGCAGGCGAAGCTGGACGCGCAGCGCGCGACGCAGTGGCTGGAACAACAGAAGGTCGCGCATCCGATGGATCTCGCCGCGCTGGTGCTCGCATTCCATCGCAAGCTCGATGTGGACAGGCTCGCGGCCATGCAAGCGAAAGACGGAAGCTGAACGGCGGCGAGGCGTTCGATACGGCGATTTCGGTGATCGCCTTGCAGCAAGACGCTCCGGAAGCCGCCGAGCGAGGCCGTGGGTGGCTGCTGCGCAATCAACTGGAACCCGGTGGGTGGCGAGGCACCACGCGTCCCGCGGGCGGCCAGAGCTACGCCCAACATATCTCGACGACAGCTTGGGCGCTGCAGGCGCTGCTTACTTCGCCGCCAAAGGAGTAAACGTGATCCTCACGCTGCCGGTGGACACGGTCTTATTGACACGTTCAAACCGGTCCACATCGAACGCCCGGCCAACCTTGTTGCCCGCGAGGTCTTCGAGAATCTCCATCACCTTCACCGCGTGAGGACCCGCCTTCCACGCAACATCGGGAGTGAAGCTCCAGCGCTGTTCCGCGTTCTCGAGGCTCGCTTGTCCGGTCACGCCTTCGACTTCGAGGCAACGCAACAGTAGCGCCGCGTCGAGCGGGCGCGGAAACTCAACCCGCAGGGGCTCCCGAGTGCCGGTGTGAGGCGCCGTGACCTTCCACTGCCGGACGTCGATGCCGTCGCGCCACGCCGGGCCCACCGAAAAATCCTTTTGAAACGCCGCCTGCAAGGGCCGGCCCGCCGCGTCCTTCCATTCCCGATCGATCACCAGCCGGTACTTGTTTCCACTCACCAGCGGAGGGCCGGCTTCCTGATTGGGAACCAGTCCACGCTTCACGCGGCCGGGATCGAAAAGGATGGTCAAGCGACGCTGCTCGCGATCCCAGAGCTCTTCGTCAATCTCCAGAAACGGCAGCTGCATTTGCTCACCCCTGCCGTTGAGCAGGTGAATGCGATGAAACGCCTCGCCCCGCGACATCGGCGCCGAGAAATGGACATAGAACTTCAACTGGTTCTCAGGCCACATGTCCGCGGTTGGATAGACGCGTTCCACATGAGACACCGCGGCCGAAGCCGCCACATCAGCAACAGTGAGAGTCACGGTTAACCGCTCCGGCCCAAGCTGGAACACCGCACGATACGCCAGTCCCGGCTGTAGCCGGTAGCGGGGACTAAATATCAGGACCCCAGGTTCTGCACGATACGTCCCGGGAAGCGCAGGCGCGTCGGGGCGGTCGACGCTCACCCGCAAAACCGCCGCCCAATCGCGCGAACCTGCAGCGTCAATCGCCGCGCTGCGCACCCGCACCACTGGAGGGTCGCCTTCGATCGCAATAGACGGCAAAGGGGCCGCAACCGCAATCGCGGCCGCCGCCCCCATGCACAAAAGTGCAAAGGGTGCGGCTTTGGGCGCCGCCAATCGGCCAGGAACCTTTCGTGCCGCACCCGTTTTGCACCAGTTCCTTGGAAACGCTGCTGTGTTACGGCAGAACAAGCGTCTTCAGTTCCAGCGCACCGTTGTCGGACTTCACGAGCATCATCGCGTGCGTATCGTCAAAGCGCGCGAGCTGTTCGACGCCCTTCAAACCGGCAATCGTTTCGTACGGAACGCCCTGCCTGTCTTCCACCGGCTTGGTGATGCCCGTGAAAGTGTCGAGGTTGTCGCCCGGCAGCTTCATCACGCCGCGCGAAGAGTTGTTCATCAGGATGAAGTGCGCGCCGCCCTTCTGGTAAACCACCATATCGAGCGGACGGTTGCGATTGCCGAGTTCCGCGATGGTCGTGCCCATCACCTTGGCGCCAGGCTTCAGATCCGACACCGGAATCTTCACGAGCGGGGTGCAGGTGTAAGCAGCCAGGATATGCTCCTTCTTGCCGATCATGTACGACGTGAACGTACGAACCGGCGCGTTGGTCTCAAAGCGGCCGTGCGAACCATGATAGATTTCCACGTTGGTCGTCGCTACTTTGGCGGCCTCGAACGGGAACGGAATCGAGCGCAGCGTGGAGGCGAACTCTTCGTTCGAAAGTCCGGCCACCATCAACTTGCCGTCCACGAACTTCATGTCGGTGATCGCTTCGAGGCGAACCGGGGTTCCACGGCGATCTTTAGCGTCGGCCGCCGGAGCGTGCGGCAGCGGCGTGGCGGCATAGGAGATGTTGGACAGGTCGAGTTCGGAAACCTTGCCGTCCCGAGTGACCTTCACGATCACGCCAGCGGCGTCGGGACCCTTGCCGCGCGACACCGACAGATAGATGTTCTTCGAAAGCGGATTGACGGCCAGGTCATTAAAAAGGATCTGGTCGGGCGTGGCGCCGAGCATAGCGGCAACCTTATCGCCTAGACCGGAAATCGCAACGTCACCACCGCCCGCAGCGGACTTTGTATCGCCAGTTCCAATGGCGAACACCTGGGCGCCCATGGGGTCGCCTACGAAAAGAATGCCTTCCGGGCCGAATGTGATCGGACCCGCGGATTTGAGATCAGCTTTACCGGCCTTGAGCGTCGACGACAGGCTCGCCCCGAAGGCGAGACCCGCGACGAGGGACAGGCTAAACCCGATTTTGAGCAACTTTGAGCGCAACTTTGAGCATAGTGCCATGCTAGCCATGTTACACGACTGAACCGGAGCGAAGCGGAGGCCAGAAGGTGGGTCAGCGGGGAAGGGTTTGGGAAGGGGCCGGCGCTT
>JACXTT010009796.1_pt1 | contig 13041 bp, 10 predicted proteins | sample 9270951 | NCBI WGS metagenome assembly JACXTT01 (sample SAMN15532306, study PRJNA645909) | rock metagenome | isolation source: weathered quartz diorite | place: Puerto Rico | collected 2017-06-21
ACACCTTGCCGGTCTCTTCCTCCAGCTCGCGCAGCGGCTTTCCGCCGCCGCCGATCAGGATCGCCGCCACCCGCGGGTGAACCTGGACGAGGAACGCCTCCGACTTGGATCCCTTGACCAGCTTCCGCAGGCGCCGCTCGACGTCGATTGCGATGGTCTCCTCCGAGCGCACGACGCCCTCCCCCTGGCAGGTGGGGCAGGTCTTGTTCATGATCTCGCGAACGCCCTCGCTGACGTTCTGGCGCGTCATCTCGACGAGGCCGAGCGGCGAGATCTCGACGACGTGGGTGCGGGTGCGGTCCTCGTCGAGCGCCTTGCGGAGCACACTCAGGACGTGGTCGCGGTTGCGCGTGTACGCCATGTCGATGAAGTCGATCACGATGATCCCGCCGATATCGCGCAGGCGAAGCTGCCGGACGACCTCCTCGGCGGCCTGAAGATTCGTCTTCACGATCGTGTCCTCGAGGCTCCCCCGCCCGCGGCCCGTGTAGCTGCCGGTGTTGACGTCGATCACGGTCAGCGCCTCGGCGTGGTCGATCATGAGATAGCCGCCGTGGGGCAGGTCGACACGCCGCGAGAGGGTCGAGGTGAACGCGTCCTCGATCCCTGCCTGCTCGAAGAGCGGCTCGGAGCCCTCGTAGAGCTCGACTCGGTCGACGAGCTCGGGCGCCGTTCGCTCGAAGAAGCTGCGGACACGATGGTGCTGTTTCGGGTCGTCGATGATCGCGCGGTCGAACTCGCGCGAGAAGACGTCCCGTACGACCCGCACCGGCAGGTCGGCCTCCTGGAACACCATCGCCGGCGCCGGTGACTCCTCGACTCGCTTCTCGAGCACCTCGTGCAGCCGGTAGAGGTACTGCAGCTCGCGCTCCATGTCGCTCTTGCGCGCGCCGTGTGCGGCGGTCCGGATGATCAGGCCTCCCTGCTTCAGGTCGAGTCCCGCCGCGAGCTTGCGAAGACGCTCGCGCTCGGAGTCAGGAAGCCTGCGTGAAACCCCGACTCCTTCGCCGTCCGGAACGTACACGAGGTAGCGGCCCGGAATCGAGATCTCCATCGAGAGGCGCGCGCCCTTCGTGCCGATCGGGTCCTTGGTCACCTGCACCACGACTTCCTGCCCGGACTTGAGGAGCTCGGAGATGCGGGGCCCGCCGCTGCGACCCCGGCCGCGCCGCTGCGACGAGCTGGCGCGCACCGGCTTGCCCTTCTCGCTCCTCAAGACGATCTCGTCGACGTGCAGGAAGCCGTTCTTCTCGAGGCCGATGTCGACGAACGCGGCCTCCATGCCGGCGAGGACGTTGTCCACCCGGCCCTTGTACACATTGCCGACGATCGATCGCCGGCCGCGACGCTCGATGTAGAGCTCCGCTACGCGCCATCCGCCGTCGACGCGGGGAATGCTCGCCCGCCCGCGGCGGCCACCCTTGGTGGGCGCGCCCTTTCCGTCGACGATCGCCACGCGGGTCTCTCCGCGGTCGACCGAAACCAACACTTGCTTACGCAATTAAATATCTCCTTGGATGAAATTGCCGCCCGTGGCCAAGGCCGCGGCCGGGTTTGCGGAGGGACGACCCTCCGTTCAAATTGTCTCTGCCTTGCCGGCCGCCGCCTCCCGCGCCTGTACGTAGACGCTCTGCAGGATGCCGAGCGCGATCAGTGTGACTATCACGGACGAGCCTCCGTAGCTCATCAGAGGAAGTGGGATTCCGGTGATCGGCATGATCCCGACGTTACCGCCTACGTTCACGAACACCTGGGTCATCAGCATCGCCCCGATCCCGGCGGCGAGCAGCGCCCCATACAGGTTCTTCGCGATCGTGAGGATCCGTAACGAGCGCCACACCATCAGCGCGTAGAGCGAGAGCACCAACGCCGCGCCCACGAAGCCGAATCGCTCGCCGACTACGGCGAAGATGAAGTCCGTGTGGCTCTCCGGCAGGAAGCCGAGCCTCGTCTGTGACGAGGCCGCGGCGCCGCGGCCGGTCTTGCGCCCCGACCCGATCGCGGTCTGGGCCTGATTCAGCTGGTAGCCCTGGCTGCGGGGGTCGGCATTGTTCTTGTGAAGGAACGCCGTGAGGCGATCCTTCTGGTAGCCCTTGAGCACTGGCGTCCCGACCGCCGGCGCGATCACCAGCACGATCGTGGCCGCAACCGCCGATACGCCCGCCAACGCGGCGAAGTGGGTCCACTTGGTACCGGCCATGAACAGCAGCGCCAGCGCGATGTTGATGTAGATGATTCCCGTGCCGAGGTCGGGTTGGGCCATCACCAGCAATGTCGGCACCAGCGCCAGCAACATGATCCTCGAAGTCGTCTGGCGGTTGTTCAGGTGCCGCAGGCGGTCCAGGACGAAAGCCGAGAGCGCCAGCACCAACAGCACCTTCCCGAGCTCCGACGGCTGGAACCGCAACAGGGGAAGCTCGATCCAGCGGCGCGACCCGCGGGTCACGCCCCCGAGTGCAAGCACTATCACGATCAGGCCCATCATCGCCACGTAGAGGCCTGTCTTGAGCTCCCGGAAGCGCGAGTAGTCGATCGACGCGATCGCGATCATCAGGATCAAGCCGACGACCGCGTAGATGCCCTGGCGGGTCGCATAGAAGTGAGGCGAGGCGGTCGCGTTCGCGGTTGCCGTGTCGAGAGTGACAAGACTCGCCGCGATCAGGCCGAGCGTCGCCAAGAGCAGCAGCAGGTCGAGCCGGAAGATCCGCACGCGCGGCTCGCTGAAGCGCTGGACGCCCGTGCCGAAGGGAGTGTCGCGGCGCTGGATCATCAGTTCGGTGCGTTCCCCTTCGAGCCGGCGGCCTTCCTGCCCTTGATGCCGAAGTACGCAGCCAGGATCCGGCGCGCCGCGGGAGCGGCAGCCTGGGCGCCGAAGCCACCGCGTTCGATCGTGACCGCCACGACGATCCGCGGGTCGTTGTACGGAGCCATCACGACGTACCACGACTGGTCGCCCTGAGCGCCGCGCTGGGCGGTGCCGGTCTTGCCCGCGACCTGGATCGGGAAGCCGCGGAACACCGGCTCCGACGTGCCGCCTGGGTCGTTTGCCGCCGCACGGAGCCCCGACATGATCGCGTCGCGCGTGACGGGAGAGATGTCGAGTCGCCGCCTCGGGCCGGGCGAAATTTCCTGGAGCGCGCGCCCGTCCGAGTCCTCGACCCGCATTCCGATGTGAGGCGTCACGACTTTGCCGCCGTTGGCGATCGCGCTGTACGCGACCGCCATCTGGAGCGGATCGGCCTCGAGGTCACCCTGTCCGACCGCGAAGTTGATGTTGTCGCCGGGGGTCCACGGCCGGTCCGTGAGGTGCTTACGGAAAAGCCGGTTCCGCCAGGCCGGGGAAGGCACGAGGCCCGCCACCTCACCCGGGAGGTCGATGCCGGTGGGACGGCCGATGCCGAGGCGGCGAGCCCACTTCTGGATGATGTCGCCGCCGTGCTGATCCGCCATCAGCCCGACTCGGTAGAAGAAGACGTCGGAGGAGACCTGCAGGGCCTGCGGCAGGGCGAGTGCGCCATAGGAGGCGCCGCCCGCGTTCTTGAACGAGATCCCGCCGACGTTGAGCGAGCCGCCATCGAAGAGCACAGTCGACGGTGTCAGCAGGCCCGACTGGAGCGCCGCGGTTGCCGTGATCAGCTTGAACGTCGATCCCGTCGGGTAGAGGCCCTGGATCGCGCGATCGGCCAGCGGCGCACCGTTGTTCGGGTCCTGAAGCCGTTTGTAGACGGACTCCGAAACGCCCTTAGCGAACACGTTCGGGTCGAAGCTCGGGTTCGAACCCAGGCCGAGCACCTCGCCGTCGCGAGGGTCCATCGCCACGAAAGCGCCGGGGTTACCGAACGAGGAGAGCGCCTGCTGGCCAGTCTTCTGGACTCCCAGGTCGATCGAGAGCCGCAGCTGCTTGCCCTGCTTCGGATCCCGAACGGAGAGCTCGCCCTTCGGACGTCCGAGTGCGTCGACCTGGATGCGCGAGGCACCGTTCTTCCCCCGCAGATAACGGTCGTACTGGTACTCGATGCCGGATTGGCCGACGCGGTCGCCGAGCTGAACGCCCTTGTAGCGCGGCAGCTTCAGCTGCTGCTCGGTCACCTCGCCAAGCGTCCCGAAAAGGTGCGCACCGACCTCCTTGTGCGTGTACTTGCGCAGGAAGATGCGCTCGACCTCGACGCCTGGAAAGCGCGTCTGGTTCTCCTGCAGGTAGAAGACCGTATCGAGGGGCACGTCGGCCTTCAGCGTCACGGGGCTGAAGGGCAGGACCTTCCAGTCATGCGTGATCTTCCTGCGAAGGGCGTGGGTGCTCATGCCGAGAACCTGCGCGAGGCGCCGGGTCTCGCGGGCGCGGACGCCGCCGGCCTTCGGCATGCGGTCGGGCATCACCTGGACCGCGAGCGCGGTGCGGTTGTCGACCAGCACGGTCCCGTTGCGGTCGACGATCTGGCCCCGGGGCGCCTCGACCTTGACCTCGCGCACCCTGTTGTCGTTCGCCTCGGCCAGATACTTGTCGCCCGAGAGCACCTGCAGATACCAGAGGCGGAAGAAGATGATCGCGAAGAGCAGCAGCGCGATGCCGCCGAGGATCGCGACGCGAAGCGCCAGCCCTGGCGTCACGATCATGCGCTTGTCCCCACCCGGGAGATACATGCTCCGCTAACGCCTCCGCGGCCGGGTGACGGGGCCGGTGATCGTGACCGCGCTGCTGCCGAGCGGCGCGCCCGTGAGTGGCCCGCGGCGCGTCGTCCCGGCGCGCCGCCGCCGCGGGCGAAGATCGTCGATCAGGTCCGCGCGCAGGAGCCTGCGCACGCCGGCGAAGACCGGCATCGCGATCAGCCCGTTCATCACGACGCCGATCAGGATCTCTCGGATCACCAGGGGGCTGACGGGCGACTCGACGCCGAGCAGGAACTGCACGAGCGAGAACGCGGTCGCGTACGCGAGGGTCGCGATCAGCGCCCCGATCACCGGCACCAGCTTGTGCGAGGCGTCGCGCAGCTCCCGGTAGCGGCCCGCGAGGTAGCCCACGCCGATCAGGAGGAGCGAGGTCACGCCCAGCGTCTGGATCAGCGCCATGTCCGCGGCAAGCCCCAGGAGGAAGCCGCAGGTCGCGCCGGGGATCGGCCCGGCCAGGAGCCCCACCGACAGGGTCACCAGCGGAAACAGGTCCGCGTCCGAGTCGAGCACCGTCATCTGAGTCACGACCGCGAGCTGGAGTACGACGGTCGCGATCACGAGCACCGTGATTCGCACGATCGTGCCGGGCCGGACGTTCACGGGATCAGCTGCGCCTTCTGGCCAGGAGCGGAGCCCCCGCGGGTCAGGACCTGGACGATGTCGAGGTTGCGGAGGTCGGCGAACGGCTCCAGGTGCACGCGCTGGTACAGCTCCCGCTCGTTGGAATCGGAGCGGGTCACGGTCCCGATCGGGATGCCGCGCGGGAAGAGCGACTCGATCTGGGAGGAGCGCCAGCCCGACGTGATCACGGTCGCGCCCTTCGGCACCGGGCGGCCCTTCTGGACGAAGTCGAGGAGCAGGTCCGACGGATTCCCGACGGTCGCCTTGACGAGACCGTTGGCCCCATTGGGGACGACCTGCGCGGAGACCCCGCTGGTGTGATCCGTGAGGAGAGTCACGCGCGCAGCGTCGGGAGTCACGTCTGAGACCTTCCCGACCAGGCCCGCGCCGCTCAGCACCGGCTGGTCTGCGTGGATGCCCTGGTCGGAACCCTTGTCGATCGTGATCGCCGAGTACCAGACCGTCGGCGAGCGCGCGATCACACGCGCCGATACCGGTGTGTAACCAGACGGGAATCCCGACGACCGGTTCAGAGCTACAAGCGCCCGCAGCTCGCTCGAGTCACGAGTGGTGGTGTCCGCCTGAGCGAGCCGGCTCTCCAGCTCTCGGACCTGCTTGCGCAGCTTCTTGTTGTCCGACTTCGCGTCGAAGACGTCCCCGGTCCAGCCCACGAGGTCCCGGCCAGGCTTCAGCGCTCGGCTAGCCCCCTCCTGGAGCGGTGCGAGCACCTGCAGGAAGCCACGCTGGATCGCGTGCAGGCCACCGGAGGCGGATTCCCCGAAATAGGCGGTGAGGAGCGCTATGGAGAGGCCGACGAGCAGTGCCAGCACCGCCCGCCGCCTGCGAACCGATCTCTTGTACACGGTGAAGTCCTCAAGTCTTCGAGCAACCAGCAGCTTCTTGTAGGACCTCTGCTCCCCTTACTTGTACAGAGGTTTCCTACTCCGTGGGCCGCCATCAGTTTCTCCGGCGATTTCCGGAGTTCTTGCTTGCGCGGTGGATCGCCTCGAACTCCTCGAGCGACCGGCCCGAGCCGACCGCGACGCACGTGAGCGGCGATTCCGCCAGGTGACACGGCATCTGCGTCTCGTCCCGAAGACGCTCGTCGAGACCCTGCAGCAGCGCCCCTCCGCCGGCCAGCATGATCCCTCTGTCCATGATGTCGGACGCGAGCTCCGGGGGTGTGCGGTCGAGCGTCTCCTTGACCGCGCCGATGATCTGGCCGACGGGCTCCTCGAGCGCGCCGCGCACCTCCTCGGACGTCAGCACGACGGTCTTGGGAAGCCCGGATACCAAATCGCGGCCTCGGACCTCCGCCTGGACCTCCTCGGGCAACGGGAAGGCCGAGCCGATCTCGAGCTTGATCTCCTCGGCGGTCTGCTGGCCGATCATGAGCTTGTACTCACGCTTGACGTAGTTGACGATCGCGTCGTCCATCTCGTCGCCGCCGACGCGGATCGACTGGGAGACGACGATCCCGCCGAGCGAGATCACCGCGACCTCGCTCGTGCCGCCGCCGATGTCCACGACTATGTTCCCGGTCGGCTCCCCGACCGGAAGGCCCGCCCCGATCGCGGCCGCCATCGGCTCCTCGATCAGGTAGGCCTGCCGGGCGCCGGCCGAAAGGCAGGCTTCCTCGACCGCACGCTTCTCCACTCCGGTCACGCCGGACGGGACGCAGACCACTACGCGCGGATGCGCCCACCGGTTCTGATGCACCTTTTGGATGAAATGGCGCAGCATCTGCTCGGTCACGTCGAAATCCGCGATCACCCCGTCCTTCAGCGGTCTGATCGCCTGAATCGTGCCTGGGGTGCGGCCCAGCATCCGCTTTGCCTCGAGGCCGACGGCGTGAACCTCGCCCGACCGGGCGTCGATCGCCACGACCGACGGCTCCGATAGCACGATGCCGCGCCCGCGGACGTAGACGAGCGTGTTCGCGGTGCCGAGATCGACGGCCATGTCACGGCCGCCGAGACCTGTGAGAGCGCTGAAGAAACCCAAGTCGCTGACGGTCCTGTCTGGTGAGCCCCGGTCGCGGCGCACAGCGACCGGCCGGCCGACTACCCGAGAGGCCTCACCAGGCGCCAGGTGTTCTGCATCGGCGTTGCCGGCTTCCGCTAGCGAGGCGGTTGCAGCGGCGAATGGTACCGAACAGGCAGGAAGCTGAGCAAAGGCTGCAGCAGACGTCCCACCCGTCACGACCTCCGTGGAAGCAGGTCGGGTGCGATTCCGAGCAGCAGCGGGACCGGCAGGCCGACGACGTTCCAGTAGTCGCCGTCGATCTGCTCGACGAGCGCGGCCCCGTGTCCCTGGATCGCATACGCGCCCGCGCGTTCCTTCCATTCGCCCGTCTCGAGATACCACTCGACGAGCTCAGGCGAGAGGGTGCGAAACGTCACATGAGTCTCGGCCACGCCGCCGCGCTCGGTCTCGCCCTCCAGCAGGCAGAGGCCGCTCAGCACTGTGTGCGTACGTCCTGACAGCAGCTGCAGGTAGGCACGGGCCTCGTGAGGGACGGCGGCCTTTCCCAGCAGCCGCCCGTCGATCAGCACCTCCGTGTCGACTCCCAGCACACGCTTGCCCTCGCCTTCCGCCACGGCGCGGGCCTTGCGGCGGGCGTTCTCGGAGACGACCGCCTCGGGGTCGCCGTCCGCCAGCTCGTAGACGTCCACGATACGGATCTCGAACGGGATCCCGAGCTGCTCCAGGATCGCCTTGCGCTGGGGCGAGCGTGATGCGAGAACGAGACGGCTTTGCCGGCTCACGAGACTGGAGGTAGTCGTCGAAGCCGACCGGTCATTCAACGATGTGACAGCTGGCAGACGGTAGGCCGGCTCACAGCTCGGGGAAGAAGATCCCGATCTCGCGCGCGGCCGACTTGGCGGAATCCGAGCCATGCACGAGGTTGAAGGTGATCTCGGTTGCGAAGTCGCCGCGGATCGAGCCGGGCGCGGCCTCGAGCGGGTTGGTGGCGCCGATCACCTGACGCGCGGCCTCGACGGCGCTGGTGCCCTCGAGCACCATCGCCACAAGGGGTGCGCGTGTGATGAACTCGACCAGTTCACCGAAGAACGGCTTCTCCGTGTGCTCGGCGTAGTGCGCCTCGGCGAGATCCGCGTCGATCTGGATCAGCTTCAGCGCGATGGGCTTGAGGCCCCTGCGCTCGAAGCGGCTGAGGATCTCGCCGGTAAGGCCGCGCTCGAACGCGTCGGGCTTGACGAGGATCAGGGTGCGATCGGCCATTGAGGTCGCTCCCTTCCGTCGCCGGGAGCCGGGGAAATCTACCGGTCGGGCGACCCCTGGGAGCCGCGGCGTTCGCCGCTCAGAGAGGCGGCCGGGCCGCCAATCGCGTCATCGGCCCGCGAGGGAGCGGTGGAAGCTCGATCCGCCCGGGCAACGCGAGGCTCGCGATCTCCGTCGCGGCGGGTGCGCCGCCGGCGTTCGCTGCGCTGGTCCTGTACGGGCGAGCCGACCTCCGCCTCGCAGTAGGGACAAACGCGCCACCGTGGATCGAGCGGCCGCCCACAGCTGCGGCAAGGCTCCTTCAGCCTGCGCATGCACGTCGGGCAGCGAAGGAAGTTGGACTCGATCTCGCTGCCACAGTTCCGGCACGTGCGGTTGTCGAGCAACGCGAGCCGCTTCTCGGCGGCCCTGATCTCGAGCTCCCGCTCGTGGGAATCCTCCAGGTATTCGGGTGGGCGGACGATCGAGTACACGATCGTGCCGATGAAAGGGAACAGCGAGGCGACTGTCGCACACCCGATCAGCAAGGGGTCGTCGAGCCGCCTGGTCGCATCGGCATAGGTCCAGTAGACGAGCGCGACCCAGATCACCACCAGGAAGAAAACCAGGAGGTTGACGGCGAGGTTCAACCCGTCGTTAGTGATTCCGAAGAGGGCGATGGTCATGGGATTCCGTGCCGACCGGGTAAGTGTTCGATGCCGACCCCCATTGACCCTGCCGGGCCCACATTCGAATCACGTGAGGAGTCTATCGGGGCGGCTGGTGAAAACCCCCTGCAAGGACCCGGAGTCTGCTAGAGAAGCAGCCTTCCCAGCAGGTATCCGATCGCGAAGAACAGCAGGATCACGAGCGCAACGACCGCTGCAACCACGCCGAGCATGCGCAAGTGGTCAGTCATCCCGCCGCCTCCGCGCGGCCCGCTGGGCTTCCGGACAGGGCAGGCGTTCCGATCAGCTGGGCGAGCAGGTAGATCGAGCCGGTCACCAGCACCGATCCCTCGAGGCCGGCCCGCGCGTGCGCGGTCGCGACGGCCTTGACCGGGTCCGGGACGACCTCTCCGGCGCGGCCACCGAGCTGGCGCCACAAACTGTCGAGCACCGCCGGCGGCAGCGCCCCCTGCCGCGCGGACCGAGTGAAGACGGCGCCCTCGCACAGGGGCACGAGGCTCGAGAGGATTCCGGCCGCGTCCTTGTCTTCGAGAATCGACGCCACTGCAGTCACCGGCCGCCCACGGACGACACCGGGAAGCGACTCCGCGAGCGCTCTCGCGCCGCCCGGATTGTGCGCACCGTCGAGCACCACTAGCGGGCGCTCCGCGACGACCTCGAGCCGGCCCGGAAGCGTCAGCTCACGCGCTGCGCGGCGAACCGCCTCCGGATCGAGCGTGCGGCCGACGAACGCCTCAGCCGCGGTGACCGCGGCCGCGAAATTCATGACCTGAAAACGGCCGAGCGCCCGCAGCTCGATTCCGGGATAGGCGCCGCCAGGCGTCGTCACCGTGAACGGCCGCTCGCCGGCGGTCCGGAAATCGTGACCGGCTCGGAGCAGCCGGGCCTCCTTCTCGGCAGCGACCCTCTGCGCAACCGCGGCCGCCTCCGTGCTGAGCCCGCCGGTCACGAGGGTTCCGCCGGGCCGCACCACCGCCAGCTTCTCCTCGGCAATGTGGCGCTCTGTCGGACCGAGCCAGCGCATGTGCTCCAGCCCGACGTTGGTCAACACCTGAACTCGCGAGTCGATCACGCTGGTCGCGTCGTACCGGCCACCGAGGCCGGCCTCGATGACCGCCGCCTCCACCCCGGCCCGGGCGAGCGCCCAGTAGGCCGCCGCGGTCAGCGCCTCGAACTGGGTGACCCTGTCTCCCTCGGCGAGCGTTCGGTCGACGAGGGCCGCGGCCTGGGCGGCGCGTTCGACGGCCTTCGCGAATCCTTCATCGGAGGTGGCTCGCCCGTCGACCTCGACGCGCTCCGCGAACGTCGTCAGGTGTGGAGAGAGGTACGCGCCGGTTCTTAGCCCGTGGTGGTTGAGCAGTGCCGCGGTCATGCGCGCGGTCGAGGACTTGCCGTTTGTGCCCACCACGTGCACGGACGCAAAGCACTCGTGGGGCGAGTCGAGCACGGTCATTAGACGACGCATTCGATCGAGCCCGAACCGCATCCCGAACAGCTCGAGCGAGAGCAGGTAGCGCTCGGCGTCGAACACGGGTGGCTAGCGGCCCTTCTCGAAACGTCTCACCGGAAACGGCGGCCTCCCAAACCGCCATGCTGCGTTCTCGGTCGCCCCCGTACTCACCGAGTACGCCGGCTCCCTGCGTCCTTGCCTGCCGGCCCGGGAGCCGCGCCGTTCCCTGGCGAACGTTCCGAGAAGGGCCACTAGCGCTCGAGCTCGTCCAGCTCGCGCTGGTAGCGCTCGAGCTTGTCGCGTTCCTGTTGGACCAGCTCCGGCGGCGCCTTTTCGACGAAGCCCGCGTTTGCGAGCTTTCCCTCTGAGCGATCGATCTCGTTGCGCACCTTCCTGGCCCGCTCCGCCCGCCGCGCGCGGGCCTCCTCCGAATCGACCTGCACGTCAGCCGTCGCACCCGGGATCGGCACGGTTGCCTCGCCTAGCGCTCCGTCCGGCTCCGACACCCGGAGCTCGAAGCGCGCGAGGCGTTCGATCGTCGCGCGTGAACGCTCGTACAGAGCGGCCCACTCGCCGTCGTCCGCGACGATGCGCGCCTGGACGCGTTCGGCGGCCGGCACGCCGAGCTCCTCGCGGTAGCGGCGCAAGCTCTGGGTCGCCTCGATCACCGCTCTCACCTCGCGTTCGGCGGCTTCGTCGATCAGTGCGTCGTCCGCGACAGGGAACGGCCGCACGGCAAGGAGGCCCTCACGACCAGGCATGAAACCGTGGATCTCCTCGGTCACGAAAGGCATCAGGGGATGCAGCAGAGCGAGCGTTTCCTCGAGCACGTACAGGGCGTTCGCGCACGTCGAGCCCTCGGCGGAATCGTCCGGCGCCTTGGCGCCAGGCGGGTTTTCATAAAGCCGCGGCTTGATCATCTCCAGGTACCAATCGCAGAACTCGCTCCACAGGAAGGCGTACAGATCGAGCGCCACTCGCGCGAAGTCATACTCGTCGATGCGGCCGCCGATCTCAGCGATCAGCCGCTGCAGCCGCGACAAGATCCAGCGGTCCTCGACCGTCGCCGGCTGCGAAGCCGGCTCGGTATCCGCCGCATTCATCAGGACCAAGCGGGACGCGTTCCAGAGCTTGTTCGCGAGATCGCGGCCCTGCTCGACGCGGCCGAGCGAGTACTTCACGTCCTGGCTCGAAGACATGGCTGCCAGGCCGAAGCGCAGCGCGTCCGCGCCGTGCTCTTCGATCGCCTCCACCGGGTCGATGCCGGTCCCGAGGCTCTTGGACATGCGCCGGCCGTCGGGCGCCAGGATCACGGAGTGCACGTAGACGTCGTCGAACGGCACGTCGCCCGCGAACTCGAGCCCCATCATGATCATGCGGGCGACCCAGAGGTAGAGGATCTCGCGGGCGGTCGTCAGGAAGTCGGTCGGATAGAAAGCGCGCAGCTCCGGCGTGTCCGCCGGCCACCCGAGCACAGCGAACGGCCATAGCTGGGAGCTGAACCACGTGTCGAGCACGTCGGTCTCCTGCCGAAGCTCGCCGTCGCAGGCGCCGCACCGCTCCGGCGCCGTCTCGGAGACATACACCTCCTCGCACGCGTCGCAGTACCAAACCGGGATCCGGTGTCCCCACCAGAGCTGCCGTGAGATGCACCAGGGGCGTAGGTGCCGCATCCAGTCGAGCAGGACGCGCTTCCACGGATCGGCAGGGACGATTCGCACGCGATCGGACTCGACCGCCTCGATCGCAGGTTGCGCGAGTTCGTCCATGCGGCAGAACCACTGCAGCGAGATGAGCGGCTCGATCGCGACGCCGGACCGGTGGCTGTGACCGACGGAATGGACGTACGGCTCGCGCTTCGAGATCGCGCCGAGCTCGTCGAGCGCGGCGACGACGGCCGCCCGCGCCTCCTTCACCGTGAGCCCGGCGAACCGCTCGCCGGCCGCCGGCGTCATGCGCCCGTCTTCGCCGATCACCGAGATCTCGGGCAGGCCGTGCCTGCGGCCGATCTCGAAGTCGTTCGGATCGTGGCCGGGCGTGATCTTGAGCGCGCCCGTCCCGAACTCCGGATCGACGTGGTCGTCAGCGATGATCGCCAGCGAGCGCCCCACCAGCGGCAGCGTTGCGGTCTGGCCGATGAGGGGGAAGTAGCGCGAGTCCTCTGGGTTCACCGCCACCGCAACGTCGGCGAGCATCGTCTCGGGGCGCACGGTCGCGATCGTCAGGTGTCCCTCGCCGGACTCGAGGGGATAGTCGATGAAGTAAAGCGCGTCCTCGACCTCGCGGTACTCGACCTCGAGGTCCGAGATAGCCGTCCCCGAGCCCGGGTCCCAGTTCACCAGGTAGTTGTCGCGGTAGATGTAGCCCTTGTCGTAAAGGGACTTGAAC
>JACXTT010009797.1_pt1 | contig 13040 bp, 11 predicted proteins | sample 9270951 | NCBI WGS metagenome assembly JACXTT01 (sample SAMN15532306, study PRJNA645909) | rock metagenome | isolation source: weathered quartz diorite | place: Puerto Rico | collected 2017-06-21
GGTTCCCGGCTGGAAGATGTGGGTAGTCCGGTTGCCCAGCTGACCATCCAGACAAGCCCCGGAGGCGGGGCGATGTCGAAGGGGAACTTCTGCTCCGGCACGACCACGGGCAGGATCCAGATCGAATCGTTGAGCCCGTACGAGATGAGGCTGTCCCCCCGGTCGTCGATGGTTTGCCCACGGTGCTGCCATGCCGCGCCGCCGCTGGTCGTGAACGCGTAGCCGCTCCCGGTCTGTACGGTGCCGCCGTCGCCGATGTCCTTATCATATCCGGTCGATGCGCATACCGTGTCCGCCTTGAGGCCTATCGCAAATATCCCGTCGTCGGCAAAGGCCGGGTCGGATGCGTATGCGATCCAGGTGCGCCCGCCGGTCACGCTTTTCGCCAATCCTTTGCCCGTGCCGATCCAGATCGTATTGTTGTCGACGCTGATATGTGAGATGCTGTTGCTCGGGGGAAAAGACGCGGAATCCGCCTGGACGCTGCTGATTCTAAACGAATGCAGAAACTTCTTCTGCGCTCTGAGGCTCTCGACCGCGACTGAACTGAGCGCGATGGTCGCCAGGAGAAAGAGGAGGAGCCTTCTCATATGACGGTCAGCTGCCTCACGACAGGTGCGGCCGATGCTCCCTGCTTGTCGACCGCATGGAATTCGAAACGGTATGTTTTCCGCACCTGGTGAACCGGATCATCGACCAGTTTCACCGTGATCGTGTAAATGCCGTCGCCAGCCACCTGGTCGCCGCTCGGCGGGTTGGTGCTCATGCTTCCATCATCATACAGCTTAAATTTTTGCAGGGGGTTCGACGAGTTCAGACTGTAGAAGAAGACCTCCTTGATGTCCGCCAGCCCGTCCGAATCGCCGACAGTGGCTGTCATTTTAATAAGGAGAGAATCTCCCGGAGGAAGGACTACCGTGTCCGGCACGCTCTCATCAAGGATCTGCGGCACACGGTCGATCTTGCGCCCCACGATGAGCGATCGCTGTACGAGGTTGCTCGAGACCCCGCCGGCAGTTACCACCGAGAATTCCAGCCGCAAGGCTCCGATGTCAGTGTACTGGATTATGAAGGAGACCGGCCCGGAGAACGAGAAGGTGTCTTCTCCTGCAGATTCAACCGAGAATTCCGAAGAGAGGAATGGGGATGTTTCGCCCGGTTTGAAAATTTGCAGGATTGCATGTGAGGGAGCGTCAGAGGCTTTCCGGAGAATAACCCCTGAACATTGAATTGTTATCCTGAAAGATACGCTGTCCAGCTTTTGGACGCTGCCCGTCGAATCGATGTCGAGGTTGAGCGAACTGTGGTTGAGCGTGACCCCCGAAAGATAGGGCGATCCGTAATTGAGATCGATGAGGCCGCTCTTCTCCTTTTCGCAAGCTGAAACGAGGAAGCAAAGGAGAAGGACGAGGGTATGAAATGCGAATGACTTCACAGGGGATAAAAAAACCGAGTGGTCGTCTCGTCTATACAGTCGACTCACTCGGTGAGTATTGCCCAGAGATTTTTTGAATTACGTCGTTGACTGCCGAAACAAACAGTAAAAATGGGTCGTGCGAGGCTTCCTGATAGTGATCTCTGTTCCCGTCACTTGAAAACTAACGAATTGGTGCGTCAAAGTCAAACGCTTTGTGCTTTCATGTTAGGTGAGGAAAGGGATGGGCGGAAAGCTCACGACGAATATGAGAAAGCTGACCCACCCCAGCGCTTTTCTCGCTGGCGTCAGCTCATCCTGGAATATGAGCTGGGGATGATCAAGCTTCACGACGAATAGCAGTATGAGGGCCCACAAGAGCCAGCCAAGAGTTCCGATCTGAGGGGAACCAGCCCGAGCCGGGAGGAAACCGCTCAAACCGACTGCCACAAGGAATATGAAAAAGGCGCGGGCAACCAACGATTGTACCCTAGCCCCGCACAGGGCGTACAGAATGTGCCCACCGTCGAGTTGACCAACAGGTATCATGTTCAAAGCCGTCACGAATAGCCCGAACCATCCCACACAAAGAAGGGGGTAATGGTAAACTTCATTCATGGGGGGCACGAAGGCGTACGAGGCAAAGACCTTACACAGCCCCCAGAAGAGTAGGGAATTCCCAAAAGTCAGTCCAGTCTTCGGAATCGAGTCAAGGGCCGCGTATTCCGGATGAATTGTGAAGAGGTAGCTCTTAGGCGGTAAGGTCAGGAATCCAATTATTAAGATTGCGAGAGTGACGACAAAGCCAGCCAGGGGACCTGCTATCCCGATGTCGAAGAGTGATCTTCGGAATGGAAACGGCGATCGAATGCGAATAACCGCTCCCATTGTTCCGAATGGATTCACCAAGAAAGGAGGAACCGGAATGAAGAATGGAAGGGTAACTGAGACACCGCTTAGGCGAGCGGCTATGAAATGGCCGAATTCATGGGACGCGAGGAATATCATTATCGAAAGTGAGTATCTAAACCCGGCGCCAAAATTGGATAGTTCAAATGGATCTTTATTCAGCCACTGAATCCCAGCGATCGTGGTGGTAAAAAGTGTCAGAAGAAGGAGGATTAAGTGGAGTAGGTATTGGGTGGGTCTCCGGGGATCTGGTTCCATCCTTATGGAAAAGTGAGAAGACTTGAGTGCCAATATAAAAAAAAAGCCCTAGTCGTTACCGACTAGGGCTTTGACCTCAAAACGGTTATGGCCTGACGACCGGGGGCAATGCCGCGATACCCTTGGGAGGAATAATTGGAGGCAAGGCGGGCACGTTCTTTGGCCGTACAACCGGGGGGAGTGCTGGAACGTTTCTCTGGCTAGCAGCATTGGAAATCGCAATATTTGCTATCACCACGAGAACCACGGTCACAAAGAGTGACATAGATCTCTTGAGATTTCGACGGGAAATGTTTGATTTTAACATAATTAACTCCGTAAAGTACGGCGGTTTTTTAATTAGCTTTGGGCGATTTACCCCGGAACGATGGGAATCAAGGAACAAAACTACAGGTAAAAAATAGTAATAAGATATGGCCCATACAACGTTTTTGCCGAAATCCCGTGGTTTTTTTTGAGGTCTATTTTGGCGTGACTTGTATCACTTTTTTAGGCGTATATAAAAAAATATGCGAAATGCCTTGACAAAACCTACCAAATTATATATATTTCACACGCTAAATTGTCACTAGCGTCGGATCAAGGAGCAATTCATGAAGCTTTCTTTGAAAATCGTGATAATCTGGACGGGGATAGTGATAATCTATGCTCTAAGCGCCCTTGTTTTCCCCCATCAACAAACTCCGGTTGCTGCCACCACCCACAGGGTTATTCAGTCTCTTTTGTTCGTACTCTCCGTTTTCCTATATCAGCGTGATCCGAATAGGAGAAACAAGTTCATTTTTTTGAATTTCGTTGTTTATTACTCAGTTGTGTTTCTCGCGTTCTTCTACGAATTCATATCTCCCGACTGGTTTCCGCAAAACAAGTATGTCACAGTGTTCTACTTTCAATACTTGTCTATTGGGTACACGGTCGCCCTCGCAATTGCAGTTTGTTACCTAGCAGTTGATTTATTGTTTAGTCACTTCCGGGTGTATCAAAAGTACATTTTCACATTTGCCTTAGTCCTTCCGTTCGTTGGATTTCTTTTTTATCCCTTCTTCAAGGAGCCGCTGTTTTTGTACTCGACCGAAAGCATAAAGCAGTGGAAGCAACTGTCCACTTTCGTGGGCCAGAGTAAGGAGGCACCGAGCTCCCTCGAACTTGCGAGCACGGTAACGCTGCACACGTGGCGGGAGGGCGTGGCAGTTGGAGATCTCTATCCTGAAGCAAATCAAAAGAGAATCGAAGAACTCGTTCCTTATCTTGAGGGCGAGAACTGGATGGTCATACTGTGGGAACCGCTCTATCTAAAGACCATTTACACGAATATGTTCCTAGTGGGGCTTATATTGCTCTTTTTCGGGTATCAGTACAAGAAGGATCCGCCCCAAGGGGCATACATCGATAAAATCATGTTTATGTTACTTCTGATGTCCTCAATGGACATTCTCCATAATTGGGGTTATATTAGGAGTGTGGAGTGGGGCTCCATGACCGAACTATTCGCTGTCGCACAGTACGTTTTTGTATCGGCCGAGTTGTTGATGGTTGTCTTTTTCATCTTGAGGCTTAGATTCATTTCGTCGGTGCAGGGCGAATTCTACGAACTGGAGATTGCAGAGAACCCTAATCAGATTAGCCGATGGCGGGACTGGGTCGACAATCTAGTCCTATCGCATTTTTTTAGTGCCAAATCCTTTAAAGGTCGCCTATTCCAAGCTACTTCAGGCAATCCTCAACAAAACTCCCAAGGAATGTAATGGAAAAAGAGAAAAAGCCTAAACAGGTCGATGAGAAGAATAGCGGTGCTCTCGAATACGCGATCATTGGCAAGAGTAAGGCCGTGGACCAGTTGCTGAAGCAAATCTCGGCGCTCTCTAAATCTAGGCGGGATATTCTTGTTATAGGTGAGGCAGGCGTCGGGAAGGGTGCGGTCGCGAAAAACATCTACTCCTTAGGACAAAGTGCAGAAGACATTAAGCCATTTATGTCTATCAACTTGTCGGTCCTTGATGACAAGGAGCTAGAAGCAGTACTTTTTGGTTATGATAGAGGAGTTGAGGGCTCCGCGTACACGACAAAAAGGGGACTCTTTGAGCTGGCAAATGGGGGGACGGTCCTCGTGGAGGAGATTGAGGAAGCAAGCTTCCGAAACCAGATGAAGATTCTTGCGTTTATGAGTGAGCGTTTAACGCGCCGGATAGGTGGGACAAAAGCCGAGCCGGTTGATATACGATTAATCGTGACAGTGAAGGAGGACCCGAGAGAACTGGTTGAAAAACGAAAACTTTTGGAGGATCTATACACGAAGATGACAGACTTTGATCGCGTTCTGATTCCTCCGCTCAGGGAAAGACCTGAAGATATTCCGATCCTCGTCAAGCATTTCGCTGGTGAGATATGTAGAGAAATCGGGATTGGCGAGCTTGTGATTGATATTAATGCGATCGATGTCCTCGTGCGTCAAAGTTGGCGAGAAAACATCCGAGAGCTCAAAGCAGTGGTGGATAAGTCCGTGCTTTTTTCGAACGGTGGCAGATTTATGTTACCTCCGGAACTTGTTGACGAGAAGACAGAAGTCGTGAAGATGATAAACAATATTGCCGCAGGACAAGATTTCGTCCTGGACAAGTCACTTGATGCCATTGAGAAGGGGATTATCGAACGTGCACTCCAGAAGTTCGGCCATAATCAGTCTAAGGCCGCTGGATTCCTGGGCATGACCGAGCAGACACTCCGATATAAACTCAAACGGTTGAACATTGCGAGTTCTCGTAGCAGGGCCTGAACGTGTGGTCACCCAAGCGAAGTCATATCTCCCCTCACAATGAGGACATAGTAGCTCGAAGCGGGGGAGATTTTATCATTAGACTTTGTCGCTTAACCGTCAGGATGTTAGCAGCTAGAGGCATCGAGTGAAGACCTGCCGGAACCCCCCGCCGACTCAAATCGGCTAACTCCGATCTGTGAGGATTTGAACACTGCCCTCCTGCTGGCAATTTACGCGGCTACTCGCTTGAATCCCTGAGTTTGTGACTGAATTTAAGTTTAAGCTAATCTCGCGATTTCGGTTCGCCGCACCCAACTACTTCCTTCTCTTACTTGTTACCTCCCTTAATGAGTCCGGAGTGCTATGGTTGCAACTCCAAAATTATAGTCCATTCCCAGTGAGAAATTCGTGACATATTGGAAGGCTTGGTCCCCGTTGGCTCACGAATAAATCTGGACAGAGCCCGCCTGCCTATTGGTTTTGACCCGGAGATTCCTTACATTAGCACGTTGTCTGCCATTGAGGGCCGCAGGTGCGACCACTCTCTAGGAGGTAGCAACAGAATATAAGGAGTCGAATCATGTCAACGCCAACTGCTGTACCCGTTATACCCCCTCTCGTTCAACTCGATTACCAGTTACTCCGCAATACCACAAGTCCTGACGAAACCTTCACAGGGATTAAGTCCTTCGTCATAAATCTGTCAGCGTTTGAAATCCTGAAGCTGGATACGAAGGAAAACCTTCGTAGCTATCTCGCGGAATACAACCCCAAGAAGCGTAACCGCGTCCACGATGCAATAAGGAACACCATCCAGACAGAACCACAGCGATTCATTACTCGTAATAGTGGTTTTGTCATTGGAGCCTCAGATATTGACGTGGATGACAATAGGAAGACAATCCGCCTTACCGATCCAAGCATTCTGAATGGAGCTCAGTCGCAGGGTGAGATTCGACAGTGGGTCCGGGAATTTTATGGCGAGGATTTTAAGCCGAATGGTGAAGAGGTCCCCTTTTTCGTTCGGGCAGAGATCATCGTAGATTCGGATTCAGAGGAGGTTGTAGAAACTGCTATTGCACGTAACACGGCTACCCCAGTTAAGTCTATTTCACAGGCAGGGGCCCGGGGTCACTTGAACGACCTCGAACGTAGTATTAACAAGCGTCGACCTGATATCAAAATCCGCAAGAGTGAAACAGATGAGAATGTGTTCGACACGCGAAAGATACTACAGTACACCCGGCTCTTAATGCCAATTAATGTTTCAAAGAATCATTCCGTTTCGGAGAAGCTTCGTGCATACAAGAACCCCGAACAGTGCCTAACGGATTTTTCCGAGTGGTACGAGAGGCGCGAGACGGACCCCGATGCAAAGGCCAAGTATGATTTTACCGTTCAAATGGCTCCCTATGCCATTGATGAATATGAGTATTGGGAAACACACGACGAGTGGAATGGTCATCATGTTTGGGAGGAAACAAAAAAGGGAGGACGTGCCTGTCGGAGAGACAAAAAAACGGGGAAAATAATTTGGGTTTCGCCTGGCCTCGTGTTTCCTATCCTCGGGGCTCTGAGCGAATTCGTTTCCCAAGTGTCAGCGGAGCGTTGGGTAATCGTGAAGCCGAAGGTTTTTAGGCCGAAAGAAATGATTAGTCGAGCGCTCGATCAGTTCCGTGGTGTCAATAGTGATCCTATGCAGATGGGACGTAATGCAGGCGTTTATGATGCGCTCCACATTTACACCGGCACCATTGTTGAGGTCATGCAGGATATGCAGGTTCCTCAAACCAATTAGCGGGCTCGCTTCTAGTACTGCTTTCGTAAACAAGAGCCCTCGCCTTTTGCGGGGGCTTTTGCTTATTCTTCTGCTACCGCTTTCCTTCGTAGTCACGTTCTACTTGTCCTAGCGACATATCAACGAGAAGGATTCCAAAATAGCAGCGCAAAATGGAAGAAGTTCACCAGGGTGGCTGAGCAGCTGAGGTCTGAAAGACTGGGGTTGTTATCGACTGGCGCGAGGTATTCTTGAGTTGACACAGAAAGCCATTGGAGGTTTGTCGAGACCACTGAATTCTTATACCTTGAATAGACGTCCAATATTCTATGGTTACTAAGCCGGGCAAACGTGGAGAAAAACTTCTCGCTTGACGCGGGACGATCATAATTCTGTCTGACGTGCAAAAGCTCACGGCATAGGACGAGCTTGATGGCGAATCAATTTATCTTCATTTACTGAATTAGGTAGAAGAGTCTCCGTTAAAACGCGTCCACTCTATACCGGAGGGGACAGCCATTTTTTCCCTTGGGCCTGTCACCGGTCTAGCCCTGCAAGGGGCGCTGTTTCACTTTGTGCAGTTACATCGAGTTTATTTCTTGTACTTTGTCAAGACCCCCAATTCTCATCTAGCGGTTACACTGCCGATGTCGCTGGTCACTTCTTGCGGAGGAGATCACTGAGGCTGCTGAAGCCCAGTTCACGAAAACTTCCTTGCATTTCATACCCTAGATGGTTAAATTTCGCGTCGATAACGAAATAGGAGGTATCTCATTGGAACCATCAAAGAAAGTAATTTTTATAAGCCATATCGCAACCGAGCACTCAGAGGCTACTGCGATCAAGGAATACGTCGAGAAGCTCTATCCGAATACGGTCGATGTCTTTATTTCGACAAGTTGGGATTCGATCGCGCCCGGGGATGATTGGTTCAAGAAAATTGAAGAGGCCATTAATAGCTGCGAGATCACGTTCGTCCTGTGCAGTCCCGAGTCTGTCAGTCGCCCTTGGATATTTTTTGAAACCGGTGCAGCTTGGTTTTCGAAGAAAAAGGTGATCCCTCTTTGTCACAAAGGGATGACACCCAACGGGTTGCCGGCACCGATGGTAAGACTGCAGGGTGTTGACGTCAATGCTGGGGAGAAAACCCCGTTCCTTGCGAGAGTCGCCGACGTCGTTAGTCATCGACTCGCACTACCTGAGCCGGAGCCGATTAGCGCTGAAGAACTTCCACCCGCTGGTTCCCTCCAAGGTTGGTTTCTCCGGCCAATGTCCCATCTTGGCGAGATTTTTGACGGTACATTTAAGGTCGGAAGTGTGGAAACTACGGATCCCGTCCGAGCACGTGAAGCTGAACTAGACCCAGATGATACAGTGTTTGTTCGCCTCTACCTCGATCCAAGCAGCGCAACTTCTGAGTTGTCCTTCATACACACCATGGCATCTGGGCCCGTGGCGTCATTTTTTGAGACTCCTACTCTACTCGGCAAAAACATCCGGGCTAAGGTGAGACTGAAAGCGTTCCATAGACGTGATGATGGACGAGGATTCCCCCTTGTAGTGGTCGACTCGGCTTGTCTGGCGGGTGACCAAACGTCAGTCCTAACTAAGGTCGCCAGGTAAGGGGACTTCTGCTACGCCATTACTGGTTTCAAGGGGGTCTTTAGTGTCACATTCCATCATAGTTCATGTCATTTTTCTAGTCCTGATTCAAACGACCAGTTACAGCCAAACGAAGGACGTCTGGGAGCTTGATAATTTATTTGATGGTCAGTTTGGACCATATGCTAGCGGGCATCGTGACACAAAGTTCGATTTTATCCTATGTGATCAGAAGGAGTTTAGAGTTGATGTTATAGAACACATTGACATGAACGGCCCTGACCTTGTATCGCCAAAGAGGTTTGACGTTTCCGCAACTCTCTATGCAAGTCGGTCCAAGAAGGGGGTCCGCTTACGAGTGGTGATTCATCCTTTTACCCTACAATTAACACTGAAGCATAGCTGGGCCAAAGAATTGATCACTGAACCTCCGTTTACCGCCCCCGCATCGGAGGGCGTGTTTGATATGGAGTTGCGAGATGGAGCCACTCGTGATTGTTTCGAAGGACGTCCTGTGCCACCAGGCCAGCACTTGCCACCCGGAATTAAATGCGTCTATACGCTTCGACTGCTCACAAAGTCAGAGCCAGATGAACCGGGTCACGCACATCCAACGATTAATAGTTCCCAACAAAAGGTACTCGACGACTCATACGAGATGGCAAGATCATGGCTGTCAAGGGCAGAAGATGCTATGGAGGGTTTTATGAAGGATCCTGGAAGTGCATCGTCCATTCGTGTATCGATGATGCTGGAGAAGCACTTCGCCTGGGATGAAAACCCCGCTTCATTGCCAAGACTTTCGTCCATGATTATTAAACAAATCGAGGCGTTGAAGGCGGCCTTGAGTCAGCGCCTTAATGCCGGGTGGTCACCAAGACCTAGGTTCAATGTTGATCCGAACTGCATCCTTCGACGTGTACATGCTGCAGCTACTCACGGCTGCCTTACCTGTATGACTTTGTACCCCGATTTCTTTGACATAGAAACGGAAATCGCGCGAGCGACCACAGTGATCCACGAGACGCTTCATAACCTGAATGATGACTTTGCCGACCATTATCAAGAAACCGATCTGGGCTATCCTGGAAGAAAAATGGAAGAGGCATATGATAATCCGGCGTCGTACGCCGCGTTCATCAGGGACTTGGGAAAGTGAGTCCTGAACATTTACATAGATATTGTGACGAGTTTCAATTTCGCTACAATACGAGAGAGGCGGACGATACTCAACGATTTAATGAGACTCTCAATCAATGTGAGGGGCGACTTACCTACGAAGAACTTATTAAATCTGGGGATTCCGATCGATGAAAACTGTCGCCTCCCAAGAAAAAAGAACGACAGAAATCATTGTCATTCCCGATGGCAAAATATGTGATTATGTAGATAGCACTTTCCGGAACGATACTCCAGAAGAATACGTTAGGCAAACAATTGAAAAAAGACTCGTGAATGAGCATAAATATTCACGAGATCGCTTAAAGATTGAGCATACCTTAAAACTTGGCTCTAATAAGCCTCGTGTTGATATTGCCATCTTTCCAAAGGATGCAAAAGATTTTACACAAGATAAAATTTACATCATTGTTGAGTGTAAAAATGAAAGAGTTGAGCCGAGTAATAAAACGGATGGCATCGAGCAATTAAAGTCGTATATGTCTGTTTGCCCTAACTGCGAATGGGGAATGTGGACAAACGGAAAATACAAAGAGGTATGGCGTAAAGTTCGTACTAAAGACAAATACGAATTTATTGAATACAATGATATTCCACCTTCCGATGGTTCGATTGAAGATATTGACCGTCCAAAACGTAACAAGTTAAAAAGAGCCTACGAAGATAATCTTCTGATGGTTTTTAAGACTTGCCACAATCACATCTATGTTACAGATGGATTACAAAAACAGCCAGCATTCTTTGAGTTCTTGAAACTGATTTTCTGTAAGACGATGGATGAACAAAACATCCCACATCGATTAGAATTTTATACAACATCTGCTGAACGTTCTAATCCAGACGGTCAATTAACTGTCAAAAAACGCATTGAAGCAATTTTTGAAAAAGTAAAAGAACGATACAGTCAAATCTTTGATAAGAACGACGAAATAAAGCTTAAACCACGCTCACTTGCTTATATAGTATCAGAACTACAAAACTATAGTTTGCTTGATAGTGATATTGATGTAAAGGGAAAAGCATACGAAGAGCTGGTTGGCGCATATCTGCGCGGGGATCGCGGAGAATTTTTTACACCGCGAAATATAATGAAAATGGGAGTAGATATGATAGCTCCAAAACCACATGAGAAAATTTGTGACCCTGCGTGTGGAACTGGCGGCTTCCTTGTTACCGCGATGAATTTTGTGATTAAACAATTAAAGGTTTTAGCAGAAAAAGATTTTGAAGGCAAAGAGTCATCATGGTCAGATAAAGAAAAAAACAGCCTGAGAGATAAAATAAAAGAGATCGCTGGCTCAAACTTTTACGGTTTTGATATTAATCCTGATCTGGTCAAAGCAACAAAGATGAATATGGTAATGAACAATGATGGTAGCGGAAATATTTATCGTAATGATTCGCTTTTACCAACGCACGAATGGTCGGCTGAAACGAAGGATCAATTATCCAGTGCTTTAAGAATTAATGTTGAAGCATTGTCAAAACTTGAATATTTTGATGTAATTGTTACGAATCCACCATTTGGAAGCAAGATTCCAATCAAAGATCACCATATCTTAGAGCAGTATAATATTGGTTACATTTGGAGAAATGAGCAATACAAGATTAGTCCACATTCTAATTGGACTATTACAAACAAATTCCAATCATCATCTCCGCCAGAGCAATTATTTATAGAAAGATGTCTACAACTTCTTAAACCGGGTGGCAGATTAGCAATAGTCTTGCCAGACGCGATTCTTGGCTCTCCGAGTCTTGGTTTTATTCGTCAATGGCTTGTCCAACGTACTCGTATCATTGCAAGTATTGATTTGCATCCAGATACATTTCAACCGCGCAATGGGACTCAAACTTCTATTCTTATTCTCCAGAAGAAAACTAAAGAAGAAATTGATAAAGAGGCACAAAGCCATCAAATGGCAGATTATAATATTTTCATGGCGATCGTTGATAAAGTAGGACACGATAAAAGAGGTAATCCATTATTTAAACGCGATAAACAGGGCAATGAAATCCTTGTGCCAGAAAAGGTAGAAAAGATACTTGAACTTGGAGAAATTGCTAACGGCACAAGGACAGTGAAGACAGCCTCAAAAAAAAGATTGAGAGACGATCAAACTCCTCTTGTCGCAATGGCGTTTAATGATTGGAAAAAGCGTGAAGGCATAGAATGGTAAGAGGTAGTAGCGCACTCAAAAAAAGGCATGAAGTCATTCTTCTTTCTGCCGGTGATTTAAACTGGTCATCGATCACTCTTTCCGATGTATTAGAACGCAGACTTCGTTTAGAAGCGAACGTGTTTGATGTTAAAGGAAAGCATGCTCGCCAAATTCTTCAACAATGCGAATATGAAATTGTTCCACTTGTTGGAAAACATGGGATGGCGAATGCTTACCACCGTCCGAGATTCAAGCGAATTTTTGTGGAAAAATCTGAATTCCCAATTTTTCAGCCGTCACAAATTACAGAACTTTGCCCAAAGCCATCTTTATATATCTCAGGTAATACAAAAACGAATATTGATTCTCTTCGGGTTCACCGAAATCAAATTCTTCTGACTTGTTCGGGTACTATTGGGAAATGCACGGTTGTTTCGAAAACACTTGACAATAAAATCTTTAGCCATGATGGGCTAAGAATCAGTGCTAAAAAAGGTGAGGATACGGGTTACATATATGCTTTCCTTCAGACTAAAATTGGTCAAACATTACTTCAGACAAACAACTACGGTGCAGTCGTCCAGCACATAGAGCCGGAGCACTTAGAGTACGTTCCGATACCAAACCCCCAGCCTCCCCTTAAACATTCTATCAACAAAACCGTTATGGATTCTTTTGCATTAAGAGATGAATCCAACGAATTGATTGATGAAGCACAACGGCTTCTTATGGAAGAGCTCCATCTTATTAGCTTAGATAAGCTTATCCCTTCGGCTTTCAAAAAAGATAACATTAAGGTATTTGATACAAAACTGAGCAAGATGCAGGGAAGAATGGAAGGAACTTATCATACACCACTGATCGAGAGTCAATAGCAAATGTTGTGTAAATATTTCAAGCGGCGATCCGCACCTTGCGTTTGTGTGATTTGGACTTAAATGCTTCGATGGTTTGAGCAACGAGCCGGTATCCATGCAGGCGATG
>JACXTT010009798.1_pt1 | contig 13040 bp, 11 predicted proteins | sample 9270951 | NCBI WGS metagenome assembly JACXTT01 (sample SAMN15532306, study PRJNA645909) | rock metagenome | isolation source: weathered quartz diorite | place: Puerto Rico | collected 2017-06-21
TTGGGCTCCTCAATCTTGATCACGGTGGCCCCAAGACCGGCCAGGAAATAGGTGCACAAGGGACCCGCCAGCGCGGTCGTGAAATCGAGGACGATCAGCCCTTCGAGCGGGCCGCGGTTGGGAATTGAAGGTGTCATGGCTGTTAGTGCGTGAATAAATGAGTGGGGTCAGAAAGCGTTCACTTCTACCGGCACGGTACTGCGACCGCGGTGGGCCCGGCTGGGCAGTGCGATAGTCGCGTTGCCGGTCAGGTGCAGCTGGCCGGCATGGCTGACGATCCGGCACTCGATGTCGACCGTATTCGCGGTATCGCTTTCGTTCTTGGCCACCACCTTGCCTGTCACCCAATAGATATTGCCGTAGCGACCGGGGTAAATGTGCTTGGTTTCGAGGCGCTGCAGGAAACCATCGTCGCCCATCCAGTTCGTCAGCATCATCGCGACCCAGGCCGCACGTTGACTCCCTGAGCCTAGGGTATTGCGGGTCAACGATTCATCGTGCCAGTTTTTGTAGATGCTCAGCTCGTCGTCCCAGATGCCGCGACCGTTGTGCTCGAACATGATCCGGAACATGCGGTCGGAGATGAAGTAGCGCTCACCAATGGCGCTGCTGTACCAAGCCACAGCCTCCATCTGTGTGAAGGGTCCGCGCACCACCGGCACCAGTTCGTCGCCAATCTGCACATCTTCCCAGTAGCGCGACTCAGCGCCCCGTACCGTCTCCGCGTCCTGCGCAGCATAGACCTTCTCGATGTATTCGCGAGTGTGTGTCACGGGCTCGACCGGCGGACGATGGTCTCCCGGTTCGCCTTTTTTCAAGCCGACGGTGTATTTGCATTTCGCGATCAGCCTATCGTCCCCTTTGCGACGGAACTCGTGCACGCCATGATAGAACCCCATCGGACCAGCCATCCGGGTCTGCTTGAGCTCCACCGCCACCGGCGTGATGGTCTTGAGGTCAATCTTGTCACCCTCGCGCAGCACATCAAACCATTCGTAGGTGTCGCCTGCGTACACGCCGCCGAAATAGGGCAGCGGAGGGTAGCCCGGGGGATTCGGGTATTGCCCATAGCCAAGGGCGTACAACATGGTCGGCGGGGCTAGGCGCTCACCATAGCGAGTCGTCGCTGCATACTCCGGATCCCGGTAAATCGGGTTCAGGTCTCCGACGGCATCGACGTACTTGCGCAGCGCATCGATGTTGAACTCAGTCAGGTAGGGGTGGTGAGGCCCCGGAAACTTCGGCCCAAACACGTCTGGAGACCAGACATTGTGATAGACGGTGCCGATGCGTGTTTGCAGATCGGCCACATACTGCTCAAGACTGATCTGCGGCAGTGTGTCTATCGTGGACGTTGAATGGGTGGTCGTCGTCATGGTCTCACTTGAAAGTTGGTGTCATCGAAGAGTTAGGTCGACCTGTTCAGGAAGACACTTGTTGTCACGCGACTTCGTCGAGGCGCTAGGTGAGGCACTGGGCTTTCAATATCTCGTATGCCTACGAACGTTCGTGTACGAATTATATGAGTGAGATTGTCACTTAGCCTTTAGGGGATACCCTGATCACTGGTCAGCAGTGGAATTGCTTTGCGAGCTCCACGGCCGTGGGCGGACCGTACCAATCCCCCCAATATGTGCACACTCCGGCAATGCCCAATCACGGTAACTCACACGGCCTGGTCTCGAACCAGTGCAGCAGCAAATCGCTAACCTCTGCAGCGCGCTCGAACTGCACCCAATGTCCAGCCGCGGAGACGATGGTCGTTTGCCGCTCGGTACGCCCCTGGGCCAAGCCCTCTGCCGCGCGAGCGGGGTAGGTCGTAGCGTCATGCTCTCCCCAGACCAGGAGCGTTGGGCCGCCGTATTCCTCTATAGACTCGGCCAGCGACAGGGTGAGGGCCAAATCCTTACTGCGGTATCGGGTCGCACCACATCCGATCTCGTGAACCACCATTGCTAAAGCGTCAACGCTTTGTGGCGCATACAACATCATGGCATTGAGGTTGTGCCGAAGGGCCGACCACATCAATCCACGATCCGCTACCTGCCAGTTCTTCAGGTCAATGGGCATCTGGCGTGGCGCCGCACGCCCCCCGCAGCCAAGCAGAGCTAAGCGACGAATTGCTCCACGGCTACGCACCAACTGACCAGCGACCACACTGCCGAATGAAAAGCCCGCCAGATCAATCGGGGTCTGCCTGCCGAGCAGTTGCCCCAGCGTGTTTTCCAACAAATCAAGCAAGCGGTGTTGGCGATCGGGGTCACGGGGATCACCCGACACAGGATCAGAATCCCCGTATCCCGGCATGTCCGGGATCCAGACACTCCTGGAAGCAGCCAGCGCTCGAATATTCCGAACCCAGTGCAGCCAGCAACCGTGACCACCATGCAACAACACAAGTGGGGCTCCGTCTCCCCACTTCCGCCATCGAATCCGGCAGCCTTGATGCACTGGATTGTGGTGCACCGCGGCACGCTCCAGTTGCTGGATGGCGGCCCGAGCGGCCTCTTCGTCGAATAGAGGCAGACAGCTTGAATCGGTCACTCAGAAGTTTGTAATGTCGGATTAAATAAGCTACATGGCTACAAAATGCCTCCAGAAAGGAGATCTGCTCGGATACTCTCGGCCGGCCGATGCGATGGGCCATACGAAAACACTGCATCTGACATGCCTCCTTGCTCCTTGCGGTTCGGCATATCGGCGGTATTCAAAGTCGGGCGGCGATCTCCGGGACGGCCGCGAACAGGTCGGCTTCCAGGCCGTAGTCGGCCACGCCGAAGATTGGGGCTTCCGGGTCCTTGTTGATCGCCACGATCACCTTGGAGTCCTTCATGCCCGCCAGGTGCTGAATCGCCCCCGAGATGCCAACTGCCACGTACAGTTGCGGTGCCACGATCTTGCCCGTCTGCCCAACCTGCAGGTCATTGGCCGCATAGCCCGCGTCGACCGCCGCGCGGCTCGCGCCGATAGCCGCTCCCAGCTTGTCCGCGAGCAGCGTGATCATTTCATTGAACTTCTCGGCGCTGCCCAAGGCTCGGCCACCCGAGACAACGATCTTGGCAGCGGTCAGCTCGGGTCGGTCGTTCTTGGCGATCTCGCTCTTGACGAACGCGCTCTTACCCGAGTCTGCCACTACCGGCACGTTCTCGACGCTGGCACTTCCGCCCTGCGCCGCGGCGCCAAAGCCCGTGGAGCGCACGGTGATAACCTTGACGGCATCCGTGCTCTGCACGGTGGCAATCGCGTTGCCAGCGTAGATCGGGCGCTCGAAGATGTCGACGCCCACCACCTTAGTGATCTCACTGATCTGCGCCGTGTCGAGCTTAGCGGCCACACGCGGCGCCACGCTCTTGCCCGTTGCTGTGGCAGCAAACAGGATGTGGCTGTAGTCGGCGGCGACAGCTAACACCTGGGCCGCAAGATTCTCCGCCAGGCTATGGGCGTGAGCGGCTCCATCGGCATAGAGCACCTTGGCCACACCCTGAACCTGCGCGGCCGCTTCCTTGGCGCCCTTCGCCCCGTGGCCGGCCACAAGAATGTGGACCTGGCCATCCAGGTGCATGCTGATCTCAGTGGCCGCCATGACGGTGTTGAGAGTGGCGCCCTTGAGGCTGGCGTTGTCATGTTCAGCAATGACAAGAACGGTCATATCTTTGTACTCCTGTCTATGGATGGCAGCCGGTTCAGATGACCTTGGCTTCATTCTTGAGCTTGCAGATCAGGGTGGCGACGTCGGGCACCCTGATACCGGCTTTGCGCCCCGCGGGCTCGGCCACCTTCAACGTTTTCAGCCGCGGCGCGATGTCCACACCAAGGTCGGCGGGCTTGACCCTCTCCAGCGGCTTTTTCTTGGCCTTCATGATGTTGGGCAGCGTCACGTAGCGCGGTTCGTTCAGGCGCAAGTCCGTGGTGATGACGGCCGGCAAGCTCAAAGACAGCACTTCCAGGCCACCGTCGATCTCCCGCGTGACTTGCGCCTTGCCGTCGGCCACCTCGACCTTGGAGGCGAAGGTGGCTTGCGGCAAATCGGCCAGGGCCGCGAGCATCTGGCCGGCCTGGCTGGCGTCGTCGTCAATCGCCTGCTTGCCCAGAATCACCAAGCCGGGTTCCTCCCGGTCGACCAGGGCTTTCAGTAGCTTGGCCACGGCCAGCGGCTGCAACTCGGCGTCGGTCTCGACCGCGATGGCACGATCAGCGCCGATGGCAAGGGCTGTGCGAAGGACCTCCTGGACCTGAGCCATACCGCACGACACGGCGATCACTTCAGTGGCCATACCCGTTTCCTTCAGACGCACGGCCTCTTCGACTCCGATCTCGTCGAATGGGTTCATGCTCATCTTTACATTGCCCAGGTCCACACCGGAGCCGTCGGCCTTCACGCGGACCTTCACGTTGTGGTCCACCACGCGCTTGACGGAGACGAGAATTTTCATGTTTGCTCCAATAAATTTGAGAACACTGCTAACCGTTCAAAGGGCTTGTCTCGCCAGTGTTACAGGCGCGAAACATGCGACGAATGCACCCCCTGGTTAGTAAGCAACTTCTTTCCGACATGCCTGCTTTGACTGAAAGAGCGCGAGGCAGCGCAGGCCCCGACAGTGGATAGAAACGGCAGCCCCAGCCACACGGTGGAATCCCGGACACGGCTCGGCATTGACACGAGCCGCATCGCCCCCGGATGCGCCACCCAAATTCGCCGTTCCTTACTAAATGTTCAATGCCCGTTCACGTCGAAATCGATAGCTTGTTGAGATTCTTCCATTTACGGCGTTTTTGCAGTGCGTTTACGAAGGTCATGCAAAATGCACAGCCACATCTCGTTGCAGATAGCCGAGTCAAGGTAGCCAAGTGGCACAAGTTCAATTGGATAATCCAGCGCACTCTGCGCGTGACAGGCCCACACAGGTCTAACTCGACAGTGGATGCGTCCCACAGGTCGCACACACTATCCCGCGCCAACCAAGAATTCTTACTGGGCATCATGAGATCGCTCTACAATCAGAACGATGGGTACGCTCATCCCTTCAGGTGCGCTACCGGGTTACCAACCCCATCGTCCTTTGGTTTTCCGGTCACCGGCCTCACCGTAAAAAAGCCTGGGGGCTCGGAACATTTCCCACACATCGTCGCAGGCTGCGAGGGCTTCCGGGGTCAGGGTGACAGCAGCGGCGGACACGTTCTCTTTCAATTGCTCGACATTTATCGGTCCACTGATAGCAGCGGTGATTGCCTCATTGCTGAGTACCCATGCCAGCGAAAATTGTGGCATGCTCAAGTTGTACTCCTTAGCGACAGCCTTTAACTTCTCCACCGCCTTGAAGTTAATCTCCGACCAGTAAATTTCTGTGGTCTTGGCCCCGTACCCCTTATCGTCTGCAAACCGACCCTCTTTCTGTGCGCCGAATTGAAATTTACCGGATAGCAACTCTGACGCCATAGGGCTATAGACACACACACCAATGCCTTCGCTTGCACAATACGGCAACATCTCGATTTCAATATCCCGTGTCAGCAGGTTGAAAGGCGGCTCGACACAACTCAATTGCGTCAGGTCATGAACAGCCGCATACCCGTTCATCTTGGCAATCTGCCACGTCGAGAAATTTGAACAACCCGTGTAGAGCACCTTTCCTTGGCGCACCAGGTCATCGAGAGCGCGCAGAGTCTCATCAATCGGCACCAAGGGATCTGGATGGTGCATGAAGTAGAGATCGATGTAGTCCGTCCCAAGACGCTTCAGACTACCTTCCACCGATTTCATGATGTGCTTGCGCGATAGGCCCTTGTCATTGGGACCCTCACCCGTCTCCCCATAGACCTTGGTGGCAATCACAACGGAATGCCGATCGCCTTGGATAGCTTTTCCAATGATCTTCTCAGACATCCCCCGATCCGTTTTCGGATATGAATTTGCAGTATCAATAAAATTCACACCCAAATTCATTGCGCTTTTTATCAAATCGATACCGTCGGCTTCGCTAACTCGCAAGCCAAGGTCCAAGGTGCCGAGACCGATCTGGGAAATATTCAATCCTGTCTTCCCGATTCGTTTGTACTTCATATCGTCTTCTCCTTTCGTTTTTCAAACAACTGTCTTTGGAATTTCCTAACCTATCATTGCTTTTAAGTGATTACTAACGACGCAGAATTACATCGACACGCCAGAATTCCTCATTCGCCTCGTGGGGGGACGCCCAACCAGCTCAACAAGATCCTATTTATCTCATCCGCTCGTTCATACTGCACCCAATGCCCAGCGTCTGGAACGATTCGCATTGAGATGTTGTTCCGATCCGCGCTCGCCCCGAGTGCCAACTGCGCTGAGCTTCCGTCCGGATCGTGCTGCCCCCACACGAGAAGCACTTGCCCACGATAGATATCCAGAGAGGATGCCAGCCCACCTGCCCGGGAAATGTCCTTGGTGCGAAATCGGGACCGAAAACACGACTCCATATATATGCGGTCGGCCAGTGCGTCCGCGGAAGCGGACTCATGGAACATGCTTAAGATGAGGTTGTGCCTCATCACTCTGGACAGTTCTCGTTCGTCACCAGCGTCCATGGCGGGACGCCAGCGAATTAATTGGCGATCCACTAGCTTCCTGCCTTCCCCCTGCCCGCCGGCACCCAAAAGAGCGAGGCGATGCACCCCGGCGCGGCTCGCAGCCAGTTGCCCTGCCGCAAGACCACCAAACGAGAACCCAACCAACGCCATGGTCGTATCGCAGCCGATCAGCCGATCGAGTGTGCCCTGTATTGCATCGACCAATGCGCTGAGCGTATGCGCGGCCGGCTCATCAGATTCCCCGAAACCCGGCATGTCAGGAACCCAGACCGAGAAGTACCGCGCAAGAGCTTCGATATTGCGGGCCCAATGCAGCCATTGGCCATGGCCACCATGCAGAAGCACTAGCACGGGCCCTGCACCGAAGTGGCGCCAAGTAACGCTCACACCTTCGAATACCACCTCGTGTCGGTGTGACAGACTGTCGAGATGAGCCAGGAAGGCGGTCGCTTGCTTTGCGTTCATGGAGATGGTTCTAGTCAGCTGCCTTGGAACTGCTGGAGTCGTTCAGCGCCATTAAGGTAGGGAGATGGCGCTGGCGTCGATCCCAAAAGAAGACTCAAGCTACGGTAAGGCGACTGGATGAGCTCCGCCGGGCAGGCTGCCTACTTCTTGGCGAAGCGCAACCCCAGATGGCGCCCAGCCAAAATGTTTCGGTGGATCTCGTTTGAGGCGCCACCAATCATGTTTAGCGGTCGCAACGCCCGGTACAGTTCGATCAGCTTGCCGCGAACGGGAACAATCTCCTCGGTTTCGGCTGTCCATTCGAGCTGGCCAAATGCACCCAGGATTTCCAAGATGACGCCCGACATGCGAACCTTGAGTTCGCTCGAGATGATCTTGATAATGCTGCCTTCAGTGATCGTGCTCCGACCGTTGTCATACATCCAGCCCGCGCGGTAGTACATGATCCGCACGGCTTCGAGTTCAGAGGCAAGTTGCGCCAACTGACCTCGAACGGCCGGGTCATCCTTCAAGAGCCGGCCGTCGTGACGCGTTTCGCGTGCATATTGGATGACATGCTTCATGAGCCAGATCGCCGACCCCATTTCCCCGCTGTAGTAACGGCCTGCGGCCAGTGTCTCGGTCACAGCCTTCCAGCCGTTGTGCTCCATCCCCAGGACATTGGCCTTGGGAACCCGCACGTTATCCATGAACACTTGGTTTCTACGCTCCCCCAGCATCCCGATGGGGGTCACGTTCACGCCAGGACTCTTCAAGTCGATCATGAGTACGCTCAGACCTTGCCGCTTCGGCGCCTCAGGATCGGTCTTGACCGATGTCAGCAGATAGTCGGCCAAGTGCGCGAAGTTCCAGATCTTGCTGCCATTGACGATGTAGGCGTCCCCATCGTCTGCCGCAGATGACGATATGTTGGCGGCGTCCGAACCGGCGTCGGGCTCGGACACGCCCATGGCCACCTTGATCGAACCGTCCATGATCTTAGGCAAATACCGACGCTTCAGGTCGTCGGATCCAAACTCCGCGATCATGGCCATGATGTGATACTGGGTATTGAGCACCACGTAGAAGATAATCGGCAGATCGAGTTGACTCAGGGACTCGAGGAGCGTCAGCCTTTCCATGGTCGAAGCCGGCCGGCCGCCGTATTCCTCAGGAAGTCCAAGCCTCAGAAGCCCGGCGTCTGCCACCTTTTTGTATAGATCATGAGGGAAATACCCTCGGTTGCCGAGGTAATTTCGCCACGCCTGCTGAGTATCTTCGCCGCGCAAGACATCAGCGACCTTCTTCTGTATCGCTTCTTGTTCCGGAGAGAATCGAAAATCCATTTTTTGCCTCTTTCTAGAAAGCGAATTGAATCAATTTTGCAGGCCAATTTCCGCAGCGACTGTTTCTTGCAAGTCACCTAACATGCCAAGATTGAGTTGGCCGGCTTTTGCTCGCTTGTAGTACAGGCTGGCATCGTAATCGAGGGTGGCGCCAATACCGCCGTGAATTTGAATCACTTCGGAAGTCGCAAAAGTGCAGGCTTGACCGGTCAGAAGGCTGGCCATGGCCGATTCCTTGGCTGCGTTCTGCTTTTTGGTGCTCGACCATGCGGCGTAGAATGTCAGCCAGCGCGCCTTGTCGATGGCCAGCCTCATATCGACCATCTTGTGTTGCCAGATCTGGTGAGAACCGATCGGCTGCCCGAACACCACACGCTGTTTCGAGTAATCGATGCCAAGTTCCAAAGCGGCCTCGGCGCCCCCGATCATGTCGGCGCACAACACTGCTTTCGATTTTTGGATAATATTCAAGATGCCTGCACCATTTCCCGGTTTGCCGAGTACGCGTGCTTGCGGCACCTTGACATCCTGGAATGTCACGATGCCAGGGCGTTGTCCATCGAGTGTGGCAAGGGGCACCGTGGTGATGCCAGGGCTCTTGGCATCCACCAGCAACAATGTGGGACCCTCAGCGGTGTGGCACACCACAAGAATGTAGGTGACACTATCCGGGAATGCCACGAAGAGCTTTTCACCATTCAGCAGGTACTCATTTCCGCTCAACGTCGCCTGCGTGTTGAGCAGGGACAGGTTTGCGCTCACACCCTGCTCTTGGACGGCGACCGCGATAGTAGCCTTTCCGGCAGCGATCTGCGGCAAGAATTCCTGTTTTTGCTCTTCGCTGCCATACTCGAGGATCGCCTGCGCTCCGATGATATTGGTCGTGAAGTGCGGACTTTGCAGAAGCGCTCGACCGGCTTCCTCATAGAAAATGACCGCGTCGACCCAATCGCTGGGGATGCCTCCATATTCCTCGGGGATCATCAGTCCGCAATATCCCATTTCTGCCATCTTCTTGAAGAGTTCGGTCGAATAGCCGGGAGCCGTTTCCTGAACCTTGCGGACCAGGGATTTCGTGCACTCATCAGTGAAGAACCGCCGAATCGACTCTTTCAGCATTTCTTGTTCTTCAGTAAAGCTGTATTCCATATTTATCTCCGATTGAGATTTGAAATTCCTGCTCAGGAAAAGGCGATTACGGATAGAACATTCGTTTCGCCGCGTCGCGAAGTTCATCTCTGAATTTTGGATGAGCCACGGAAGCAATCAATTCAGCCCTCTCGCGCGAGGTCTTGTTGTTCAGGTTCACCGCGCCGTGCTCTGTAACAAGGTGATCGATGTAGAAGAGCGGAAGCGTGACTGCTGTTCCAGGCTGAATCGTGGGCACGATTCGGGAAACGGTGCCGCCCTTGGCGGTGGACAGCAGCCCCTGGATGGCCCGGCCACCCTTCGAATAATGCGCACCCAAGGTGTACTCCAACTGTCCACCTGGGGTGGTGATCGGGTCAGTCCCCAAGTGTGTGATTACTGCCTGGCCCAGCAGATCGATCGAGAGCAGGGTATTGACCGTCACCAAGTTGTCGTTGCTTGCAATACGCGGAACATTGCACAGTCGTGACCATCGCATAAATTCAAAGAGGTCATTCCGGTGAACGAACTCTGAGGCCTCCCGCACGCGTGGATTTCCGGTGTGCACGATCAGGCCGGAAGTGACCACCTTGCCTTGATTGATGTTCTTGTTCCTGCCCGTGACCACGCCAGCCTTAATGAGGTCCAGGTGCCCGGTGTAGCAAGACTCCGTATCGAACCCCAGATCGTTCTTCTGAAATAGGTGCTTCAACACGCCCTCGGATGCTGTGCCCGTGCCGACCTGCAATGTGCTTCCGTCAGGAATCAGGGCGGCGATCCGGGCCCCGATGTTGTCCGCCAGTTTCTCCTCGTCCGAGGGCGCCAATGGACGGGGGTTGGGCGCTTCCATCCTATTCAGAAGCGGCAACTCGACCAGATAATCCAGATCCGCAAGATTGGCCTTTTCACCGCAGGTCCAGATATCGTTCGGATCAATCAGACCGATTTTTATCCTAGCGGTTTCGAGCATGGTCGGCATAAACAGGACGCTTCTTCCATAACTAGAATATCCATCCTGATTCGGCGTGGTCAGCGTCACAAATGCAATGTCGGCAAAGCTATTAACGCGGCCGCGATTGCACTCGGCTTCACGGATGCCATTGGTCAAACCTGGCACATAGGGCAGGTACTGGATCCATTTTTCCTGCACTCCTCTGCGGCTGGAGTGCTTGAAGCCAAAAGCCTCAATCACATTGAACGCCGACATGGGCTCATCGTGCCATGCGTGGTGACCTGTCCAAAACGCAATAAGGTTGACGTTTTCCAACTCATTTTGTCGCTCTGCCAAGGCACCGCAGATCGACTCTGGCTGATTGGGATGGGAAAAGGCAACTGTCATCCCCGACTTGACCAATCCAGCGGCTTCCTTCGCAGAGATCAGCTTGCGCTTATAAACTTCCTGCCACTTCAAGATAGGTCTCCTTAAATTAAACAAACCAATTGCGACTTGGATGGTTGGTGCGGCCGAAGGCTGTGTTCCGGGTTCCGCCGCGTCCTTATGCGGCTAGGAGGCCGTGGTACAGAGTTGAACACGCCACGGAGCCAAAGCATTCAATCGAAAGTATAGCGATGCAGTCGTTGAATCATTTATGGCTTTTGTTAATCCAGTGATCATCCGGAGTGATAGCGGAAATATCCAGACTCTCGGCGGGCTGGTCGTCCTGAATGAACGTTGATATGGATAGGTATTTTTTCGGTCATTTGTGCCCCTATGACATATATCTCCGGGGGGGCGCAAGCTGCGCACCTTGCTGTGATTGACCCTGCTACCCTGGACACAAACCCTGCTACGGACAGCAGTGCCCCATATTGGGAGAGCGATTCGAGTCGGGGTCGAGCTCACAAAGCGGCACCAACAGAGCTTCGATGGTTGTGATTGTTGCGCCGTACTCGAGCATCGTGGAGCAGACATTGGCGGCGCCGCGCTCCGCACGCCCGGTAGCACTAACCTCGATGCTGTGACGGCTATCACTCAGCGTATGACCCATGTAGTACTGACCACCAAGCCGTCTGAGTTATCACTCAACGTATGACCTATGTGCCGCAGCTCACTAGCAGTCTTGCGAAAGGGTCTGGCATCGGTCGTGGACTTGCGCCTCTCGTTACCGCGCTTGCGACCTGTGACGTTTCCGCCGGCGTCCCGGTCCTTGTTATCGCCATCCTTGTACACAAAGCTCTTGTTAGCAGCCCAAACCTGAATGAGGGTGGCATCCACGTTGAAGTATTGGCCAGACAGCCAGTTTTTCTTCTCTGCGATGGCCAGCACCTCGTTGAAAAACCCGAGGACTGCAGCGTGCTTGATCAAGCGTTCACGGTGCTTGGTGAAAGCGGTGGGCGCCCAGACCGAGTCGTTCATGGTCAAGCCAATGAACCAGCGAAACAGCAAGTTGTATTGAGTTTGCTCCATGAGCTGACCGTCGGCACGAATGCTGTAAAGCACCTGCAACAGCATGGCCCGCAGCAGCTTCTCGGGGGCGATGCCGGGTCGACCGCCATTGACATCAGCCTCGTACGTCCCGGCGAGCGGCCAGGCCACCTTCGCCACCGCTTGATTGACGATAGTGCGGATCGCTCGCAGCGGATGTGACTCCGGCACGAATTCGTCAGGCTCCCGCATGGTGAACATGCATTCGGTAAGGGTATTTACGCTGCGCATGAAGCCGGAAGTTTCAGGAAATGATCGAGATATCGGATCGGGGCGTCAGGCGGATTCCGTGATCATGGCCAAAGACTGTGTTCCGGGTGCCATAACTGCTTTCTGCGCCCGAGAGGTCGTAGTCTGGGGTGGAACACCACACTGACCCAAAGCATTCAGTCGAAAGTATAGTGATGCAGTCGTAATATCATTTATGGTTTTCATTGATCCAGCGATCACTCGGAGTGATTGTCGAACGAGCCCCGCTCCCGGATAGCCTCCGCTGAGACAAACGGAAATGAGAGGGATTCTCTAGTGATGGTGCCCTTGGATACCGGCGACCGAAGCCGATGGCGCACGCGGAGCGGGTATGCCGCGCCGGCGCCGCTGTCCCTTCCTTTGACACATTACGGCTGGACTACTCGGACCGGCCTGAACTACTTGCAAAGTAGCGTCATGCGACTAACTTGGCACACCACTGTTGTTGGTCGTTTATAGTTACCCCACCCAGGCCGCGAACTCTCTCGATCGTGCTCGATCATTTGCAGTGATTGCCCGTTAAGTCAGACTTTTCGGGTGCTAAATGTCCAGATAGAATCCGCTGGCCCACGGGCAGAATGGCTCCGCTGCTTACTTCGACCAAGAAAGCGGGTGGGCAGGTCGCGTTACGCCAACTGATGCCCCCTCATTGGCAGACCGCGCTGACGAAAGAGATTTGAAGTTTGCCGCTCGGTTCGCACGAATGCATCAGCCTCTTTGCCATTTCTAGACTATGAGCTTTAAACCATGAGTTTCGTTTTTTCGAACCGCGGCCCGCTCGAAGGGCTGATCGTCCTCGATTTCACGACCGCGCTGGCGGGTCCCTTGTGCACCTATTTCCTGGCCGGTCTTGGGGCCACCGTGATCAAGATTGAGGAGCCCAA
>JACXTT010009799.1_pt1 | contig 13040 bp, 11 predicted proteins | sample 9270951 | NCBI WGS metagenome assembly JACXTT01 (sample SAMN15532306, study PRJNA645909) | rock metagenome | isolation source: weathered quartz diorite | place: Puerto Rico | collected 2017-06-21
GATTCATTTGTAGATTTCCTCAAGGAACCTCGACAGATTTTCCGCGCGGAAGCCTGCCAACAGATCCCTTTCCCTGAGCATAAAGCTATAGATACTTTGTTATTGTTGTGTTCGACAAGCAAACGCACGACAGTGTGATGCATAACCAGATGCGTTTTAGAGTGACCCTGTGCTGCAATACAACGCGATACATGATCCACGTTTGTCGCCGTTTGCCCTTACGTTCCGCCGATATTGGCCGAGGTTCTCTTATCGTCGCTGGCTGTTTGCACGCACGTTGCCTGAGCTCAGAATGATCAATAATATGCCGTGCCCCAAGACAACTTTTCCATGCAGCCCCTCCTCTGGGCAGTCCTTAAGGCAACCTCAAAGGCAACCCCTAGGCTAGCCCTGAAAGCAGCCATTATCCAGTCCCCCCATTTTGAAACGAGCCCCACGTCGGCATCCTATTCATATTGGCTTCAATATCCGTGTCGCAAGGCCTGTGGCAAGCTCTGCAAAATTTTTCATGCAGGGCGGCACACTGCTGACACAGCCCCGCCATTCAACGAGGAGACTACCCTTTCAAACTATTTTTCCTCTTCAATCAGCCGGGAAAAGCTGCAGCGTTTTACCCCAGGAATAACTTGTAAGCCGGATTGTTGCTCTCGTCCCAATAATGGTTGTCGAGTTGGCTGAGGAATGCCTTGAACTCGGCTTTCTCTTCGGGCGGCACTTCGATCCCTACCAGGACACGGCCGTAATCCGCGCCGTGGTTCCGGTAATGGAACAGGCTTATATTCCAGTGATGGCTCATACTGTTCAGGAATTTCATGAGCGCCCCGGGCCGGTCGGGAAACTCGAAACGGTAGAGGAGCTCATTTTTTATTTCACGTGCGCGCCCGCCAACCAGGTGGCGTATGTGCAATTTGGCCATTTCGTTATCGCTGAGGTCCACGGTGCGCAGACCGCTTTTCTCCAGGCTTTTGATCAGTCCGGCCGCTTCCTCGCGGTCACGAACCGACACGGCGACAAACACATGGGCTTCCTTGGGGTCGGCATAACGGTAGTTGAATTCCGTTATGCTCTTCGCTCCCAGCATGGTGCAAAACTTCTTGAAGCTGCCCGGCTCCTCGGGAATCGTTACAGCCATCACGGCTTCGCGGTGCTCTCCCAGTTCGGCCCGTTCGGAAACATGGCGCAAACGGTCGAAGTTCATGTTGGCGCCCGAAGCGATCGCGATGAGGTTTTTACCGTGAATTCCCTCGCGCTTGACGTACGCCTTTGCCCCGGCGATGGAAAGCGCTCCGGACGGCTCCAGGATCGCGCGTGTATCTTCGAACACATCCTTGATTGCAGCGCAGATCGCGTCGGTATCCACCAGAATGATTTCGTCCACCAACTCGCGGCACAAGCGGAAGGATTCTACCCCTACCTGCTTCACCGCGACGCCGTCCGCAAACAAGCCCACTTGCGAGAGCCTCACCCGGCGTTTTTTCAGCAGGGACCGGTACATGGAGTCCGCATCTACGGGTTCGACGCCAATCATCTTGATCTCGGGATAAAGCCTTTTTACGTATGCCGCGATGCCCGAGATAAGTCCACCACCGCCTATTGGGGCAAATATCGCGTGAATAGCGCCGGTATGCTGACGCAGGATTTCCATTCCAATCGTGCCCTGACCCGCGATGACATCGGGGTCATCGTACGGATGTACAAACGTGGCATGCTGCTCCGCGGCAAATTTCAATGCATGGGCATAGGCCTCGTCATAAGAGTCCCCATGCGTTATCACGGTCGCGCCCCGCGCCTTTACCGCCTGCATTTTGATTTGGGGTGTCGTGACCGGCATCACGATGGTTGCCCGGCAATCGAGACGTTGCGCCGCGAGCGCCACCCCCTGCGCATGATTGCCGGCAGAGGCCGTGACAACGCCGCGCTTGAGCGCCGCGGCGGAAAGCTTGACCATTTTATTGTATGCGCCGCGCAGTTTGAATGAAAAGACTTCCTGCATGTCCTCGCGCTTCAGTAATAACCGGTTGTTTAGCCGCGCGGATAAATTTGATGCAAGTTCCAACGGGCTTTCTACCGCCACATCGTAAACCCGAGCGGTGAGAATTCTTTCCAGGTAATTGTTTTTCATTCGATCCGGCATATTGGGTGTTTGGAACGGGAATTTTAACATGGTGGAGAACTCTAAATGTCCAGCTTCATTGTTAAAATTGGCGGATAGGATTATCCTGTAAAAAATTTTCTTTTATCCCATGAATTGATCTCCATGACGCAAGACGAACAAAAACGCGCTGCTGCCCGGGCCGCCATCCAGCACATACCCACCGGCGGCATAGTCGGCGTGGGCACAGGTTCCACCGCAAACTATTTCATAGACGAGTTAGCCAGCATCAAGCACAAGATCGAAGGCGCGGTGGCAAGTTCAGAAGCTACTGCCCGGCGTCTCAGCGGACATGGTATCGAGGTTATCGATTTGAACAGTGCCGATGTATTGCCCGTGTATGTGGACGGCGCTGATGAAATTACCGAGCACCTGCATATGATAAAAGGAGGCGGGGGAGCATTGACACGGGAAAAAATCGTCGCGGCCGTGGCCAAAAAATTTATCTGCATTGCGGACCGGAACAAGCTCGTCGAGACACTCGGAAAGTTCCCGCTACCCGTCGAAGTCATTCCGATGGCGCGTGGTTATGTGGCGCGCGAGATAACACGGCTCGGGGGTCAGCCCATGCTGCGCCAGGGTTTTACCACGGACAATGGCAACATGATCCTCGACGTGCATGGAATGCAGATTTCAAATCCGGTCGAACTGGAAACAACGCTCAATCAGATTACCGGTGTGGTGACCAACGGCCTGTTCGCAAGACGCGGCGCCGATATGCTGCTTTTGGGCACCGATGACGGGATACGGACAATCGTTATCTGATACGGCGGGCAATAAAACTGTCATAATCCACGGGTATCATTTTTTTCTTCGCGCCAACCGGCGGGTGTGCAATGGCAAGCAGCGAACACATATCCAAGCAGTTTGACGCGGACCTTGAGGCTGTGCGCACGCGCGTGCTGCACATGGGCGGGTTTGTGGAAGAGCAGATCGAGAAGGCCATCGAGGCGCTTGTCAGTGGCAACGAAAGCCTGATAGAAAACATCATTGCCAATGACCATCGCGTCAATGCGATGGAAGTGTCGATAGATGAAATTTGCAGCCAGATCATTGCTCGCCGCCAGCCGGCCGCAGGCGACCTGCGCATGATCATGACCGTGATCAAGACCATTACCGACCTGGAGCGTATTGGCGACGAGGCGGAAAAGATCGCACGCATGGCCAAACTGATCTATGAAACCGACCGTATGCATATGCCGCGTTTCGTCGAGATCAGGCACGTGGCCCACATCGCCATGGAGATGCTGCGCAAATCGCTGGATGCGTTTGCCCGCCTGGACTTGGCGGCGGCTGCCCAGGTCGTGCGGCAGGACGAGCAAGTCGATGAAGAATTCCGCTCGATCATGCGCCAGCTCATCACTTTCATGATGGAAGATCCGCGCAAAATCTCGACCGCGCTGGAGATCCTGTTTATAGCAAAAGCGATCGAGCGTATTGGCGACCATGCCAAGAACATGGCTGAGTACGTGATATACATGGTGAAGGGCAAGGACGTGCGTCATGTCACGGTTGAAGAGATCGAACGCGAAGTAAGAGAATAGCTGCCGAGTCTTTGAAATGCCCTGAATGTCCTCCCGGTGACGACCGGCTGGCAAACCCTGGAAGTTTTTTCAGAGCCCCCCCTGAATTCGGATTCACTCGAAAAAACTAATGCTCGCATATTCTACCCTCGCAGCAGTAGACCTTGGCTCCAACAGCTTTCGTTTACAAGTAGCGCGAGTCGTAGGTAAACAAATCTATCCGCTGGACAGTTTGCGCGAAATGGTCCGGCTCGCCGCCGGCCTTACCGCTGATCAACGGCTGGACGAGGAATCTCAAGCCCGCGCACTGGAGTGTTTAAGGCGTTTCGGTGAACGTCTGAGAGGCTTCCCGCCGCACGCCGTGCGCGCAGTCGGCACCAACTCCCTCAGGGTCGCAAAAAACGCAGCGGTGTTTTTGAAAAAGGCCGAAGCCGCGATCGGCTTTCCCATTGAAGTCATCGCCGGGTACGAGGAAGCGCGGCTTATCTATCTGGGTGTCGCCCATGGTCTTCCGGCTTCGAGCAATAATCGCCTGGTAATGGATATCGGAGGTGGCTCCACCGAATTTATCATCGGCAACCGGTTAAAGCCGATCAAACTGGAAAGCCTCTACATGGGCTGTGTCAGTTACAGCCGGCGCTTTTTTCCGGATGGCAAGATCACCAGAGGCGCCATGAGGCGGGCTGAGCTGGCAGCGCGGGGCGAGGTGCAGGCTATCGCCGCCGAGTTCTCCGGTAACCACTGGGAGAAGGCGTATGGCTCATCCGGCACCGCGCGTGCATTAGGCGATATCATAAGGCTGAATAACCTGGGTCCCGGTGACAGCGGGGGCGACATTACCCTGGACGGGTTAGAAAAGTTTCGCGACTATTTACTCAAGGCTGGCGATATCAAAAAACTGGAAATTGCCGGATTGAGCAGTGATCGAACGCCCGTTATCCCTGGTGGCTTCGCGATTATGTCCGCTGCATTTTCCGAGCTGGGCATCCACCGTATGTCCCAAGCCATGGGGGCGCTGCGTCAAGGTGTGCTCTACGATTTGCTGGGACGCTTCCATAAGCATGACATGCGCGAAATAACAGTCAGACAATTCATGCAACGCTACCGGGTGGATCCCGCCCAGGCTGGACGGGTGGCATCACTGGCTTTGGTGCTGGGGAAGCAGTTGCTGAAGGGTACCGCCGACGAAACGGAAGAATCGCTGCACATTCTCTCGTGGGCGGCGCGGCTGCATGAAGTCGGTATTTCGGTAGCGCATTCAGGCTATCACAAGCATTCGGCGTACATTCTCGGAAATGCCGACATGCCCGGTTTTTCCAGAAGAGAGCAGGAACGCCTGAGCGCGCTTACATTAGCCCATAGAGGCGCCGTCGTTAAAGCACGCGACTGCATTACCGATCCCATGGATCTTGCTCTGCTGTTTGCGCTGCGCCTGGCCGCCCTGTTCCACCGCTGCCGCAGCGATACCCAGTTACCTCGGCTGGAGGCAAGCTGGGACAATTCGGAATTCATGCTCGCCATCGATCCCGGATGGCTGAAACGCAATCCTTTGACCGATACGGCACTGTCTTCGGAAATCGAACAGTGGGCCATTCTCGGTTTCAATCTCCGCGTGACGCATTGGCGGGAAGGGACCCAGCCATCCGCGACGGCATAAAGCAAGCCGGAGCACAACCGGCACATAATCCTAAATCCAGCAGTTGACCGCTCGTTTTTTAACATACTGCCATGATCCACAAAGACTTTTTGCGATACTTGAACTTCAATTTTTTGGGTAAGTTCGCTACAGGGTAGATTGTACAGTTTTTGTGGCACATGGCGGCGTTGCAACTCCTTGGAATGGAATAACCATTCCGCGTCGTTACGCCTTGCCCTGTACCCCAAAAACCGCACACTCAACCCTGTCCAACTGCCGGATTTAGGATAACCATTTCTATCGGGTCCATGGCTTCCCATTCGAAAAAACAATCCGCCACGGCGGGTTTGCCGCCGGGTACGCTGATCCATATCGGCGAGAAGAAAACGGCCGCTTCGCATGTCAGTTTGATGGACTATGACGAAAGCGGTGTGCGTGAATTCGAGGTAGCTGCGGCTGAACTGGCCGATAAGATCAAGCTCGCACACGGAATTACGTGGATCAACCTTGACGGGCTCGGCGATGTCGGCATGATGGAGCAGATCGGCGCTTGCTTCAATCTCCATCCCCTGGTGCTGGAGGATATCTTCAATACCGAACAGCGTTCAAAGCTTGAAGATTACGGCGATTATCTTTATGTGGTACTGAAAACCTTCGTCTATGAAAACCATGGTCCGGAAGAAAGATTGAGTTCGGACCAGATCAGCCTGGTAGTAGGGAAGAATTTCGTGCTCTCGTTTCTTGAAACGGATGGCTTTCAGTTCGGCGCGGTGCGTGAACGCTTGCGCGCAGGCAAGGGCCAAATCCGGAAAACCGGCGCGGATTTCCTGATGTATAGCTTGATTGACGCCATTGTCGACAGTTATTTCGTCATTCTCGAACGTCTCGACGAAAAAACCGAAGCGCTGGAAACGGAACTGATATCCCGTCCTTTACCTGGCACTTTGCATGCCATTCATCGCCTGAAGCGAGAAAATGTTTTTCTACGCAGATCGCTATGGCCGCTGCGCGAAGTGATCAACTCGTTGCAACGCGGGGATTCACCGCTGATAAGCCGCAATACGCTGCTCTATCTGCGGGATGTATATGACCATACCATTCACATCATCGAATCGATTGAATCGTTGCGCGATCTCACTGCGGGTATGCTCGATATCTACTTATCCAGCATCAGTTACCGCATCAGCGCGGTAATGAAGGTTCTCACCGTCATTACAACGATATTCATGCCGTTAACTCTGATTACCGGCATCTATGGAATGAACTTCAAGCATGTGCCTGGACTCGACTGGGATTGGGGATTTTTCACCGTGCTCGGAATCATGACAGCCATCAGCGCGGGCATGCTGACGCTATTTCGACGGAAAAAATGGTTGTAGCCTAAGCGGCGCGGTAACGGCTGCAGAAAGAACCATGGAAAGCCTGTTTAAAACTCGAACACCTGCCCGCGCTCCAATTTCTCGGGGTTGAATTCTCCTGCTACCGCCTGAATTTCCGCCATCGTGGCATCCTCATTGCCGGGCTCCATGTGCGTGACAAGAAACCGGACCCGCTTGTTGAGCTGTTTCAAACCCCGCGCAAGTAGTTGAGGACGCATATGACCCGAAAACTCGGCACCCGCAGTGTTATGGTTGAGAAAGGTCGCCTCAATCATCAGATAGCGCAGATTGTCTATCGCATTCAGGGACTCCCAGAATGGTTCATGGTAAGTAGTATCCCCGCTGAATACGAAGCTTGCCCTGCCACTATCAAATTGATAGGCCACTCCGGGTACCGCATGGCGCACCGGCAAGGGCGTAATCCTCTTTCCCAGCAACTCTACCGGATAACCGACTGCAACGGGACTGAACCTCACGTAGGGTTTGTCAGACGAAGGAAGCACCGTATAGTCGGGCCAAAGCTGGAAGTTGAACACATTCTGCTTGAGCGCGGGAATGGTTTCAGGCAACGCGTAAACCGTAAGTGGCATATCGCGCCGCGGTCCCACCGCGTCCGCCAGCATGGGTAGTAGCGCGGTATGATCGAGATGCGAATGGGTGAGAAATACCGTTTGAATCCCGAGCATCTGGCTCAATGTCAGGTCCCCGGCCCCGGTACCTGCATCAACCAGGATGTCGTCATCCAGCATCAGGCACGTGGTCCTCAAATCCGCTGCCACGCCACCACTGCATCCAAGTATGGTTAAGCGAATGGTATTGCCCCCCTTGCTGCGTATTCAATAATGACGCCGGACGCTGCCGCATCGGCCGGGCGATGAAGCGTATAACGAACGAAAATAAGAATTGATGCGCTCTTCGCGTATAACGCGTTTCTCCATTATCCAGGAGTGCCTGGCACATACTCCATGAAAGATCTGCCGGGTGTAACCAATTCGTTCCAGCTTATGTGGAGGTAAATGTGGAGGTAATCGAGGCAGTGCAGTTCTCCATCGCTGGAGCCCACTCCCATGATGAAACCTTGATTCCGCGTGCACGCGCCCAGGAGTGGATCAAGGTGCGTAACAACTTGGGAGCATCCGGCAACATCCATATTTCAGAGATGCGTCTATCCTCATGCCAGCTTCGCAGCAGGAGCCTGATCAACGCCTCCGGACCGATGGCGTAGCCGCGCATCTGCAAGCAAAGGAGTAATCGCGCCGGTTCCGGGGTAACCCAATGAACATAGCCCCCTTCACGGAACACGTAATCGAGCGCATCGAGAAGACTCGAGGGAAAATGCGTCAAGGGGCAATTGCCCGATAAAAGCAGAACATTAAGTGCCGCGTTCGGGTAGCGTGAAAAGTAAAGGTTGCGGTTGCGCCTGACCAGTTGCATGTAAGCCTGGCCGCGGCCAAACGATCCGCCGCCCTTGTGCCGGATGTACACATCAGGATGCACGCCGAGCTGCCAACCGCGCAGGTTGAGCCGTCGCCCTAGATCCGTGTCTTCGTAATAGCCGCGGCCGAATTCGGTGTCGAAGCCGCCGATTTCAAGAAAAACGTCGCGCCGCATCAGGAAAGCGTGGCCCCGCAGACGGTGTGTTCGAACGTACCCTCCCGGCTTGCGCACATATAGGTCCAGATTATCCCTGGCATAATCGTTGCCGCCGGGAACGATGATCGCAAGCTTCGGGTCCGCCACAAACGCCTCGCACAGCTGCGGCAGGATGTCCCCGGTTATCACGGTATCGGAATTGAGCACCAGTACGTAGACCGCGTCGGAGCGGCTTACAGCCTCGTTTACGGAGGCGCCGAAGCCCTGGTTCTCCGGTGAATGATAAATGCGGAGCGCCTCATACGGCAGGTTATCGAGCATTTCGCGCGTCTCGGCCCCGGACGCATCGTCCTGGATATACACATGACGTATGGACTGGCTGAGGCAGCGTATTACGGATTCGATACAGCGGCGAGTCAGGGCGGGTGCGTTGTAAACCGGGATCACTACATCGATGGGTGGCATGACTGACATACGTCTCAGTGACTGCTTGAAAAGATGACCGGAATATTATGGCCGGTATCGTTATAATGATGGAGAAAGAAAGAGGCCCTTCATACCGGTTTTTTATCCTTCGCGAAGAATACAAAGCGGATTATTATCCAAAAGTATATTCATCATTTTTTTACTTGATGAGTATTTAGACCTGTTCCTGAAGGGAAAATTAATATTTCTTATTGTACACCGGGTCATATTCATTGAACAGCACAGCCCGCGTTTTCCGTTTCTCGTTATCCGATCCGTTCAGGCCTTAAATCTGCTTTAACCTGAATCCAGCAGTTGGACAGGGTGGAGGGTGCGGTTTTTGGGGTGCAGGTCAAGGCGCAACGACGCGGAATGGCGCGACCGCGCAGGGCGGAGCAGTATCTTCCGCAGGAAGATCGACCCCGTAGCGGGATGCGGGCGCCCCACGTACCATAAGCGCGGCCGGGCATCCCCGCCGCTGTCTGATCCCCGCTTGTGAATCATCCGCGATAAAGTGAAAAATGAGCGGTCAACTGCTGGATTCAGGTTTAAGCTCTCGCAGAGCGGCATCTCTGATGGTAGGATAGCGACCCTGGAAGATGAGATTCTGAAAAACAATCTTGGCGCTGATCCCCCACGGACAATCCCGGCTATTGCCATCCCAAAGATAAGGCCGTGATACCACCGGAGCCGGGGCACCTCGGATAACCTGATAAATAACGAAATAATGAAAACAATTGCTGTGATACCGGCACGCATGGGGTCGTCGCGCTTCCCCGGAAAGCCGGTTGCCAAGCTTCTCGGCCGAACCATGCTGGAACATGTCTACAAACGTGTCGCCCTGAGCAATTCGGTGGATATGACCTATATAGCCACTTGTGATGAGGAGATAAGAGATGCCGCGCGGGATTTTGGCGCCCCCGTGATCATGACGGCCGATACTCATGAACGCGCCAGCGATCGGGTTGCCGAGGCTGTGGCTGATATGGATGCCGAGCTCGTTGTGATGGTCCAGGGTGACGAACCGATGACCCGGCCTGAGATGATCGATGCGGCGGTGGAACCGTTCCGGCATGATCCTCAACTGGGCTGTGTCAATCTGGTGCGATGCATCGATAACAAGGCGGACTTCTACGACATCAATACGATCAAGGTCGTGATGAATCAAAAGGGGGACGCACTCTATATGTCACGCCAGCCCATTCCGACCGCACCGGGTGCCGTCCAACCCGAGCATCAGAATTTTTCCCATACGCTAGCCTACAAACAGGTCTGCATCATTCCATTCCGGCATAAAACCCTGCTTGACTTCGCCCGGTTACCACCCACCCCTCTGGAACAATTGGAGTCCGTGGATATGTTGCGATTGCTGGAGCATGGTTATCGGGTAAAAATGGTAAGAACCAGGTTCAATACGCAGGCAGTGGATACCCCGGCTGATCTGGCGCGTGTCGCCGGGTTGATGGAATCCGATCCGCTGCTGGCCTCGTATTAAGGGCATACGCAAGCCGACTCGCCAACTCTTTCCATGCAATTAAAATCGAAACTGGCCCAAAATACCCTGACCATAGGGTCATGGATTACTCTCGGCCATCCGGCCATCGCCGAGATCATGGCTGCCGCAGGGTTTGACTGGCTTGTGCTGGACACCGAGCACAGTGTGCTGGAACTCAGCGATGTTCAGATGCTGATCCAGGTGCTCGACGGTCAACGGTGTCCGGCAATCGTACGATTGACTTCGAATCATCCGGATCAGATCAAGCGAGTCATGGACGCCGGCGCAACCGGTGTCATGGTGCCAATGGTCAAAACCGCTGCGGATGCTGAAGCTGCGGTACAAGCCGTGTATTATCCGCCTCGGGGCCAGCGCGGAGTCGGCTTGGCCCGCGCCCAGGGCTACGGTGCGCACTTCCAGCAATACCGACGCTGGCTGGAGGATAATGCCGTCGTGATCGCGATGATCGAGCATATCGATGCCGTCAATGCCATCGATTCCATTCTTTCCGTTCCTGGAATCGACGCCTATATCATTGGCCCCTATGATTTATCCGGTTCCATGGGACGCCCTGGCGAACTCGATTATCCGGAAGTTCAAACTGCGATAGGACAGGTGCTGGAGGCTGGGCGCCGCCTGGGTAAGCCAGGGGGCATCCACGTGGTGGAACCGGATCCGGACCAATTACTGCGCAACATCAAGGCTGGTTTCAGCTTTCTTGGCTATGGGCTCGATATCCGTATCCTGGACACGCTGTGCCGCAGCCATATGCACGATATCAGGGCATCTCTATGAGCAAACTCGTCATTTCCACTTCATCGTTCGATGTGGATAATAACCGCCCTCTTCAGCAGTTGATAAAAGAAGGGATGCACGTTGTCCAAAACAGCTATGGACGAAAACTTACGGAAACCGAAGCCATTGCATTGCTGGGTGACGATACCGTCGGAATGATCGCAGGCATAGAGCCCCTGACGGAACATGTCTTGAGGTCCGCCAAAAATCTCAAAGTAGTATCCCGTTGCGGAACCGGGCTGGACAATGTCGACCTTGCCGCTGCAAAGCACTACGGGATTACGGTTCTGAATACGCCAGAGGCTCCGGCTCAGGCAGTGGCCGAGCTCACGCTGGGCCTGATATTGGCGGCATCGAGGCATATATCCCAGACCGACCGGTTGCTTCGCGCGGGCCAATGGCCCCGGACCCAAGGCCGGTTGCTAGCCGCCCAATTGGTCGGTATCGTGGGCTTGGGGCGTGTCGGCCGGCGCGTTGCCCGCTTATGCCAGGCTTTTGGGGCCGAGGTTGTGGCCCACGATTCTTATGTGGAACAATCGCCTCAAGGAGTAAAATTGGTTTCGCTGGACGAACTTCTGGCCAGGGCGGATATCGTGAGCCTGCATCTGACCTACGATCCCCACACACACCACTTGCTGAACAGGGAAGCTTTTGCACGCATGAAACGTGGGGCCATCGTGATCAATACCGCCCGAGGCGGCCTCATTGACGAAGCCGCCTTGGCAGAAGCTCTGCTTTCCGGACAACTGGATGCGGCCGCGCTTGATGTTTTTGAGCAGGAACCCTACCGCGGCCCGCTGCTCCAATGCGACAAGGCAATTCTCACTTCGCATATCGGCTCGCTCGCGAAAGAAGCACGCCAGCGCATGGAGCTCGAGGCCGCGGAGAATCTGCTGCAGGGTTTGATTCAGGCCGGTTTAGTGAAGGACGGATGCACGGCGAATGTCTGACGAAACCGCCATCGTATACGGCGCCAGTGGTTTTCTCGGGAGTCACGTAGCGGACGCATTGTCCGCAGCGGGCTATCGGGTGCGCTTGTTTGATCGTCGCTCTTCTCCTTATCGGCGCCCCGATCAGGAGATGATCATTGGCGATATCATGGATCTCGATCAAGTGGTGGGGGCGGCCAGGGGAGCCGACATCGTCTACAATTTTGCCGCCATCGCAGATATTGATGAAGCGCACGATAAGCCGCTGGCTACGGCTGCAATCAATGTGCTGGGCAATATGCACGTGCTTGAAGCCGCCCGCCAGGCTGGCGCTCGCCGCTTCGTCTTTGCCAGCACGATCTATGTTTACTCCGAGTCCGGTTCCTTCTACCGCGCGAGCAAGCAGGCTGCGGAACGGTTTATTGAGACCTATCACGAGCGCTACGGACTCGATTACAGCATTTTGCGCTATGGATCCTTGTATGGCAGGCGCGCCGATGCGCGTAACGGCATCTATCGGATGTTGTATGAAGCCGTGGCGCGGCGTTCGATCACCTATCATGGTACCGGTGAAGCGATCCGCGAGTATATTCATGTCGAGGACGCAGCACGCATGAGCGTCCAGGTGCTGGCGCCCGAGTTCGCCAACCGCCATCTGATTCTTACTGGCCAGGAGCGTCTGCGCATCAAGGATGTGATGACGATGATTTCGGAAATCATGCCCTGGAAGGTCGACCTGCATTTTGATCAGGCCAATGCGGTGCATCATTACGCGGTAACCCCCTACGCGTTCCAGCCGCGCATCGGGCATAAGCTGGTGCTTAATGAACATGTCGATCTGGGACAAGGGCTGCTGGATTGCCTGCGGGATATTCACCAGACCATGCATCACTCCAGTGAAGATGATGAGGCAACACCTTTGGCATCCGATAACAAGGCATGAAAACAGCAAGGTGGGAAGCCATCATTTTCGATTTCGATGGCGTGGTGGTTGAATCCGGCGATATCAAGACACAAGCTTTTGTCGATCTCTATCGGGATCATGGCGATGCGGTCATGGCTGCGGTGGCGCA